>Ga0157375_10004000_pt1 | contig 12786 bp, 4 predicted proteins | sample M35metaG_FD_115311 | JGI IMG/M metagenome (GOLD analysis project Ga0157375, IMG submission 115311) | Miscanthus rhizosphere microbial communities from Kellogg Biological Station, Michigan, USA - M3-5 metaG | ecosystem: Host-associated > Plants > Roots > Rhizosphere > Soil | place: USA: Michigan...
GACAGCAAAGCCCGGGTGCGCTTGTTCGTGAATGTCGTCTCTGCCGTTGCGGACGCTCACGCGAACCTGATCGTGCATCGCGACCTGAAGCCGTCGAACGTGCTCGTGACACACGAAGGTGTGGTGAAGCTGCTGGACTTCGGAATTGCCAAGCTGCTGGATCCTGAGTCGGGCGAGGCAGCGACTCGCTGGGAGGACGCGGCACTAACGCCTGAGTACAGCGCTCCCGAACAGCTGCTCGGCGGGCCGGTGTCGACTGCGACGGACATCTATCAGCTCGGCATGCTGCTCTACGTGTTGCTGGTCGGAGGTCATCCGCTGCAGCTCTCGGGTTCGCGTGCGGAAAAGATCCGCGCCGCGTTGGACGGTCGCCTTCCACACGCGTCGAGTGTCGTCGGCGGCGCGCGTAGCAAGCAACTGCGCGGTGATCTCGATGCCATTCTGTCGATGGCATTGCGCCGCGACCCGCAAGAGCGTTATGCGACGGCCGCCGCGCTGGGCGAAGATCTGCAGCGGTACTTGAACGGCGAGCCGGTCAAAGCTCGTCGCGGCGCCACGATCTACGTCGTGCGGAAGTTCGTCGCCCGACACGCGGCGGCAGTTGCCGTCGCCAGCATCGCCGCTCTGATGCTTTGTGGAGCCGTCGCGTTCGCTGTCAATCAATCGCGCCTCGCGCGCGCCGAAGCTCGACGCACGCAGGACATCAACGCATTCCTGCTTTCCTTGTTCAAAGGAACCGCGCCCGAGGAGAGCGGCAGTTCGAGTCTCACTGCGATCGATTTGCTGCGTGAAAGCGCCGAGCGCATCGACGAGCAGTTTGCCGGTGAGCCCGCGCGGCAGATCGAGCTGCATGCGACAGTCGGGCAGGCGCTGCTCGACCTCGGCGCTCATCAGGAAAGTCTGAAATCGTTCGGCAAGGCGCTGGAGATCGCGGAGCGCGCCAAGCTCACGAATCTCGATGCCGCGATCAACGCGAAATTGGGCGCTGCGAGCGCCTGGGTAGGTCTGGGCGAGACGGATCCAGCCAAGAAGCTGCTCGATGAGGTTGCCAGGCAGTTGCCCGCGGCTCCTCCCACTCTGCTCACGGCGCGACTCGCGCTCGAGCGAGCATTCATGGAAGTCATCGCGGGCGATCCGGAAGCGGCAGTCGCGCACGCTCAGACCGGCGCGGATCAGCTGGCGAAGCTGTCGGGCAAGGACGATCCCGACTACTTCGAAGCGGTATTGCTGCTGACGCAGGCACGGACACACACCGATCAGTGTGCAGAGGCGATGCGCGACATCGACGATGTGCTGCCACGGTTGGCGCATCCCGGCAGCACGCAGAAGCCGATCGCAGCGGTGTTTCGCGGCCTGCGCTCTCGATGCTTGCGCACGCTCGACCGACTCGACGAAGCCGCTGCTGAGTTCAAGGCAAACGAAGCGTCGATCATCCAGCTGTTCGGCGCTAACTCGCAGGACTACGCAGTCGAACTGAGCGACTACGGCATGACGCAGCTATGGCGTGGCGAAACAGCATCGGCGTTGGAGTCGTCGCGTCGCAGTGTCGACATCCTGCAGGCCAACGGGATCCATGGCCACAACCTGCTCGCGAACAAGCGACAAGTGATGCAGGCGCTGCTGCAGGCGCGCGACACCGGCGCGTTCGAAGCGGCCGCCATCGAGTTCGCGACGATGACGAAGGAGCTTCCTCCCGACAACATCTTCGTCGGCTGGGGACAGCTCAATCTGGCGCTGGCTCAAGGGCTGAGTGGCAAGACGGATATTGCGATGTCGTCGCTCGAAGCGCTGGAGCGTCGCGATCTGCAGCAAGATCGGTTCGCTTATCCGGAGCAGGTGCGCAGCGTGATGGGCTGGCTGCTGTTGCTGAACGGGGATTATCAGCGCGCGGTCGTGGCGCTGGAAACATCGATCCCGGCGCTGCGAACGCAATCCAAATTGGCGTCCGCTTGGGTTGCGACGGCGCAAGGGATGGCCGGCATCGCACAGCTCGAGCTTGGCAACACCGCGCGTGCGCGCCAACTATTGGAGCAGGCCGAGCGCGATCACGCGCGATTGATTCCGACTGTGACGCCGGATCGTGTTGATTTGTGGGTCGGCCTCGTCAGGGTGTACTTGCGTGCAGGCGAGCTCGACAAGGCGCGGGACTATGCCCGCAGAGCTGACGAGTTCTGGAAGAAGCACGACCCGACGAGTCGCTGGGCTGGTGAAGCCGCTTACTGGTACGGGCAGTCGCTCGCGGCAGGTGGTTCGACGCAAGCGAGCATCGAACCGCTGCGTCGCGCCGAACGCGTCCTTGCGGGTTCGCCGTTTGCGGTCGATCGGCATTTGACACGCAGTAAGTCCTGAGTAATATGCGCGCCCCGGACAGGAATCGAACAATGCCCACAACTACGCACGCCATCACTAACAACAACCACGCGTGAGCTTTCGCAGGACGACTTGCGGAGCTTGCTCGCTCCCCAAGTCAGGTGCGTAGCCTTTCGGCTCCGAATAAGCCCTTGGCCGGGTCAACCTGCCAGGGGCTTGGTGTTTCTGGCGGCGGCGGGCTGCGCGCTATCGCGAATGAAACACGTATGAGCATTCACAAACTGAACCCGGAGCGAGCGGTCGCCGACGGCATTTCGTCATCGGTCGACCTGCAGTTTCAGCACAAGGTCTACGATCTCGCGGGCAGCGTGATCAAGATGCGCGCCATGCGCGCACTCGAGAACACGGCGGCGCGCTATCCGATCTTTCGACGCGTCCGCTGCGCCGCGCGGCGCAAGCTGGAAGTCATCTTCGACGACCTGGCGACGCAAACCGGCCTGACCGCTCTGCGGCTCGCCGAGGGCGAGCTGCTGCTCGACGGACCGGGCGTGTTCATCGAGGCGGACGGATGGCGCAAAGCAGGCTACTGCTCGTGCCAGTTCGGCATCTGGACCGACAGCGTGCAGCGGCTGACGGAAGTGCGTGAGCAGTTGTTCCGCATCGTCGGCGATCGCCATCCCGCCGAGCAGACTTTCACCATCGGCTGGTACTACACGGACAGCTATCGCGGACTCAACAGCACGTCATTCGACGAGCTGATGGTCGATCGGCTCTACGACGAAGCGTATCCGTCGCTCGGCGAACCGATTGCGTCGTTCGTGAGCCGCTATCTGGATGCGAGCGAGACGGTGCTGGTACTCCAGGGCGGCCCCGGCACGGGCAAGACCCGGCTGGTCCGCGCCATCCTGAGCGCGATCTCGGCGCGCAAGGCGAGCAGCGCCAAGGTGCTGTACACGGCGGACAAGCGCGTCCTCGAAAGCGACGAGATCTTCGTCGAGTTCGTCACCGGCGCGAACGACGCGTTCGTCATCGAGGATGCTGACCACATGCTGCTCGCGCGCAGCAACGGCAATCACGACCTGCATCGCTTCCTGGCGGTCGCAGACGGCGTCGTGCGCGCGCAAGGCCGTAAGATCATCTTCACTACGAATCTGGCCAACGTGAAGGACATCGACGAAGCACTGCTGCGGCCGGGCCGCTGCTTCGCCAACGTGCGCACGCGGAATCTGCGGCGTGAAGAGGCAGGGCTGCTCATGCAGCGTATGATTCGCGACGGGCACGTTGCTCACGCGACCCTGGAGGAGCTGTTCGCGACCGGGGCGAAGGATGTGGCGGTGGCAGGGATTTACCGCGCCTTCGCGCGGTGATCACATGATCACGGCTTCATGCGAGAAGAACGGCCACAGGCTCGCCGCGAACAGCAGATTGCCGTAGAGCGCATGCTCGAGGCAGACCAGCCGCAGCGACTCGGTGCAGCTCCGGCACCGAAGACAATACGACCTGTGTGCGGACCGAGAGGGCCGGGAACGCTCGCTTCGTCGATCACGACACAAGCGCAGGAAATTTTTCACGTAGCCCGCGACGCCGGCCTGCCGCGCGGCGGGTTGCCCGATAGTCGGATTTCAACCACTTGATTCTTCTGCTAAATCACGTAAGCAATGGGCGGGAATGAGCCCGCTGTCATTGGACCGAAAGTCAGCCCATTGGCCTCGCTCGTTAATTGTTGATATCAATAGCGCGATTGTACGAAGGCGACTGTTACGTGCGATTCGAAAAGCTAAGGAGTCCAGGCGCTACCGGCATGCGCTGCCATCCCGGAGCGCCATTCGCGCCGTGATAATGAAGAAACCGGCGCCCCTGATGGATGATCTGCTCGCGCTTCGCCGTGGCGAGCTGGCGTTCGACGCCGTGACCGGCCGTATCAGCTCGCAGCTGACCTCGTGGCCGCAGTCCGCGCACGACGTGATGCGTGAAGTCGAAAAGGCCTACGCACAGCGGATCATCCAGCCGGACGAGTTCCAACAGCTCAAGACCGTCATCGTCGATACAATCAGTCAGCGCCAGGTATTCGCGGTCGAGGCGCCCGGCATGCCGAATCCTCCCCCTAGCAAAGGTGCGCCAGCCGGGCATTCGAACATTGCGCTCGGCACCCGCTTGCGCGATCGCTTCATCCTCGACGAGGTTCTCGGCATCGGCGGCATGGGCATCGTGTACCGCGGCCGCGACCTGCTCAAAGTCGAAGCGCGCGATCGCAATCCGTACGTCGCAATCAAGGTGCTGCGCGAGGATTTCAAGCGGCGCGACGACGCCTTCATCATGCTGCAGCGTGAGGCGAGCCGTCAGCAGCGGCTCGCTCACCCGAACATCGTCACGGTTTACGATTTCGATCGCACTGGCGACACCATTTTCATCAGCATGGAGTTACTGGAGGGCACGGCGCTCGACGTCTATCTCAGCTCCGATGGCCGTGACCGCGGCGTGCCCCTGGCGGAAGCGATCCCGCTGATCGAAGGGATGTGCGCTGCTTTGATGTACGCGCACGAGCACGGCATCGTGCATGCCGACTTCAAGCCCAGCAACTGCTTCGTCATGCAGGGCGGGAAGATCAAGGTTCTCGACTTCGGTATCGCGCGAGCCATGCGCAGGCCGAACCAGGCCGACGGCACGGTGACCGTGTACGACGGCCGCTTGCTGGGCGCGATGACTCCCGCCTACGCCAGCCCGGAGATGGCCGAGGAATCTGCCGATCCCGATCCACGCGACGACGTCTATGGACTCGCGTGCGTGTGTTACGAGTTGCTGACCGGCAATCATCCTTTCGATCGACTGTCGGCGCTCGTTGCGCGCGGCCGCAAGCTCGTGCCGAAGCCCGTGCCAACCCTGAGCGCGCGTCAGAATCGCACCTTGACTCAAGCACTCGCCTTCGATCGCGAGGCGCGTACGCCGAGTGTGCGCGAGTTCTTCAACGGACTGCGCGCTGCTGAACCGCCGCGGCGCTGGCGTTGGAACAAGAAGACCGCCTTGATCATCGTGGCGGTCGTGCTGCTGATCACGGCGAGCGGACTCTGGTTCGCGATCGAGTACCCCGTGACGCGAACGATTGCGGATCTGGAGTCGGGCAACACTTCGACAATGCAGGCGGCCATCGATCGGCTGGCGACGTTCTCGCCCGGCGATCGCGCCCGGGCACTCGATGCCGCGAGGCCGGAGATCATCGCTTACTACCGCGGACAGATTCGCGCGATGCTCGACAGCGGCGAGATCGACGCCGCCTACGCCAAGGCCGAAGCGATCTTCGACACCGCGTTGACGATGTATCCGGATGCGACCGAGCTGGTGCAGCTACGCGATGAAGTGGCCACACGCAAGCAGCGTTACCTGTCCGAGCTCGCGGAACAGTACGAAGCCTATCTCGCGGCCGGCCGCTTGCTGAGCAGCAAGGAGCACAGCGGGATTCAAGGTGTGATGCAGCGGATCCGGCTGGTCGAGCCGAATCATCCGCTGTTGGTGGATCCGCGTCTCGCCGGCGCTTTTGCGGCAGCGGCCGAAGCAGCGATCGGCTCCAACGATCTGGACAACGCGCGTGCACTTCTTGCCGAGGGCACGCGGCTCGCGCCGCGCGACCGACTGCTCCGCGACGTTGCGGACAAGCTCGCGTCTGCTGAGCAGGTGGCGCAGATCAAGCAGCGGAGCGGCTTACTGGCGGCGCAGGTTGAATCGAAGCTTGCGGCATTGACCAGCCTCGAACCGCTCGCTTCAGTCACTGATGCGTTGGTTGGGCTGCGCGACATCGACCCCGGCAATCAGGTGTTCGGCAAGGTCGCAGCCAGCGTGCGACCCTTGCTCGGCAAGAACTACGAAGCCATTACCAGCATCGCGACCGTCGATAGCATCGTTTCGTTCGAGCGTCGCTACGTCGCGGCATTCGAAGCAATTGGCCTGAACGAAGCAGCCAGTCGCGTGCGAGCGCGACGCGAAGGGTTGGTTGCGCGTCGCGATGAGCTGGTCTCGCAGGCCCGCCTGCTGGCCGCCGCGCCAGGCACGAAAACTCCTGCGGGGGCATCGATCGGCGCAGTCATCGATGAGCTGCGCGCCGTGGCGCCCACGGATCCCAACCTGGAAGCGATCGTGACTGCTGCGGTGGCAGAGCAGCGGCGCGAAGCCGAGCGACTGAGCGGTGAACGCAAGTGGGACGAAGCGCGCGCAGCCCTTGCGGCGGCGCTCGCCCTCCGCAGCACGCAAGAGTCCAAAGACCTCATCGCCCAGGACATGGCCCGGATCGAGCAGCGCAAACAAGACAGCGCGAACGCCACCGCGGCAGCCGAGCGCGAAGCCGCGCGGGCTGCGGAGCGCGAGAAGATCGCTGCCGCAGAAACGCAATTGCGCACTGCTCTCAGTTCCTTCGCGCCGACCTCAGCGGGATTGAACGCACTGAGCGGACGTATCTCGGCCCTTGCCGCGCTCGACCCGGGAAATCCGTTGATTCAATCCGCCCGGGCCGGCGCAGCACAGAAGATTACTGCGAGCGCGATTGGCGCCGCCAAAGGCGGCAGATTCGACGTAGCACTCGCGTTGCTCGCCGATGCCGCGGTTCATCTGCCCGGCGTTGCCGACATCGCTGCCGCCCACTCACAGGTCGAAGCGTTGCAACTCGAGGCTACGCGCCAGGCACAGGAGCGGGCGCTCACCGCGGCACGAGAAGCGTTCCGAGTCGTCCTCGAGCGAGCACAGCCGATCGACGCAGCCTGGCAACGGGAAGCGGACGCGGCACTCGCGTCGCTGCGTAAAACTGCTGGCAGCGAAACTGCGGCAGCAATGGCCCGAGACCAGCTGTCCGCGACGTATCTCGATGCGGCCGGCCGGCTCATCGATGAGAAGCGTTTCACGGTGGCGTCGCAGTTGCTGGACAAGGCGGAACAGCTCACTCCGAAGTCGGCTGCGCTGCAAGCGCGGCGAGCGCAATGGACGCAGGCGTCCGAGCGGAACAAGGTCGAACGCGCCGCCGAAGAGTTGGCCGCCAGGGTCGCTGCGGCGAAACAGCGCTTCGGCAATGAGGTCAAGGCGGGTCGACTGGATCGTGCGCGCGGCACGTTGGTGGAGTTGCAGACGATCGCGCCGAAGGACGATGCGTTCGTGCGCGACGCGCCGGCCATGCTTGCCGATGCCGCGAGCCGCCGCGTCGACGGTCTGTTGAGCTCGCAGGAACCAATCGATCGCGCCGCTCTGTCGTCGGCGGCCGAGACTTATCGTGCAGTGGCGCCGCAGAGTTACCGGTCGCGCAGCTCTGCCTGGCTGGCCACGATCAAACAACGCCTGGCCGATCTCGGATCGGACGCCGCTGCGCACAACGCCTATCTCGCTGCAGTACAAAGTGCGTTCGTGGATCTCACGGCGCTGCAGGCGCTGCGTCCGATCGAGCCAAAGGTGGTCGAGCTAAAGCCGGTCGAACCCAAGCCGGTTGCTGCGACGGCTGCAGCGACTCAGAGTCCGCAGGTTGCGGATCGCGCGCCCGCGGCGACATCGAACTCGACATCCACCGCTGCTGCAGCCCCAGTGGTGCAACCGCCGCCGGCCGCGGCGCCGGCTGCCGAGCCGAGTCTGTTGGGCAATTGGTGCGGCGACGGTGTCGGCCTGGCGTTCTCGGCGAACGAGTACGCCTTCGAGCTCGGTGGCGGGCGCACCATCAAGTATCCCGTCGTTCGCTATCAGCGCACGGGTAACGGCATTGCGATGTCATGGACCGACAAGACGCTCGGTCCGATGGTGACCGAATTCGGCGAGTTCTCCGCCGATGGTCAGAGCATGGTGCAGGTGCGCGGCAAGACCGAGGCGAGCGCCCAGTGGCAGACATACAACCGGCGGTTCCAGCGCTGCAAATGAGCGCTGGACCGCCGGCGGTCTCGATCAAAGAACGATATCGATGCCCACTCCCCAGACGACATCCGATCGCAAACCGTGATCGGGATTCGCCGGGACGATGACATAGGCGTTGAGCGGCGCGTTGGCCGAGCTGAACGGATTCCATTTCGCTGAGAGCGCCACGTCCCGCACGTCGTTACCGACGGTTTCCTGGTCCGGGTTATAGCGACCCAGCAGATCCAGGCCAGCGGTGAAGGTCGGCGTCATCCGCCAATCGAAACCTGCCGCGTACGTGTAGTTGTCCAGGGACTTCGCACCGCTCGCGGTGGTCTCGTAGGCAACGTTCAAGTGCGGCCCGAAAGCGCCGTAGCGCTTCGAAGCGATCAGTCCCGCCTTGTAGCGCCATTCGCCGGTGCCCAGGAGCTTGTCTTCGTCGCCGCTCGGTCCCGTGACCTGCACGAGCATCGACAGGTCGGGCGCCGCGCCGTGATCGCGAACGAAGTTGTACTTCGTGCGCAGCACGGCGTCGCCGATGCCGGTCTCGCTGCCGCCGGTCTGTGAATTCTGCAGCTCGTCCTGGCCGAGGAACGAATGAATGCCGGCGACGCCGGAATTCGAGATGATTTCGGCGTGAGCTTTCGCGCTGGCGTCCACGGAGAGCACCGGCAATACGACGCCGACGTCCCAGCGATCGGTGATGCCGTAGTTGGCGAACAGCGCAAAGACGTCGTACGCCAGTTCGATGTTGAGATTGACGCGCACCACGTCGGTCTCGAACCCGCTCAGGACGCCATCCGGCGGCGGTCGCTGGATGCCGTTCTGGAACGAGCAGCAATCCTCGTGCGGAAAGTCGAGCACGATGCTGTCCAGGTCCTCGCCGTCGATCTTGTCGTATTTGAAGCGCGAGTAGCCGAAGGCCAGATCGAACTTGCCCTTGCCGAGGGTCGTGGCGCTCTCCGCCAGCAGCGGCCCGAGGCTGTCCTGCGTTTCGACCGGCACGCCCGTCTGGACATCGAAGTTGACGCCGGTGAAGGTCGAATTGAAGGCAAACTGCCCGACCGACGAAGCGATCGCCGAATTCAGCAAGGTGAATTCTTCGAGCGAGTCGGCCGAGAAATGGGCGGCGTGTGCGGCTGCAAACGGCCCGCCCTGCGAGGAGAGCGTGACGCCGTCGCCGCCGTAAAGGTCGGTGACGAAATTCTTGAGGTCTTTGGCGTTGACATTGCTTGATGTCAGGGCGATGGCGATGGCGCCAGCCACGAGTGTCGTCTGACGATTGTGCTGCATGTCTCGACTCCCTCCCGAACGGAGTTGCAAGAGTGCGACTGCAGCGGCTCGAGGCTCAATTGACCATTCGGGCTACGGCGGGCGCTTCGACCAGTAAACGAGCCAGCTCAGTCCCGTGGCTTACCCGTCCAGAAGACTTCGCGATACGTGATCCCGGTTGCCGCGACCGGCTGCCCGTCGACGAACTTCGGCCGGAACAGCGAATCGCTCACGGCCTCGAGAATCTCGCGCGCATAGCGATCGCGCGCGTCCTGGTCGACGATGCGGGCGTCGCGGACAGAGCCATCGGCGTCAACCGTGAACACCAGCTGCACGTAGTGCGACTGCGTCTCTGTCGCCGCCACCTGTTTGGGGACGTAGGCGACGATCTGCGGTGTCGGATAGTAGAGCCGGACCGGAACGTTCAACGCAGTGGCGGTCGAATCCGGCAGATTCGGTGTGCTGCGGATGAGCTGCCAGGCACGCTCGTAATAGGGGAGCGACTCGCGCGGCGACTCCTTGATCTGATACCAGTCGCCCATCTGGATCAGCGTCTCGATCCGCGTCTGCGCCGGCGACCCTGGATCCGAATCGAGAATCTGCAATGCTCGCTTCAGCGCGGCCTCACCTTCCTGATTGAGGGTGCGGGGCTCGACGTAGAGCCTGCCGTCCGGACCCATGCGGGCGTGCACGCATTCGGGTGGCGGTACTCCGCGCCTATAAAGGTTGCAACCGAGTTTCGGATAGGGATCTCTCCGCCAATCGTCCGGATAGCTCGGCCTCAGCATGTAGGCGCGCGCAATGCCGCGCAGAGGCTCGACCATGATCGGCACGTTCAGGGCGTCCGTCGTGCCGACGATGTTGAGCGCCGTCTGAAAAGTCATGCGGGCTTCGGGCGTCTTGCCGATGTCTGCGAACCAGTTGCCCAGGTCGCACAGCCATGGAATGACTCTCGGGTTGCCTTCGCCGTACATCTTCTCTGCGATGCGCACTCGATAGACCATCGCGTCCTGCGCTTCGGGCTGGCGATCGAGCGCATTGAGGCTACCGGCCAGCGTCTTCAGTGCGTCCTGCTGACCCAGATCGAACATTCCAAGCTGTGCGCGCGTGATCGCGACCGCTCGCTGCAGGAGAGGAACCGCGTCGTGATGATGACCGGCTCTGGCGAACGTAGTACCCAAGCCCGTTAGCGGAGCGAGCACTCGCTGGGTATCGCCGCCGCCGTGCTGTTCTGCCGATCGCACGGCCTCGGCATACGCGGCCTCCGCCTGTGTGTACTGATTCGCGTTGAGGTACCTATCGCCCAAGGCGGTCAGCGCGGTTTCGAGTGCCAGCGGATCGCCCTCGGCGGTGGACCTGGCCGCATTGACTCGGGCAAGCGTGGCTTCGATAGTTGGCCGATCGTGCTCAGCGGCGGCCACATCGGCGAAAATCGAGAAGCAGATTGCTAGCGCCGCGACGGCGCTGCGGAGCAGGGAGGAATGAGGAAGGCCCATGGCGCTTGCACGTGTTGCCGTACTCTTATAAACGATTCGCAAAAATAGACAAACCGGAGCTGGACGTGATCAACGGTCGTGGGTTTTGTATCGAGCGTGTCGCGCTGTGCGTGCTTGCGACCGCGTTCGCCACTGACGCGCTCAGCGCTGCGACGCCACCGTTGTTATCGGAACCGACGATCGCGGCACTCGCGAACGAGCTCGACGGCGATCGCGCCAAGCACGACGTAGAAGTGTTCGCGCAATTGCATCGCATGCGTGCCTCCGAGCCGTTTCATCGCGCGACCGAGCACATCGTGGCCGAGTTGCGTCGAGCCGGCTTGACCGAAGTGGAGGTGCTGCGATTTCCCGCGGATGGCACGACGATGTTCGGCACGCAGAAGTCGCGGCCGGCTTGGGATGCAGAGTTCGCCGAACTGTGGGAGCTGGAATCGCGCGATCAGCAATGGCAGCCGGGCAGGCGCATCGCGAGTTGGGAATCGATGCCTTTGTCACTGGCGCAGGACAGCGATAGCGGCGAGGTTACGGCCGACTTGATCGACGTGGGTGCAGGGACGAAGGAGCAGGACTATGCGGGCAAGCAGGTTCGCGGCCAACTCGTGCTGACGAGCTCGCAGCCGGAAGCTGTGGCGCCGCTCGCAGTCGATCGCTTGGGTGCGGCCGGCATCGTCAGCTATGCGCAGAACCAGCCGACAGCGTGGTCGCGTGAAGACGAGTCGCTGGTGCGCTGGGGCCATCTGGACAGCTTCAGTCCACGTCGCACCTTCGGCTTCATGGTGTCACTCAAGCAGGCGCGCAGTTTTCAGGCGCGATTGAATGCGGGTGAGACGGTGCGTCTGCAAGCAACTGTGAAAGCGCAGCGCCATCCGGGCGAGTATGAGATCGTCAGCGCAACGATCGCCGGTGCCGATCCCGCGCTGGCTCAGCAGCAGATCGCATTCACGTGTCATCTGGATCATCCGCGGCCCGGTGCGAACGACAACGCCAGCGGCTGCGCGACGATCCTCGAAGTTGCTCGCACCTACGCGCATCTGATCGCGCAGGGCAAGCTCGCGCGCCCACGCCGCACGCTGCACTTCTTCTGGCCTCCCGAAATCGAAGGCAGCACTATTCTGCTCAACGCGCGACCCGACCTCGCGAAGCAGATCATCGCCGACATCCACATGGACATGGTTGGCGGCGGCGTGCGCACCAAAGCCGTCTTTCATGTAACGCGTTCGCCGGCCAGCCTGCCGAATTTCGTCAACGACGTGGCCGAGGCGTTCGCGGGGTTCGTCAATGCCGAGAGCGATGCGTTCGCAGCCGGTCGCAGCGCGCGCTATCCCATGATTGCCTCGAGCGGCGACAAGCAGGCACTACTCGCGCAGATCAAGGAATTCGATGCGGGCAGCGATCACGTAGTGTTCACCGACAGCTCGTTCCGCATCCCGACCATCTATATGAATGACTGGCCGGACCGCTACATTCATACGAGCGGCGATCTGCCGGAGAATATCGATGCGACGAAGCTGGAGCGCGCTGGTTTCATCGGCGCGGCGAGTGCGTGGTTCCTCGCGAATCTGACCGCCGACGATTTGTCAGCCGTCAGCACTTTACTCGAGCGTCAAAGTTTGCGACGCACCGCCGTGATGCTGGAGCGTCGTAGTGCGTTGCCGTCCGCCGAGCAAGGCGTGCTCGAAACACAGCACATGGCGTACGAGCGCGGCGTGCTCGACTCATTGGGACGTTGGTTGGCCGTGCCATCTGCGACGCGTGCGGCGCGCGAACGATTTCTCGAGCAACTGGCTGCCCTGTCGAAGTCAGATGGCAGCTCCGCGAAGCGCGAGCCGCCGGGCGCCGTGTACGTGCGCAATGC
>Ga0157375_10004001_pt1 | contig 12785 bp, 15 predicted proteins | sample M35metaG_FD_115311 | JGI IMG/M metagenome (GOLD analysis project Ga0157375, IMG submission 115311) | Miscanthus rhizosphere microbial communities from Kellogg Biological Station, Michigan, USA - M3-5 metaG | ecosystem: Host-associated > Plants > Roots > Rhizosphere > Soil | place: USA: Michigan...
CTCGCAGCGCACGCGGCTGTGCCTGATCCTTTCACTGCTCCCGGTTACGAATTGGATGGCAGCTTCCGACCCGGCCTTCTGGGCCGATGCGCGAATCCCATTTGTCGTTCCGGCTGGCTGCATTTGTTCCGCCATCGCTCGACACCGGTATTCGAAGGTGGTTGGACTTGTTCGCCCGAATGCACGGAAGCTCAAGTGCGTTCCGCGCTCCACCGCGAACTTGACGGCCGTGCAACCTCCGGCGAGACTTACCGCCACCGTATTCCTCTTGGGCTAGTGATGCTCGAGAAGGGCTGGATTAATCGTGCGCAGTTGCGGGAGGCGCTGGAGGCTCAGGCGGCTGCGGGCTGCGGCAGGCTGGGAGAGTGGCTGATCAAGCAGCACGCCACCGACGAATCGGTCGTTACGCGCGCCCTGGCGCTGCAGTGGAGTTGCCCCGTCTTGTCTCCTGACGCTCAGGACGCAGCCACTCTCGCCTTTGCAATGCCGCGTCTCTTTGTGGACGCCTTTAACGCGTTGCCTTTGCGCGTCGCCCATGGAAAGCTACTTTATCTAGGCTTCGAACAGTCCCTCGATCCAGTGCTCGCATTTGCGGTGGGCAGAATGATCGGCATGCGCGTTGAGAGCGGCATCGTTGCATCCACGACCTTTCGTCCTTCGCTCAATCGCATGCTGCAGCAGAAGTTTCCTTCCGTGCAGTTGGCCGAGGCAGTCTCGGAACAGGCTGCAGCTCGCCTTCTCGCGCGTTCCATTGAGCGTATTCATCCAGTGGCTTCGCGCCTCCTACGAGTGCGCGATTGTGTCTGGCTGCGCATGACGCTAAGCTCGACCTCTCATGCGATTCCGCAGATTTCTTCGATTGTCGATGTAATCTGCTCCATCGGAGCATTCTGATCCGTCGCTTCTCAAGGATTGCGCATTTCCGCCGATCTTTGAAGTCAGGAGAGGAAAACGCATGAGCGAAGTCCGAGCATTGATCGTCGACGATTCCTCCGTGATGCGCAAAATTGTAGAGAGATCGCTGCGGCAGGCAGGCCTCGAGTCCCTCGTAGTCTTCGAGGCCGGGTCAGGGATCGAGGGGCTGGAAGTCCTCCGATCCAAGAAGGTCGACATTATCCTTTCCGACATCAACATGCCCTCCATGGATGGATTGGAGTTTGTGCGCCAGCTCCGATTGCAGCAACTGGCGCCTGACGCTCCGGTGGTGATGATTACGACCGAATCCAGTGAGGAGCATGTGAAGCAAGCCATCCGGGCGGGCGCAAAGGGTTACATCCGCAAGCCCTTCACAGCTGATCAGGTCAAAGAACGAGTGCTGTCGCTTTTATCGGCAGTATGAATCGACGGAGTGCGGCATGATGCTGAACGGTGTCAGAAGGTCTGTACACAGCTATCGGAATGATCATGCCGCAGCAAGCGGAGAAGCAAAGATGACGTTGAAAGATTCGATGCACCTGGTTTCTGATCCGGAAAACCTCGACAAGAGCGTCCACGAAGTGTTCGAAACGATGCTCGGCGTGCAGTGCCGGCCCGAAGACAGAGCCATGGTTGTGCCCGAGCATCCAACGGCGGTGTCGGTAACCGCAGTGGTCGGATTCGGCGGAATCCTCAGCGGTGCATGCGTCATACGCTGCGACGCGTCAGCCGCATGCGCTATTGCCGCTTGCATGGCGGGAATGGAATTCGAAACTGTAGATGACGTCGTGAAAGATGCGATGGGAGAGATCTGCAACATGCTTGCGGGAACATGGAAGAGCAAGGTCCCTGATCTTGCGTCAAATTGCGGCCTCTCTGTTCCGGCAGTGATTACCGGTAGCGACTACAACCTGCATGTCCAATCGCCGGAATTCAGAATCTCCAAGACGTACGCTTTCAATGAAACCCGTTTTGAAATGATCATCGTCTGTGACGCGCTTCATTAGCCTGGCGCCCAGCCGGACTGCGTTTCGCCAAGTCGCGAAGGAATGCTCCGTGAAATCGGTCATGCATAATTCCATCGCTATTATGAATCTTTTCTAATCCTTTCCTCCGCTCCTTGGTCCTTCTCCTGCACGACAAGCGGGCAGAAGGAACGACTGATGGACAGTGGATATTACGCTTCGCTCACCGGCTTGGTCGCTCGTACCCAGGCGCTCGATACGGCTGCGGCCAACCTGGCCAATGCCCAGACGCCGGGATACCGCGCCGAGCGCGAATATTTTCGTTCCGCTGTCTTCGGATCCGACGGGAAAGATTCCCAGCTCGGGCAGGCCCTCAACCGGTATGGCTTGCTGGGCGGCGACCGGCTCAGCATGGCACAAGGTCCGATGCAAGCCACCGGCAATCCCCTCGACCTCGCCATTCAGGGCGACGGATTCTTCGCCGTACAAACCGCCAACGGAGTTCGCTATACCCGTGACGGCAGCTTCCATCGATCACAAAGCGGCGAGCTGGTAAGCGCAGCGAATGAGCCAATTCTTTCGTCAGCAGGTAAGCCAATTGCCATTCCACCGGGAGAAGTAGCCATTGGATCCTCCGGAGTGATCTCCATCTCTGGCGGCGCAGTAGGCACGATTGGCGAATTTCGCTTTAGTGGCGACGTTCAACTCAAACCCGAGGGCGCAAACCGGTACGCAGCTCCTGAAGGGATCACGCCGGCTCAAAGCGCCGATCCAGGCATCCATCAGGGGGCTCTTGAAGGCGCCAATGAGGACGTGGTGCAGGGAACGCTCGACCTGATCATGATGCAGCGCCAGGCCGAGATGATGCAAAAGGCTCTCACCATCTTTCACACCGAGTTCAACAAGAGTGCCACTGAAGATCTGCCGAAAGTCTAGATCCATCGGATGAAGAGGAGAAGGGGATGATTCGAGCACTGTACACCGCAGCAAGCGGCATGACCGCCCAGCAGATGAACCTGGACACGATCGCCAATAATCTCGCGAACTCCTCAACGACCGGCTTCCGCCAGTTGCGCCTTCAATTTCAGGACATGATCTATCAGAACCTGGTTACGCCCGGCGCAGCGCAAAGCCAGTCAACCGTGTCGGCCGGTCTGCAAATTGGACTTGGCGCCAAATCCGCGGCGACTGAAGTCATCATGACGCAGGGCGCGCTCAATCAAACCTCGAATCCGCTTGATGTCGCTATTGAAGGTCCCGGCTTCTTTCAGGTGCAGCGCCCCGACGGTACGATTGCCTACACCCGGGCCGGCCAGTTCCATCTCAATAATCAGGGAACGATTGTCACCACCGACGGCGACCCTGTGTTGCCCAACATCACCATTCCTTCGAACGCCACTGCCGTGACGATCACCCAGTACGGCATGGTGAATGCCACGCTTTCCGGTCAGCAGAATCCATCGCAGCTCGGCCAGCTTCAACTCGCCACGTTCCCAAACCCGGGCGGACTTGAAAGCCTCGGCTCGAATCTTCTCCAGGCGACGCTGAGTTCCGGCGATCCTGTGCTGGGAAACCCCGGCGGAGCTGAAGGCCTGGGCACACTGCAACAGGGATACCTCGAAAACTCCAACGTGGATGTAGTTACGGAATTTGTCCAGATGGTGCTGGCTCAGCGGGCTTATGAATCGAATTCCAAGGTCATCAAGGCTGCAGACGATATGTACACGCAGATCAATAACATGACTCGCTAGAGGTAAACAAAAAGATGAAGCCGCGACGTCCGCATCTGATTTCAATCATTGCCGTAACGCTTGCAGCCATCACCGCGATGCCGGCCTTGTCGCAGAAGCTGGGCGTGACCCCGCCGTCAGCCGATTGCTCGAGTGATGTCAATTTCAGCCCAGCCTTAAACACCCGTTATCGCGCCCTCCGTGAGATCGAAGATCCCAGTACACATCAGCGTTGGCTGTTGATTCGCGATCGGGAGCGAGCGGCTGGCCCAGCCCTCTTCGTCAAGGGGTTGCACTGCGCACCGTGCGCCTTCTTTGCCTCAGGAACCATAAACTGCGGATCGAGCTACCAACCGCCCGTGCGACATGTTCCGGTAATTCACGCAGGCGATCGAGTCATCCTTTCCGAACACACGGAAGTTTCCGACGCGGAGCTCGAATCCACTGCGCTCGAACCGGCAGCGCCAGGAGATGCTCTTCGCGTGCGCCTCAGGTTCGGCGGATTCACGGCTCGCGCTATAGCCACCGCTTCAGGACACGCCACCCTTGCCCCCGCAGCGAGTAGGAGGCGGCCATGAAGCGTCTCTGTTCTGCTTCCTGTTTTCTTATCTTCGCTTCATTCGGATTTACATCGCTGGCACTGCATGCCGGAAAGAAACAGAAGGTATCCGAACCAACCAAGACGCCTCCTCAAGTTGCCCTCCACTCGTATATTGACCGCGTCCGGGCGGAGAACGCGGCGCAGACCAACACTGCGGGATCAATATGGAGTTCCAGTGGCCGACTCGTGCGTCTCGGCACGGATGCCAAGGCTGCCCGTGTGCACGACCTCGTGTCCATCGTAGTGATTGAGAGTCTGGCTGCCTCAACCGATGGCCAGGTCAAAAATGTGCGCGCCTCCAATGCCAAATCCAGCGTCACCGCGTTGTTCGGTGCTCTCAAGGCGTCCAACAGCCTTCAGAATCTCATCGGGCAGAACTCCGCGTCCGGCCTCACCGCACAGGGCCAGAGCACGACGAATTCCAGCCTTGCCACAACCTTCGGTGGAGAGGTGGTGGACGTGCTGCCAAACGGAATGTTGGTGGTGCAGGCTACGCGACAGCTGACCTTTTCACAACAGACCCAGCTCATCCGGTTGCGCGGACTGGTGCGTCCAGAAGATGTCAGCTCACAGAACCAGGTTCTTTCCACCGCCATGACCGACCTCGAACTTGAAGTAACCGGTAAGGGGATTGTGAGCGACTCCACCTATCGCCAGAATCCATTGGTGCGCTGGCTGGAGAGGTTACTCGTGTTTTGAAGATTCAACGCTGCCAGGGAAGAGCAAGAACACTATGAACGACACCGTAAATGCGAATGAGCAAATGAACGTGGCGGAGCCGCAGCTTCGGAAATTCCGCCTGTTATCAGTGGGCAGATCCAGCGCGCAGGAAAGCGTGCAATGGGCAATCTTCATCGCATGGACTCTGATGGCAGCCGCCATCGCCATTTCTGCCGGCTTGGCGCGCAGCGAGACGACCGGCCAGTTGGCGCGCGTAAAGGATGTGGCCACGATCGAAGGGATTCGCGACAATCAGCTTGTTGGTTACGGACTGGTCGTCGGGCTTCGCGGGACGGGTGATAGCTCGCAAACAGTTTTTCCTGCGCAGACCTTGATCTCGGCTCTACAGCGTATGGGCATTACGGTGCCGCAGACAGGTTCCAACAGCGCCAGCAACATGCAGGTCAAAAACATGGCGGCAGTGTTCGTGGTCGCGACATTGCCCCCTTTCAGCCGTCCGGGCTATCGCGTCGACATAACCGCCTCCTCTGCGGGCGACGCGCGCTCCCTCGAAGGCGGAATCCTGTTGATGACGCCTCTCTATGGTCCCGATGGTCAGATCTACGCGCAGGCTCAGGGTGCGCTGGTGCTGGGCGGCTACATGAGCACAGCTGCGGGCAATACGCGCCAGCTCAATCATCCAACCACTGCGAGGATTCCCGGCGGTGCTCTTGTAGAACGGCCTGTACCGTTCGAGCTCAAGCAGATGCAGACTGTCAGCGTCATCCTCAATGACGCGGACTTCCATACTGCGGAGCGGATGGCCTCGGCGCTCAATCGATCCCTCGGCGCCACTCGTGCCCACGCAGTCGACAGCAGGCGCGTCGAAGTGACGCCTCAGCCAAACGAAGACATCCCGGCGCTCCTCGACAAAGTTGAAGCAGTGGAAGTCGAAGTGTTTCCGCGAGCACGTGTCGTGGTGAATGAGCGAACCGGTACCGTTGTTATCGGCGGGATGGTTCGCCTGCAGCCCGTCTCTATTCTGCACGGCGGCCTTTCCGTGAATGTGATTGCGCAGACCGAGGTTTCGCAGCCCGGTCCCCTCTCGGGCGGAACGACCCAGGTCACACAGCAGACCTCTATCCAGGCACAGGACAAGCCGGTAAACCGCATCGATCTCAAAGAAGGCGCGACTGTAGAGAATCTCGTACAGGAGCTCCAGCGCATCGGAGCCGGGGCACGCGATGTAATCTCCATCCTCCAGTCCATGAAGCAAGCCGGCGCTCTCGAGGCCGATTTAGAGGTGCTCTAGATGGACGCCATTGGATCAATAACTACTGCCGGGTTATCTACCCCGGTCGTGCAGCCGCGGCTCGTTCAAGCCGCTCACGAGTTCGAAGCCCAGCTCATGAAGGAACTGCTTAAGCCAATGACCGCCGGCACGAGTCTCGACGGTGAAGAATCCGATATCGGATCCGCATCAGTTCTGGGCGACTTTGCCTCCGAAGCGCTGGGGCAAGCGCTGAGCCGCCAGGGAGGACTAGGCATCGCCACCAGCATTGTTCACTCCCTCTCCCAAAACGAGAAGACATTCCTGGACTCGCCCGAAACCGGAAAGAGAACCGTATTTTCTTTGCATGACAGGCCACGAGCCTCAAGTGAAGTTGAGCGTTGCCGATAAGCCAGCTAAGGAGGATTGCGTATGGAGATCCGAAATAATGCCGAGGCTCTGAAGGCTTTTCTGGGTGTTTCTTCGACTGACTCGGCTCAAGCACAGCAGATCAGGCATATTGAAAACAACATTGCCCACGCCGGGTTTGGTGGCGATCAGGCTACTCTTAGCCACGCCGGCACCGAGGTTTCGCAGTCTGCGAGCCTCGAGGGAATTCGTGCCGACAAAGTCGCTGCTATTCAGCAGGCGCTGGCGGCAGGAACCTACACCGTTCCAACATCCGCAGTTGCGGACAAAGTGATCGACTCGATGCTGGCGGGCGGACTTGCCTCCAGTAGATGAATCCCTCTGCAAGAGCCAAGGGAATACGACGAATGAAACGGAATGCATTTGCACGATGAACGGCCCGAACACAACCGACCTGAGCGTGTCGCAGACTGAGTTGAAGACCCTTCTCTCCGAAGCCTCGAACGCGCTCGCGCATCTCGCCGGAGACCGGCTGGAAGAGATGGCGAGTTACTGCGCAACACTGATTGGCGACGATGCAGCCAGGGGTCTCACACAGGACAGCCTTGACGCCGCATCCCGTGAGGCTTGGAAAGAGAAGGCGATCTTCATGCGTGTGCTCGAGGCGACAAGGGCCAATCTGAACGTCATGCGCCGTCTTCGCGAGATCCATATGTCGCGGTTGGAATATGGCCCGAGCGCAGACGATAACGGTCTATCCAAAGAGAGCGATCATGGCGACCATTAATGCTGCGCTCAATCTGATCACCGGGGCGCTCCAGGCCGATCAGTCCGCCCTTAACATCGTGGCCAACAATGTAGCCAACGCCAACACCCCCGGCTACACACAGCAGGTTCCCAACTGGCAGGAAAACACCCCGGTCCAGATCAACGGCATCAGCTATGGCACAGGCGTATCGGAGACCGGAGCCAGCTCTCTACGTGACCGCGTACTTGAAGAACGGCTCCAGCAGGAGCAGCAGGCAGCTTCAGCATCTGTCACGCGGCTTGCCGCACTCGACTCGGTGCAGGCTCTTTTTCCGCCGGATTCTGGCTCGTCGAGTGCGAGGGCGGGAGATATTGGCAGCGATATTACCGGCTTGTTCAATTCATTTGCTTCACTTGAGGCCAACCCGACCGACAATTCATTGCGCGAACAGGTGCTGTCGACCGCACGCACTTTGGCAGGCGATGTTTCAAACGCTGCGGCTAGCCTGACCGCGCAGCGCGCATCACTCGATCAGGAGGCAGCCAGCGTTATCAGCCAGGTGAACTCCCTCACGAAAGCCATTGCACAGCTCAACGTGCAGATTCAGTCGACTTCGCCGCACTCCGACGCAGGAACTCTGGAAGATCAGCGCCAGCAGGACCTGAGCAAGCTTTCAGAATTGGTCGGCATTCATCAAATCAAGACTGAGAACAACGGTATCTCCATCGCGACAGCTTCTGGAGAAACCCTCGTTAGCGAGGGCAGCAGCTATCCGCTTTCCACGGGTACAGTCAACGGATACACTCATTTCTTCATCGGCACCAGTGACATCACGTCGTCTCTGATGGCATATGGCGGTAAGATGGGTGGCTTTCTTACAGCGCGAGATCAGGATATTCCGCAGGTCGTCGCCGCGCTCGATCAGCTTGCATTCGGCATCTCCACGCAAGTGAATATCCTTAATTGTGCAGGGTCCGATCTTGCCCAGAATGCCGGAACGAATCTCTTCAGTCAGCTTGCAACCGTTCCCGGCAGCGCATTGAGCATGACCGTAATCATGACCGATCCGGCGCAGATCGCGGCCGCGGCCTCCGGGCAGGGAAGTGGAGACAGCGCCAACTCTGCGGCCCTGGCAGCATTGGCCACGAAATCGATCGCTAACGGTCTCACTCCGTCAGACTTCTACTCGAACTTTGTCACTGCTCTCGGTTCCACGGTTTCGGGTGTCCAGATTGAAAACACTGCGCGTAATGCCTCAGTTACGCAACTCCAAACCACACGGGACTCGCTGTCGAGTGTGAACCTGAATGATGAGGCAGCAATGCTGCAGCAGTTCGAACGTAGCTACCAGGCTGCGTCTAAGGTCTTTGCGATCCTAAATTCAGTGATGAGTTCGGCTTTGAATCTTGGTCAGCAGACTACCTTTTCCTGATGTTGACTTCTAGGGTGTGAGACAACCAATGATCCACGCGGCAAAAATGGGAGTTCCGAATGCGAGTTGATCCTCTTTATGTAACGAACCTGGTCAGCGCTCTCGATCAGACTCAAGGAAGAGAGCAGACCCTGACCGGTGAGCTTGCCAGCGGTATCCGCTTCAACTCGATTGGTGACGATCCGGTTTCCGCCGGTCGCAACGTCCTGCTTCTCAACCAGATTCAGCGAGACGACTCCTTCACACAAAGTGCAAGCTTGGTGACCGGGCAACTCCAGGTGGCCGATTCCGCACTGGGCAGCATCGTCGCCCAGCTAACGCAGGCTATCTCCCTGGCCACCAGTGCCAACAACGGCACCATGAATGCCAGCGACGTGCGATCAATCGGTGCACAGATATCTGGCATCCTCAGCGAGGTTGAATCGCTAGCCAACAGCAGCTATCAAGGCCAGTACATCTTCGCAGGCGGCCAGACAACGAGTGCTCCGTTCACCACTTCCACCACAACTTCGCTCGCCGTCACCACCTATACCGGTGACAGCGATGTGAACTATCTGCACACACCCAATGGACAAAAAATCCAGCTCAATGTACCCGGCGATCAGATCTTCCTTGGATCGACCAGCGTCTTCGGCGTACTCAACAATCTCGTCGCCGACTACGCGAGCGGAAACGTGAATCTTGCGCAGGCCGCTCTTGACACCCAGGCTCTAACATCCGCGCTCACTACCGTCTCGCAGCAGCGAGTTACCATCGATAATTCGATGACGCAGCTCACCGCGGCGGCGGGCGCAATCACGACAGAGAAAACACAGCTCGCTGCCGCGCAGACTGAACTCATGCAGGCCGACCTGGCCACAGTCGCCACGCAATTATCTCTCTCCAAAACACAGGAGACGGCACTCGAGTCTGTCATTGCGCAACTTGGATCGGGAAGCCTCTTCGATAAACTTTAGGGCTGACTTGAAACCAGTTCACTGCCACCACACCGCCACAGACTCTGTCTCTAAGATCCGCTGCCTGCAACAACCGTCGTATCTGTCACCGCAATCGGCAGGGTAACGCGAAACTCCGTGCGCCCCGGCTTCGACTCCACGTGTATCGCGCCATCATTATGACGCACCAGCCGTCTCACAATATCCAGTCCCAGACCCGTGCCATGTCCCAGCGGCTTGGTCGTAAGAATGGATCGAAAACCCGCGCCAGATCTTTTGACGGAATCCCAGGCCCGTTATCGACAATGCGCACGACCACGCGCGCACTTTCGTATCGCGCAGACACCTCGACCCGCCCACCATCCGGCGCGGCATCCAGCGCATTATCGATCAGATTACCCCAGATCTGATTTAACTCCCCAGCGTAGCCCAGCACATCGGGCAGATCTGTCTCAAGCTCCACAGAGACCTCTATCGATTTCTCGCGAGCTTTTGACTGCAGCACCGTCACTGTGTTGCGCAAACTTGGACCCAGATCCACATGCTCAGCCGCCATCGCCTGGTCCATATTCGTGAATCCCTTGATCGCCATCACCAGTCCGGATATGCGCATAGCAGCACCCTGAATTCCCAGCGCCAGGCGACGCGCCGAACAATTGGCGGCAGCCCAACGCAGCACGGCGTCCAATGCATTCCCCGACACCACAGCAGCAAGTTGCTCAAGTGCCTCAAAGGTCACCGCGGTGTCGGCCAGCATTGCAGCGTTGCCTGTATCCAGTTTGTGTGCGGCAAGCCAATTCCAAATTGCCTCTTCGCGATCTGACTGTTCGAGACAGGACAACACCACCTGGTTTTGCCCTGCCAAACATGAGGCAAGGATCGAATCCATTGCCGCCAGTTGCCCATCGCTGAGTCTCGCAGCGCCCAGTGCGCGCGTTGCCTTTTCTGAATCCACCAGTCGATCTTCGAGCAGAGAGGCGCTCCGCTCAATCGCCGATGCTGGATTATTCAACTCGTGTGCCAGCCCCGCTGAAAGCTTGCCCAGCGAGATCATCTTCTCGTTGTGCAGTTCGCTGGACGTAAAGAGTCGCGCGCGATCAAGCATGGTGCGAACCAGAATCGAGGTAATCTCGAAGCAATCGTGCGTCAGCGCGCGAATATGCTCCCGGTCGAGCGCCAGAATCTCTGTAGGCTCTTGCGCAACCGCATCGCCTGGCGGACTGACCAGTCGCGAGTACGGCAAAACTCCCGATACATCGCCGGCTCGCCATTCAATCATTTTCTGGAGCCCGGCTCCACGATCTGCCGAAAGCGAAACGTGCCCCGACAGGACCACGTACAGTCCCTCTACCTGCATCCCTTTGTGCGACAGAATCTCGCCGGTTTCAAGCCTGCGTAGCAACCCGTGTTCCGCCAGCCAAGCAAGTTCCTCCCGCGGCGCTGAACCCAGCGTCTTGTGCTCCGCCAGCCGGTCAACCAGATTGCTTGCTGTCGCGTTTGTGCTCTCGTTCAAGGGAAGTTCCGCCAGTTCTTCAACAAGGTACCAGAAGGGAATCGTCCGTCGCGTAAAAGTGAATCTATAAAAGTGCCGGCACCAAGTTTTCATCTGCGATGTTATCGCGTATGGCGCGACGGGCAGACATACCCAGTCATCCTCCGTCTATCCATTGGCCGTAGCGTGCCCTTCTGACAATGCAAGATTCCGGAACGCTGGCCGCGCGGTATCAGCCGGAGTATTCTTGTCCTGCAGCCAATGGTGCGGTAACGGAGGCATTCTACATGAAGTTCGCCAAGTCGATCGCTGTTCTCTTAGCCGTGCTTGCACCTGTCTCCTTCGCCAAAAATAAGAAGAAGGACACGCTCCCAGCAGTCTTCTCCAATGCTCGCTTTGTCTACGTTCAGGCAGAAGATGGCGACATTCTCAAGCCCGGCCTTTTCCCCGAAGACCGCGAAGCCATCGCAAATGTTCACGACGCATTGAAGGACTGGAACCGTTACGCCCTGACGCTACATCGCAACGACGCCGACCTCATCATCATTGTGCGCCGTGGACGCCTCGCCTCAGCCCAACTGCACGGCGGACTTGCAGCTGGAAACCAGCCCGTAATCGGCGGCTCTTATCCAAGGCGGAATCCTGCCGGAGCCGGCAGCTCTGCACCCGGCGACGATCCCGACCGCACCGATAGAGCTGACGCCCTCGGAGCCAGGACTGAAGTTGGACCAAACGATGACACGTTGCGCGTGTTCTCCCTTACCCCACAGGGAAAACTCAGTGGCCCGCTCTGGTCGCGCGAAATGAAGGACGGACTCGATGCGCCGGATGTCCTGCTTGTGCGCTTCCTCAAAGATGCGGTCGATCACGACTATCCGCAGCAACCCGCTGCTCCGCCTGCTCCAGCGAATAAGCCGTAGTCGCAGAGCTTGCGACAGCCCACGTTCCATTCCGGGGTTACACGCACCTCAACCTCCCCCGAATCAGCAATGTAAATCCCCAAACTTACTCGGGAAGGCTCCCCTCAAGCCTCTTAGGACATACGGTCCCATTTCGAAATCTGCCCGAAAGGGCAATGGCGTATGTTACTTGCGTTACAGCAGTAATCGCCACTACTGTTACTTATCACTTGTTTGGTAACACCGAGGTGCTACACAATGCCACCAAGGGTTGACTATGAGACAAGAAACGTACAGATTCGCATTGGACGAAGCGACCACCGAACTTCAGGACATCGTTAGCAAGTTCGAATCGCTTAAGGCAAGAAAAGAGCAGATCGAAAAAATCGTCGAGGCTTTGAGGCCTTTTATCGGTCTCCAGGCCGACACCCCAACCATTGAAGCGAGCCCCGCCATAACAGAGCCGGTGCCCGCCGTCGAATCCAAGGTTTTTGAACCTGTGGGCTACACGTTCATGCAGATCTCAGGACCTGGCATGGAAGTCACATCCACTGAACCTGCAGTGGTTCATATCATGGAGGAAGAGCAGGTTCCCGAACCGGTGCACGCCATGGCTGAGGCCACTGCGGAGCAGGTTGCCTATTTCCGGCAGCCGTCCGCGGACCCCTTCCAGAAACGCATCGACGACGCCCTGTGGGGTTGGCAGCAGAGGCCTGAAGGTCTTCTGTCGCCTATCTAAGGACAACGGGCCAAAGTTGAGAACGTAGAC
>Ga0157375_10004004_pt1 | contig 12781 bp, 10 predicted proteins | sample M35metaG_FD_115311 | JGI IMG/M metagenome (GOLD analysis project Ga0157375, IMG submission 115311) | Miscanthus rhizosphere microbial communities from Kellogg Biological Station, Michigan, USA - M3-5 metaG | ecosystem: Host-associated > Plants > Roots > Rhizosphere > Soil | place: USA: Michigan...
AACCGTGATGGCGCATACACTCGCCGGCGGCCATGTGTTTTCCGGCTCCTTTGATTGCCCGGAGCGGAAAGGGATTCCCCTGGAAAAAAACGTGCTGGTGGTAGATCAGCAACACCGGTTCCGGGATCTTCAAAACCAGTCCAATTTTTATTACCAGCAGCGGTATAATTCTTTTGATGCGGAAGCGACCATTACGGTCAGGGAAGACCTTTCCGGATTGGAAGGGAATAACCAGTCATTGTCGAAACCGGAACTGCTGGATACATTTCACTTAACTTCTCTATTGGATGAACCCCTGATTCAATTGTCGAACGGAGAAAATAAAAGGATCCAGATTTTAAAGGCGGTTCTCCGGTTTCCCTATTTGCTGATTTTAGATGAACCGTTTACCGGGCTGGATACGGAGGGCCGGCAGCTGCTGGATGGAATTCTGGAAAAACTTTCCCGGGCGGGTCAGCGGCTTCTCCTGTTCAGCAGCCGGGATCATCTTCCGGGATGCTTCAACCGGCAGGCCCGTTTGCAGCATGGAACCCTGGCGCCGGTGGAAAAAGATATCACTGTCCGGTCTTTTTCGTCCCCTGCATTTACGCGTTCCGAAAAGGATTTTCCTTCTTCCCTTTCCTTTGCTTATCCTGATTTTCAGTATGCCGTGCGAATGCGCCAGGTAAATATCCGTTATGAGGAAAAAAATATTCTGGAGGGGATCGACTGGGAACTGCGGAAAGGCAGCCGCTGTGTGCTTACCGGTCATAATGGAGCAGGGAAATCAACCTTACTGAGTCTGATTACGGGCGACAATCCGCAGGCCTATGCCAATGAAATTTATTTATTCGACCGGAGAAGAGGCACGGGTGAAAGCATCTGGGAAATCAAACAAAAAACAGGATTCCTTTCTCCCGAGCTGCAACTCTATTTTGATCCGTCGGCAACCGCTTTTACAGCCCTGGCTTCGGGGTTATTTGATACCATTGGACTATTTCGTTCACTATCGGAACTGCAGGAAAAGCTGGTCATGGAATGGCTTGAATTCCTGGATTGCACCCATGATTCCTACCGGCTCCTCAGTAGTCTGCCGATGGGTGTACAGCGGTTAATTTTGCTGGGCCGGGCCATGATCAAAACACCACCCCTCCTGGTACTGGATGAACCCTGCCAGGGTCTGGACGCTTCCCAGACCGGATTTGCGATAAATATGATTGACCGTTACTGCCGGAATTACCAGGCCACCCTGATTTATGTGAGCCATTATACGGAGGATTATCCACCGGCCATGGATCAAATACTCCGATTGCATAAGGGCAGGATCTGTAAGTAGTTGGTAATCAACCCCAAATTTGCTAAAAATAAATACCTGTTTCCAAAGGTGTAAAAACGGGCTCCTGAGTTCCTAAATGTATTAAATTCGTGTTGCTGCAGTCATCCTTGCTACCCCCCAAAAATTCTTCTGCAGCTGGTACATACTTCCCATTAATTCTACATCCATACTGAGTTCATTTTTAAAAACCGTGTAGTATGTATTCTTATGCCCTGTTAGAAAAAAGCTGTTATTATCTTATCCAGGAAACGGACCTATCTCCGGTAAGTCTGATCAAAGTGAATCTGGAAACCGAACAATGTATGTTTGTATCCCGGTATGGGGAAGAAACCATTAATGAATGGAAGAAAAAAGGAGATCCTATTTTTGATATTCTGGAACTGGTGAGCGACGATAAAATAAAAGACTGGGAATCGATTTATAATGATAACCAGGGATCCTACAATTATGAAGAAGATGAAGATTGATGAAGAAGATTAATATTTTTCTTCGAGGTATTCTGTATGCGCGAATTTCCAAAGCCCGAAGGAAATGAGCAGGTTGGCCAGGCAAACGGATGAATAGTTGATAAACTGCACATAGGGTTTTTGAGACCCGCTATCATTCAGGTAATTAAAGTGGTAAACCACAGCAAACAATCCGTAGTAAAAAAGGAACCCCGACAAAACAAATACCATTGCCGTTTCTTCATCGGAATGCTCCACTTTCTTAAAGTAATTTGCAATACCCCAGATACAGAGGATCAGGCAGATTAAACTTCCAACGCCAATAATGATATCGTCTGAATCGAAATTAAATCCTTTCCACACGATCATGATGGTTTCAAAACCTGCGAAAGCCAGGATCAGGTACAAAAAGAATTTCTTTCCAAAAGCATAATAAAAAGTCAGGAATATAAGGGGTGCATCTATGAGATTGTAGTACAGGGTGATTAAATGGGTCACCGAGTTATACCACTGCCATTGAAAAATCTCCGGGAAATACAAAATCCCGTTGATCATCCAGAAAATGGAAATCACCATGTAGGTTTTATTGGTAACCAGCCTCTTCCACGAGTATATGATCAGCGGGAAGAAGCAAAGAATCACAGCGAGTATGGACATCAGCTGTATAATTCCCGGTAAAAGACCAGTTTTCAAGGGTTAGAGTTTATATATACAATAGCGTTGAATTGAATGTTTTATTATAGGTAGAAATACTTGGTTTTGTTCTCAAATTACTGCGGGGGTTTGCGGGTAGATTGCGTTTAAAAAACAGGAAATCAAGGAAATAAGAAACGATTTATGCACAATCGTGCGTAATTCGTGCAACTTTTCAACCCTTGGATTTCCCTATATTTGCGACCATCCATTATGGCAGAAAATAAGTCTGATTTATTTGCGTATACAGAGGAATCAATCCGTTCGCTCGATTGGAAAGAACATATCCGCCTGAGGCCGGGCATGTATATCGGTAAACTGGGAGACGGCAGCAGTGCCGACGACGGCATTTATGTAATGGTAAAGGAAGTGGTGGACAACTGTATCGATGAATACACCATGGGCCATGGAAAACAGATTGAAGTGGATATCGAAGAAAAAATGGTGCGCATCCGTGACTTTGGCCGGGGCATTCCGTTGGGAAAAGTAGTTGATGTGGTAAGTAAAATCAATACAGGTGCCAAATACGATAGTAAAGCCTTCCAGAAGGCGGTAGGGCTGAACGGGGTGGGGACCAAGGCAGTCAATGCCCTCAGCCAGTCCTTCGTGGTTGCTGCATTCCGGGACGGACGCGAAAAAAGGGCATCTTTTTCAAAGGGGAACCTGGTTAAGGAGAATAAAGAAACCAGCACCTCGGAACAGAATGGCACCCTGGTTGAATTTATTCCGGATGAAAGCATTTTTAAGAATTTTCATTTTATCAATGAATACCTGGACAATCAGTTCTGGAATTATTGTTACCTGAATGCAGGTCTTGTCATCAACTACAACGGCAAAAAGTATTTATCCAAAAACGGATTGCTGGATCTGCTGAAACGAAAGACTAACGAAGACGAACTACGATACCCGATCATCCATTTAAAAGGGGATGATATTGAAGTCGCGATTACCCATAACAGCGATTATGGCGAAGAAATATTCAGTTTTGTAAACGGCTAGTATACCACTCAGGGCGGCACGCATCAGCAGGCATTCCGGGAGTCTTTTGTAAAAGTGGTGCGTGATTTTTATAAGAAAGATTATGAAGCTGCCGACATCCGGCAAAGTATAACTGCAGCGGTATCCGTTCGCGTGGTCGAGCCGGTTTTTGAGTCACAGACCAAAACGAAACTCGGAAGCCAGTACATGGAAGAGGGCGGGGCCAGTATGAAAAATTTTATCTATGATTTCCTCGCCCGGGAACTGGATAACTTTCTGCACAAGAATCCTTCTATCGCAGAGGCGATGAAGAAACGCATTGAGCAAAGCGAGAAGGAAAGAAAGGAATTATCCGGAATCCGGAAACTGGCCAACGAAAGAGCGAAGAAAGCCAACCTGCACAATAAAAAATTAAGGGATTGCCGGGTACACTATAATGAAGAAGCCACCGGCAAGGAAAAAAACCTGATTCTCGAAAAACAGAAGGAGTCAACCATTTTTATTACAGAAGGAGATTCCGCCAGTGGTTCGATCACCAAAGTCCGCAATGTGGAAACGCAGGCCGTATTCAGCCTGCGGGGCAAACCCCTGAACTGTTTCGGGCTGACCAAAAAAGTGGTTTACGAAAATGAGGAATTTAATCTCCTGCAGCACGCATTGAATGTGGAAGACGGAATTGAAGGACTCCGGTATAATAATATTGTGGTGGCAACCGATGCCGATGTGGATGGAATGCATATCCGCTTATTGCTCATGACATTTTTTCTTCAGTTTTTTCCTGACCTCGTAAAAAATAATCACGTATACATCCTCGAAACGCCATTATTCCGGGTGCGCAATAAACAGGAAACGGTTTATTGTTACGATGAAACTGAGAAACAGGCAGCCATGAAAAAACTGGGTTCAAAGCCGGAGATTACCCGGTTCAAAGGACTTGGAGAAATTTCACCGGCAGAATTTGCCCGTTTCATTGGTTCAGATATGCGGGTCCAACCGGTGATGATCATGCCGGAAACACATATCCAGCAATTGCTGGAATATTTTATGGGAAAAAACACACCGCAGCGGCAGGACTTCATCATCGGTAATCTCCGTATGGAAATTGATCATGCCGAACAGGAAAAATAACCAGTATAAAAACATATTGCATGTTTCACATTGTATTTGATTCGCGGGGTGCTGAATTGCTTTCAGCGGCAATGGATATGGACGATGCCCTTGACGGGGAAACCGTCGTGATGGAAGATGATTACTCCGTTGGTCCTATCGGGAATCTGTATTCCCCGGAAGGAAGACAGGAACGCTCCGCCTGGTGGAATCTTATTCGCGAGCCGGATCCGGCATCTGCAAACGGAGATGCGGATGATGCCCGATTACAGGTCATTCTCCAAAGAATGGAAGAAGAGGAATTTGACCAGATCTGGATCTGGGTTGCCCCGAATATAAAAGATGTTGCCGGTTATTTCTGGCTGGTCTCCCAGCTTGGCAAATTTGCAGGCAGAATTTATATTATCAGTTTGAATAATTTACCCTTCATTAATGAAAAGGGAAATGTTTTCTATCCCACTGCGCTGTCTGAGATTCCTGCCCGGGAGTTCACTAAGGCAAAGAGACTTGCACGACCCGTTACCGGGGCAGAATTTGAAACAGAGCCGGACGAATGGATAAGACTGTCTGCAGAAAACAAAAACCTCCGTACGCTCGAAGGCGGAAAGAAAATCATCCAGCAGAATGATGACTATTTTGACCGGGCCTTACTCAATTTCCTTCAGCCGGTATTCCAGAAGATAACCCGCACTGTTCAGCAATTCCAGATAAAATCATCCGAAAAAACCAATGAATCCTTTTTGATCTGGCGCCTGAAACACCTGGTTGATTCCGGTTTCGCAGAGCAACAGGGAGAAACGATCAGGCTGGCGGTGAAAGTGGAAGACGGAGTTGATAATTATTAATTATCAATTATTAATTATTAACGATAGTCCCTGGAAGCCCATTTAATTTTGATGACTGTGTTCAATACAAAATTGACAATTAACAATTATCAACTGACAATTGAAACGGGTTTTCTGCCGAGGATTTTCAGCATATGAAAATGAGAGCGGACAGCAGAGCCCATGGTATGAAATTCTTTATAATTGATTTTGTGGCGGGCACATACATTTTTTACAATCGAGGCAATTGCCGGATAGTGAACATGGCTTACTTTAGGAAAAAGGTGGTGTTCAATCTGATAATTCAGGCCGCCGACAAACCAGCTGATTAATTTATTCCCGGGGGCAAAATTTGCCGTGGTTCGTACCTGGTGAATCGCCCATTCTTCCTCTATTTTCTGGGGTTCCAGTCCGGGTGCAAAAACAAATTCAACATCTTCCACCACATGGGCCAGCTGAAAAACGATGGCCAGCGTGAGTCCCATCATGATATGCATGCTGCCAAAACCAACGGCCCAGGCGGTCCAGCCCACCAAATGCACCGGTATGGCGATGTAAAAAACGATATACAGCAGCTTACTCAGCCAAAAGATCATGTGTTCTGTAAGATCCATTTTCTGCAGGTCAGTATTGTTTACCCTCCGACGGAAATACTTATTAAAATCCATCATCGATACCCAGGCCAGCGAGGATATGGCGTACAGGATTACCACGTAGATATGCTGAAAACGATGCGCTTTCGTCCATTTCTGTGATTCACACATCCGCATCACCGGGCTTTTGGCAATATCATCATCAATGCCGTCAATATTTGTGTAGGTATGATGAACGATATTGTGTTTGAATTTCCAGATAAAGGCATTGCCTCCCAGCAGGTTCAGGCTCAGCCCCATCAAATTATTGATCCAGTTTTTTTTCGAGTAAGAACCATGGCAGGCGTCATGCATCACATTAAATCCAATGCTGGCGAGCACGAAACCGAGTAATGCAGAAATCAAAACGCCGGGAATCAGACCGGGAGTTTTGAATAAAAGAAAAAGATACAGGCCCACCGCCGCCGGAACCAGCACAAGGGTCTTCAGGTATAGTTTCCAATTCCCTGTTTTTGACAAACGGGTAACTGAAAAATATTTTTCGACAGAATTTTTTACATCCTGATGAAAAGAATTGTTTTTGCCGGCAAATGAAATTTTATACATAACAGGATATCCTTGCGCTGCAAAGATATCGCTGTTTATGTGCAGACTAAAATCAATTCTGCTGTGGAAATGTTAACTCGGGGTTTCTCCCGCAAATTCATCCATTTTCGCGGGGGGCAGGGATAAAAAACTGTTTGTATGGGTGTTTTATAAATTGCCTTATATTCATTTTTCATTATAACCCAGAAATCATGAAAAATAAACAGATCGTTTTCCTGCTGATTTATTTTGTCGGCGTGAATCATGTATTCTCCCAGGAAAAATATAATGGTATGGATGCGGGGCTTTCTAATATTTACCGGCTCTCCGATGCGAAAAGCCGTTCCATCAGTCCGGAAAATTTTACCGGCGAGAAGGGAAAAGGGGGCATGGCCCTGAAAGGAACCGGTGAGTCTGCGGCCAGGGATTTGGGAAAGGGTTGGAAACTGAGTCCTTCCGTGGAAATCAAGGCACATACCACTTTTACCGTGGCGGAAATTAACGGATCGGGTTCTGTTCAGCATATCTGGATGACACCCACCGGGGTCTGGCGCAATTCCATTATCCGCTTTTACTGGGATGATGAAAAAACACCTTCTGTGGAAGCCCCGGTGGGAGATTTTTTTGGCATGGGCTGGGGTCAGTATTCAGCCCTGCGCTCACTGGCGGTTTGTGTTAACCCGGGTTCCGCATTCAATTGTTACTGGCCGATGCCATTCAGAAAAAAATGCCGTATCACCATGGAAAATATTGATGAAAAATCCATGATGCTGTATTACCAGGTAGACTATATCCTTACCGAAGTACCCTCCGACGCGGCCTATTTCCATGCCCAGTTCAGGAGGGTGAATCCACTGGTCAGTAAATCAGTTGTTACCCTGCTGGACGGTGTGCAGGGACGGGGACAATATGTTGGCACCTACCTGGCCTGGGGTGTGCATAATAACGGATGGTGGGGAGAAGGAGAGATAAAATTCTATATGGATGGGGACACGGATTATCCGACGATATGTGGTACCGGAACGGAAGATTATTTTTGCGGATCATACGATTTTGATACTAGAAAGAAAAATGCCGCCGGAGTGGAAGAAACAGAATATACGGAATTCAATACGCCCTATTCCGGTCTGGCGCAGGTGATCCGCGGAGATGGTCACTATAATGTTTCGCAACGGTTTGGTTTGTATCGGTGGCATATTACGGATCCCATCCGTTTTGAAAAAAATCTCCGTGTAACGATACAGGCCCTGGGCTGGCGTTCGGAAGGACGTTACCTGCCCCTGCAGGATGATATTGCATCAACGGTTTTCTGGTATCAGACAGAACCGCATCAGTCCTTTCCGTCCTTCCCGGATAAAGATGCACTGGAAGTAAATTGATGCTGCTGTTCAGGACCGGCCGCGGGATCAGACTCCTGTTAAGGCCAGATGGATTTTAACTGGCTTACCCTGATATCCTCCAGTGGCTTTCGGGTTACACCTGCCTGTAAAATACTGAATGGCTGATCGGGGAAAAATATTTCCGTCATGGTCGTTAAACCCTGGTCCGCAAAAATCTCCAGTGAACTATTATCTAAAATCATGGTGATTTTTGAACGGCCGGAACTTGCTATGCGGGGTGCATAATGTATGCCGGCGAAGTGAGGATCAAATTCGGAAATCCCGGCATGCGTTCTGTCGATGTAGAATGAATTTTTTTCCTCATTATATCCCGCAACCACATACTGTCCCGCGCCATTGCTGAATACAAATGAAAATGCATGCAGATTATCCACGGTAAATTCCAGACGCGTTGTTCCGGAGATGGAAGTGGTATCTACAGAAGAAATTTGCTTGTACGTTTTTGTTTTCACAACCAGTTTTTCCAGGCTGTTCACCGGCTGCATGGTGGTATAATAACTTTGTCCGATTTTACGGAGACCCAATATTCGCGGAATGGACATAGCACTTCTCCATTTCGCAGTGGGAACGCGGGTGCCATATAACCAGTTGCTCATCCAGCCAATGAAAATTTTTTCATTTCCGGTATTGCTCCAGGTTATACCTGCATAATTGTCCGGGCCATAATCTGCCCATTTTGTGGTGGTATCTGTACAGGTAAAATGACTCCCGTCAAAATCTCCGGTAAAATACTGGGTCCCGGAACCTCCCTGTATTCCGCCAGGGTTAATATTTACGATCAGCAGCCAGATTTTTTTTCCATCAATGGTAAAGGGAACAAGATCGGGGCATTCCCAAACGCCCCCGTGAGCGCCCAGTCCCGCCCCGAATTCACTTTCCTTATTCCATTTTTTCAGATCCGGGGAGGAATAAAACAGGATCCTGTCCCCGGCAGCCAGCGTCATGATCCATTTTTTTTGATCCGCATACCAGCTCACTTTCGGATCGCGGAAATCTTTTAAGCCGGGCGTTTTTAAAACAGGGTTTTTATCATATTTTATCCAGCTTTTACCCGCATCCAGGCTGTAGGCGATGCTCTGGTTTTGAAAAAAAGAGGTTCCGTTTTTTTCTCCAACCGGATCATGTTGGGTAAATATGGCCACCACAGGCGTTTTCCCTTTCGAACCCAATCCGCTGGTATTGGATTCGTCCACCACCGCACTCCCCGAAAAAATATATCCCAGGTTGTCTGGATACAATGCTATGGCGAGCTGTTTCCAATGCACCAGATCCCGGCTGATGGCATGCCCCCAGTGCATCGGTCCCCAAACCGTACTATCCGGATAATACTGAAAGAATAGATGGTAAGTCTTTTTATAATAGACGAGTCCGTTCGGATCATTCATCCAACCCGTCCTGGGAGAGAAATGTATCTGTGGACGGTAAGGTTCATGATATACCTGTTGCGAACTGCCCGATTTGCAGCATAAGAGCAGGATTATCGGAATTGTGAGGGTCCTGCGGAGCATGGTATCTGTTTTGTATATCAAGATAGTCTATTTTAGTCCTTAAAAACTCAATCTATGGACCTTGACTCCGTGAAATTACCCCTGTATTTAAAAATGGCGCAGGTACTCATGGGTATTGCTGTTTTTTTTTATATCCTCTATCTGGGACAGGATATTATCATTCCCCTGGTTTTTGCGATCATGATTGCCATTCTGCTGAATCCGGTGATCCTTTTTTTGCGCAGGATAAAGATACCAAGGGTGCCGGCAATCCTGCTTTCACTGTTTGTTACTATGATCCTGATCTCCGGTGTTTTTTATTTTTTCATTACCCAGATTTCTCTTTTTAGTGAATCGGTGCCGCAATTCAAGGCAAAATTCCTGGTTCTGTTTAACGATTTCGAACGCTGGATTTCGCATTCCTTTCATGTTCCCAAGTGGAAGGTGGATGCCTGGGTTACAAAAACCCAGAATCAGGGAATGGATAACGGATCCGTGGTGATTACCGAAACCATATCTACCGTTGGCGGTACGGTTATGACCTTTGTTATCATGCCGGTATATGTATTCATGATCATTTATTATAAGCCGTTGCTTATGGAATTTATCTCCAGGCTGTTTCCAAAAAATGTTCATTCCACGGTTGTGGAAGTGCTCACTGAAACTAAGGGATTAATCCAGAGTTATCTTTACGGCTTACTCGTTGAAGCCCTGTTGGTGGCCATATTAAATTCCGTCGCCCTCTGGATTCTGGGTATTGAATATGCGATTCTGTTGGGAGTGATCGGAGCACTCCTGAACGTAATACCTTATATCGGGGGGCTGGTAGCCGTGGCCCTTCCCATGCTGCTGGCCCTGGCAACCAAACAACCTGTTGATGCCCTGTACGTGATGATTGCCTATCTTATCGTGCAGTTTATAGATAACAATCTTTTTGTTCCAAAAATTGTAGCATCCAAGGTGAAATTAAATGCACTGGTTTCCATTGTTGTCGTACTTGTCGGAAATCAGCTATGGGGCGTTCCGGGTATGTTTCTTTCCATTCCGATAACGGCTATTGTTAAGGTGATCTTTGACAGAATCGGACCGCTTCAGCCATTCGGATTCCTGCTCGGGGATAACCAGCCGGATCTGACCAAAGAATTTTTTGTTGTACGGCGGAGGTCGAAACAGGTTGCGACAACTGCCCATAAGTAGGAATTCCACGAGAATTCCTTTACATTTATAAATTGTCATTTTAACACTTAATAACGTTGCCATGAAATTTTCTGCTTTTTTGTATGTCTCCCTACTATCTGCAGGCTGGGGCCTGTTTTCAGCCTGCCAGTCAGCCCCGGAAAAGGAAAAAGAAATCGTTGTACTGGAAAATGGGAATAAAGTTTTTTATGGGACTATCGGAAATGATTCCGTTTACGCGTATACACTTAAAAACAAGGAAGGACTGAAGGCGGTGATCACCAATTACGGGGGTACCATTCTGGAATTATGGACTCCGGATAAATCAGGCAAATCCGGAAATGTGGTGTTGGGTTATGATTCATTGTCAGGTTACCTGCAGAAAGGGAACCCTTTTTTCGGGGCCCTGATCGGACGTTATGCCAACCGTATGAGCAAGGGAACATTCACGATTGACGGTAAAACATATACCCTGGCGCTGAATGATCATGGAAATACACTTCATGGTGGTTTGAAGGGTTTCGATAAGGTGGTGTGGACGGTGAACCAGGTAAATGATTCCAGCCTTGCGCTTTCTTATCTGAGCAGGGACGGGGAAGAAGGATTTCCCGGCAACCTCAATGTAAAAGTGGTATACACCCTCCGCTCCGGAAATGAGCTCCTGATTGACTATACAGCGATGACGGATATGAAAACGCCGGTGAACCTGACCAATCATGCATACTTTAACTTATCGGCCGGAAAAGACTCTACAGTGCTCGGCCATGAACTCCGGATCAATGCGTCTAAATATACACCCGTCGATGAAACCCTGATCCCCACGGGCAAACTGGCCTCTGTTGAAAAAACCCCGATGGATTTTTTAAAATTCAAACCCATCGGGAAGGACCTTGAAAAAGTGAAAGGAGGATATGACCATAACTATGTGATCGATAAAAAGGATTCGGGGCTTAGCGTTGCTGCGGAAGTATATGAGCCTAATTCCGGGCGCCAGATGCAGGTGAGAACGACCCAGCCGGGTATTCAGTTCTACACCGGTAATTTCCTGAACGGGTCCTTAACGGGCCGCGATGGAAAAAAAATAGTTCAGCATGGTGCCTTCTGTCTGGAAACACAACATTTTCCGGATTCGCCCAATCAGCCATCTTTTCCGAATGTTATCCTTGAGCCGGGGCAGACTTTTCACGAACTGACGGTTTACCGGTTTTCTGTAAAACAGTAATTTGGATGACGGATGACGGATGACAGATGATCAATGATAATCATATGAAAATAATCAAACTTGCTTTTTTGTTTTTTTGTTTGCTGAAAACCGTTTCGGCACAACCGCCCCGTGAAGTATGGAATGTGGAACAGGCAAATCAATGGTACGCCCGCCAGGGATGGCTGCGGGGTTGTGATTTTATTCCGAGTACAGCCGTTAATCAGCTGGAAATGTGGCAGGCGGATAGTTTTGACAGTGCAACGATCTCCAGGGAGCTGGGTTATGCCCAGGCAATCGGTCTCAATTGCATGCGTGTATTTCTGCATCACCTGGCCTGGCAGCAGGATCCGGCCGGATTTAAGGAACGGATGAACCAGTACCTCCGGATTGCAAACAACAGGAACATAAAAACCATTTTTGTTTTTTTTGATGACTGCTGGAACGAGTCCTATCATGCGGGAAAGCAGCCCCCTCCAAAAACCGGGGTACACAATTCCGGCTGGCTCAGGGATCCGGGGAAATTATTGTACGATGATCCTGCTCTGATGAGCGTGCTTGAAAAATATGTAAAAGATGTGCTGCAGTATTTTAAAAACGATGCGCGTATTGTGCTTTGGGATTTATACAATGAACCCGGAAATTCAAATTATGGCAGTAAAAGCCTGGTCCTGCTCTCAAACGTTTTTAAATGGTCGCAGGAAGTCAATCCCATACAGCCATTGTCTGCCGGCGTCTGGAACAGGGATCTGACAGAACTGAATACATTCCAGCTTTCCCATTCTGATGTGATCACCTATCACAACTATGAAAACGATACCGCTCACCAGCAGGTCATTGACAGTCTGAGAAAATATAAACGGCCGTTGATCTGTACAGAATATATGGCCCGCCCGCGCAACAGCACTTTTTTCAATATCATGCCCTTACTTAAAAAAGAAAATGTCGGCGCGATCAACTGGGGGCTGGTCAGCGG
>Ga0157375_10004006_pt1 | contig 12778 bp, 12 predicted proteins | sample M35metaG_FD_115311 | JGI IMG/M metagenome (GOLD analysis project Ga0157375, IMG submission 115311) | Miscanthus rhizosphere microbial communities from Kellogg Biological Station, Michigan, USA - M3-5 metaG | ecosystem: Host-associated > Plants > Roots > Rhizosphere > Soil | place: USA: Michigan...
CGAAGCTGCCGGTGATCCTCGTCGTCAACAAGGTCGACCGCCCCGACGCCCGCATCGCCGAGGTCGTCGACGAGGTCTACGAGCTCTTCCTCGACCTCGACGCCGACTCCGACCAGATCGAGTTCCCGATCGTCTACACCAACGCCAAAGCCGGCTGGGCCGCGCTCGAGGAGGGCGTCGAGGGCGTCGACCTCGACCCCTTGATGGACCTGATGCTGGAGCGGATCCCGGCGCCGGAATACGAGCCCGAGCAGCCGCTGCAGGCCCACGTCACCAACCTCGACGCCTCACCCTACGTCGGCCGCCTCGCGCTCTGCCGGGTCCGCAACGGCACGATCCGCTCCGGCCAGCCGATCGCCTGGTGCCGGGCCGACGGCAGCATTCAGCGCGCGGCGGTCTCCGAGCTCTACGTGACCGAGGGCCTCGAGCGGGTCGCCGCCAAAGAGGCCGGCCCGGGCGAAATCATCGCCGTCGCCGGCCTCGAAGAGGTGACGATCGGCGAGACCCTGGCCGACCCCGAGAACCCGCAGCCGCTGCCGGTGATCGAGGTCGACGAGCCCTCGCTCTCGATCGTGGTCGGGATCAACACCTCCCCCCTGGCCGGCAAAGAGGGCAGCAAGCTGACCGCGCGCCAGATCCGCGACCGGCTCGACGCCGAGCTGATCGGCAACGTCTCGATCCGGGTCGTCGACACCGAGCGTCCCGACGCCTGGGAGGTGCAGGGGCGCGGCGAGCTGCAGCTGGTGGTGCTGCTGGAGCTGATGCGGCGCGAGGGCTTCGAGCTGACCGCCGGCCAGCCGCGGGTGGTCACGCGCGAGGTCGAAGGCGAGATCCACGAGCCGGTCGAGCGGCTGGCGATCGACGTGCCCGAGGAGCACGTCGGCGCCGTCACCCAGATGCTCGCCGGCCGCAAGGGCCGAATGGAGCAGATGGTCAACCACTCGACCGGGTGGGTGCGGATGGACTACCTGGTCCCGGCCCGCGGCCTGATCGGCTTCCGCACCGAATTCCTCACCGAGACCCGCGGCACCGGCATCCTCCACCACGTCTTCGACCGCTGGGAGCCCTGGGCGGGCGAGCTGCGCACGCGCCAGACCGGCTCGCTGGTCTCCGATCGGCGCGGCAACACCGCCAGCTACTCGCTGTTCAGCCTGCAGGACCGCGGCTCGCTCTTCGTCGGCTCCGGCGAGGAGGTCTACGAAGGGATGATCGTCGGCGAGAACGCCCGCTCCGACGACCTCGACGTCAACCCGACCAAAGCCAAGCAGCAGACCAACGTGCGCGCCGCCAGCGCCGACATCCTGGTCCGGCTGGCGCCGCCGACCCGCCTCACCCTGGAAGCCTCGCTGGAGTTCCTGCGCGACGACGAGTGCGTCGAAGTCACCCCCGAGTCGGTGCGGCTGCGCAAGCTGATCCTCGACAAAACGCAGCGCCTCAAGGCCGCCAAGCGCGGCGCCGCCGCGCCGCGGATGGCCTAGTCGCCACGCCGCTGCGCGAGCAGCTCCGAGACCCGTTCGAGCACGGCGGCCGGTTCGCGGTGGAAGCGCGCGTCGGTGATCCGGGTCAGCTCGATCCCAGCCAGCTTCAGCTCCTCCTGGCGCAGACGGTCGCGCTCGAAGGCGGCGCGGCCGCCGTGGGTGCCGAAGCTGTCGAGCTCGACCGCGAATCGCTCCCGTGACCAGTACGCATCGAGCTCGTAGCCGGCGACGTTGAACCCGGTCGACGGCCGCGGCAGGCCCGCCGCCGCGACCGCCGCCAGAAACCGCAGCTCGAACTCCGAGCGCGTGAAGGGAGGCTCGCGGTAGAGCTCGAGCGCCCGCCGCAGTCGCCCGTGCCCCGGGTGACCAACGGTCCGGGCCAGCAGACTCTCCACGGCGCGCAGATCGAACAAGCGCAGCTCTTCCGCCCGTTCGAGCTGGCGCTCGAGCTGCCGGGAGCGCAGGACCGAGGCGTTGTCGAGCAGCGTGCGCGGCAGCGACGTCGCCGGGACCCCCTCCACCAGCGCCCGGTCCGCTGCCGTCAATCCACGGGCGCGGTGCAGGCGGATCGGCGGCCGGCCGTGCCGCGGGACCGGAGCGGTCACGTCGAATGGCGCCGGGCCGGATCTCGACGTGCCCCAGAGCCACGCCGCCGAGCGGTAGCTGAGCAAAGCCCCGGGGCCGCAGGCGAGAACCGCCGCAAGGCAGCGGCCCCGGTCGGAGATGCGGGTGTGCCCGACCGCGTACACGCCACGGTGGAGGCGGTGCAGGCGCCCGGCCCCGGTGGCCCGAGCGACCGCCCCAGGCGAGTAACCGAGCGGGCCGGTCAGCTGGCGAATCGAGACGACGCCATGCTGACGCCCCGCCAGCGCCGCCAAGCTTGTCTCCGAGCCGTCCCGCGCCGAGCGTGGTTGCGCTTTGCCCCGCATAGCGGTTCAAAGCTCAACCGCGCTCCGCTTCTCCCCCGTCGCGGGGCTCGCGCCGTCCTAGGTGGCGGCGGCCGGCGGCGCCCCGGGCTGCCGGGTCGGGATGCGGCCGGTGAAGAAAAGCCCGACCAGGGCGAGAAGGGCGAGGACCGCCAGCGCCGTGCGCAGCCCGACCAGGCGCGCGTCTTCGTTCTCTTCGAGGATCGCGTCGGTTGCCCGCGGCGCCACGCCCGGCGCTTCGTCGAGCGCGGCTTCGAGTTCATCGTCGGAGAGGAAGGGGATGCCGCCCGACAGCTCGGTCGAGGCCCGCGCCTGGACCGAGCGCGGGACCGCGGGGTTTTCTTCGACGCCGGTGAGGAAGGACGAGCTGAGGGCGGCGATGATGATCGCGCCGGTCAGGGCGGTGCCGACCGAGATGCCGAGGTTGGTGATCGTGTTCTGCAGGCCGCCCACCTCGCCGCTCTGCTCGTCGGAGACCGAGGAGACGGTGACGCTGCCCAGCTGCGAGGCGAGCGCTCCCATCCCCAGCCCCGCCAGGAGCAGCGGCCAGGTCACGATCTCCGGCCCCGCCCCCTCCTGGAGAGCGGCGACGAGCACGACCAGCCCCGCGAACATGGCGACGAAGCCAAGGCGGACGACCCGCCGCGGCGAAACGTCGGGAAACGCTTTCGGGATACCCGCTGCGGCGAGGATCAGCGTGAAGGAGAGGGGCAGCAGCCGCACGCCCGTTTCGATCGCGGAGAGCCCGAGGGCGATCGAGAGGAAGAGGGGCATCGCGAAGAACATGCCGCCCTGGAGGAAGTACTGGAAGAAGAAGGAGGTGAGCCCGCCGCGCAGGGCGGAGACGCGCAGGATCGCCGGATCGACGAGCGGCTCCTTCTCGCGCTCGACCAGGCGGTTCTCCCACCAGAGGAAGAGCGCGAGCACGGCGGCGCCGGCGAACAGCATCCAGATCACCGGCGAGAGCCCCAGCCACTCGGGGGCGTCGGGCTTGGCCTTGACGAAGCCCCAGGTCCCCGAGCGCAGGACGCCGAGCACGACCAAGCCGAGGCCGAGGGCCGAGAGCCCGGTCCCGACCAGATCCAGCTTGACCTTCCGCTCCGGCTCGCCGGCGGCGATGCGGCGGGCGAGGACGAGGATCGCGACGACGATCAGGACCTCGCCGGCAAAGACGTAGCGCCAGGAGAGATAGGTCGTGAAGAAGCCGCCGACGATCGGGCCGACCGCGACCGCGACCGCGGCCGCCGCCGTGACCAGGCCGTAGGCCCGCGGCCGTTCGGAGGGGCCGAAGTTGGCGGCGACGAGGGCGACGATCGCGGGCAGGATCAGCGCCGCGCCGAGACCCTCCAGCCCCGACCACCCGATCAGCAGGACCGGCAGGCTGGGCGCCAGCGCGGTGGTCAGCGAGCCGCAGCCGTAGATCACGCAGCCGATCGCGAAGGCGCGCTTGCGGCCGATGATCTGGCCGATCTTGCCGCCGGTGATCATGAACGAGGCCATCACCAGCGTGTAGAGGGTGATCGCCGTCTGGATCCCGGTCACGGTCGTGCCCACGTCCTTGGCGACGGTGGCGATCGAGACGTTCATGACGGAGCTGTCGAGCATCATCAGGAACTGCCCCGCGCAGAGGGTCAGCAGGATCAGGCCGGCGGCGCCGGCACCGGCTTTGCGGGCCACGCTCAGAGGGCCTCGGACTCGATGCGGCCGGCGTCGATCGCCGCGACCAGCGCCGCGTGATCGCGCTCGCTCTGGTCGGCGTAGCTCTCGGAGAACTCGGAGATCGCCCGGTCGAAGGCGTCGCCGCCGCCGAGGTAGGCGGCGATCGCGATCCTGTCGCCCGAGCGGGCGTGGGCGCGGGCCAGGGTCCAGCCGCAGAGGCGCCCGTAGATCTCCAGCCCGCGCGGGGTCAGACGCTCGACCTCGGCCGAGCGCTTCCAGTCCCAGAGCTGGCGCACGTAGAAATCGCGTTCGCGGCCGTCGATCCCGATCGCCGGGCACCAGCCGAGGAAGATGTCGCTGGCCGCCTGCATCAGGCGCTGGCCTTCGACCACCCGGCGCCCGTGGTTGCGGTAGCGGCTGGCGCCGGCATAGGGCTCGAGCACCGAGGCCTCGGCCTCCTTCGCCTGCAGGAAGAGCGGATCGGCGTCGTCGGCGCCGGTCAGCAGCAGGATCCAGGCGCGGGTGCCGACGCTGCCCACCCCGACGACCTTGCGGGCGAGATGCCGCATCCGGTAGCCGTCGAGCAGGTGCTGGCGATCCCCCGGCAGGCTCTCGCGGTAAGCGGCCAGGACCGCGTTCATCGTCTCGCTGAAATCACGGCTCTCGTCCTCGCCGAGCAGTTCCTCGGCGGGGACGATCAGGGGCGGCTGGCTGACGATCCGCAGCTCGCCGTCGACCTCCTCGGTCAGCTTTTCCAGCGCCCGCAGACTGTCCTTTGAGCGCGCCTTGGCGACGCCCTTGCGCACCCGTTTGACCTCGGCGGGGTCCTCTTCGGCGACCTCGCCCAGGGCCGCCTCGACGTCGAGCCGCGCGTACCAGACCTCGAGGTTGCGCTGGCCGGCGAACTCGCGCATCGCCTCGCGGTAGGCGCGGGCCGCGGTCAGCACCGCCGCCGCCCGCTGTTTCGGCTTGAAGCCGTTTTCGCGGCCGGCGATGGCGAAGCTGGCGGCGAGCCGCTTGACGTCCCACTCCCACGGCCCCGGCAGCGACTCGTCGAAGTCGTTGAGGTCGAAGACGAGGCGGCGGTCCGGGGCCGCGAAGGCGCCGAAGTTGGAGAGGTGGGCGTCGCCGCAGGCCTGCACGCGCAGTCCGGAGTCCGGGGTGCCGGCGAGGTCGGCGGCCATCACCGCGGCGGCGCCGCGGAAGAAGGCGAAGGGCGAGGCCGACATCCGCCCGTAGCGGATCGGGACCAGCTCGGGAACCCGCGAGGCGGCCTGCTGCTCGAGGATCGCGACCGGGTCGCCGCGGCCCTCCGGCGGCTCCCAGGCGGCGTGGGAGGAACGACGCACCGCCGAACGCGCCGCTCGTCCTGCCGCGGCGCGTTCGGGGGCGTCCATGGCCTAGACCGTAGCGGCTGCCTGCTCGGCCTGGCTCTGCTCCGAGGCCTGCGCCTTGGCGTCGGGCGCCGGGGCGTCGTCTACCTGGCGCGGCAGCAGCACTTCTTTGGCGATGACCAGGCGCTGGATCTGGCTGGTCCCCTCGTACAGCTGCATGATCTTCGCGTCGCGCATCAGTTTCTCGACCGGGTACTCCTTGATGAAGCCGTAGCCGCCGTAGACCTGGACGGCGTCGACGGTGATCTCCATCGCCGAGTCGGCGGCGAAGCGCTTGGCCATCGAGGAGACGCGGCTGTTGCGGATGCCCTGGTCGAGCAGGAAGGCGGAGTTCCAGGTCAGCAGCCGGCCCGCCTCGACCTTGGTCGCCATGTCGGCGATCATGAACTGGATCGCCTGGTGCATCGCGATCGGGACGCCGAACTGGACCCGTTCTTTGGAGTAGTCGGTGGCGTACTCGAGCGCCGCGCGGCCGATGCCGACCGCCATCGCGGAGACGCCGGGACGGGTGCGGTCGAGGGTCATCATCGCCAGCTTGAAGCCCTTGTTTTCCTCGCCGAGGAGGTTCTCGGCCGGGATCTCTACTTCGTCGAAGGAGATGGTCGCGGTGTTGGAAGCCCGCTGGCCCATCTTGTCCTCCTTCTTGTCGACGCTGACCCCGGGGAGGTCGGCCTCGACGACGAAGGCGCTGATCCCACGGTGACCGCCCTCAGGGTCGGTCTTGGCGAAGACCGTGAAGTAGTCGGCGTAGGTGCCGTTGGTGATGAAGCACTTGGAGCCGCTGATGACGTACTTGTCGCCCTTCTTAACGGCCTTGGTCTTCATGCCGGAGACGTCGGAGCCGGCGTCCGGCTCGGTCAGGCAGAAAGAGGCCAGCTTCGGGCTTTCGGTCAGCATCCCCAGGTACTTCTTTTTCGTCTCCTCGGAGCCGCCGAGGCTGATCGGGGCCGAGGCGAGGCCGTTGGCCGCCAGCGAGGTGCCGATGCCGGAACAGCCCCAGCCGAACTCCTCCTCGATCAGGCAGCCGGAGAGGTAGTCGAGGCCGGGACCGCCGTAGGCCTCGCCGACGTGGGTGTTCAAGAGCCCGACCTCCCAGGCCTTGTTGATCACGTCCTGCGGCCAGCTGCCGTCCTTGTCGTACTCCGCGGCGACGCTGCGCATGTCTTTCTCGGCGAAGCTGTGGGCCAGCTCCTGCAGGTCCTTCTGCTCGTCGGTCAGGGTGAAGTCAACCACCGGTCGGTGCTCCTTTTCGTCAGTGCGTTAAGTCTTCTGTGGAGCGCCGCCATGGGGCGCACGTTCCGCCGATTGACTGGTCAGTCAACCAGGGAGAAGGTTAGCGAAAGACCTGGCTCCCGTGGCCGTCTACCCTTGATCCAGTGGATCTGGCTCTGGCTATGTCCCCGACCGACAAGGCGGCCGCGGTGCTGCTGTTCACGGGCGTCGCGGCGCCGCTGGTCGGGCTGCTGCTGCGCCGCGTGGCCGGCGGCTGGGGCTCGATCGGCAAAGGACCGCTGGCGATCGAGCAGGAGCTGCCGTCGCGCGGCTTCCGATCGGGGCCGCCCGCTCGCGTCGACCCGGCGATCCAGGCGGCCGAGGTGCGGCAGATGCTGGAGGCGAAGGCGAGCCGGCGGCGGCGCCGCGGCGAGCCGGCGATCGACGTCGAGGCCGAGGCCAGGCGCCTGCTGGACGGCGGCGGGGAGCCCGACCTGGAAGCGCGCCAGGACGCCGAGCTGCGGGCCGAGGTGCGGCAGCTGGTGGTCAGTCGCAACGAACGGCGAAGGCGACGGGGAGAGCCGCCGCTCGACGTCGAGAGCGAGACCGAGCGGCAGCTCGCCGATCTCATAAGATCGAGCTGATGGCCGGCGCCGAGGACAACCTCTACGAAGTCGAGCAGCTGCTGGTGCAGCCCGGCACCTACTTCAACCCCCAGACCGAGGTAGTGGTCGTCGTCGACGACTCCGCCTCGATCGACCAGGAGGTCTTCAACATGGAGGCCTACGAGGGGGCCGACTGGGTGCGGATCTCCGACGAGATCCCGATCGACGAGGACGGCCGCGACCGCGCCCTCGAGGCCTTCCAGACGCACTACCACCCCGGCTCGACCGGATCGGTCTCCGAGACCGCGCTCGAACAGGGCGACGAGGAGCTCGACGAGGACGAGGACGGCCAGGACCCCGGCCGCGAGGACTGAGAGCCCCGCCGCCGATGCTCGAGCCAGGCGACAAGGCGCCGTCTTTCACGCTTCCCGACCAGGACGGCAGCAAGGTCAAGCTGGCCGACCTCAAAGGCGAGACGGTCGTCGTCTACTTCTATCCCCGCGCCGAAACCCCGGGCTGCACCACCCAGGCCTGCGGCATTCGCGACCGCGGCGCCGAGTACCGGGAGCTGGGCGCGCGGGTGCTGGGAATCTCCCCCGACGAGCCGGAGGCGCTGCGCAAGTTCGCCGACAACCAGAAGCTCGACTTCACCCTGCTGGCCGACCCCGACCACGAGGTCGCCGAGAAGTACGGCGCCTGGGGCGAGAAGTCGATGTACGGCAAGAAGTACATGGGGGTGCTGCGCTCGACCTTCATCGTCGACCCGAAGGGCAAGATCGCCCGCGTCTTCCCCAAGGTCCAGCCGAAAAAGCACGACGCGCTGGTCCTCAAGGCCCTCGCCGAGCTGAACGCCGCCTGACTCGCCTCAGGCGCCGAGCACGACCACGGCGATGAAGCTGGCGTAGAGCGCGAACCAGCCGATCACCGAGGGCAGCTTGAAGCGCCGCGAGAGGTGCAGGCTCTCGTAGGCGAGAACGCCGCCGGCGAGGCCGAGGCCGATCGAGAGCACGGCGGTGCCGCTCAGCGCCCAGTCGGTGAAGATCAGGCCGATCCCGACCGGGATCATCGACTGGAAGACCATCGCCCCGGTGATGTTGCCGAGCGCCAGCGCGTCCTTGCCTTCGCGGACCCAGAAGAAGCTGTTGACCTTCTCCGGCAGCTCGGTCGCCAGCGGCGCCAGGATCAGCGCCAGCACCAGCGCCTCGACGCCGATGCTTTCGGCGATCCCCAGCAGCTCTTCGACGAAGAGGTGGGCGCCGCCGACCATCGCCCCGAGGCCGACCAGGAGCTGGATCACGCAGAGCGCCAGGGCCGGGCTTTCGCGGCGCTCGGGGCGGCGCTCGAAGATCAGCGGGTTCAGGCTCTCCTCCCCCTGCACCTCGCCGCCGCCGCGCAGGGTGAGGCGGACGTAGAAGAGGTAGGCGAGCAGGAAGCCGACCCCGACCGCGATCCGCAGCGGCGCCGGCGGCCCCCAGGCGAGCAGCCCGCCGATCGCGAAGAGGACGAGGAAGAAGAGCAGGTCGCGCTCCAGCGTCGGCCGGTGGACCTCCAGCCGCATCCCCTGCTCGCGTTTGTCGCGGTAGAGGTAGGCGAACAGGCCGACCAGCCCCATCGCCAGCGTCGCCAGCAGGAAGGGGGCGCCGACGATCGCCCCGATCGCGACGTCTTCGGAGCCGGCGTCGACGCTGAGCAGGGCGACGATCGCGATCAGCGTCTCCGGCATCGCCGTCCCGACGGCGGCCAGCACGCTCCCCACCGCCCCCTCCCCCAGCTGCAGCCGATGCCCGATCCACTCCACCGCGTTCGTGAAGAGCAGCGCCCCGGCCAGAACCACCGCAAAACTCAGCGCGAGGAGAAGGGCTTCTTCCATCTACGCAGGCTATCTGCCTCGATTGGGAGTCCTACGCGAAGTAGAAGGCCAGCCCGAAGACGAAGTACACCGCGAGCAGCTGCACTCCCTCGAACCAGGTCGACTCGCCGTCCTGGGTGACGTAGTTGGCGATCAGGATCGCGATCAGGATCGCTCCCAGCTCGAAGCCGTTGAAGACCAGGGCCAGCGGATAGGGGCCGATGAAGAAGGAGGCGAGGACGAGGACCGGGGCGACGAAGAGCGCCACCTGGGCGCTGGAGCCGACCGCGATGTTGACCGCCAGGTCCATCTTGTCCTTCATCGCGACCAGGACCGCGACCCAGTGCTCGGCCGCGTTGCCGACGATCGCGACGACGATCACGCCGATGAAGAACTCGGAGAGGCCGACCGAGTGCGAGGCCTCGGTGATCGAGCCGACCAGGACCTCGGACATGATCCCGACGAGGACGCCGGCGATCGCCAGGGCGAGCACGGAGGTGCGGGTCGACCAGCCCCAGCTGTCCTCGTCCTCGTACTCGGGGTTGAAGATGTCGCGGTGGGTCTTGAGCGAGAAGAAGAGGCCGATCACGTAGGTGGCGATGAGGACGATCGCGACCGCCAGCGAGAGGTGCTCGATCGTGCCGCCGTAGTGGATCGCCTCGGCCCCGGGCTGCGGCAGCCCCTTGCCCTCGACCAGCTCGAAGATCGCCGGCATCACCAGCGCCGCCGCGGCCAGCATCAGCATCGAGGTCTGGATGCTGGCGCCGGTGCGGCTGAACTGCTGTTTCTTGCGGCCGATCCCGCCCGCCAGCATCGCCGCCCCGAGCACGAGCAGGATGTTGCCGATGATCGAGCCGACGATCGAGGCCTTGACCACCTCCTGCAGCCCCTTGCCGAGCGCGAAGAGGGCGATGATGAGCTCCGGCGCGTTGCCGAAGGTGACGTTGAGCAGGCCGCCGATCCCCGGGCCCGAGCGGGCCGCCAGCTCCTCGGTGGCACGGCCCATCAGCGCCGCCGTGGGGATGATCCCGAGGGCCGAGGCGGCGAAGACGACGGTGGCCGGCGCGCCGGCCAGGTCCAGAGCGACCGCGATCGGGATCAGCGGCGCCAACAGGTACGGCCATCCCTGCGGCGTGCGCAGGAAGGAGGCGTCGAGCCGCGGCCGCTCCGGGTGTTCCTCCATCTACTGGATCATGCTCGCGCACTGCTGCAGGTCAGCCGGCGTTTCCGCTCCTTTGAGGCATTCGAGGTAGGCCTGCTGGCTGGCGCCGGAGCCGCCCGAGCCGCCAGAGGACGAGCCGCCGGGGATGCCGGAGAGACCGCTGCCGCCGGTGACGCCTTCGAGCAGGTCGCCGAGGCCTTCGCCGCTGCTGGCCCCTTCGAGCAGTTCGAGCGGGTTGACGCCGAGCTTCTGGAACAGGCCTTCGAGCGGCTTCGCGCCCGAGGGAGCGCTGATTTCCTGGTCCTCGTTGACGCCGCTGAGCGACATTTCGAACTCGATTTCGACTTTTTCGTTGCTCGTGCCCTGCGGTTCGACCGTCGCTTCGGCGGCGACCTTGCGGATGATGTCGTCGTCGCCGACGTAGACCTCGACGTGCGCCTTCTTGACGGCGCCGGTCAGTTCGCCCTTGGCCTTTTCGAGTTCGGAGATCGGCAGCGGACCGGCGGCTTCCAGCTGCTTGCTGCAGGCCGGGTTTTCGGTCAGCTTGATGATCGCGTCGATCGCGGCGCCGGTGTCGAGGTCGCCGCTGATCTTGGTCGTGCCGGTGCCGTCGACGTCGGCGCTGCCCTCGTTTTCGAGGTTGTCGACGAAGTCGCCGACCTTGAGCCCGGTCGCCGCTTCCTGACAGGCGGTGACGTCGGCGGAATTGCCTTCCGACCCCTGGCTTTGCGCCTGTTCGAAGCCCGACTTGACGAAGCCGAAGGTGGTCGGGTCGACTTCGTACTCGGTCCCTTCGTAGTTGACGTAGGCGCGGTCGGAGAGCAGCGTGATGCCGCCTTCGAAGTCGATGTCTTCGCCCTTGGCCGAGCCCTTGGCGCTGGCCGTCAACGCCAGTTGCGGCAGGTCCTTGCCCTCGCTTTCGAACGGCCCGGAGAGCTTGACGTCGACGTTGCCGCCTTCCTTGCCTTCGGAGTTGACCCCGACCGAGATGTCGAGGTCGCCGCTCTTCACCCCTTCGAGACTGGCGGCGTCGAGGACCTTCTGCGGGTCTTCGCTGCTCTTGTCGCTGCCACCGCAGGCGGCGAAGGCGACGCTGAGCGCGGCGAGCGCGGAAAGCAGGGCGAGAATGCGGAGGCGACTCAAGGGATAGGGCTCCTCGTGATCGGGTGGTAGCTCGAACCCGGGATGCTAACCGGTGTCCCCGCTGCGGCTTTCTTCGATCGGCGGCGGCCGGTTGTCGCTCGTCAGGTTGGCGGCCAGCGGGAACAGCAGGGCGCCGAGGAAGATCAGGATCACGCCGCTGGCGACCAGCCACCTGGCGCCGCTAAGGTGGCCGAGGATGCCGACCGCGAAGCCGGCCAGCATCAGCGCGATGTAGGGGCCGGGGCTGTGCGGCAGCAGGTCGGCGAGCGGCAGCGCCAGCGGCAGGGCGAGGTCGAGCACGGAGCCGGATTATCATCGCCTTCATGGCCGAAGGCTCTGTGGCAGAGACGAAGGAGGCGCTGGCGCGGGTCGGGTACCTCGCCGACGAGTCGGCGGCATTGGTCTCCTTCCTCGCCCAGAAGCTGGGCAAGCCGGTGCTGGTCGAGGGCCCGGCGGGGGTCGGCAAGACCGAGCTGGCGAAGGCGATCTCCCGCGCCACCGGGCGCGAGCTGGTGCGCCTGCAGTGCTACGAGGGCCTCGACGAGGCGAAGGCGATGTACGAGTGGAACTACCGCAAGCAGCTGCTGCGGATCCAGGCCGGCGGCGAGGCTGGCTGGGAGGACGTGCAGGAGGACATCTTCAGCTCCGAGTTCCTCCTCACCCGGCCGCTGATGCAGGCGATCTCCAGCCCCGAGCCGGTGGTGCTGCTGATCGACGAGATCGACAAGACCGACCAGGAGTTCGAGGCGATGCTGCTGGAGCTGCTCTCCGACTTCCAGATCACGATCCCGGAGCTGGGCCAGGTGGCGGCGACGACGATGCCGATCGTCCTCCTCACCTCGAACGACTCGCGCGAGCTGACCGAGGCGCTGAAGCGCCGCTGCCTCTACCTCTGGCTGGACTACCCGGGGGTCGAGCGAGAGATGGAGATCGTCCGCCTCCACGTCCCGGAGCTGGACGAGAACCTGGTCCGCCGGCTGGTCGAGGTGATCGAGATGGTGCGGGCCCTGGACCTGAAGAAGCCGCCGTCGATCGCCGAGTCGATCGACTGGGCGCGAACGCTGCTGCTGATGGGCGCCGAGGACATCGACCGCGAGACCTTCAAGCAGTCGATGTCGATCATCGTCAAGCACCGCACGGACATCGACCTGGTCGCGGAGCGGGTCGGGATAAAACTGGCCGGGCCGCCGACCCCGGCCGCCTGAGCCGGTGGCCGGCTCGCCCTACGGGCCCCGGGCCGACCCCGGGCCGCCGGGGCTGGCGGCGAAGCTGCTGGGCTTCTGCGAGGAGCTGCGCGGCGAGGGGGTGGCGGTCGGGACCTCGGAGATCCTCGACGCCTTCGCCGCCCTC
>Ga0157375_10004007_pt1 | contig 12777 bp, 10 predicted proteins | sample M35metaG_FD_115311 | JGI IMG/M metagenome (GOLD analysis project Ga0157375, IMG submission 115311) | Miscanthus rhizosphere microbial communities from Kellogg Biological Station, Michigan, USA - M3-5 metaG | ecosystem: Host-associated > Plants > Roots > Rhizosphere > Soil | place: USA: Michigan...
CTCTCGCTCATGCTTTGGGCGCTCATTCTCATTGTCTCGGTGAAGTATGTGACGCTCATTCTTCGGGCTGACAACCACGGCGAGGGCGGCATCCTTGCGCTGCTGAACCGGGCGTTTCCCCTGCAATCCGCCGGCACTGGCTCGCGCTTCACGATGATCATGGTGGCGGTTGGTCTCTTCGGCGCGGCTCTGCTTTATGGCGATGGCGTGATCACCCCGGCCATCTCGGTGGTTTCCGCCGTGGAGGGATTGACGGTGATTTCTCCGGCATTCAACCGGATGGTGGTGCCGGTCTCGGCCGTCATTTTGATCGCATTGTTCTCGGTGCAGAGGTTTGGCACGAATCTCATCGGCAAGGCCTTCGGTCCGATCATTCTGCTCTGGTTTGTGGTGATCGGGGGACTCGGCGCGATTCAGATCTTTCAGCATCCCGGAGTGTTGGTGGCGCTGAACCCGTGGTTCGGCCTCAGCTACCTCGCGCACCATTCCGACATGGCGCTGCTGGTGCTCGGCAGCGTCGTGCTGGTGGTGACCGGGGCGGAGGCGCTCTATGCGGACATGGGGCACTTCGGGCGCATTCCCATTCGCACGGCGTGGAACTTCGTCGTCCTGCCGGCGCTGACCCTGAATTATCTTGGCCAGGGCGCTCTGGTGCTCATGCAGCCGAAGGCGGTGGAAAATCCCTTTTTCATGATGGCGCCGGAATGGGCTACGCTCCCAATGGTGCTCCTGGCGACGGCCGCGAGCGTAATTGCGTCGCAGGCGCTCATCTCCGGCTCGTTTTCACTCACCACCGAGGCGATGCAAATGGGTTATCTCCCGCGCATGCAGATCTCGCACACCAGTCACGAGACCTCGGGCCGCATTTACATTCCGACGGTGAATCTCGCGCTGGCCGTCGCCTGTGTCGCGTTGGTGATCGCGTTCCGTTCCAGTTCGGCGCTGGCGGCCGCCTACGGGATCGCGGTCACGCTCACAATGATCGCGACGACGAGTCTGTTCTACGTGGTTGCCCACCGGCAATGGGCCTGGCCCCGGGCGGCGGCCCTGGCGGTCTGCGCGTTTTTCATTTTGATCGAGTTTTCGTTCCTCTCCGCGAACCTCCTCAAGGTCGTCAACGGCGGCTGGCTGCCGCTTTGCATCGGCGCGGTGATCTTCTACCTCATGACGACATGGAAAATGGGTCGCACCTACATTCGCAGCCACATCGGTGACGCGATGACGCTGCCGTGTTTTGTCGATTCCATCGCGATGTCGGGCGTGCTGAATCCCGCGCTGCAGCCGCACCGCGTGAAGGGCACGGCCATCTTCCTCGCCTCCACGCCGGACATCACGCCGCACTCGCTCTCGTATAATCTCACGCACAACCATGTGCTGCACGAGCGCAACATCGTGCTCACCATTGCCACCGAACGGGTGCCGGTGGTGCCCGACGAGGAGAAGCTCACCGTCGTCAGCCTGCCCGAGGGATTCTATCAGGTCACCGCCCGGTTTGGGTTCATGGAAGTCCCGTCGATCCAGGCGGTGGTCGAGCAGGCGACGAAGCAGAACCTGCCGATCGACGTGGAGCGCAGCACGTTTTTCCTCGGCCGTGAAACGCTCGTCCGCGCGAACAAGGGTCTGTCCCGCTGGCGCGAGGGGGCGTTCATCGCAATGTCGAAGAACGCGCAAAACGCAGCGCAGTTCTTCCGCCTGCCGAGCAATCGCACGATCGAAATCGGCAAGCAGGTCGAGATTTAGCGCGCGCCGCTGAGCGCCTCGAGCAGAGCCTCGAGTTTCTCGCGGATGCCGGGCAGGAATCCGCGTTCGCGATGGATCACCAGCAGGCGGAGGTCGCCGGCATGGAGGAGCGAAATGGGGCCCGACTCCGCGTAGAGCGTGATCGCGGGCTTGAAATGGAGGCCGGAGGGCTTGCCCAGCGCTTCGAGCAAATCGCGGGCGCCGATGGCCAGCGATGGAACGTCGAGACCGACGGGAACGCCGGCGGAACGCACCGTTTCCGAGCCGCGAACGAGGGCGCAACCTTGCAGGCCGGGCAGGGCGCCGGCGAGGGCGAGCAGGCGCGTGATGGGAAGCTCCTCCTCGGCATGGAGGACCTGCTGCAGCCGGGCCTCGGCCTCGGCCGGAAGGCGAAAATCGGCGAGCGCAACCGGCGCCGGAATGGGTTTTGGCAGCCGCTTCCAACTCGGCAGGGGAGCGTCGGATTCGGCGGCCGGTTCGGCTTCCGGCGGCTTGGGCGCATCGGCGGCGGGGACGCTCTCCGCCGTGGGGAGCGGAGGGTTGTCGGCGGGCTCGACGATCAATTCGCGGCGCGTTTCGGGGTGGTAGGCGAGAGCGATGCGGTCTGTCGGCAGGGCGACCCATTCGGGCGTGTTGGCGGGCAGGCGGAGGTTGCCGGGCAGCAGGTCGCGCAGACGCGAGGCGCGGATGCGGGGAAAATTTGTTTCGAGGATTTCGGCGGCGGGCAGGGCGAGCTCGCGCTGTTTGTCGGCCTCGGGGCCGATCCACGCCTCGGGCGGGAGCAAGGCGATGAGGTCATCGACGGTGAGGCGCACCGTCGCCGGCGGCACGGTGAAATAGCGATAGCGCGGCGGCGCGGGGCTGGGCGAACTGGCGGGAGCTTCCGTCGGGGCGGTCATCGGGAGGCAGTGTGCCACATTGCCGCGCTGATGCAACGGGCGAGACGAACCCGTGACGAGGGTTCCCCAAACGCAAAAAGGCCGCCGGCTTTCGCCGACGGCCTTCCGATAGGAGGTGAGGCGCTTTACTTGCGGCGCGTCACGATGACGACCGTGTCGCTAGTCTCGCCGCTCGCGCTGAAGACGCGGACGAGGATCTTGTTTTTGCCGGGCTGGAGCGAGGCATTGAAGCTCCAGCTCTCCGTGCCCTTGGCGGTGCGGAACTTCTTCTCGCCCGGGAGGCGGTATTGGACCTTCACGATGCCTTCGGTGCTCGAGGCGACGCCCTTTACGCGGAAGGTCGGCTTGTCGGTCTGCGGCTTGCCACTGCGCACGTCGCAGTTCACGACGTCCTTGCCCGGAGGATTGACCGCCTGGCCGGCACGATGGATGGCGAAGAGCTGGCCGCCCTCGACCGTCTCGGCATCCGCGGTGGCGTAGTGGGCCTGATCGCTGGAGAGGAACCACTGCTCGTGCGGAAGACGTGTGTTCAAGGCCGAGCCGGCCATGAGCGCGGTGATGTCGATCACGCCCGAGGTCTCTTCGTCGTTGGTGAACGGCGCGGTCGCGGGGGTAATGACGCCGCCGGAGGCGATGTCGCCGAAGCGAGCGGGATCGTGCTTTGCGACGAGGGTGAGCTGGTCATTTTCGGGATTGTAGTCCCAGATCTTGCCGTTGTGCGCGGCGCCGCCCACGTCTTCCTGAAGAAGGAGGTGTCCGTCGGGGCCGACTGTGAGGTTGTCGAGCATGACCTGGCCTTCCGTGCCGTCGAGGAGCAGGTCGATCGTGCCGCCCGCGTCGGGGTTACTGAGATCGGAGAAGGTGAGACGCCAGAGGCGACTGCGGCCGATTTGGCTGCCCACGCCGTCGGTCACCTGGTCGAGGCGGTCGGTCGTGACGAAATAGTATTGCTTCGGGTTGATCGGATTCCACGCGCCATCTTCAGGACGCGAGAAGGTCGTGCCGCCCGCAGTCGTCATGGAGAGCGTGAACGTCGTGCCCGAGACGATGTTCGTCGCGCGGGAGGTGGTGTCCACGATCTCGGCCGGATTGCCGGTGACGGAAATGAATTTCACCGTGCCGTTGGTGAGGCCGGCCTTGTCCGCTTCGGTGCCGGTATTCGTCTTGGTGCCGACGTAGAGGACCACCTTGTTATTGACGTTGGCGGTGCCCCCGTCGTTGTCGATCATCACGAGCGTCTTGTCCTGCGCGAACGGATTCGCCAGGCAGTTTTCCGAAGCGTTCAGGTCGATTGAGCTGACCATGAAACGGCCGAGTTCGTAGGACTTTCCAGCGTTGGTGCCGGTGACGACGTGGGCGTAGCAACGGCCGTGGCCGGTGGAGTTGTCCTCCTCGCCATTCATGAAAATGCGGGCCTGCGTGCCGAGGCCGGTCGTCGCATTGTAGAACGCGGTCGGGGCCGGAAGGTCCGCCGAGCAGAACCGGCTGAACGCCGTCGTGGCGGGCGTCGAGCTGGAGATGTTGTTGGCAAAATCCCAAGGATAGATGCTCTGGATCAAATCCGCGCCGGAGACGACGGCGAGCGTGTTCTTATTGATCACCCACTTGGAAACGAACGCGCCTTTCGACCCGTGCGCGCGCGTCACTCCGACTGCGCTCGTGAGTTCGTGGTTCATGAGTAGCGTGAAGGTGCCGTCGCCATTGTCGAAGGCACCGAGACCGTCGGGGATGCCGACCATCTTGTAGCCGCCGACGAGATCGCCGACGGAGAGCAGCGAGGTCGTTCCAGTAATCGCCGCGTGCGGCCCGTCGGGCAGGACGTAGGCGGATTCCGTGGTGCTTGGGCCGGTTGTCTGCGCCCAGGCAGGAGCCAGCAGCGCGGCGGCTGCGAAGCCCGTGAGAAGAGAGGTTTTCATGGTTTTTTGGTTATTGGAATTGTCCGGTTGCAGGTGGGCGACGACGGAAGCCGGCGCTCGTTCTGCACGCCATTCGAGCGGAGGGTGCCAGCCGGTGGCACATGAACAACCGGCTGCACGTGACAAAATTGCCGCAAGGCAAAAGCGTCACCTTGGCAGGCTTGATCAATGTGGAGGATGCCTTCTCAGCGGGAAATTTGCCTTGCGGAGGCAGGCGGGCATTCGCGAGCGTAACGCGTGGATTTCGATTTCAAATTTGCGGCGGACGGGCTGATCCCGGCGATCGTGCAGGAGGCGGTGGCGGGGGCCGAAGCTCCGACGGGACGGATTTTGATGTTTGCGTGGCTGAATCGCGAGGCGCTCGAGCGCTCGATGGAGACCGGGATGATGCACTATTGGAGCCGATCGCGGGGCAAGCTGTGGCTGAAGGGCGAGACGAGCGGGCACACGCAGCGGATCGTGCGGTGGTTTCACGACTGCGACCGCGACGTGCTGCTTTTCGAGGTCGAGCAGGCGGGCGGCGCGTGCCACACGGGCTACCGGAGTTGCTTTTTCCAGGAGCTGGATCGGGAGGCGAAGCCGCTGCCGATTCGCGAAGAGAAGGTGTTCGACGACGGCGCGGTTTATTCGGCGTAGCGAACGACGAAAAGGTGGCTGTTGAAGGGGGTGCGCCCCCACAGCGGGCGCATCTCGCAACGGCAGCCGGCAGCCTCGAAGGGGGCGACGATTTCCGCGGCGCTGGGGAAGCGAATGGGTGCGGGGGATTTGATCCAGCCGCTCCAGCGCGTCCAGTGCTCCTGCGCGAGGGTGAGTCGGTAGCGCCACGTGGCCTCGCGCAGGGCGGAGCGAATGATGACCGTGCCTCCCGCGCGGGCGCGATCGGCGAGGGCTTGCAGGAGATCGTGTTGGGCCTGGACCGCGAGGTAGTGGAGAACGTCGAGGAGGACGAGATCGGCCTCGCCGGGCGGAACCTTCGCGACGTCGCCGACGTCGAAAGTGACGCCGCTCAGCCCGCCGCGCCGGGCCGCCGCGCGTGCGGCCGCGATTTTCCGGCTGTCGAAGTCGAAGCCATGAATGACGGATGGGCAGTCGTGCTCGCGGAGATAGTGCGCGAGCAGGCCGAGGCCGCAGCCGATGTCGACGATGGGCAGTGGTGAGCCCGTGCAATGCTCGAGGACGGCGCGGTAGGCGGGGTCGGTGGCGATTTTGCCGATGATGTAACCGCGGGTGGGGAGCGAAACGTCGAAGCGGGCGGCGATGCGGCGCAGCCGGGCGCGGCGGGCGAGGAAGCCCTCAGGCTTTGGCGGCGGGAACGATGGGCTCGGCGACGAGATCATAGACCTGGGTGCCGGTGACGCGGGCGTCGAGGAAGCGGCCGACGGGCGCGTCGCGGGTGAGGACGACCTTGCAATCGACCTCCGGCGCGTCGTGCGTGGTGCGGGCGACGCGCGGTTGCTCGGTGAGCACGCGGATGGTGCGGCCGACCTGCGCGGCGGCGAGTTCGGCGGCGATGCGCTGCTGGAGCTTCATCGCGGCGCGGTGGCGGCGGTTTTTCGTCGCGGTGGGGATTTGCGTTTCCATCTTCGCGGCGCGGGAGCCTTCCTCGCGGGAATAGGCGAAGACGCCGAGCCGCTCGAAGCGCACGCGCTCGATGAATTCGAGCAGGGATTCAAAATGCTCCTCGGTCTCGCCGGGGAAGCCGACGATGAAGGTGGTGCGGATCGCGAGATTGGGAATGCCGGCGCGCAGGCGCAGGATGAGGTCCTCAATGTGCTGGCGCGAGGTTTCGCGTTTCATCGTGCCGAGCATGTCCTGATGGATGTGCTGGAGCGGCATATCGACGTAGGGGACAACCTTCGGATTTCGCGCGATGGCGGCGATGAGTTCGTCGCTCCAATGCGCGGGATGCGTATAGAGGAGGCGGACCCAGAATTCGCCGCCGAGCTGGCCGAGCTCGTCGAGGAGCGAAACCAATGTCGGGCCGCGGGAGCTGTCCACGGGCTGGCGCGGGCCGGCCTTCTCCGCCCAGAGGTCCATGCCGTAGAAGGTCGTGTCCTGGCTGATGAGGTTGATCTCGCGGACGCCGGTCGCGAGGCGCTCGCGAACCTCGCGCACGACGGAATCGATCGTGCGGCTGCGGTGGCGGCCGCGCATTTGCGGGATGACGCAGAAGCTGCACGGGTGGTTGCAACCCTCGGCGATCTTCACGTAGGCGGTGTGCGCGGGCGTGAGCTGGAATTTCGGCGTGGTGTAATCCGGAATGTAACGCGAGCCGCGGGTGACGAGGTTGATGGCGCTTTCGTCGTGGGCGGCATCGAAGAGCGTGTCGAGGATCGTTCCCGCCTGGGCGACCTGATCGAGGCCGATGAAGGCGTGGACCTCGGGAAGTTCGTTGCGCAGTTCGGTCGAGTAACGCTGCGAGAGGCAGCCGCTGACAACGAGCTTCTGGCCGTCGCGAAGCTTTGCGCCGGCCTCGAGGATGGCGTCGATGGATTCCTGCTTCGCGGTGTCGATGAAGCCGCAGGTATTCACGACGATCACGTCGGCTTCATCCGCGTTGGCGGTGACTTCGTAGCCGCGGCTGGCGGCGTCGCCGAGCATGACCTCGGCATCGACGAGATTCTTGGCGCAGCCGAGGCTGACCATGCCGACTTTGCGCGGCGGACGAGACGGAGAAAGGACGGACATGGGAATCGGGGCCGAAGCAACGGCCGGTTAGCGGACAGTGGCGGGCGACTTCTGATCGGGGGAGGAGCCGAGAAGGAAGGCGCGGTCGTCGCTTTCGAGTGGGTTGGCCGCCTGCGCGGGAGCGGCGGGAGCTGGTGCGGCGGCGGCTTCCGGAGCCGGGGCGGGTTTGTCCACTTCGACCGAGGCTGGCACCGGGGTGGGTGGCGCGGCGATGGTGGCGCTCGACTCGAGCCAGGGCGCCTTTTCGCCCTCGGGCGTGAGATTCGACAGGTGAACCTCGGGAATCACGGGCGGCTGCACGTAAACAATGGTGGGCGTCGGCGCGGGAGCCGGCGGCTTGTCCACTGCGGCGGTGATGCGGTTGACGTTCACGTAAATATAAGCGCCGCCCCCGATGAGACCGATCAGACAGACAAAGGCCGCGATGCCGACGATAGGCACCCAGACGCTGCGCCGAATGGGCCGGGAGACAAGATCGCGCCGCAACGAGGGCAGCTCGTGGCCGGCCGCCGCCGCAATGTAGTGGTAATCGTCGCTGCCGGACTCGCCGCGATCGGGCAGATAGTCGCGGATGGTCTGCATCGGGATGTCGAGATACTTCGCGTAGGCGATGATAAACATCCGCGCGTAGCTGGGATTCGTGAAATGCGACAGGTCGTCGTTTTCCATGTCGCGAATGCGCTGCGGGCGCATGCGCGTCTCCTTCGCGGCCTTCTCCACGGCGATGCCGCGCTTCTGCCGCTCGGCTGCGAGAAGCGCGCCGATGGAGAGCATGAGCTGGTCCGTGTTTTGCATTAGATGGAGTTCAGATCGATCAGGATTTCGCGGTCTTTCGCGCCGTCTTTGGGGCCGAGAATTCCACGCTGTTCGAGGATGTCCACCACCCGGGCAGCGCGCGTGTATCCCAACCGCAGTCGGCGCTGGAGCATCGAGGTCGATGCCTTGCCTTCCTGCTTAATGATTTCGAGACACTTTTCAACCAGTTCTTCGTCCTCGTCGCTGATTTCCTCCTCGGGCAGGGAACTCTTCGACAATTTATCGTGAATCGTGGGCTCGAATTGCGGCGCGCCGTTCGCGGAAACCGCCTCCACGACGCGCTTGATCTCGTCATCGGTGACGAGCACGCCCTGGGAACGGACGAGTTTCGACGTGCCGGGAGGGAGGTAAAGCATGTCGCCCTGGCCGAGCAGCTTTTCGGCGCCGTTTTCGTCGAGGATGACGCGGCTGTCGATCTTGCTGGCGACCTGAAAGGCGATGCGGCTGGGGATGTTCGCCTTGATGATGCCCGTCACCACGTCGGCACGCGGCGTCTGCGTGGCGACGATGAGGTGGATGCCAGCGGCGCGGGCCTTCTGCGCGATGCGGGCCACGGCGCTCTCGACGTCGGCCGGCGCGGTCTGCATGAGGTCCGCGAGCTCGTCGATGATGACGACGATGTAGGGCATGTGCTCGGGAATGATGAGTTCGTCCTCGTCCCGGGGGACGCTGATCCTGGGCGGTGGCTCGTTGACGGCCTCGTCGGGATCCATGTCGGGCGCGTCGGGATGCTCGGCAATCGGCGGCGGCTCGGCGATGGGCTCGAGCGGGCTGTCCAGGTCTTCCGCGGGTGCATTGGCGGCGGCCTCGGCGTCGAGCTCGGCCTGGGATTTCGGCTTCGGCCGGGCGTTAAAGGCGGCGATGTTGCGCACGCCGCATTTCGCGATGATGCGGTAGCGCAGCTCCATTTCATCGACGACCCAGCGCAGGGCGAGGAGGACTTTTTTCGGCTCGGTGACGACCGGGGTGACGAGGTGCGGCAGCGAGTTATACATCTGCATCTCGACGACCTTCGGGTCGATCATGATGAAGCGCAGTTCCTCGGGCGTGAACCGGAAGAGCAGGCTGGCGATGATGGCGTTGATGCAGACGCTCTTGCCCGAGCCGGTGGTGCCCGCAACGAGGCAATGCGGCATGCCGGCGAGGTCGGCGACGATGGTGTTGCCGTAAACGTCCTTGCCGAGTGCGAGCGGGAGGCGGGCCTTCGAGTTTACCCAGGCGTCGCTCTCGAAAAGCTCACGGAGGGTGACTTTCACCTTCTTCGCGTTCGCGATTTCGATGCCGACAGTGTCCTTGCCGGGAATGGGCGCGAGGATGTTGATGCGTTCGGCGCGGGTGGCGCGGGCGATGTCGCGCTCGAGCGCGGTGATGCGGTCCACGCGCACGCCCTTGGCCGGGTAAAGCTCATAGCGCGTGATGGTCGGGCCCTTCGTGATGTCGCCAGGGCTGGCCGAGATCGAGAACTGCGCGAGCGTGTCGAGGATGATTTCCTGCGTGGCCTTGAGTTCGGCGGGGTCCGTCGCGACGTGGTCGCGGGGATCGGCCCCGTCGAGCAGGTCGAGCTCGGGCAGGCTGTAGTTCTCGACGTGAACGCCCTGCAGGCCGGGCGGAAGCGCGGGGGCGTCCGCTTTTTTCTTCTTCGCCTTGACCTCCTCGAGGGTGGGTTTGCGCGGTGGCGGAGGCACTGATGCGTCGATGATCTTCGGCTCCGGCAGCGAGGGTGAGGGTTCGAGCGGCAGGACGGGTGCGGGAGCTTCCTCCGAGGCCTCCGGGCGACGGCGGATTTTCTTCTCGAGCTTGCGCGCGCCTTTTTCGATCTCGCGCTGGTTCTCGGCGAAGAGCGCGTCCTGATCGAGCTTCGCGCGACGGCGCTCGCGGCGGGCGGCGATGGTGGCGGAAATCTGCTTCGCGCATTGTTTGACGAAGCGAATCGGGTGAAAGCCGGTGACGAGAATGAGGCTCGCGAGGTAGAGGACGGTCAGCACGATGGCGGAGCCGACCTCGCCCATCGCGTTGCCAAAGGCCTTGCCGCCGATCCATTTGCCGAACCAGCCGCCGGGGCCCTCGACGTGGAAGACATCCTTCCAATTCTGGAAAAACCACGGCTGCAAATGCAGCAGGCTCGCGCCGCAGAGCAGGAAGAGGACGACCCAGCCGATGCGGTCCGCGAAGCGCACCTTCGGGAAAAACATCTTGCCCGCGCCGAAGCCCAGCAGCACGACGGCCAGCAAATACGCGGCCGCGCCGAGCAGGAAATAGAGCAGTCCTGCGGTCAGCACGCCCACGATGCCGATGAAGTTCGTGATATGGGCGTTCGACGGGACGATCTTGTTGAAAAAGACCCACGACGGCACGTCGTTCGGATCGAACGAGACCAGTGCGAGCAGGAGCAGAATTCCCGCCCCGAGCAGGAGGACGCCGAGGGCCTCGCTGAGAGTGGTATTGGCGGTTTTTGGCATCAGAAAGGAAAGGCGGAAACCGGCCGGATCTTCACAAACGCGGGAGTTCCTTGAATGGGTTGAAAACTTTGATTCCCGGACGGCGAAAATGGAGATCGTTCCCGGTGACGACGGTAAGATTGTAACGGCGGGCCGTGGCGGCGATATAGCTGTCTTCGAGCGGCATCGGCTGGCCGGCGGTTTCGAGCGCGATCTGCTGATCGGCCCAGGCATGGGCGACTGAGACATTGAACCCGTGAATGCGGCCGCGCATGGCATCGACCAGGGTGGTGAGCCAGGCCTGGAGCGCCATGCGCTGGGCCCCCTCCTTGGTGCGCACCCAGTAGGCGAGTTGGGCAATGACGAGGGAGCTGGTGAAGCAATCGTCCTTGTTCTCCCGCAGCCAAGCGACGACGGCGGCATCGCCGTGCTTGCGCGCGGGCTGGCTCAAAACATCCGTATCCAGCAACCAGCTCAAAGCTTCGATTGGAAGTATTCTTCGCGGCGGGTCGGGAGGTCGTCCAGGGGCTCTGGACATGCCGCCACCACGTCGAGCCAATCAGGCTCCGTGGCAATTCGGCGATAGACGATGGCATCCTCCTCTGCGTCGAAATCCACCTGAAAGTGCTCGCCCGGAGTGGTTTGCGCCAGTGCGGCTGGCACTGTGAGACGGCGCTTGGAGTCGAGGGTGACGATCACGGTGGGATTGTCCCACGTCGCCGAAGGGGAGTCAATCCCCACGTGCCGCTACCAGCGCTCGACCTCGCGCTTTTCCACGAAAATCGGGAGGCCCTCGCGTGAGAAGTCGTTCATGAGCGCCTCGGGATCGAGGTGCTCGGGCATCATCACGCCGCGCTCGGGGATTTTTCCGGTCGCCAGCAGGCGGGCCGTGAGGGCGGGCGGGATGCCGGTCTGCACCAGGGTGAGCGAATAACCGTATTTCTCGTAGGTGTCGCGGTGGCTATCCATTGAATAGACGAAATATTCCACGCGCTTGCGGTCCTTCGTGCCGCGCACCTCGGTGCCCACGCACGAATAGCCGTCCACCGTCGCGCCGAGGGCGGCGGGCTTCGGCAGGCTGGCGCTGGCCACGCGCACCGGCGCGACTTCCACGCCATCGACGCGGATTTTTTTCCAGGAATCGAGATTGAGGAGCGAGAGCGATTTCGAGAGATGGACTACCTTGTCGGAGATCGAGTATTTGAAGACGGAGTAGCGTACGCCCTTTTCGACGAAGGGCGGGTAGATGCCCAGACTGACGCCCTCCTCGTGAGCGATGGCATAGGTTTTTTGCAGTCCGATGGGATCGGGGAAGCGCACCCACTCGACCTCGGTCTCGAGCGGCTTCCCGCTGCTCACGCGGCCGTCCTTCACGAAATACGGCACCGCGCCGAGTTCCTCGAAGAATGTCTCCGGCGAGAAGAGCACGGCGAAGCGGTAGCCGCGCACCTCGGCGTTGTCGGCGTCGAGCACGCGGATGGAACTGGCCGTGTCGAGCCGGTCCATCGCCCAGCGCGCGAAGACGTTCACCGCGCCTGGGTCCATGCCCATGCAAAGTATGCCGGCGAGGTCGGCGTCGATGAAGCGTTGGTTGAACTTCTCGATCTCGGCCTCGAAGGAATTCTTGCCGGGACGCTTCACGCCGGGCGGGGAGTAAATGTCCGCCGCCATGTCGAGGTAATGGGAGCCCGAGCGCACGCACGCCTCGAGGACGGAGTGGTTCGTCTGGCAGGTGCAGGCGTTGCAGGTGACCTTGACGTCGTGCTCGCGCATGAGGGCGGCGAGCTTGTCGGTCTCCATCGCGTTGACCTGCGCGAGGACGAACCGATTTTTTGGGGTCCGCGCCGAAAGATGCGTCGCGAAGGTCGTATCCATGTCCGCCAGCACGATGCGGTCGAAACAATCGTATTCGTGCAGCCGCTGCCCGATCACGGAGCCCACGCCGCCGATCCCAATCACCATTGCGTTTGCCATAAAACCGCCCGCCGGCCGGTTCGCGGCGGCGTCTCCTTGGCCACCAGCTTACTTCGGCCGGATGCCCCCCGCAAGTGGCGGCCGTATTTTCCCGGTTCCAAGAACGCATTGCATTTTATCGGCCGCCTGTTTACGAGGAGCGCCGAATATGAGGAATCATCCGCTTCGTAAATTGTTTGGCTTGTCCCCGGTCGTCATTGCAGGAATCGCCCTGGCCGGAATGGCCATGCCGGTTCGAGGTGCAGGCTTCACGGTGTTGACGGACTTCCCGCAGACCAACGGCGACGTCGATGCCCTTGTCGTCGA
>Ga0157375_10004008_pt1 | contig 12776 bp, 12 predicted proteins | sample M35metaG_FD_115311 | JGI IMG/M metagenome (GOLD analysis project Ga0157375, IMG submission 115311) | Miscanthus rhizosphere microbial communities from Kellogg Biological Station, Michigan, USA - M3-5 metaG | ecosystem: Host-associated > Plants > Roots > Rhizosphere > Soil | place: USA: Michigan...
GCGGAAGTGGGTCGCGCGGGCGGCGCGGTAATCAATCTGCTCACCAAATCCGGCAGCAACGATTGGCACGGCGGCGCTTATGAGTACTTGCGCAATGACAAGCTCAACGCCAATGATTTCTTCTCCAATAAGTCCGGCACAGCGCGTCCGGAATATCGCCAGAACCAGTTTGGCGGATCGTTCGGCGGCAGGATCAAGAAGGACAAGACCTTTTTCTTCGTCGATACCGAGGCTCTGAGAATCGTGCAGGGTGTTCCTACCGGTCTGATCTCAACGCCGACGGCGTTTGAAGAGAAGAATCCTGGAAATTTCACTGACCAGCCGGGCGGCATCATCATTACGCATCCCGATCCGGTTGGATTGAAGTTTTTCGGCCTGTTCCCCGCACCGAACACTGGGGCTCCGAATGCCATCACGTCCAACTACAATCAGAACGTCAAAAAAACCTACAACAGCACTACCTACGATGCCCGCGTCGATCACCGCTTTTCGGATAAAGATAGCGCCTTCTTCCGTTTCTCTTACAATCCGACCTTCAACTCGCAACCCTCGCTGTTTCCTCCTGTGAATGGAATCACAGCGGGCGGCGGAATCTACCCGGGTCCGTCCAACGCGGATTCGCAGAGCTACATGGCGGATTTCGTTCATGTCTTCAGCCCTACGCTGGTTATGGAATTGAAGGGCGGCTTCACGCGGCTTAACCTTTTGACGGCTTCTCCTGACGTGGGTAAGACCACGGCCGCTGACTTCGGAATGCCGAACACCGACGTGAACGCAAATATTTCAGGCCTGCCGGCGATTCAGCTCACTGGCTTCGTCGGGACGGGCAGTGATTTCACTCTCGGCGACGACAACTTCGTTCCGATCTATGACATCAACAATGTCTTCCAGGAATCGGGCACGCTGACCTGGACCAAGGGGGCACACAACATTAAGTACGGCGCCACCATGATCCGGCGGCAGCTTAACTATTTCCAGAATACCCGCGGCGTCGGTTACTTCCAGTTCACTGAAACTCCTCTCCTCAATCTCGAAAATCTCGTAGCGGGCACGCCAGACCAAATCCAACGGCAGATCAGCTATCACTGGCAGCATCTCCGCTTCTGGGAGCCGGCGATTTTTGTCCAGGATGACTGGCATGTAAAGTCCTGGCTCACTCTCAATCTTGGATTGCGCTGGGATCACTTCAGTCCCATCACTGATTCCAACGGCGAGCGGTCGAACTTCAACATCGCGACTGCCAGCACCTGCGGCACAAGTTGCAATCCTTTCATCGTCGGCCCGACAGCTGGAGTCAAAGCGTACTGGACCAACTTCGAACCCCGCTTTGGCTTTGCCGCGAATCCGCGGAAGAACCTGGTCATTCGCGGTGGCTTCGGCATGAGCCGCTTCGCTCAGGACTTTGCCTCGACCGCCCTGAACAACTACAATGCGCCGTTCATCTCCCAGACCATCAATTGCTTCCCATTTTCAACGCCGGTTTGCCCAGCGGGCAGCGGGAAGCTTTCCCAGGGTGCTCCTCTTGCGCCGATCCCTGCGCTGAACAATCTGGTCCCCGGTGTGGTTCAGGCTCACGCCTTGGATTATCCGAACGCCTATATCATGCAATACAACCTGACGGTCCAAAAGCAGTTTGGATCGAATGTTCTTAGCGTCGGGTATGTGGGCGAGGTCGGGCGCCACCTTCAGTGGGCTCCGAACATCAACGTTGCGGCGCCTAGCGCCGGGACACGGCTTCCGCTGGTCTATTCCGGCGTATTCCCGAACGTGACCAATATCAACTATTCCGCGGCTTCCGGCGCAACCGAATACAATTCGGCGCAGGTTAGTTTTGAACGCCGCTACTCGAAGGGTCTTACTGTTAACGTCAACTACACCTTCGCGCGCAACATGGCGAATATCACCGACGGTGGCGCAACGGTCACGGCGGCTGCTGGCTCCATTCTGCCCTATAACCGGGGCTATGACTGGGGCAACTCGGACCTGGGCATCAAAAACCGCGTTTCGTTCCGAGTAAGCTACGAGCTGCCCTTTGGAAAGGGCGCAAGCAGAATGAAACAGCTCGCTATCGGTGGCTGGCAGATGAATTCGCTGGCTTTCTATCAGACTGGCAACCCGTTCACGGTTGTGTCTCAGGCATTTAATCCTGCCCGAACCAATGCAACCCTGGTTTCGACGGATCGCCCCAACGTCAACGCAGGTCAGTCTTACAATGCGACGAATCAAGACTATACCAACTGGATCAACCTGAGTGCATTCTCACTGCAGCCCCTGGGCTCTGCCGGGAGCGAATCCCATGACCAGTTGTACGGCCCGCACCAGAGAAACCTGGACTTCTCCCTGTTCAAGGACTTCCAGTTGAAGGAAAGGATGAAGCTGCAGTTCCGGGCTGAAGTCTATAACCTCACCAACACGGAGAACTTCGCTCTGCCAAACGTGTCGATCACCAAGTGGGCCTCCAACACTACAGGCTCCTTGCCGACCAACGCCGGTTCCTTCGGGCAGATCACTGCGTCGAATGCGGCCCTCAATCCCAGACTATTCCAATTTGCTCTGAAGTTGATCTTCTAAGCTAAACTGGCTGTTACGTCTTAACAAAAGGCCCGGCTCTTTCGAGAGTCGGGTCTTTTTCTTTTGCGGCAGGCTCTTAAATCCCAGCCAGCCAACTGACGATCAACGCGTCGAGCCAGAACCTAGGGCCGCGGCGGGCGAGAAAGCCCAGATGGCCGCCGTATTCCACGGCCATCAAGTGCAGGCAGGCATTGCGCTCCAGCGCCGGATGTCCGTACATCGCGAAGGGAACCATAGGGTCGTCCTTGGCCTGGATCAGCAGCGTGGGGATGCGGATATGGTCCAAAAACTGATTCGAGGATTGCGTCCGATAATAGTTATCCGCCGTGCCGAAGCCAAATATTTTGGCGGTGTAAAGATCGTCGAAATCGTAGATGGTGTGAACCTGCGATAGCGGCCCTAGCGGAAACAATTCCGGAGCCATGCGGTTGCGCCGCCGCACCCGCTCCTTGAGTTTCGCGACGAAACGGCGGCGGTAAAGAATGTTCCGCGGCTCCCCGGTGGCCCGCACCGACGCGGCCAGGTCGATGGGCGCCGAGACAGAGCAGACTCCAGCGAACAAATCCCCGCCCCGTTCGCCCAATTCCCCCGCCAGCTTCAGAACAATGTTGCCGCCGAGCGAATAACCGACTGCAAAGAGAGGCAGTCCGCTGGCGCGCTTCCGTTCGCGCGCGACGTGCAGCAGATCGCCGGTCTGCCCCGAATGATAGTTCGCCTTGGGATGCCACGGGGCGCCACCACACCCGCGCATGTTGAAGCGGTGCACGACGTAGCCCGCCTTGAGCGCGGCAGCGGCCATGCTGCGCGCGTAGCCGGACTCGCTCGATCCTTCCAGGCCGTGGACTAGGAACAGCTCACCAACCGGATTCGCGGGAGTCTGCGTACGGACCAAAAGCTGGACGCCGGGCTCCGGCTCATAGAAGACATCGGTGACGGGCCAGCGTTCCTCGCTCGCGGGGCGCGGCCAAAAATTACCGGCAATCGTTGCCAGGTGGGAATTTTTGAAGAGCGGCTGGAAGGGGCGCAACCTTCATTATGGCTTGGATATGGCGGACGAAACGAAACCTCTAATGCCGCTGCCGGGGAGCCTGATCTTCTCCCGAGCCTCCCATTTCAAACGAAATTGGGATTCTCCGAAAACATCTACGGCATTGATAATAACCGTGGATCGGCAGCATGACTCGGCGGTGGAACAAACGGCACCAGATGCCGCCGAACCACGCACTGAAGCCGCGTTTGGGTTCGTAGTCGTGCGCTGTGGAATCGAAATCAGTCATCCGCTCTCGCCATGTGTCTTTATAGTCAAGCACTTCAACGGCCAGTTGGAACAGGCTGAACCAAGCTCAACAAGACGGCAATCCCGAAGTTGAGACAGAGGGCCAGGAAGCCGGCATTTATTCCGTGAAATGGATCGTGATTGCCGAGGATCAGCACCGTCGCACACGCGACGCCCGCGACCAATCCCGCGAAAACTCCCTCCATTCTAACGCGCGTCCAAAAAAGACTGAGGACCACTCCGGGAAAGAACTGCGTTACACCAGCGTATCCCAACAGCAGCAAAGATACCAGCGATAAAGAACTATACATAGCCACCATCAAACTGATCAGGCTCAGCACGACGACTACGATGCGAGCTAGCTTTGCCACTTGATCGTCCGTCATTTTGGGCGCAAAGATCGGGCGGTACAGGTTCTTTGAGAACAATGTCGAGGCGGTGAGAATATGCACCGCCGCGGGGACCATGGCCGTGAGTGCTCCCGCTCCTCCCAGCAAGCCGAGCATCCAGGCCGGGAAAGTCTTGCGCACGAGAGTAAGCATCGAGAGGTCGCCGTTGCTGAGGCCGGGGATGACCAAATAGGCGGTGAAGCCCGCGAAAAATATGAATGCGAGGCTGAGGTTGTACATCGGCATCACAATGGTGTTGCGGCGAATGGTCTCAGCGCTTTTTGCCGTGAAGGTTGCGGCGAAACCATGCGGCCACATACTGAGGCCCAACCCCGATAACAGCACCGACGAGATGTACCATGAGTGGCCCAGATTCGTAGTGGAGCCGGGCATCAGCAGATGGCTGGGATGCGCGCTTGCGAGAGCCGCGAACATCTTCCCGATCCCGCCGAAATAAATGCCCGGGATGGCGATGCCGATGGTTACCGAGGCCACGACCATCAGAATATCTTTGGGCACGCTGACCCAGGCGACGGCTCGTATGCCGCTCACAAAAACGAAGCCGCCCAGCAGCACAACCGCAATGATCATGGCCTGGGTATGGCCAATGGCGCCGAAACTCGCGATTTCTACGATGATTCCGAGTCCGATGAGCTGAATGAGAAGGTAGGGAATGATGAACACGACTCCCACCACGGCTACAAAGGCGGCCAGATACTTGTTGCCGTATTGGGCGAGGAAGAAATCCGGTTGTGTCTGCAGCCCATGCACGCGGCCCAACTCCCAGATCGGTGGCAGAATGAAATACGCGATCACGGAAGCGAGCGGCAGATAGCCAAGAATGTACAGGGCTGGCCCTCCCCGCGAGTATGCCCAGCCGCTCGCGCCCAGAAACGAAAATGTAGTGTAAGTTTCACCGGCCATCAGCAGCCACATCAGCAGGGGGCCAAAGCCGCGGCTGCCGACGGTCCACTGCTCCAGGCTCATTTTGTGGCGCGTCCCGGCGTAGAAGCCGAGGGCGGACCCGGAGACGACGATGATGAAGATCACCGTCAGAGCAATGGCGCTGGGACTCATTAAGGACTGCGCTCGCCGGAGCGGAGTTCAGGCTTGGCCGTCCGCGGCGTCTCGATGCGATACACGATCCCCAGGCAAACCGAAGTGAGCACGATCCAGGAGAGCAACCAGAACAAGTTGAACGGCAGGCCGAGGAGCATGGGGTAAACCCGGTCCCAGGCGGCGACGGAAAAACACATGGCGCAGAAGGGAATCAGTGCGACGACGATCGCCCAAAGCGAGGGTCTTTTCAAATACGGACCTCCTGTTGCGAGTCGCCATTGTCGCATAGTGGCCCAGCTGGTTGCTACACGTGGGCCAGACAAGCGATAATCCAAAGCAGTTTCCGGCGGTGATAACAGGAGGGGTAATGCGCTGTCAAAAGCTGAGGCTCGGAATTGCTTTTCTCGGGATGGTGATGTGCGCGAGCGCGCAGTGGCTGAATTATCCCACTCCGGGGACTCCCCGCACCAAGGACGGCAAACCCAACCTGTCCGCGCCCACGCCGCGCGCATCCAACGGTAAGCCGGACCTCTCCGGCGTGTGGCAGGTGGAACCACCCGCACCCGGTGAAATGGAACGTAAAGTCGGCGACCTGGGCACCTTCGTAGTGCCGGGCGACGATCCCCGCACTTTCTCCCCCTATTTCTTTAACATTCTGGTGGACTTCAAGCGGGAAGATGCGCCCATCCGGCCCGAGGCGGCCGCGGTGTTTCAGAGGCACGCGAAGGCGTTTGGAAAAGACAGCCCAGGCAGCCACTGTCTGCCGATGGGTGTCCCCAACACGGAGTTGATTGCTGTTCCATTCAAGATCATTCAAACGCCGGGTGTGATCGTAATGCTGATCGAAGCCGACAATACGCACCGTCAGATCTACACCGATGGGCGGCCGCTCCCGGTAGATCCGCAACCGTCCTGGCAGGGATATTCAATCGGCAAGTGGGAGGGCGACACATTGGTTGTGGACACTGTCGGTTTCAACGATAAGAGTTGGCTGGACGCGATCGGACACATACACAGCGAGTCTCTTCGCGTTCAGGAACGCTACCGCCGCCGCGATTTCGGACACATGGAATTGCAGGTCACTATCGAGGATCCCAAGACCTTCACCCAGCCGGTCACGTTCAAAGTAAACCAGCTCCTCATTCCTGATAGCGATATTTTGGAAACGATTTGCACCGAGAATGAGCGGGACCGCGTGCACCTCGCGGATAAGTAGCAGATAAGTAGCAGATAAGTAGCGGATAAGTAGCGGATAAGTAGCGGTTTCTAGTGCACCGGTGGTCCCAACGAGCACAGCGGATCGCCCACCACGATGTTCTGCCAGCTCAAACCGGGGATGGCCAGATAGTAACTCTCGGCCAGATTGCGTCCGCTGTAGTAGGCGGGGAACAGCATATCCGGCCGCGGCGTCATGCCCAGGTACGGTTCATAGACGTGCCCGGAGCCGCCGCTCGCCCCTTCCAGGATGTAATCGGCCAGCATAGATTGCGGCGAATCGGCGAACCAGGCCAAGCGGTTGGTCCAATCCATGCTCGGCTTCCAGCGATCGGGCGGCTTCTCAAAGGTGCGGCCGTCGGAGGAGACATACTCGGTGACGATGCCGCCGGGAAGCCAACGGAAGCCGGGGAAGCGGCGGTCACGATGTCTGTCGTTGGAACCCCAACTGGCATAGCCGATGACATCCGTTTGTCCATAAACCGGCTGGGTGGTTTCTTCCAGCACAACACGGTCTTTCGGAAGCAGGATGGCGGCGTTGCGCAGCCAGTCGTTGCCCTGCTCATCCTCAACCCCGCGCAGGTCCAGGACAAATTTTCCGCGGTTGGTGGCGGCGAAACACCGGTCGATCATACCTTTGACTCCATCGAAGTCGTACGCGGCCAGGCGCGTCACCAGATACATGGGGTACTCCGGGCGCGAGAATGTGCGGTCGCGTTTTCCAAAAAATGGATTGCTAACCGCGCCCTCGGTGCGATGCGGCTTGCCGGTGCTGAGGTCAGAGTAAAGCAGCGTAAGCTCGCTATCGACCGACGCGCCGCTGGAGGCCATGCCATCGCCCGCGCCTGGGATCTTGAGCGGCACTCCCGCAGTGGTGACGATGTAGTAAATGCTTTCCTGAAGCCGTTGTTTGCGCAAAAAGGCGCCGATCGGGCGGGCGATCTGGCGATCGTAATCTTCGCGCGAAATCTCCTCGCCGATGCTGGCTTTGATGTGGCAGATGTTTTGCGGAGGCACGCCACGGCGGCGGGCATAATATTCGCCAATGTTGCGCGAGAGCGGGGAGTTGTCGTTCACCACCAGCAGAATCGTGGCGGGTGACTGGACCGGTATGTCAGCCGCAGCGCAGCGCGCGGCAAACGCTATTGCGAGCATCAGCGCCGGCAGCGGCGCAGCCCTGAGACGAAGGCCCGCTCGTGGTACCATCGCTTAATCCTAGCAGCGCAGAAAACCCAGTGCGATACTGGAGTTACGGACTGCAAAGGGAGATATTCAGCAGCGCATGGATCTGGATCAGCTCCATACTTTTCTCGAAATTGTCCGTCTCAAGAGCTTCTCTAAGGCGGCGCAATCCTGCTACCGGACGCAACCGGCGGTAAGCGCTCAGGTGCGCCAGTTGGAGCAGGAGATGAACGCTCCGCTGTTTGCGCGGCTGGGTACCAAGATTGCGCTGACTCCCGCCGGGGACATCTTCGCGCGCTACGCCGAACAGATTTTGGACTTGCGGCGTCGTGCCCAGGATTCGATCAATGAGCTGGAGCGTGTGCCGCGCGGAGAGCTGGTGATCGCCGCCAATGAAGCCACTTGCATCTACGTGCTGCCCGGCGTTTTCTCGGAATACAAGAAGCGGTTCCCAAACGTGCAGATCCTGGTGGATCGCGCTTACGGTACTCGCGTGATGGAGGCCGTCGTGGATAATCAAGCGGACTTCGGGCTCACGCAGTTGCCGGTAACTGAAAAGCGCCTGCAGGTGGCGAAGATACACTCCGATGAGATCAAGGCGTTGTTTCCGCCGGGGCACCGTCTGGCCACCAAGGACTTCATTGTTCCCCAGGATCTGGCGGGCCTCCCGCTGCTGCTGCCCAAAGCCGGACAGACCCGCAACCGTTTGAACGCCTGGCTAGAGCCGGTGGAAGATCAGGTGACCATTTCGATGGAGCTCGATTCCACCGAAATGTTGAAGCGCTTCGCGATGGCGGAGCTGGGCGTCGGCTTTCTCGCGGGATCGCATTGCCAGGAAGAAGTAAATGCCGGACGTCTGGCGGCCCGGCCGCTGGGTCCGGAGCCTATGGTGCGCCAGATTGGGCTAATCTATAGGAAGGATAAAGCGCTCTCGAAAGCCGCGCTGGGATTCATTGAAGTGACGATGAGCCACGCGGGTATCGAAGCGGCGCCGCCACCGAAACGGATGGCAACGGTCGAGCGGGGAGTCATCAAGACCGCGCCGGCTGAAAACTAGAGGCGCGCTGGAAGATAGAGGCGAGGGATGCATCGGGTCACAGTCAAGACGTCCACCATTTTTATCGCGAAGCGCGGGCCGACCCAGGTGTTCCGCTCGGTGGGCGAGATCCCGGCCAAGCTGCGCAAGGAGCTGGAGGAATCCACCAACAGCTTCAATTCCGCCACCATTCTAATCGCAGACCGTCGCGGCCGCGAGGAAATCGTCAAGGCCTTGAACGGCATGCCATCCACCTTGCGGAGCCGCCTGGCAAATTCGCTGCTGCCACGCCCCGCAAGCGAGCGGGCGAGCGACGCTTCGGTCAGCAAAGCTGTGCCGATCATGCACTTCGTGCGCCGCAACTGGCTCGAGATCACGCTCCCCGCTGCGGTAGCGCTGATCGTATGGGCCGCTTTCAACTTCAGATAGACCGAACATACTGCGCCCTGTGACGGTCGCGCAGGAGCCCCCGCCAGGACCTGGCACCCCCCGCGGGGCTATTGTTTTTCGATTTTTGTCCGATACATGTGTGGTGGAGCATCGTAGAGAATCCCGGCTTAAAATGGACAAAGCGGTTACGCTTAGCGTGGTGAGCCTCATGGGGCAACCGAGTGCAGGCACCTTAATGAACGCGCGCGTGCTGGATACCTCTGGCAGCGGCATGCGTCTGGAAGTAGCTTTGCCCGTCCCTTGCGGCGCGGAAGTCGTCATTGAGGATCAGCGCATGCGGATTGTGGGCGAGACCATGCGCTGCGATCCCAAAAGCAACGGGTATATCGTCGCCATCCGCGTCTCCGAGACCGGGCTGTTGGCCGACGCCTAGACACTGCCCCTACCGGCTAAGCGTCTCCAGGCGACTCGGCTCATTCTTTTTTCTATCTGTGTTTATCGGTTTTCATCTGTCGGCCAATTCTTTTCGGCGTGAATCCCGCGTCTGTCACTGGTTCATAATGATAAAGTGCAAACCGATCGGGTCGCGATATTTGGGAGTGGCGGACAACTCGGCGTAGAGCTGAAGGCCGAGTTCAACAAGCGGGGATACGCCGTCACCGGCTTCGAGCGAGCCGACGTCGACATCACCAACGCGGTGCAAGTCGAGCGCTGCATTACTGAATGCGATCCGGCCATCGTGCTGAACTCGGCCGCCTACAACCAGGTGGATGTCGCCGAGAAGGAGCCGCAGGCCGCCTACCTGGTGAACGGATTGGCGGTCCGAAATCTCGCCGTCGCGTGCCGCCAGGCGGACGCTAAGCTGGTGCATTTTTCCACGGATTACGTGTTCGACGGCCTAGCCGGCCGCGCGTACACCGAGCAGGACACGCCCCGGCCACTGGGTGCCTACGCGGTCTCCAAGCTCGCAGGCGAATACTACGCACGCGCCTATCTGGATCAAGCGCTGGTCATCAGGACTTCGGGAGTTTTTGGTCCCGGCGGCCTCTACACCGCGCGCGGCAACTTTGTCGAATTGATGCTCCGCCTTGCCGCGAACGGTCAGCCGATCAAAGTGGTTGAAGACCATGTGGCCTCGCCCACCTATGCTCCGGCGCTGGCGGCGCGCACCGCCGATCTGGTGGAACGCGGCGCACAAGGAGTATTCCACATCGGTGGCGGCGTGCCCATTTCCTGGTTCGAGTGGGCCGTGAAGATTTTCGCTGCGGCGGGCTTCCAGCCGCCGCTCAAGGCCACCAACGAGCGCGAGTTCAGGACCGCGGCGCGGCGCCCTAAATATTCGGCGTTGTCGAACGCCAAGATGGAGACGCTGGGGATCGATCCCATGCCGCCGCTCGACCAGGCCATCGGCTTGTACCTGTTGGCTCGCAACCGCAAAGTGGGGGCAGGGCCGGTTCCGGAAGTGACGCCACGGGCTTAGAACTTAGTGCGCGAAGTGGATGCTAGCGAGAATCCACGCGCACGCGACAGCAATCAAAACAAGCCGTCCCACCCATGTTGGCAATGTTCTCCCTGCGGGCCCCCACCAGCAGCATCCCTTCGTTGTTATCGCTTTTACCGAGTAAAGTCCCGCGATGAACCAAAAAAAGCTTCTATTTGGCTTGGAATCCGCGGCCAGAAGAATGGCCAAAAATAACTGGGAAAGGAGCAGTTTTCCAAGCGAGACCGGGGCGGTCCACCAATAGTTTTTCCCGATTTTTGGCGTCTGCATCCCAGGCGCACCTGATTCGGCGACCGGGACTGACGAAGTTAGCGGGGCGACCGAACCGCCAGGAGCAGATGCTGTCGGTTGCCAAACGTCACGATATGGATCGAGTACGGAATCATCATGCGAAATAGGTTTGTACCGAACATACAGGGGGCCCTGTTGAAGGCTCCGCTGCAAATGCGTCGCTTCATTTTCGGTCGGGAAGTCCCGGCTGTACACTCCGTGGTATGTGGAACCATCGGCACAATAGGAGAACTTAACCTTCAGCCTAAAGTTGATGAACTCGCCGACAGTTCCACTACGGAATGGTTCTATGGCCCCTGATTGGAAGGTTCCGATAATCATTGGCCACTCAATCGATCGTTGCCGCTTTCCGTAGGCGCGAAAGCCCAAGAGTAACTTCAGCACGACATACACGGCAGCAATGCAGGACAGGAGGAACGACCAAGAGTGTCCCGTCAGGTTCCCAATCATTTAGAAATCCAGTGTATCGCCGGTCTTGAGCCCGTTTTTGCGGGCGATGCCCGCGTTCACCTCCAATACATATTTGGATTTGAAATTGCCCCCATAATTAGGGCACGCCGTCGCGCTCACGGAGCGGCAGGGAGGCGTGTCCAGCGACATTTCGACAATGCGACGGTCATGGTCCATCCAGATCAAATCGAGTGGGATTTTAGTCTGATACATCCAGTAGCGGAACGTGTTTTCCGCGGGATGAATAAATAACATTCCCCGGTTGGGCGCGAGCGCTTCGCGAAACATCAGGCCCCGCATCAGCTCGGCCTCGTTGCGCATCGTTTCGGCGTTGATCTTGACGCCATTTGGAAACGTGACCTGACTGAGATTGAGTTCGTCGGTGACGTTGGAAGAACTGCACCCAGCGGTGAACCAGACCGCGGCCGTCACGATTAGAGCTGTGGTCTTGCATAGGTGCGACGCGAGCGAAATCCGCATTCCCTTAGAATAGTAGTTTGCCCTCCTTTCTGAAGCGCGTCCGGCTTACGCTCGAAATGATCAAGTTCGAGCACTCCGTGTTTGCGCTGCCGTTTGCCCTCACCGGAGCCCTACTCGCCTGGCGCGATGCCGGCTTCGTCCGTGAGGGATTGTGGATCAAACTCCTGTGGATCGTGGTGTGCATGGTGGCGGCGCGCTCGACCGCAATGGCCTTCAACCGCGTGCTCGACGCCGACATCGACGGGCGCAATCCGCGCACCCGCATGCGCCACCTGCCGGCCGGAATCCTGTCGCGCCCCTTCGCCTGGGGCTTCATCGCAGTGTGGTCGGTGGTGTTTCTCTTCGCCGCGCGCGAACTGAACGCGCTGTGCTTCAAGCTGGCGCCGCTAGCGCTCGCGATCCTGATGTTTTATTCCTACACCAAGCGCTTCACATCGCTCTCGCATGCCGTGTTGGGATTCTCACTGGGAATCGCACCCGCGGGCGCATGGATCGCAATGCAGGGTTCGCTCGACCCGCGCATTTTGTGGCTCACCGCCGCGGTGACTCTATGGACCGCGGGCTTCGACATCATCTATTCATGCCAGGACTACGAGTTCGACGTCGAAGCCGGCCTCTTCAGCATCCCCCGCCGCTTCGGCATCCCCGGAGCCCTATGGATCTCGCGCCTGCTGCACTTAGGAATGCTCGCGTGCCTTGTGATGCTGGTGGAGGCGTTCGCGTTGGGCGGACTCGCCTGGGCCGGAATCGCCGCCGTCGCCTGCCTGCTTTTATGGGAGCACCGCCTGGTCTGGCCCAACGATCTGTCACGCGTCGACGCCGCGTTCTTCACCATGAACGGCTACGTCAGCGTGATATTCTTTGTATTCTGGGCCACGGATATCTTTTTAACCTAAATGACCCCCGTCTTTGAAGACAGTCGCCTCGAAGCCATCC
>Ga0157375_10004012_pt1 | contig 12773 bp, 6 predicted proteins | sample M35metaG_FD_115311 | JGI IMG/M metagenome (GOLD analysis project Ga0157375, IMG submission 115311) | Miscanthus rhizosphere microbial communities from Kellogg Biological Station, Michigan, USA - M3-5 metaG | ecosystem: Host-associated > Plants > Roots > Rhizosphere > Soil | place: USA: Michigan...
GCGCAACATCGCTGGCTTGCGGCGCGAGCACAACTTCGGCGTAGCTGGTTAGTTCAATTTCCCGCGGCCGATTCGAAAAGTTCGCCATAGTCACACGGCGCAACTCAGCGTTGTCTTCCGCGGAAACGATTGCTTCCATATGTGTCACGATGCCGGAGTCGCGCCGCCAGAAGTCGGCTTTGTCTTCTGAGAAGGCGACTTCGTAGTTCGTGGCTTTGGCAGGAATCGGTTGATGACCGGTCGACCAGACGGCGCCGCTGCGCACGTCGCGAACATAGATGAAGCTGCCCCAGTTATCGCGCGTCGCATCTTCCCGCCAACGCGTCACGGCAATATCGCCGCAACGCGAATAACCGGCGCCGGCAGTCGTAATCATTACCGCATAATTTCCATTGGACAGCAGTTGCGTGCGTGGCGTGGGCAAGTCGGCCGTGTCGTAAGCGCGAGTGACGAGACCGGTGAGAATCCGCACGACTCGGCCGGTGAGGACTTCTTCAGCACGCGGGTGCGCCGCGGGAACGCCACGCGGCACTCGCTCTTGCAACAGCAACTCAGTCGCCTGCACCCGCGCGTCGCTGTGAAAACGATCCTGCATCACGTTTTGGTTAAGCAGATTGTTGAGCGAGACCAGGCTCATTCCCTGATGATGTGCCATGTACGCGTGGACAATTGTGCAGCGCTCGCCTTTTTTCACGCGCTCAGGCGTGAAATCAAGCGCTTCGTAAAACCCGTAACGCGACAACGCGCCATCGCGCCTCAGGGCGCGCAGATTTTCGACGGCCTCCGCCGGCTTAAGATTTGAAGCCAGTAACGTTGAGTATGGAGAGACGACGAGGTCCTCAATTAATCCTCGTTTGAGGCCGAGCCCCGGCACGCCGAATGGACCGTATTGATAATTCATTTGCAGATCGCGCGCAGCGTAAGCTGACTCCGAAATCCCCCATGGCACGCCCCGTTCACCGCCATATTCGATCTGGCGCGAAACAACGGCTTGGTACGTTTCGCCCAGTAGCGTCTCGCCGTAGTCGCGCATGATGAGGAGCGGCATCAGGTATTCGAACATTGTGCCCGTCCATGAAATCAACGCGCGCCCGCCATCGACTGACGTTAACTGCCGGCCCATGCGAAACCAGTGCTCCTGCGGCACGTCGCCCTTTGCAATCGCAATGAAGCTCGCCACCCGAGCTTCACTGGCCAACAGGTCGTAAAACGAATTGTCGCTACGCCCTTCCGAGACGTTGTAACCAATGGTGAAGACTTTGCGCTCCTCGTCCAGCAGGAATTTGAACTCCATTTCGTCGAACAAGCGCTGAGAGGTAGCCGCAATCTGTCCGAGCCTGGCTGAAATTCCGTTTGCGGCTTTGGCGGCGCCTTCATCAGAACCTGTCAGTTCGGAAAGCGAAGGAACTTCTGCGGCGTCCTCACGCGGCGCATTCACATCTTCCGTTGCGAGCGCGGGAGTGAGTATCTTCACGTCGCGAACGCAGTTGTGTGTCTGACGCAGGAAAGCGCTGCTCCACCAACGAAGCTCGGCAACCTCTGCTGTGCCGTGAGTGTGTGAAAGCGCCGCGGCAATATCGTCAATGGCAACTGCATGTGTATTGACAGTTTCGAGCAGCGTCAGCCAGTCCGTCGCCGTCACCGGTGGTGGGGACTTTAGAATTTCCGCACACGCGGCGATTTCGTCAGTCAGGGTTTTCACGCTGATTGCGTCGGTACGCTGACGCGAAGCAGCAAGGTCAGATAAATCCTGCTGCAACGATCCCAGCGTGTCGTTCAGTCCATTGAGAATTCGTTTGTCGAGTAGTCGGTAGTCGGGAATTTCAATGCACGCCTGCTGCAAGGCGATGAAACAGCCGGCGAGGTTCCCGCTATCGACCACTGATACGTAATGCGGCCACAGGGGCGCGAGTGTCTTCGTGTCATGCCAATTGAAAAAGTGGCCACGAAACTTTTGCAGCTTTTGCAGGCTGGCGAGCGTGGCCTCAAGCCGCTCGACCATTTCGATAAGACCGATATAACCAAAGTCGTAGGCTGCAATCGTCGACAGCAATAGCAAACCAATGTTCGTCGGTGAGGTGCGATGCGCGATCATCGGCTTCGGATCTTCCTGAAAATTGTCGGGCGGCAACCAGTGGTCTTCTTCCCCCACAAACGTCTCAAAGAAACGCCAGGTGCGCCGCGCTACTATTCGCGCTGCCCAGATGTCACGCTGCGTTAGTTGCAGCTTCGGCGGCGCGCGACGCCGGCTCACCAGAAACGCAATCACTGGAGAGATCGCCCACGCCACCAAAAAAATCGCGGCGCCGGGCAGCGCCGGGGCGTCAGTCAAACCGATCAACGCAACACCCACGAGCACGACAACTTCTGCCGGCCAGAGGTAACGAATGAACGCCTGCAGATCGTGCTTGCTTGTGCGCTCGGAATTTGCGGCGGTCACCCATTCGAGAAGGTGTTTGTGCGAGATCAACTTGCGATAAATCGTGCGCGCGATCGCGTCCGTCATGAGCACGGCCTGATGCGCCAGAAAGACGATCTCAAGCGCAATCTGTGCGGTGTTTGTGCGCACGTCGCCCCAGACACTCCAGAAGTGGCTGGTCCACGGAACGCCACGGGGATGAATTAGCAAACCGGTGGTCACGTGGGCGTAAACGGGAAAGGCGAGCGTTAAAAGCACAAACAACGCCCACCACCAGGCAGAGCCCGGAAGAATCGTCCAACCCGCCAGCAGCAACAAAACAATCGTCGGCGCCAGCAAGCTGCGCCGCAAGTTGTCAAGAATCTGCCAGCGCGAAATGGCCGGGATGCGATTACGGCGCTTCTTGCCGTGGAAATCGCGAACCTTTCGACCGAGCCAACCGGCAATCTGCCAGTCGCCCCGGGTCCAGCGATGTTGCCGGCGCGCAAACGAATCGTAATAGGCTGGATAATCGTCGAGAAACTCGATGTCTGTGACCAGGGCGGCCCGCGCGTAGATTGATTCAAAGAGATCGTGACTAAGCAGGGTCTGATCGGGAACGCGATCATCCAGCGCTCGTTCAAAAGCATCCACGTCGTACAAGCCTTTGCCCGTGTAGATGCCCGAACCAAAGAGGTCTTGATAAACATCGGAAGCCGCCGTCGTATAAGGATCGACACCGGTGTTGCCTGAGAAGATGCGTGCAAAAGTCGAACGCGAAGCACTCTCCAAAGAGATGCTTACGCGCGGCTGCAGAATCGCATATCCCTCGACGACACGATCGTCCTCACCGAACTGTGGTTGATTGAGCGGATGCAGCGCGGTTCCAATCAGGCGACATGCGGTTTCGCGCGGTATCTGTGTGTCAGCGTCGAGCGTGATGACGAAGCGTATTTTTGACAGCAGGTCTCCATTCGCTGCCGCCACGGTGAAGCTTGTGTCGCGTGCACCGCGCAACAAGCGGTTGAACTCGCGCACCTTGCCGCGCTTTCTTTCCCATCCAATCCACTTCCCTTCCGCATCACACCACTGACGACGCCGATGGAAATAGTAGAAGCGGTCTGCTGCCTTCGACGGATACCGTTGATTAAGCTCTCCGATGCTCTGCAAAGCGACTTCAATGATCTGCTCGTCACCGGAAATGTGCTCCTGCGAAGCGTCGGCAAAGTCACCCAGCAACGCCCAGTAGATCTGTTCGTCCTGGTTCGCCAGATAAGCGACTTCGAGCTTCTCGGTCATCTCGTGCGCGGTTGTTTCGTCGGACACGATGACTGGAACGACGACCATTGTGGGGGCTTCGGTGGGAACCCCTTGCGACAGATTGAGTTTTGGCAGAAGCCGCGGAGGAAGAGTGTGCGTAATGCTCCAGTTGATCACGCTGATTGCAAAGTCGCTGGCTGGAATTAAAGTGAGCAACGCCGCAACAGTTGCTTGAAACCAATTCGCCGCAACGCCATAGACGCTGACGGCGATCGCCGCGGCGATCGCGACAGTGAGGATCGTGAGACTGCCCAAATAAAATCCGGTCGCATGCCGTTCAATCGCGCGCTCAAATCGTTCGCCGAGACGTGGATGATACCCAACATTCGATTCTAGTTGCGTGAGTCCTTTGCCAATTAGGTAGTAACCAATGTGTTCTGCTGGAGCAGGCGCTTCCTGTTCTCGCGCTGTTTCAGCCAATCGTAACGCGGCGCGCGCAACGTCGAGTTCGCTCCGCTTTGCGCGCTTGCTGATTCGCTCAATGACTTTCCGGTAGCGATCGCGCGTGGCGAAGTCCATCTGCGAGAAAACACCGGCAGGATCCTTTGCCAACTCGGGATCTATGAGGCTGACCGTCTCGAAAAAGTCGCGCCAGTCGAGCGTCGACAAAAGGCGCATGCTCGTGATGATGTTGCCGACCGTGACCTGCGCCGCGGCTTGCCGCGTATGTTCCTCGTTGACGACGTCGTGGATTGAAAGTTTAAGCTTGTGCAGTTGCTTCTCGAGCCATTCAACTGCCGGCAGCACCGCCGGATCCTGTTCGCGCAAACGCTGCATGAGCTGCACAATGAATGCGCGACCCAAAACCTTACGTTTCCCCAGTCGCCCGGAAATGTGCGGGACGATTTCCTGCGGACTGAGCTTCGCAAAATCGAGCAGCTTGTCAGCGAGCCTGTCTGCTTCTTCGCGTTCGCCACGTGAAGAAACAATTCGAATAGCCAGCCGTCGCAAGTTTTCGACGAGTGCAATGCGCAGCGAGATCGGCACCGCCCACAACTCGCCGATCGAAAGTGGAGAAACTTTCTGGTACGCGTTAATGAACCGACGAAGTGTTTCTGAATCGAGATAGCTGTCCGTGTGCGCGATTAACGCGACCGACAGCGCGTAGATCCGTGGATAGCGTCTGAAAGGGCCATCGGCGAGTTTTGGCAACTCGTAGTAATAACCACGGGGCAGGTCTTCGCGAATTTCGCGCACCTGCTCTTCGACGATGTGGAAGTTGTCGACCAGCCATTCGGCTGCGGGCGAAATTACGTGCTCTTTCCGAATTGATTCGGCCAGCGCATCGTATGCTTCGATCAGCTTTCGGCCGTTTTCCTCCAGACGCGGCAAGAGCAGCGCCGCACGATGCGGCTTCTCGGCGATTTTGTGTTCGGCGGCGATTTCCGCGGCGTAATGCTCAAGCCGCTCGATGCTGAACAATTCTTCGCGAATCGGTAGCTCGCCGCCGTCGTCAGACGTACGACTAAGAATCCGGGTCATTGCTGAAAAAGGCCACAGCATCACACATAAAACCGGGGGAATGTTTAAGGAATTTGAATTAGGATAGCACGAGTTAGAAACGCCTGCGTTAGCGGTTTCAAAAAGCTGCACCGTACGCACGTTAATGTCGCAGTGCGCCCATTAATATGTCAGAAGCCCGACGAGGCGTACAACAATGATTACACTGTGGGTGAGTGCGACTTTCCTAACCAGTGAACGATAGTGGCACTCAGCTCGATCACTCCCGGCAACACAAAAACCGCCGCGACCGCTCCAAACAACGCACCCGTCGTAAACCGCGTGAAGTGATTGTTCTGCCAGATTCCGAAATAGGTAAGACTGAAATCGATTGCCAGCGGCAAAGCGGAAATAAACAACCAAATAATTCGTGGTGTGTCTGTGTTGCGCAACGAACGAAACAGCGGATAGGTCAAAGTCGCGAGCGCGAATCCCGCATACAAGCCGGTGCAGCGCGAACAAACGGCATACTGATGACCGGCGAGATGAAAGGAACGGGCGGGGATCTGGTGACAGAGAAAACTGAAGGTCTTGTAAATCGCAGAACTGAATGCCAGATGGTTGCTCGCTTGAGCCAGCGGCGCCGCCACAATCGCAGCCATCACGACCAATGTGAACGCAGCTAGACTGGCCCAAACAAAATAGGCCGCGAGTGACTTGCTCTCAGTTAGAGCAACTTCATCCGCGGCGTAACTCGAAACTTCCAAAGCCACAACTAGAATCTGATTACCGTATCCGGTCCGCCTTCGATGTGAATGCTGTCGACGAAGCGAATGTGTTTCGATTCGCTCGTCATTACCAGCGAATGGGTGCGCTTGCCCGAACCGAAGAATCGCACGCCGCGCATCAACGCCCCATCCGTGACGCCGGTGGCGGCGAAAATGATCTTCTTGCCGGGCGCCAGATCTTCTGTGTCATAAACCTTGTTGTGATCATTGATGCCCATAGATTTCAAACGATCGATAACTTCCTTCGCGGGTGGCACTTTGTCTTTATCGACGCCGAGCCGTTCGGGATCAAAAACCAAGCGGGTCTGAATCTCGCCGTTCAGGCATTTGATTGCCGCTGCGGTCAGCACGCCCTCCGGCGCGCCGCCGATGCCGATACAAGCGTGAATATTCGTGCCCGCAACCGCCGCCGAAATTCCGGCAGACAAGTCACCGTCGGAGATCAGACGAATCCGGGCGCCAGCCGCACGGACATCCGAAATGATTTTTTTGTGACGCGGCCGGTCGAGCACAATTACGGTCAAGTCTTCTATGTCCCGTCCCAGACGCCGCGCGATGTTGCGCAGGTTGTCCTTAACCGGCGCATCGATGTCAACAACGCCCCGTGAGGAGGGGCCGACGACGATCTTATCCATGTAGATGTCCGGCGCGTGCAACAAGCCACCGCGTTCAGCCGCAGCCAACACCGCAATCGCATTGTTCGCGCCCAGCGCGCACAGGTTTGTTCCTTCCAAAGGATCGACCGCGATATCGACTTCGGGACAGGAGGCCGCCATTTCTTCCCCAACGCCAAACCCGCCGCCGACTTCTTCGCCGATGAAAAGCATCGGCGCTTCGTCGCGTTCGCCTTCACCGATCACCACACGACCGCGCATCGGCACGGTGTCCATGACTTCGCGCATCGCTTCGACCGCAACTTGGTCGGAATACTTGCGATCGCCCTGGCCCATCGTGCGAGCGGCGGCGATGGCCGCGGCCTCAGTCACGCGTAAGAAATCGAGAGACAGTTCGCGCTCAGTTCTCAATTCGGACATTCTCTTTGCTCCTGTGACAGGCGAATCCGATGAAAAGCTAAAACGGATGAAGAGTTAGAAAGCGAGACATAGTATCAGACGAGACAAACAATTTTCCAAGCAGATCTTTACTTCGAGTGTGACGGAGGTGACATTGTCACCGCGTTTTTTGAACTTTGAGATTAGCGGGTATGCACTCGGCGGGGATGAAAACGAGACTCAAACGTAGACCTAACTCTTTGCAGATTGCAGGGTAGCGATTAGCGTTCGGACCTGCGACGCATTTGGCGCCGAAGGCACGTCGGTCAAATATTGCTCAAAAGCCCGCTCCGCGTCTTTAAAACGCCGTTGCTGATAGTACACATGGCCGAGCAGCAACTGCGCTGCGCCCGCAGAGGAGCCTCCGAGTTCATAGGCCCGAAGCAACTCCGACTCTGCTCGATCCAGCCGCTGCAATTGCATCAGCGCGCCACCCAATTGCAGGTGAGCATTAACAATCGTCGGGTCACGCGTTACCACGTTTTCTAATTCTGCCGCGGCTTCGCGAAATCGACCGGCGCGGTTGAGCAGTACACCGACCTTGAATTCCACCAGATTGTAGATTTTCTCTTCAATCTTGTGCGCGGCCATTACCGCGCGGTAGACGTTCTCCGCGTCGGCAAATTTTTTGGCGCCGTCCAACGCCTCGGCGTATGCAAGATTAACTTCAACGACGGTGTGATACTCGTGGTAGAGCGGATCAAGCACATCAATCGCTTCCTGATACTTGTGTTGACGATTCAGGACGATTCCAAGGTTCATCCGCGGGTGGAACAGCCGCTTGCCAATGTCGACCGCGCTGTGCAGTCGGTCAGCCGCTTCGTCCAACCGATCCATCTTCATCAACGTCACGCCCAGATCATTCAGAGCACGGACGTATTGAGGGTAATCGGCGACGGCCTCTTCCAGACTGTTGATTGCCTGCTCGAGATCCCCTTCCGAGATAAACGCCATGCCGCGTTTGTAGGCAGCGCGAGCGGAAGAAGGAATGTTCGCTTCGAACTCTGAAACATCGATCACGCCAGTCTTCGCGGACCTTGGCGGAACGTAAGGATTCAGGAAGATTGCGTTCTCAGTTGGATTGGCGGCCTCAAATCGAACGCGTGCAGTCGTTGTCCCAAAGGTCTGTCCATCACCCTCAATTGTGACGGTGTAATACGCGGACACTTGCCGCGGCGTGCGCATCAGGTATTTGCCCTTTGAGTCCGTCAAGACGATGTCTACATAACCCGTGTCGCTGACGAGGTTCATGCGAATCGTGCGATTTGGAGTACCGCCGCCATTTGGCATGAACAGTTGAATGGAAGATGGTGTTTGGGCGAAGGTAGGAGCGGCGCAGAACAGACCAACAGCCAATGCAGCAACAGCCAGGACTGAACGGGTAATCCGCGGCATATCGGGTCCGTGCACCTCGATCTGACGGTTCGAGCTAACTATAGACCCGCGTGAGCCTCAGTTCAAATATTAGATGTGAGGGTGTGGCTGCGTTTGTCATTAAGAAGCCGCGCTGCGTGCTTCCTGAGGCTTCCAGGGCGGCAACGTTCTGCGGGCAGGTTTTTCTTTCTTCAAACCCAGTGCCCAATCAGCCTGCATCAAAGTGTGGATATCGCGTGTGCCTTCGTAAATCACGGCCGCTTTGCAGTTCCGCAGATAACGTTCTACCGGATAGTCGTTCGAGTAGCCATTGGCGCCGTGCACTTCGATGGCCATCGATGCGGCCTTTTCACTGCGTATAGTCGCTTGCCACTTCGCCAATGAAGTCGCGCGGCCGCTGGGTTGGCCTTCGTTCTTCAGCCAACCGGCGCGCGCCCAGAGTAAGTGAGACATCCAGTAGTCGGATTCCATTTCAGCAATTTTCTGTTTGACCAGTTGATGGTTGGCGATCTTTGTACCGAACGTCTCGCGCTCCAGCGCATAGGCAACCGACGCATCACGCGACGCGCGAATCACGCCAGTCGCGCCGGCCGCAACTGTGTACCTTCCCTGCTCGAGCGCGAACATCGCGATCTTGAAACCTTCGCCTTCCTCACCCACCAGATTCTCTTTTGGAACCCGCACATCCTGTAGTGAAAAATATCCGGTATTGCCGGCGCGAATGCCCAACTTGCCGTGAATCGTTCCTGAAGTGAACCCTTTCATCGATCGCTCGACGATGAAGCACGACATGCCTGAGTGATCGCGGTTCCGGCGCTTCTCTTCGTCGGTCCAGCAAAAGAACAGAAAATTGTCCGCATAGTCGGCAAGACTAATCCACATCTTTTCGCCATTCAGAATGTAGTGGTCGCCGTCACGTCGCGCCGTCGCGCGCGCGCCGATGACGTCTGAACCTGCGCCCGGCTCGGTCAAGCCGTAGGTCGCGAGCTTCTCGCCTTTGGCTTGAGGGACGAGATATTTCTGTTTCTGCTCTTCAGTGCCCCAGCTGTAAAGCGTTAGTGAATTCAAACCGGTGTGCACCGACATCGCCACGCGCAAAAAAGTATCAACGGCTTCCAACTCTTCGCATACGAGTCCGAGCGAAATGTAATCGAAACCCGCGCCCCCGTACTGTTCGGGAAGGCAGACGCCGAGTAGACCTAACTCGGCCATCTTTTTGAAAACCTCAGGATGAGCTTCCTGCTTCTCGTCCCATTCCTTGATGTAGGGCGCGACTTCTTTCTGCGCAAATTCGCGCACCGTTTGGACCAGCGCCTGATGGTCATCGGTAAGTTGCAGTTCAATCATGCGCGTTACTCTATCATGTCAGCTGAAGAAGATTGGAATCCGCAGATCCCCAGATTAGACAGGCACAGAAGTACAAAAACCAATGAAGGTTGACACGTCACATTCAGTCTTATTTTGTGGCTTTTGTGCCTCGGTTAAGTTTTTGAATCTGCGGAATCTGAGGAAAGCATCTTGCTCGCAGCCGCACGGGCGTCTTCCAACGATGTGACCCGACCGTCCAGCTGCATTTCGTAAATGGCTCTCGTTATTTCGCCAACGCGTGGGCCAGGTTCCATTCCCATTTCGAGCAGATGCCTACCGAGTAGAATTGGCGCCGGCGCCCCGTCCTCCAATTCGAGTTCACGGACACGATCAATAAACCAGTCCTGCGCTTCGGCCGTGTACCACTTTTCGCGCGGGACGTGATTGCCATTGCGCCCAAGTGAATCGGCCTTGGCAACCCGATACAAGAGATCCAAATCGACTTTGCGTGCGAGTCGTCGAAACGCGCCGGCCGAAACTTCGAGCCGCTTCTTGAAAAATTCACCCGGCTTGAGGTGATCGCGCACAATCGCAATCACCTGCACGCGCACATCATAGCCATCCAGCGTATGAATGTTCAGCCGATCGAGAAACGATTCAGCCGGCGCGACGCCGGCTTCCTCGTGTTCGCGTGAGCGTATGCGACCGTCGATAAAGTCAGTTGTGGCGGGCTTGCCAAAATCGTGCGCCAACGCAGCCAACATCACTGTCACTTGTTTTGCGTAAGGCAACTCGTCGATCAACTCACGCGCCCGATCGGCTGTGAGTTGAGTATGGATCCAGACGTCGCCTTCCGGATGCCACTCGGGTTCCTGCGGCACATCGATCAACGCCTTGAGTTCCGGAAAGAGTTGATCGATTGCGCCAAGCTCACGCAACCAACGCAAACCAATTGACGGTTGCCGCGCGCGCAGCAGGAGCTTCTCCATCTCGCCCCAGATTCTTTCCGGTGGCAGATCTGTAACATCGATCGAACGACAAAGCTCAGCGGTGTCCGGATCGATGTCGAACTCAAATCGCGCAGCAAATTGCGCCGCGCGAAGCACGCGCAAACTGTCTTCACCAAAGGTATCCGGCGAGACGGCGCGCAACAATTTGTTTTGAATATCCGCGCGTCCTTGAAAAGGATCGATGACTTCGTCCGTCAGCGGATCTTGCAGAATCGCATTGATAGTGAAGTCGCGGCGGCGCGTTGCGTCTTCGACGCGCATCGTGGGATCGCCTTCAATGCAGAACGCGCGATGGCCACGACCAGTCTTTCGTTCGCGTCGTGGAATCGAGACGTCAAGATCCGCGCCAAGCTTGTAAACCGTGAATGCTTCGCCGACGACATTGACTGATCCGAATTGGTCGAGCAAGTCGCGCAGCTTCCCCGGTTCAATTCCGTAAACTTCGAGATCCCAATCCTTGGGCTGCACGCCCATCAACTCGTCGCGCACACAGCCTCCGACAAGCAGCGCGCGCCCGCCGCGGTCGCGGACAGCCTCGGCCAAATGAATGATCTGATCGGGAATCGCCACCATCGTGAGTCAATGTCACGACTCGGGGCGGCAATGTCAAGAATGGGAGCGGCGAGTTAACGCGAGCGAGCAAGCGTCCCGTCAACGGGCGCCACGCTCGTCACGCGATCGCCGGTGACTTCTTCCGGTGGATGGCCGGCCGCGGATTCGAGCGCGAGGATTAACTGCCGGGCCTGACTGCGCAAACGCGGCAGCCGCCAACGGAAGATAAGCGCGCCCAACGCGCAGACTGCTCCACCCGCGGCCACTGTGCGCGGGGCGCCCCAGCGTCCGGCAAAACTTCCGGCGAGCAAAGCACCGATGGGCGCCATACCCATAAACATCATCGAGTAGACCGCCATCACGCGACCACGCAGTTCATCGGGTACCATCATTTGCAGCAACGTGTTCGATGAAGCCATCTCAACCATCATCGAAAAACCCACCGGCACCAGCAGCAAGATCGACACCAGGAACCAGCGGGAAAAAGCAAACGCGATTAGTGCAATTCCAAACCCTGCTGAAGAGTACGCGACCCAGGTTCCCAGTCCGCGCCAGCCGCGCCGCACGGCAAGACTGAACGCACCAAGAAACGCGCCGAAACCCGACGCTCCCATTAAAATTCCGAGACCGCTTGAGCCGCGATGCAGAATTTGAGCGGCAAACACCGGCATCAGCACGGCGTAGGGCATGCCCGTGAGACTCACGAGTCCGAGCAAGAGCATGAGCGCTCGCACTGGGGGCGAACCGGAGACAAATCGAAAGCCTTCCAGGATGTCGGCTACTGCAGAAGCGCTGCGGGCGAGGCGCGGCAACGGCGAAATGCGCATCATCAGCAATCCGGCAATGACAGCGATGTAGCTGACACCGTTGAGTAAGAAGCACCAGCCTTCACCGATTGACGCAACTAGAATTCCCGCGATTGCGGGTCCAACAATACGCGCGCCATTAACCATCGATGAGTTCAGAGCGATCGCGTTCGTCAGGTCTTCCTTTCCCACCATTTCAACGACGAATGCCTGTCGCGTCGGAATGTCGAAAGCGTTTACGAGGCCGAGCAATGCAGCCAGGATAAACACGTGAATCACTTGAACGCGATGTGTGAGCGTCAACGCCGCGAGCACAAACGCGAGTAGCATCGCCGCAGTTTGGGTCGCCACCAGGATGCGGTGGCGATTGCGTCGATCTGCAACCGCTCCACCAATCGGCGCGAGCAGGAACACGGGAATTTGGCTGCAAAATCCCACAACCCCTAACAGTGTTGCTGAGCCCGTTAAGCTATAGACCAGCCACGACTGCGCCACCGACTGCATCCACGTGCCGGTCAATGAAATCAATTGGCCACCAAAGAACAGTTGAAAATTGCGGTGACGCAACGAGCGCCAGATAGACAACGACGCTTCGCGCTGAGCTGGCGAAATCGCAGACGAATTCACTGCTGTGTTTGCATGGGCCTTCATCGCGACAGGTCTTGCGGCCTTGGATTGTCAGGAGGGAACGAAAAAACTATAACACAGCGAATGGGTGAAAATTA
>Ga0157375_10004013_pt1 | contig 12769 bp, 6 predicted proteins | sample M35metaG_FD_115311 | JGI IMG/M metagenome (GOLD analysis project Ga0157375, IMG submission 115311) | Miscanthus rhizosphere microbial communities from Kellogg Biological Station, Michigan, USA - M3-5 metaG | ecosystem: Host-associated > Plants > Roots > Rhizosphere > Soil | place: USA: Michigan...
GCCGTGCCCTTTCTCAAGCGCGGCGAGTGGCCCACGCCGGCCGAGATGTTCGGCAACTTCGGCTGGGTCGGCATCAGCGTCGTCGGCAGCGCGCCCGTCGCCTGTCTGCTCCTCCTCGCCTACCAGCACGCGGGAATCGTCGTGCTGATGGTCGCCGTGCCGATGGCGGCGCTGCTCGTGACCACGCTTCACTACTTCTTCCGGCAGCAGCAGGCGAACGAGGCGATGCGCAAGCATCATCTCGATGCCATCGAGCGCGAGGCCCAGCTCGGCGCACGCCACGTGCGCGCGCTCGAGGCGAGCGAGCGGCGCTTCCACAGCGCCTTCACGCACGCTTCGATCGGCATGGCACTGTTGTCGCCGGAGGGCCGTGTCGTTCAAGCAAACGAGGCCCTGCGCAGCCTGCTCGGCCTGGGCAGCTACGAGTCGATCTCGAAGCGTCTCATCACCGATTTCGTCGACGCCGCCGACGTCGATCTGCTCATCACTCGCCTGGCGCGGCTCAACGCGAAGCAGGTCGAGTCGTTCTCGGTCGAGCTGCAGTTGCGCCACGGCGAAGGCGACGTCGTCTGGGCGGCGGTGCACGGCAGCTTCATCTCGGACATCGAGAGCGCGTCGCCGAGCCTGATCCTGCAACTGCAGGACGTCACGGCGCGGCGCGAGGCCGAGGCGCGGCTCCAGTACATCGCCTTCCACGACAGCCTGACGGGGCTGCCGAACCGGCGCCGTTTTCAGGATGACCTCGAGCAGGCGCTTGCCCTCGCCAAGGCGCAGTCGACGCATCATTTCAGCCTGATGTTCCTCGACTTCGATCGCTTCAAGCTGGTCAACGACAGCCTCGGCCACGCCATCGGCGACGAGTTCCTGATCGCCGTCGCGCGCCGGATCCAGCAAAACGTTCGCCCGAAAGACATCGTCGCCCGCCTCGGTGGCGACGAGTTCGCGATCCTCACCGACGACACCGGACAGGAGCGCTATGCCGTGGGGCTTGCCGAGCGGCTGCTCGACGTGCTGGGCCGGCCGTTCAGGATCGCGGGCACCGACATCAAGACGAGCGCCAGCATCGGCATCACCTTCAGCAGCATCGGCTACGCCACGCCTTCCGACATGCTGCGCGACGCCGATGTGGCCATGTACAAGGCGAAGGCCAACGGCAGGGCCCGGTACGCGACCTTCGACGCGCTGCTGCAGACCGAGGTGTCCCATCGCGGGCGCCTCGAGCGCGACCTGCGCAGTGCGCTGGCGGCCGGCGACCTGTCGGTCGCCTATCAGCCGATCTTCCATCTCGAATCGCGCCGAATCACTGGCTTCGAGGCGCTGGCGAGGTGGAATCATCCCGAACTGGGTGCGATCAGCCCGCTCTCCTTCATCGCCATCGCGGAAGAGGCAGGCCTCGTCATTGCGCTCACCGATTTCATGTTGCGCAGCGCCTGCCGCCAGCTGCGCGAATGGCATCGGCTCGACCCTTCGCTCGGCGAGCTGAGCATTCATGTCAACGTCTCGGGCCACGACGTCGCCCATCGCGGCTTGGCCGGCCGCGTCAGCGCGGCGATCGAAGAGGCGCAGCTGCAGCCGCACCACCTGACGCTCGAGCTGACCGAGAACATCCTCATCGAGCGCCCCGAGTCGGCGCTGCCCACGCTCAGCGAGCTCCGCGCCCTCGGTGTCGGCCTGAGCCTCGACGACTTCGGCAGCGGCTACTCGTCCTTGCGCCGTCTCTCGGAATTGCCTGTGAGCAGCCTCAAGATCGACCGTGGCTTCGTTCAAGGGCTGCAGCGCGGCTCCGGCGAAGCTGCCGTGCTGCGCGCGATCGTCTCGCTCGGGGCGTCGCTCGGAAAGTCGATCATTGCCGAGGGCATCGAGTCGGCAGAGCAGATGGAGACGCTTCGGCTGCTGGGCTGCCGTGCCGGCCAGGGGTACCACTTGGCGCGTCCTCTGGCCGCGGGGCTGATCGGCAAGATGCTCGCCGGGTCGATCTCGAACCCAGCCCTCCGGCAGGCCCGGGAGCGCGTCCCGGCCGAGGTGCAGGCCCACTGACCGTTGTGCACGCTCAGGGCGGGTGTCAGAATTTCCGCCCGAGATCCGACTCGTCATCGCATCGATGACGGCCCCGCCACCTGCGCGTCGTCGCCTCGGTGTTGCGAAGGAGCCGCCATGCAGTCGCATCGATCGATCGTCCTCCGTCGCCTCGTGCTCGCACTGATCGCCGTCGGCGCGGTAACCTCCGCCTTGCTGATCGCCGATTCCGCGGGCGCGATCCGCACGCCGGCGGCCGTGCCGCAGGCGCAGGCCGACTTGCCCGAGACGATCTGCGGCCCGGCCACTGCCGGCCAGCCGGCGTTGCTGAAGACCCTGGTCGCCGTCGCGACGAAGACGGAGACCGCACCGTTCCAGCCGCAGCCGATGCAGGCGGCGGCGGGCGACGTGCCGCTCTACCGCAACCTGGGCGCGCTCGCCTTCAACGCCGGCACGCGCGTGGCGCAGGCGCAGGCCTACTTCAACCAGGGCGTGCGGCTCGCCTTCGCCTTCAACCACGCCGAAGCGCAGCGCGCGTTCCAGGCGGCGCAGCGCCTCGATCCGGAGTGCGCGATGTGCTTCTGGGGCGAGGCGCTCGTCCTCGGTCCGAACATCAACGCGCCGATGGTTCCGGAGGCGAATCCGCCGGCGCTCGCCGCGCTCGCACGGGCGACCGAGCTGAAAGCGAAGGCAGGGACGCGCGATCGTGCCTTGATCGACGCCCTGGCCAAGCGCTACTCGGCCGACCCCAAGGCCGACCGGGCGACCCTCGACGCCGCGTATGCCGACGCGATGAAGGAGGTCGCCGCGCGCTTTCCTGCCGACGACACCGTACAGGCGCTGTACGCGGAAGCGGCGATGGACACCCAGGCGTGGGACTACTGGCAAGACGCGGGAGCACGGCCGAAGGGCCGCGGCGCCGAGATCGTCCGTGCGCTCGAGACGGTGCTGAAGCGCAATCCTTCCCACCCCGGCGCGATCCACCTTTACATCCACGCGGTCGAGGCCTCGACGACTCCCGAGAAGGCGCTTCCCCACGCGAAGCGGCTCGCCGCCCTCATGCCGGGCGCGGGCCACGTGGTGCACATGCCGGCGCACATCTACTACCGCGTCGGCCTCTATCGCGACTCGCTGGTCGCAAACCAGCGCGCGATCCAGGTCGACGAGGACTATTTCAAAACGTCGCCGTCCGACCCGATGTACAAGGCGGCGTACTACCCGCACAACATCCACTTCGTGATGGTGTCGGCGCAGATGGGCGGCGACGCGAAGACCGCGATCGCCGCCGCCGAGAAGCTCGACGCCTCGATGCCGATCGAGGCGGTCCAGGCGTTCGCCGTCATGCAGCCGGTGAAGGCGTCGCCCTACGCGACGCATGCGCAATTCAGCGACGCCGACACCATCCTGAAGCTGAAGGCGCCGCCGGACGACCTGGTGCTCGTGAAGACGATGTACCACTACGCACGCGCGGTCGCCTTCGCCTCGCGCAAGGACGCCGCCGGCGCTCAGGTCGAGATCGACGCGCTCGCCCGGATCGAGCGCGACGCCGACTTCAAGCCGTTCGAGCCCTGGGGCTTGCCCGCCAAGCCGATCGTGCAGACGGCGGTGCTCGTCGCGCGCGGGCGCCTTGCCGATGCCGGCGGCGACCTCGAAGGCGCTGCCACGGCCTATGAGAGCGCGATCGCCATCGCCGACGGTCTGGCTTACTACGAGCCGCCGTTCTGGTACTACCCGGTGCGCCAGTCGCTCGGTTCGGTGCGGCTTCGCCAGGGCCGGCTCGACGACGCCGAGAAGGCGTTCCGCGAGTCGCTCGCCCGCGTGCGCAACAGCGGCTGGGCGCTCGCGGGGCTGGTCGAGGTGGCCAAGCGCCGCGGTGATGCGAAGGCCGAGCAGACCGCGAGGGCATCGTTCGAGCGCGCCTGGTTCGGGGCGAAGGAAGGGCCCGAGTTGAGCCGGCTTTGAAATTGCCGCGGGCGGCTCCGCTCGAGCGATGCTGCCGCCGCCGACGGCGCCGCCGTCGCCCCAGCTTCAGATCGCCGGGACTTGCTCCTGCGTCGGCGCGGCCAGGCGGGTCGCCACCCGTCGGCGGTGAAGGAGATACCAGGCGGCCGGCACGACGAGCATGCTCAGCAGGGGCGCCGTCAACATGCCGCCGATCATCGGTGCGGCGATCCGTCCCATGACCTCCGAGCCGGTGCCGCTTCCCCACATGATCGGCAGCAACCCGGCGATGACGACCGCGACGGTCATCGCCTTGGGGCGGACGCGAAGCACCGCGCCTTCGCGGACGGCGGCAAGCAGCGTCGCCTCGCTGTCGGGCTCGCCGGCCGCAAGTCGTCGGGCGAGCGAATTCTTGAGGTACACGAGCATGACGACGCCGAATTCCGCAGCGACACCGGCGAGGGCGACGAAGCCGACCGCCGAAGCGACCGAGAGCGAATGGCCGAGGACCCAGACGAGCCAGAAGCCGCCGACGAGCGAGAACGGCACGGCCGCCATCACCAGCGCCGCATCCGCGAACGAGCGAAACAGCAGGTACAGCAGGACGAAGATGACCGCCAAGGTCACCGGGACCACCAGCTTCAGTCGCTCGGTCGCCCGCTCGAGGTACTCGAACTGGCCGGACCAGGAGACGGCATAGCCGGGCGGCAGCTTGACCGCCTTGGCGACGGCGGATTGCATGTCGGTGACGACGGAGCGAAGGTCTCGCCCGCGGACATCGACGTAGATCCATCCCGAAAGCCGTGCGTTCTCGCTGCGCAGCATCGGCGGCCCTTCGTCGATGCTCACCTTGGCGACGTCCTGCAGCAGGAGTTGCGCGCCCTTGTCGGTCACGAACGGCAGCTCGCGCAGCTTCTGCAGCGAGTCGCGGATCTCGCGCGGGTAGCGCACGTTGATCGGATAGCGCTCGCGCCCCTGGATCACCTCGCCGGCGTTGTCGCCGCCGATCGCGGTCGAGACGACCGACTGGACGTCGGCCACCGACAGGCCGAAGCGCGCGGCGGCCGCGCGATCGACGTCGACGTCGATGTAGCGGCCGCCGCTCAGTCGCTCGGCCAGGGCGGAGGAGACGCCGGGAACGCCTTTCACCGCCGATTCGATCTGCGTGGCCAGCTTGTCGATGGTCGCCAGGTCGGCGCCCGCCACCTTGATCCCGACCGGGCTCTTGATCCCCGTGGCCAGCATGTCGATGCGGTTGCGGATCGGCGGCACCCAGATGTTGCTGAGCCCGGGCACCTTGACGGCGGCATCGAGCTCCTCGACCAGCCGGTCGGGCGTCATGCCGGTGCGCCACTCCGAGCGCGGCTTGAACTGGATCGTCGTCTCGAACATTTCGAGCGGCGCCGGATCGGTCGCGGTGTCGGCGCGCCCCGCCTTACCGAAGACCCGTGCCACTTCCGGCACGGTCTTGATCATCCGGTCCGTCTGTTGGAGGAGCTGGGCGGCCTTCGCGGCCGGGAGGCCGGGCAGCGCGGACGGCATGTACAGCAGGTCGCCTTCGTCGAGGGCGGGCATGAATTCGCCGCCGAGCCGCAATATCGGGATGGCGGTCAGCGCGAGGACGACCGCCGCGACGGCGAGGGTGACCATCGGGGCGCGCAGGACGGCCTCGAGCGCGGGCCGGTAGAACGCCATGAGGGCACGGTTCAGCGGGTTCGCGCTCTCGCGCGGGATCCGGCCGCGAACGAGATAGCCCATCAGGACAGGAACCAGCGTGACCGACAACGCCGCGGCCGCGGCCATGGCGTACGTCTTGGTGAACGCGAGCGGTGAAAACAGCCGCCCCTCCTGCGCTTCGAGCGTGAACACGGGGACGAAAGAGAGCGTGATCACCAGGAGCGAGAAGAAGACGGCAGGGCCGACTTCCAGCGATGCATCGGCGACGATCCGCCAGCGTTCGGATGCGCGCGGCCGCCGCTTTTCCCGCGCTTCGAATGCCTCCAGGTGCTTGTGCACGTTTTCGACCATGACGATCGACGCATCGACCATCGCGCCGACCGCGATGGCGATGCCGCCGAGCGACATGATGTCGGCGTTGACCCCCTGCCAGCGCATCACCACGAACGCTGCCAGCACACCGACCGGCAACGCCACGACGGCGACTAGCGCCGAGCGCAGATGGAAGAGGAAGATCGCACAGACCAGCGCGACGGCGAGGAACTCCTCGACGAGCTTCGAGCGCAGGTTGTCGACGGCGCGGTCGATCAGCTGCGAACGGTCGTACGTCGGGACGATCTCCACGCCGGGCGGAAGGCTCGACTTCAGGCTCTCGAGCTTGGCCTTGACCGCGCCGATCGTCGTGCGCGCGTTCTTGCCCGAACGCATGACGACGATCCCGCCCGCAACTTCCCCTTCGCCATCGAGCTCCGCGATGCCCCGGCGCAACTCGGGACCGATCTGCACCGTCGCGACATCGCGGAGCAGGACGGGCGTCGCGTTGCTGACCGACAGGGGAATGCTGCGGAAGTCGTCCAGCGACCCGAGATAGCCCCGCGAACGGACCATGTACTCCGCTTCCGCCAACTCGACGACGGACCCGCCGGCCGCCTGGTTGGCCTTCTGCAGCGCCTCCATCACGCTCGCCTGCGCGATGCCGAGCGCGCGCATGCGGTCGGGATCAAGGACGATCTGGTACTGCCGCACCATGCCGCCGACGCTGGCGACTTCGGCGACGTCGGGCACCGTCTTCAGCTCGAATCTCAGGAACCAGTCGTTCAGGGCGCGCAGTTGACTCAGGTCGTGCGTGCCGCTGCGATCGACGAGCGCGTATTCGTAGACCCAGCCGACGCCGGTCGCGTCGGGTCCGAGCGAAGCGCTGGCTCCTGCCGGCAGGCGGCTCTGAACCTGGTTGAGGTACTCGACGACGCGCGAGCGCGCCCAGTACGGATCGGTCTTGTCATCGAACAGGACGTAGACGAACGAGTCGCCGAAGAAGGAATAGCCGCGCACGGTCTTCGCGCCCGGCACGCTCAGCATCGTGGTCGTCAGCGGATAGGTGACCAGGTCCTCGACGATCTGCGGTGCCTTGCCCGGGAAGGGCGTGCGGACGATCACCTGGGTGTCGGAGAGGTCGGGGAGGGCATCGAGCGGAATTCGGGCGGTCGACCACAGTCCGGCGACGACGAGGAATGCCGTCGCGATGAGGACGAGCGGGCGGTTGCCGATCGACCAGCGGATCACGGCGGCGATCACTTTCGCGCTCCCGTCATCTGGTGGCCGTCGTGCCCCGTCGCCGGAGCGCTGGCAGGCATCGATGCGGTGGCGGCTGATGCGGGCGCCGTCATGCTGTCGAGCGCGGAGCGCAGGCGCGCTTCAGAATCGATCAGGAACTGACCGCTCGCGACGACCTGATCGCCGACACCGACGCCGGCGAGGAGCTCGACGTCGTCGCCGAAGTCGGTCCCCAGCGATACCGCGCGCGGCTCGAACCCCCCCTGCGCGTTGCGCACGATCACGACGGCGCGCTTGCCGGTGCGGATCACCGCTTCTGACGGCACCACCAGGCGCTCCCCCTGCGGCGCCGAGACGGTGAGGCGAAGCAGCATGCCGGGCGTGAGGCGCCCCGCGGCGTTGTCGACCTCGAAGCGTGCGCGCAGCGTCCGGGTGGTCGTGCTGACTTCCGGCAGGATCTCCCTGAGCTCGCCTTCGAACGTCTGCGACGCGTCGGCCTGAAGCGCCGCCTTCACCTTCTGGCCGGTGCGCAGGCGTGACGCCTGGGCCTCCGGGACGTCGGCGACGGCCCAGACGGTTTCCAGACCGGCGATCCGAAAGAGCGTCGTTCCCGGCATGACCGCGACGCCTTCGCGAACGCCGAGCTCGGCGACGACGCCATTGGTCGGCGAGGACAAGGTGAACCGCGCCTGTGCCGTTCCGGCCTCCTCGCTGCGGCGCACCAGCTCGTCCGGGATCGACAGTGCCCGCAAGCGATCGCGCGCCGCGGCGATCAAGTCTTCGCCCACCCCGGAGCGCTTCATGGCGATCAACTCGTTCTGCGGCCCGAGCCAGTCGGGCGCGAAGATCGTCGCGAGGGGCTGGCCCTTGCGCACCCGTTCCATGGGTGCTCGCACGGCCAGGCGCTCGACGTAGCCTGGAACGCGGGTCTGCACCGCGACATTGCGACGCTCGTCGAACTGGACAGCGCCGACGGCGTCGAACGATGGCGTCATGACGGCGCGCCGAACCGCCGTCACGCGGATGCCGAGACTTTGCTGGACGGCAGGACTCACGCTGACGCCGCTCGCGCCGGCGCCGTCGGCGTACACGGGGACGAGCGGCATGTCCATGAACGGCGACTTGCCCGCCTTGTCGAAGCGCTGTCCGGGCACCATGGGATCGTGCCAGTAGAGGATCTTGCGGCCTTCGCCAGGCGCCGGCGCGGACGCGCCGGCCACTGCCCGCGCCGTCGCGGGCGATTGCACCGAGGACCGGCCGAGCAGGAAGGCACCGCCCGCGAGGGCGACCCCTGCAACCGCCAGCGCGGCGACATGAGCGGGCTTCACAGTCCGCCCCCCGTCGGGATCGGCCGATAGGCGAGCTCGACCTGTCGCTTGGCGAGGTCGCGCTGAAGGGCGAGCAGCTTGCGCTGCCCGTCGACTTCCGCGTGCCTCGCTTCGAACAGCAACGTCAGGGTCGCCTGGTTGGAGCGATACGCTGCGATGGCCGTTGCCGTGCGTTGCTGCGCCGGTGCGAGGACCGACTGCCGATAGCGGGCGATTCGCTCCTCGAGGCGCCGGAGGTCGCTCACCAGCGACAGGTAGTCGGCCGTCGCCGAACGGGTCGCTTCAGCGAGATCCGCCTCGGCCTTGGTCGCCAGCGCGAGCTTCGCTGCCGTCTCTCGATCCTGGCGCGCGCCGGGCGCCACCGGGAACGGGATGCTGACGCCGAACGTCACCAGGTCCGAGTAGCCCGTCCGCTGCCCGTACGCCAGTTCCCACGTCCAATTGGGCCGGCTGTTCGTCGCCGCGACGGCAGCGGCGCCGCGGGCGACGTCGATCTCTCTCTGCAGCGAGACGACCGTCGGATCTCCGCTCACGTACTCGCTTTCCGAAGGCGTCGCCAAGCTGGGAACGGCTTCGAGCTCGCCGACCGGCGTGCCGACCCAGCGCGCCAGGGCGACCTCGGCGGCCGATCGTTGCTGGCGCAGCTCTGCCGATTCGTCCTCGAGCATGCCGCGCGCGGCGGCGAGCCTTAGCACCTCTTCGCTGGCGCCGGCGGCGGACGCCAGTCGCGAACGCGCCGCTTCGTATTGTTCGTGAGCGTGGTGCTCCATCACCGTCGCGAGCTTGAGCGTCTGCTCGGCGTACGAGGCCTCGACGTACGCAAGAGCGGTCCGCAAGCGCGCCTCGGCGGCAGCGATCCGCGTCTGCACGGCTTCCTTGCCGACGACAGCGTCTGCAGCGGCCTGGCGAGCCTCGCGCTTGTCGCGCGCGAGCCATTCCTGGCTGACGCCGATGCGCTTCATCGTCATCGGCTCGCGCGTCGTGCTGAACCGATCGGCGCCGGTCACCGGCAGGTTGTCGACGCCGACTCGCAGCATGGGGTCCGGCAGCTGCGCCGCGGCCTGCGCCGCTTCGCTCGCGCTCAGGAGGCTGGCGCGGGATGCGCGTGCCGTTTCCGAGCGCTGCACGGCCCGATCGAGTGCCGCTTGGAGCGTCAATGGTGCGGCACTCGCCGGAGGGGCCAGCAGCGCGGCGATCAGGACGGTCGCGCCAAGGAAGGTGTGAAACATGAGATCTCTCCAGACGAACGGGGCATGTGCCGGCAAGCGGACGAGCCGCGCCGGCGCCAGTCAGTCGACGGAGAGTTCAGACGCGAAGTCTGAGCGTGGCGAGAAAGATCGGATCGGGTGGTGGCTGCGCCTCCGGTGTCGATGCGCGCGGGATGGCGACCGCCTCGCTCCCCGAGAGCGGTGCCCGCACCACCAGCACCTGGATCAGCACCGGCAGAGACGGTGCCAGGACCTGCGCCGCCTGCACCAGCTGGCCGAGGTCGACGCCATGCTGATGACAGAGGACCGGCTGCGCGTGGTCGGCCTCCTCGCAGGGCACTCCGGCTGCCATCATGGCGGCCATCCCTTGCGGGGCAGCTTCGCCCGGGCACAGGTAACTCGCCAGCGACAGCTGCGAGACCAGCAGCGACAGGACCAGGAAGACGATGGTCTTGCGGCCGAGAAGATGCCGACGCGCGAACATGTCTGAAGTGTACTGGGCCGGTCCGTGTCAATCGGCGCCGCGCCGGCGTTCCGGGTCGTCGCGGATCGTCCCGATGATCGGGCAGGGAAGGCCCGGCTTCGTGTGCTCGCACTCGGTCAGGAGGCCGCGCAACACGCGCTGCAATCGCTTCAGATCGGTGAGCTTCGCTTCGATCTGCGAGAGCCGCTCGGCCGCGACGCGGCGGATCGACACCCGATCGGCGCCGTCCTCGAGCTCGAGCAGCTCGCGGATCTCTTCGAGCGAGAAGCCGAGCTCCTGGGCGCGCTTGATGAACCGGATCCGCTCGACCAGGCTCAGCGGGTAGTACCGAAAAGCGCCATCGCTCGGCGGGACCGGCAGCAGGTGACGGTCCTGGTAGTAGCGAATCGTCTCGACGCCGACGTCGGCGGCACGGGCCAGCCGGCCGATCGTGAGCGAATCCGAAGCGGAGGATGACCGCACGGCGAAGAAGTCCTTGACTCTGGGGTTGGGTACAGAGTTTACGCTCAAAGCATTCGCTGACGGGGACCGCCCGGAGAAGATCGTGGAAGAGCTCAAAGATCCTGTCTGCGGGATGACCGTGACGTCTCGCTCCGCGCATGTCCTCGAGCACGACGGCAGGCCCATCTACTTCTGCGGTGCCGGTTGCGAGACGAAGTTCGCGGCAGACCCGGGCAAGTACCTGTCGGGTCAAGGAGCAGCTGCCGATGAGCCGGTCGCGGCGGGAACGATCTACACCTGCCCGATGCACCCCGAGATCCGCCAGGATCACCCGGGCGCGTGCCCGAAGTGCGGCATGGCGCTCGAACCCGAGATGCCGAGCCTCGACGAAGGCGAGAGTCCGGAGCTGGCCGACTTTCGTCGCCGCTTCTGGTGGACGTTGCCGCTCACCGTCGCGGTCGCGGTCCTGGCGATGTCAGGGCACCGCTTGCGCTGGTTCGAGCCCGGAACGCAGAGCTGGATCGAGCTGGTGTTGACGACGCCGATCGTCCTCTGGGCCGGCTGGCCTTTCTTCATTCGCGCCGTCCAGTCGGTGATCCACCGCAGCCCGAATATGTGGACGCTGATCGGCCTGGGAACCGCGGCGGGTTTCGTCTACAGCGTCGTGGCCACCGTGGCGCCGGCCGCATTTCCGCCGTCGTTCGTCGCGATGGGCCGTGTCTCCGTCTACTTCGAAGCGGCGGCGGTGATCATCTCGCTGACGCTGCTCGGCCAGTTGCTCGAGCTGAAGGCGAGGTCGCGAACGTCGGCAGCGATCAAGTCGCTGCTCGGCCTAGCACCCAAGACGGCGCGCCGGATCAAGGCGGACGGAAGCGAGGAGGACGTGCCCCTGGGCCACGTCCACGTCGGTGACTCGCTGCGCGTCCGTCCGGGCGAGAAGGTGCCCGTCGACGGCTCGGTCATCGAAGGCAGCAGCTCGGTCGACGAATCGATGCTGACCGGCGAGCCGATGCCGGTGGCCAAGCGCGCCGGCGACCCGCTGATCGGCGCGACGATGAACACGAGCGGCGCCCTCATCATGCGCGCCGAGTCGATCGGCTCGAAGACCGTCCTCGCGCAGATCGTCCACATGGTGAGCCAGGCGCAGCGCAGCCGCGCGCCCATGCAGCGCCTGGCGGACCGGGTCGCCGGCTACTTCGTCGTGGCGGTGATCGGCATCGCGATCCTGACCTTTTTCGGATGGGGAATCCTCGGGCCGCAGCCCAGTTGGCTGCACGGCCTGATCAACGCCGTGGCGGTACTCATCATCGCGTGCCCCTGCGCGCTCGGCCTGGCGACGCCGATGTCGATCATGGTGGCGACCGGAAAAGCGGCGACGCAAGGCGTTCTCTTCCGCGATGCCTCGGCGATCGAGAACCTTCGTCGCGTCGACACGTTGATCGTCGACAAGACCGGGACCCTGACCCAAGGCAAGCCGACGTTCGAGCGCGCCGTCGCCGCCCCTGGCTTCTCCGAAGACGACGTGCTTCGCCTGGCAGCGAGCCTCGATCAAGGCAGCGAGCACCCGTTGGCAGAGGCGATCGTCGGCGCGGCCCGGGAGCGAGCCCTCCCGCTCGAGTCGCCGCGAGACTTCGAGTCGAGCAGCGGCATCGGCGTCCGCGGCGCGTTGGCCGGGCACGCCGTCTCGCTCGGCAACACGACGCTCATGCGACAGGTCGGCGTGTCGCTCGATTCGATGACTCCTCACGCCGAGGCGTTGCGCCAACAAGGCGCCAGCGTCATCTACCTCTCCGTCGACCGTCAGCTCGCGGGACTGCTCGCCGTCGCCGATCCGATCAAGTCGACGACTGCCGAGGCGCTCGTGGCCCTGAAGGCACTCGGCATACGCGTCGTCATGGCCACCGGCGACGGCCTGACGACGGCCGGGGCGGTCGGCCGCACGCTGGGCATCGACGAAGTGCACGGCGAAGTGAAGCCGGCCGACAAGCTCGAGCTCGTCGCGCAGCTCCAGCACGAAGGGCGGATCGTCGCGATGGCCGGCGACGGCATCAACGACGCCCCGGCGCTGGCGAAAGCGGATGTCGGCATCGCGATGGGAACCGGGACCGACGTGGCCATGA
>Ga0157375_10004014_pt1 | contig 12769 bp, 10 predicted proteins | sample M35metaG_FD_115311 | JGI IMG/M metagenome (GOLD analysis project Ga0157375, IMG submission 115311) | Miscanthus rhizosphere microbial communities from Kellogg Biological Station, Michigan, USA - M3-5 metaG | ecosystem: Host-associated > Plants > Roots > Rhizosphere > Soil | place: USA: Michigan...
ACGCACCCAGAGGTCCATGATGCCGCCCTCGTTGACGAGGTCGTCCTCGATGCCCTGGATGAAGCAGGCATGTGGCTGCGGATGCTCGTAGGCGGATTTCGACTTGGTCAGCTTGCCGGTCTTCCAGTCGACGTAATAGTGACCCTGGCCGGGGCCATCGACGCCGTAAGCCCAATGCAAACCGGTGTTGAACCATTGCGGCGAGTTCGGCGCGACCATCTGCTTGGCCAGCATGAAGCGCAGCTCGTCGAAGAAGGCTTGCGCGTCTTCCTCCGAAGAGAAATAGCCGCCCTTCCAGCCCCAATAGGTCCAGCAGCCGGCGAGGCGATCGAATACCTGTTTGGCGCTGAGTTCGCTGACAAAGCGCTCATTCTCGGGCAGGGCCGCGAGCGCCTCGGTGTCGGGCACCGAGCGCCACAGCCATGAGGGGACGGTCTCTTCCTCGACCTTCTTCAGGCGCGCGGCGACGCCGGCCTTGCGGAAGTATTTCTGGGCGAGGACGTCGGAGGCGACCTGCGACCAGAACTGGGGAACTTCGACATTCTCCAGGCGGAACACAATCGAACCATCGGGATTGCGGATCTCCGATGTCGTCAATCTGAAATCAATCCCTGCGTAGGGTGATTGTCCCTGGGTGGTGTTGCGTCGTTCGATTCGCATGGTCGTGCCCCGTTTCTTTGACCGGTGCCGCTACCCCGCGGCCGCCGGATGTTGTTCCCTTGAGCGAACCTCCCGGACCAGGGTTGAAGCCAATCTTGCAACAACCTTCGGCCTTAAGTTCGCAAGCTCTACCGGTGGACCCGGCCCTGTTTTCTGTCTGCCGCCCGAGGGCCAGTCCGGCCCCATTTGCGGCCCAACCCCCGGCTTAACGCTCCAACTCGACACATCGTCTGGGCCGTTCGGCCCGTTCTTGGTGGGCCGGTTCCGGCCCGTTTTTGGTACCCGAAGGCCCCTGAATTCAGGGCAGACAAGCCCTTCATCCGCTGCCTCGACCGGCTGGCGGAGTGTTGTTCAGGAACCCATTTGGGAGCGACCGGCGGGACCCAAAACACACTCGCGCCGAACAGGAATAAGGCTAGGCAACTCCGTTGTACCCGTCAAGGACTAGTACGAGTTCCCTTATCAAATACTAAATATGGTGGAAATGATGGGAAAACAGGGGGTGATCGCACGCCTGTGATGGAGGCAAGTATCAGTGAGTCCTCAGGGATTCCCAAGCGAAAAAATTTGCCTCAACCCTGTGGAATGAAGCCTTCGCCCGCTGTTCACAGGGCAAGTATTTATTCGCTGTCCGGCATTGCACTCCAGAGACTCACGTATGGCTACGGGAAGTTTGGGCTGGCATGTCCGTGAACGCGTGGTCAGGCGGGCGGATCGGCGGCACACTGCCGCTGATTCCACCCATTGCCGGGCCTCATGACAGAATCAAAACCGACCGCGCGGGCGCGCATCGCGCCTGCCGGGCTGATGTTCCTCGCCATCACCTCGGTGGGCTGGGGGTTCAATTGGCCCGTCACAAAATACCTGCTCGGCGAGTTGCCGCCGCTGACGCTGCGGGGCGTCACCGGTGTGATCGGTGCGGCGCTTTTGGCGACGCTGGCGCTCGGGCGCGGGCAGAGCCTCCACGTGGCGCGCGAATTATGGCCGCGGCTGATGCTGGCGGCGCTGCTCAACGTCACCGGCTGGATGGTGCTGATGGGGCTGGCGCTGCTCTGGCTGCCGGCCAGCGAAGCCGCGCTGATCGCCTACACGATGCCGGTATGGGCTTCGCTCATCGCCTGGCCGGTGCTCGGCGAGCGGCCGACGCTGATGCGAACGATCGCGCTGGTGATGGCTTTCGCAGGGCTCGCCGCGATCATGGGCGGCAATGGCATCGCGGCGAGTGCGGCAAAGCTGCCGGGAATATTGATGGCGCTCGGCGGGGCGATCGGCTTTGCGCTCGGCACGGTGCTCACCAAGAAACTGCCGATTCAACTGTCGCCGATCCCGGCCGCCGCCTGGCAGATCGGGCTGGGATGCTTTCCGGTCGCCGTCGTCGGCCTCTGTATCGAGACTACGCATCTCGACCGCGTCACCCAACTCGGCTGGTGGCTATTGGTCTATTCGACGCTGATCCAGTTCTGTATCGCCTATGTGAGCTGGTTTGCGGCGCTGGCGCGGCTGCCGGCCTCGGTGGCGGCGATCGGCACCATGGCGGTGCCCGTGATCGGCGTGGTTGCATCCGCCGTAGCGCTGCACGAACCGCTCGGGGTGACCCAGATCGTGGCGCTGGTGTTCACGCTCGCTGGCGTCGTGCTGGCGACGCGCTCCTAAAAACAAAAATCACACGTTTGCCTGCAGCGCCTCGCGGATCATCTTCGCCAATTGCGATTTGCGATAGGGCTTGGTCAGCAGCAGTACGTCGGGATCGAGCCGACCGTGATGTACGATCGCGTTCTCGGTGTAGCCAGACGTATAAAGCACCTTCGTGCCGGGCCGTCGCTTTCCCACCTCGTCGGCCAACTGCCGGCCGTTGATGCCGCCGGGCATGATGACATCGGTGAACAGCAGGTCGAACCTCTCGCCCTTGTCGACAAACCTTAGCGCCGTTGGGCCGTCGGCGGCCGCAAAGGTCCGGTAGCCCAAGCTCTGCAACTGAGTGATGACGAAGCTTCGCACCAGCGCGTCGTCTTCCACCACCATGACGGTCTCGTTGCCCCGTGACAGCGGCGTGGCCGCCGGCAAGGCCACTTCGGCCTGGCCGCGGGCCGGCGGCAGATACAGCTTGATCGTGGTGCCGTGGCCTTCCTCGCTGTAGATACGGATGTGACCACCCGACTGCTTGACGAAGCCATAGACCATGCTCATGCCGAGGCCTGAGCCCTTGCCGGTTTCCTTGGTGGTGAAGAACGGCTCGAATACCCTGTCCTGTACTTCCTTGGACATGCCGGTGCCGGTGTCGCTGACCGCGAGCATGACGTAAGGGCCGGGCCGCACGTCCGGATTGGCCTGTGCATAGACCTCGTCGAGCACGATTTTTCGTGTCTCCAGCAGCAGCTTGCCGCCGTTTGGCATGGCGTCGCGCGCATTGATCGCCATGTTGAGCAGCGAATTGGCGAGCTGCGAGGCATCGATATGCGAGGTCGCCACTTCCTGCTCGAGCATCGAGTTGATCTCGATCTGCTCGCCGAGGGTAGGGCGCAGCAGTTTGGCGATGTCGAGCACGGTGCTGTTGATGTCGACATTGCGCGGTTGCAGCGGCTGCCGGCGGGCAAAAGCCAGGAGATGCTGGATCAATTCACTGCAGCGTTCCGCGGCCTGGTCGATCAGCTCGGCGGTTTTCTGCAGCGCCGGCTGGTGCGCGAGCGCGGCCACCAGGGTTTCGGTGGTGCCGGTGATGACGGTCAGCATGTTGTTGAAATCGTGCGCGACGCCGCCGGTGAGTTTACCGATGGCTTCGAGCTTTTGCGATTGCTGCAGCTTGCGCTCGGTTTCGCGGGATGCGGTGATGTCGTGATAGACCAGCGCCGCGCCGTTGATGGCGCCCGATGCGTCGCGCAGCGGCCGGCCGGAGACCATGAGGTGCAGCGGCGCGCGGCCGTCTCCCGGACGGATCACGATTTCCTGTTCGTCGAAGGGTTCGCCGCGCAGCACCTGCTCGGATGGCGTTTCCTTCGCCGTGAGCTTCGTGACGCCGTCAGCGTGGTAGGCGGTGCTCATATTCCGGATCTGACTGATCGTCATCCCGTCTTCGTAGCGCAGCATGTTCCTCGCAGCCGTATTCGTCAGCAGCACGCCGCCCTTGGCGTCGATCACGAGCACAGCTTCCGCCACGGTGTTGAAGGTGTTCTGCAGTACCGCCGTCGAGTGCCGAAGTTCTTCATGGGCTGCGACCAGATGCTCGGTCCGCTCGGCAACCGCCGCCTCCAGCACCTCGTTGGTGGCCCTGGTGGCGCTCAGCGAGTTCTGCAGTTCGCGGCTTGAGCGCCGGGTCGACAACGTCAGCACGGTCGCGAGAACCAGGATCAGCGCGACGCCGGCCAGATCGATCGCCAACAGGACGCGGCCGTTGGATTCCGACACCGTGTTTCGTGCCGCAAGCAGCCTTCGCTCTTCGGCTACGGCCTTTTCGAGGTTGGCGCCGATCGTCTCCGTCGCGTTGCGAACTTCGGCCCTGGCCACCAAGGCTGCTGCCGTCGTGTTGTCGCCTGTGGTCCGGAGCCGGATCAGTTCACCGCCCGCTGCAATCTGAGCGGTGACCAGCGCCTTGGTCTCCTCGATAAGCCGCGTTTCGCTCGCATTATCCTTGACGGTCTCGATCAATCTATCGAGTGCGGGCAGGACTGCCGCGCTGGATTCGCGATATTCCTTGACGAATTCCGGGTCGCCTGACAGCGCAAAGCCGCGCGCGGCGCTTTCGGCCCGGTGCATCTGCGGCCGCATATCCGAGATCAGCTTCAGCACCCCGAGTGCGTGTTCGACCGACGCCGTATCGGATCGCGATTTGAGGTCGAGACCGATCGAGGCTGCGCCGATGAGAAGGAGGATAGCGAGGCCGGTTCCGAGGATGATACGCTGCGAAGGCATTGACGGTTTTTATTTCATTATTTTGCCAGGCGAGTGGAGTTGCCCGGCTTGCTGAGACATTCATCCACGCAGGCCAACAGAGCATTCGGCGTGAACGGCTTGCGCAGGCAGCGCGTCGCGCCGATTTCGATGGTCATGCGCAGGAAATCCGGCGCGCGTTCGGTATTGGCGAAGGCGTAGCCGGACATCGCGATGATGGGAACATCGGGCTGGCGGTCATGAAACATCCGGATTGATTCGAAGCCGCGCATGTGCGGCATGAAGACATCGATCAGCATCACATCGAAATCGGACGTTTCGAGCGCTCGCATCCCCGCTTCACCGCCGTCGGCAACGGTGACTTCGAATCCTCTACGCTTCAGACAAACCTCGATAGCAACGCAAACCATCGGGTCGTCATCGACCACGAGAACGCGCGGCACGATGAATCCTTCTTCGTTGGGGCGGCGGTCGGACGACTCACCTCACCCTGCTACCGATTAAGGCGGAATAGCGACAACTCGTCTGTATGATACAGTGCATATAAATTTTGCTTTGAGCGAATTCCAATCGTTTGTGTCAAACGAAACCAAATCTCTGCGCCGTTTTCGGATCCGAGCCCGCCACCATGTCTGTCCCTCGCCACGCGGGCCGCGCCCGGATATCTCCGCTCGGCCTCGTCTTCCTCACCGTCGCGTCGGTGGGGTGGGGACTCAATTTCCCGATCATGAAACATCTGCTGACGGAGTGGCCGCCGCTGTCGTCGCGCGGGCTGTGCGGCATTGTCGGCGCTGCGGCACTGGCCCTGATCGCGCTGGCGCGGCGCGAGAGGCTCGGCGTGCCGCCGCGAATGTGGCTGCGCCTGCTGCTGGTTTCGATGCTGACGATAGGCGGCTGGGTCGCGTTCATGGGACTTGCGCTGCTGTGGCTCGGTGCCAGCGAGGCCGCGGTACTGGGAATATCGATTCCAGTCTGGGTGGCGTTTCTTGCGTGGCCGATCCTGGGCGAGCGGCTGTCGCTGCTGCGCGCGATCTCATTGATGACGGCGCTCGCCGGCATCACCGTGCTGATCGGTGGCAACGGCGTGGACGCCAGCATCGGAAAGCTGCCGGGCATCTTGTGCGCGCTGGCGGGCGCGGTGTGCGTCGGCCTCGGCACCGTGCTGACAAAACATTTCCCGCTGGCGATGCCGCCGCTTTCGCTGGCGGCCTGGACGGTCGGCCTCGGCTGCCTGCCGATCACTCTTGTCGGGCTTGCGGTCGAGCAGCCGCAATTGTCGGCGCTGTCGTCGATCGGCTGGGCGTCGATGATCTACATGACGTTGATCCAGTTCTGTCTGTGTTACGTCTGCTGGTTCGCCGCTCTCGAGCGATTGCCCGCCGCGACCGCATCGATCGGTACCCTTCTGGTACCCGTCGTCGGCGTACTGGCGGCGGCCGCGATGCTGCACGAGCCGCTCGGCTTGCGCGAGATCTCGGCGCTGGCGGTCACGCTCGGCGGCGTCGCTGTGGCGGTTCGCTCATAGCGTTTTTATTTTGAGCGCTTTGCCAAACAAAGAGCGGCGCATTGGAATGCGCCGCTCTTCGAATTCATGCACCAAGGTGTCGTTACGGGCAGGGATGCCGCTGGCCGTCATAACCGAGATAGGTTCCCGAGGCCGGATCATACGATTTGTATCGCTGCGCACAGTATCCGGCGTCGTCGCCACCACCGGGCGCTGCCTCAACGGCCACTGCGCCATCGTCGTAATAGCCGCCGCCATCATCATAGTAGCCCGGCGCGTAGTAACCGGAACCGCCATAATAACCGTAGCTCTGCGAGGCGAGGGCGCCACCGACCACAGCGCCGGCTATGGCGCCCGGGATGAATCCGCCGCCACCGCCGTGACGATAATAACCGCCACCGCCGGCATATCCGCCGCGATAGCCGCCGCCACCGCCGCTAAATCTCGGGCCAGGCGCGCCACCACCGCCGCTAAATCTTGGACTAGACGCGCCGCCGCTGAATCTCGGACCAGACGCGCCGCCGCTGAAACCGCCGCCGCCACCGCCAGGGCGCATGGCTCCGGCGCCACCGCCTCCGGCAAAGCCTCGGCCACCACCGCCGGCGACGGGCCCACCACCGCCACCACCGCCGCGCATGCCGCCGACTTTGGATTCTTTCTGGGCAAAACTTTCACTTGGCAGAACCATCGGCGTTACAAGCGCGATGGCCGCAGCAGCACTCAAAATCTTCAGATTGATCATCGTCGGCTCCAATATACGGGATGTGGTCCAACCCTTTCGGAGCGTGGACGTTCCCGAGCCCGCGCACGGATCGTGCGCAATCCGAAGCTGTCAGACGGGAACTGTACGCGGAATGAACAGATTGCGCCGATTCCACGACAATTGGACGCCGTACCGCGTCGATAATAAGCGTCTCTCCCGGCAGGGCAGGGATAACAGGACTTGTCTGGACAATTCGGCCCGCCGATGGCATCAGAGCGTCACATTTTCTCGAACCGGCCGAACCCCGATGAAGCTGTTTCTGCTCAAAATATTCACATGGTGGAACGGCCAGACCTTTGGCACGCAGTTGTGGACGTGGCGTTTTGGCGAACTGGTCGGTCAGGACGAGCAGGGCAACCTCTACTATCGCACCAAGGGCCGCAAGATCGACCCGACGCTTGGCTTCGAGCGACGCTGGGTGGTCTATAACGGCTATGCGGAGGCGACGCGGGTGCCGCCGTCATGGCATGGTTGGCTGCATCACACCGTCGACGTTGCGCCGACCGAAGAGAGCTACACGCCGCGCGAATGGGAAAAGCCGCATGTTCCGAACATGACCGGCTCGCCCGCGGCCTATCGGCCGTCCGGCTCGACGTTGGCGAGCGGCCGCCGGCCTGCCGCCACCGGCGACTACCAGCCCTGGACGCCCGGAAGCTGATTTTCCGATAAATTTGCCGATCCCGCAGGCGTTGCACGGCACGCATTTGCATCTGGCCCCACCCGCCCCCCTGTGAACAACGGGAACAGCGGGGACATTGGCCGCGGCCTGCTTGCGCCCATCCCGAATTCGCGGCTCAATGTAGCCATCTTACGGAGATGGGAGACCATCGCGACGGTTCGGGTCACAGTTCGCGACTGCCCCGAAATGCAGCGGCTACCGAGTAGGGCTCGGCTGGGAGATAGGCCCCCGGCACTGAGATCCCGAAATCGCCCGTTAATGTGTGGCTGCCGTAGGACAGGAAAGGCCGTCTGGGAAACCAGGCGGCCTTTTTCATTGTCTCGTTCAAACCTTCACGTCATTCGCGCGGCGGCACGGCCGATCATTTCGCCGCGGCGCACTTGCGCCGGCGCAATCCGCTCCTTCATCATGGCCAGAATATCCGCGGGCGCCGTATCGGGCGAGCCGGCGTTGAACGGCGGCGAGGGGTTGTACTCGAGCCGAAGCTGGATCGCTTCCGCCGTCCGACGATCTACCATCTGCGACACCAACGTCAGCGCGAAGTCGATCCCTGCCGTCACACCACCGCCGGTGATGCGATTGCGATCGACACAGACCCGCGTCTTGGTCGGGATCGCGCCAAAAGCCGAGAGGAAATCCATCGCCGTCCAGTGTGTCGCGGCGCGATAGCCTTTCAGCAGGCCGGCCGCGCCCAGCACGAGCGATCCCGTGCACACCGAAGTGACGTATTTGGCGCCTTCGGCCTGCTTGCGCAGGAAGGCCAGCATCTCCTCGTCATTGATCATGTCGTCGGTGCCGAGCCCGCCCGGCACGCAGATCACGTCGAGTTGCGGGCAATCCGCAAAGGTAACGGTCGGCGTCAGGGTCATCACGGAATCGCTCGGGACGGGCTCGATCCTCTTCCAGACCAGATGCACCTTTGCGCTGGATATGCTGGAAAACACCTGCAGCGGCCCGGTGAGATCGAGCTGCGTTACCTTGGGGAATACGAGAAGACCGATTTGAAGCGGTTCGGACATTGAGCACCTCCGAAAATCTGGTTTGCAGATTTGCACTTGACCGCCGGCACCCTCTCATGGTCGCTTCATGTCCGAAATGGCGAATTTCCCTCATTTCAGGACATCAGCCAAACGGGCTTTCATCATGATCGGCGTACTCATCTTTCCCGATTTTCAATTGCTGGACGCTGCCGGCCCGATTTCGGTGTTTGAGATCGCCGCGCGCTTCGCCAACGGCACATCGTCGATCAGGGTGTTGGCGGCGACGCCGGGACTGGTGCGCAGCTCATCGGGTGTCGAGATGCTCGCGCGCGGATTAAAACCCTCTGGCGCGATCACTACCTTGATCGTCGCGGGAGGTCAGGGCGTTCGTGCGGCCGCAACTGGCGAGAAGACGCTGACCTTCGTGCGCGCGATGGCTAAACGCGGCATCCGGATCGCCAGCGTTTGCTCCGGCGCTTACGTCCTCGCCGAAGCCGGCCTGCTCGATGGCCGCCGCGCCACCACGCATTGGCAGCGTACCCGGCACTTTCTCAAGACCTATCCGCAAGTGAAGCTCGAGGCCGACCGCATCTTCACGCGCGACGGAAACATCTGGACCTCGGCGGGGATCACCGCCGGCATCGACCTGTCGCTGGCGATGGTGGCGGAAGATTTCGGCGACGAGATCGCGCAACGGACCGCCAAGCAGCTTGTGCTTTATCACCGCCGTAGCGGCGGCCAGTCGCAATTTTCGTCGCTGCTGGAATTGAAAGCGCCGAACGGCCGGTTCGGACCGCTGCTGGCCTGGGCGCGCGAACATCTCGACGCGCCGCTCACGGTGGAAGATATGGCGGAGCAGGCCGGCATGAGTTCGCGGCATTTTACCCGCGCCTTCATCGCGGAAACCGGCACTACGCCGTCGAAGGCGGTGGAGCGATTGCGGATCGAGGTAGCGCGGCAGCGCGTGCAATCTTCCAGCGAGGCGATCGAGCGCGTGGCGGAAGTAACGGGATTTCGCGATCCGGAGCGGATGCGCCGCGCCTTCATCCGGGCCTTCGGCCAGCCCCCGCAATCGCTGCGAAGGGCGGCGAGGGCATCCTGATCTTCACGACGTCTGCTCTCGACGGGGCGTTGCCCGAGCGCGCCATACGCCACTACGCAGGCGAGCGTAAACCCTCCGGCACAACCGAAATCTATCGTCAATAAAGCCTTAACGGGTGAGGAAATACTGTGACCAATCGCGTCTGTCACGAAGGCTCCCCCATGCGCCATCTTACTGTCTACAATCGCTTCGCGATGATCATCGCTGTTTTGACCGTTGTCTTCGTCGCAGCGCTCGCCGCTCAAGTGATGATCCTTCGCAACACCGTCATCGAGGAACGCCGGACCAAGGTGTTCGATCTGGTCGACGCAGCGAAGAAGATCATGTCGAACTACGAGCAAGAAGCCAAAGCCGGCAAGATGTCGGCGGAGGAAGCCCAGAAGCTTGCTTTCGCTGCGATCGGTGCCATGCGCTGGGGCAAATCCGCGGACTATCTCGGCGTCTACGGCGCTGGCAGCACCAATGCCGGCGTCACCTATGTGCACGCCAACCCGAAATACATCAATGTCAATCGCTGGGATTACAAAGACAATCAGGGCCAGCTACTGATTCAAAATATCATCGGCAAAGCCCGCACCGGCGGCGGCTATCTCGAATACCGGGTGCCGAAAGCGACGGGCGGTCCCGAACTGCCGAAGCTGACCTATGCCGGTGGGTATGGTGAGGGCGAGAAGCTGCTCGCAATCCAGGCGGGCGTCTATACCGACGACATCGACGCAGTGGTGTTTGATCGCGCCATCTGGATCGCCGCCGGCGGTCTGGCGGGGCTGATCATCGCGGGATTGGCCGCGCTTGCGCTTGGTCGCGGCCTGGTTCGTCCGCTCGGTGAAATATGCAGCGTCATGGACGGTCTGGCGAAGGGCGACTTGAGCGTTGAGGTCCCGTTTGTCGAGCATCGTAACGAAATCGGTCACATCTCGCGTAGCCTCGCCGTATTCAAGGACCGGTTGCTCGACGCCGAACGTCTCCGTGCAGAGCGAGAGGAGGCAATGGCTCACGCCGTGGCGGAACGGAAATTGGCAATGAACCGGATCGCGGGCGAGTTCGAGAAAAGCGTTGGGGGAATTGTCGCCGGGGCCGCCTTGGCAGCCACCGAAATGCAGCGCTCGGCGCAATCGCTGTTCGCAATCGCGAAGGAGACGACGCGGCAAAGCACCACCGTTGCCGCGGCTGCGCAACAGACGACAGCGAATGTGCAGACGGTAGCTGCCGCAGCAGAAGAACTTTCGACATCGGGGCACGAAATCTCGCGCCAGATTGCTCACTCCGCATCGATAGCCCAGAGTGCCGTCGGTCAAGCCGACCGCACCAATACGATGGTGGAAGGGTTGCTGGAGGCGACACAGAAGATCGGCGAGGTAATGAATCTCATTCAAAACATCGCCGCACAGACCAATCTCCTGGCCTTGAACGCGACGATTGAAGCTGCGCGAGCCGGCGAAGCAGGCAAGGGCTTTGCCGTTGTGGCCAGCGAAGTGAAGGTATTGTCAACCCAGACCGCGAAGGCGACGGAGGAGATCGCCGATCAGATAGAGGCGATCCGAAACGCGACCGGGTCAACGGCTGAGGCTATTCGCGAGATCGGCAACACCATCGGCCAGATCGACGAGATCGCGACAACGATCGCCGCCGCGGTGGAGGAACAGGGTGGATCGACCAAGGAAATTGCCCGCAGCGTGCAGCAGGCCGCGCAGGGCACCCAAGGGGTCATGCAAAACATTGCCGGCGTGACGCAGGCATCGGGCCAGGTGGGAACTGCTGCGGAACTGGTCCTCGGTTCGGCCGGCGAACTCGCAAAGCAGTCCGAGCGCCTGAAGCAAGAGGTCGAGACATTTCTGGCAACAGTGCGGGCGGCGTAACCTCGCTATTGCCGGAGTTAGGCCCTCGGCAGACGCCAGGCTCCTGTCCGCTTTACCTCGGTGGTCTCAACAGGCTGCCGAGGTGATGATCGCGCTCTGAACCCCTGCTTCCGTCTTGCAGAAGACCGCAAAAATCGGGAGTATTCGTGCCAATCGGGAACCATTTGCGGATTCCCGGAACAAGAAATTTGGGGAGACGCCAATGACGACTTTCACGCGCCGCAACATATTGTCGGCGGCCGCAGGCGCTGCGGCGGCCACGACCGCACTCAGCCACCCCGTCCGCGCCACCACACCGCTGGCGGGTAAACAGGCTGCCGGCTGGTACCGCTACAAGATCGGTAGCATCGAGGTGACAGTTGCCACCGATGGCGTCAGCCGATTCAAGATGGCGGAGGATCATGTCACCAACATCAAGAAGGACGTGGTGAATGCCGCGCTCGCGGAGGTCTTCATGGAAAAGGACATGATGACCACGCCGTACAACCCGATCGCCATCAACACGGGATCCAGGCTTGCGGTCATCGATACCGGCACCGGCGAGAGCAATTACAAAAAGAGCAACGGCACCGCCGGCCAGTTAGTGGCGAACCTCGCGGCGGCAGGGATCGACCGGAACGCCGTCGACGTCGTGATCATCTCGCACTATCACGGCGATCACATGAACGGCCTGCTGATGGATGACAATTCACTGACCTATCCGAATGCCGAGATCGTTGTGCCGGCGACCGAGCACCAGTTCTGGATGGACGACGGTGAGATGAGCCGCGCCAGCGCTGGCCGTATCCAGGCCAACTTCAAGAATGTGCGGCGCGTCATGAACGCCGAGGTTCTGAAGCGCGTGAAAACCTATGAGTGGGGCAAGGAGGTGATACCCGGCGTCACCGCACACGGCACGCCCGGGCACACGCCCGGCCATACCTCGTTTGTGATCGCATCGGGCTCCGACGCCGTCTATGTACAGTCCGACGTCACCCACGTGCCGTTCCTGTTCGTGCGTCATCCGGACTGGCATGCCTTTTACGATCAGGATGGCGGCATGGCGGAAGCTACCCGCCGCAAGGTTTATGACATGCTGGTGGCCGACAAGATGCGGGTACAGGGTTTCCATTATCCTTTCCCGTCGTTGGCTTATGTGGAGAAATACGGCAGCGGCTACCGGGAGATTCCGGTGGTCTGGAATCCCACGATCTGACCAGCGGGCGCTGCGAAGGCCGGCGAGGGTGGGCTAGCCGTTTCTGGTTTCCAGCAGTCCAAGCTTGCGGCTGAGCCATTCGGTGGTCGGGGCCTGGATCAGGATCGTCATCAGGATCGCGATGAAGGTGACGGAGGCGATC
>Ga0157375_10004015_pt1 | contig 12769 bp, 19 predicted proteins | sample M35metaG_FD_115311 | JGI IMG/M metagenome (GOLD analysis project Ga0157375, IMG submission 115311) | Miscanthus rhizosphere microbial communities from Kellogg Biological Station, Michigan, USA - M3-5 metaG | ecosystem: Host-associated > Plants > Roots > Rhizosphere > Soil | place: USA: Michigan...
AGCCCCTGCGACGGCATCGGCCCAGCCCGCTCGACAATGCAAATACCTACATCGCGGTCGCCCAGCCATCGCGCCAGCGCTCCACCATCAACGATGGTGCCTTTGTCGGCTCCCATGACCGGCATCATGCGCGACTCTATGTTGTCCATCTCGTTAAGCGCCGCGAGCCCGCCAGTAAGCCCCGGATCAATTCCGCCGATGATCATTCCCCCACCGTGTGCGTCATCACTATCGCCCTCATCCTGTTCAATCTCACGCTGTGCGTTTCGGACGTATTGTACGCTGTCCAAAGCTCGTACGCCAGCCTTACGTCATCGACGCCTTCGGCCTTGAAAATATCTGTGTGGACTTTGCTGCCGCGCGTGTGCATTCGCCGGTGACACGACGAACAGAGCGGGATGGCGAACATGTCTGGAGCCTTCTGCCCCACACCGCGAAATTCACGCAGCATCAGGTGATGTGCCTCCACGCCTCCATATATCCGGCACACCGAACACGGCAGCAGCCGGATCAACGCGAGATGCCGGTCGCTCATTCCTGCACGTTTACGCATGCGAACCAGTCTCTCCAGCCGCCTGCGCTGGGTCCACTCCAACGAGGTTCCAGACATAAGCCATCACATCATCTTTGGACTGCTGAAATTCCTTTTTGCCCATCACCCGCTGCTTCTGCGATTTCGGTCGGCGCTCGACCACGGCCCGTTCATGGACGGAGATGATAGCGAACGTCTCTTTGTCGGAGCGCAGGAACCTCGCCAGCCGCAGCGCGGCATCGCGGGTCTCGCAGACGAATTCCCGCTGCTCGTAATAGCCACACGCCACCAACGCCTCTTTGCGGAGATGGTCCGGCGTCGGATACCTGTTCGCGTATTTCTCCGGCAGGTTCGACCACGCCTCGTTCACTGATGCAAAGTAGTGCTTGTGTGATTTCCACGAACGCTCCTGCTGCTGCGTGAACACGTAGCGCGTCCTCACCGTGAACAGCCCGTCGCATACTGTGCGCCAGTAGAGGGTCGGCGCGACGAACCGGCCCTCGCCTTCGTATGTCAGTGGGATGGGAGCGCCGTCGCTATCCATTGCCGTCCTCTGCATCAGCCTCTGCCTGTTCTGTCGTAAAACGGCCAATAGCTTCGCGCTCTTCATCGAAGCCCTCCTCCGGCCCCGGCAACAGCGGTGCTGGCATCTCCGTTTTGCCGTACGCAGCCGCGCTGCGCTGCCCTCTGGTCTGCGGTCGCGGCTTCGGCCCGGTGGGTGCCGGTGGCGGGATAACATCCACCTGTGCCGGTGCTGCCGGTGGCGTGATATCCACAGGCTCAGGATCAACGCCTTCAAGCTCTTCACGCAAGTACATGCCGCCAAGCACATCGGCAAAAACGTCGCGCAGTGCGAACCCACGCGCCCGCATCTGGAGCATGCGCTTGGGATATTTCTGATACATGCCCGGTGTGCCGTCGCGGTTCTTGCGGTCCCACAAACCAGCCGCCTGCGCCTCGGCCTTACTAAACGTGCTTTCGTGGTAGGCTTTGTCTCCCTTGCGGCGAACCTTGCAGTGCGCCACGCCGTCCGGCGTCTGCCATTCCTTGATGCTGTCCAGCAAGCCGGATGCTCGCACCAGACCGATTGCAGCATCGCCCCAGATGGTCGTGCGCCCATTGATCAGCGCGATGCGCTGAATCGCCTGCATCGGCGGCATGCCGACCTCCAGCCCGGTGAGAATAATCACCAGCGCACCCTCCTGCGTTTTCACATCCGGCGGTGCCATACCGCTCGCCACGATTGCCGTTGCGAGACGGAACGCCTCCTCCATCGAGGTCGGTACGACGCCCTTCACCTTTGCGCCGGTCACAAGCTCTTTCCGATCAGCCATCCTATCCTCCTGTTTGTCTCAGTCTGATTCCGTGATGCCGGAGCCTCACCCTGATCGCGTTGCTCGTACGCAAGGGGAAGCCCTGCGCTCTGAGTCTGCGAGCGATCTGCTCGGCTAGCAGCTTGTTGGGCGATTGCCCCAACATGATCAGCGCCGCGTCCTCCTCGCCGGACCAGCCTTGCTGTCGGTCCGGTCGCTCGCTTGGGATGTAGTATTTGGCGCTCATGGTTAGACCACGACTTTCTCAACGCGCCACTTGATGCCGGGGACCTCGCGTCCGTCATCGAGGTCATGCTGCGCGAGCTTGAACAGCAGCGCCTGCATCTGCGAGTGTGTGCGGTACTGTTTCCAAAGCTCATCGTAGCTTACGACCTCCAGAATCACTCTCCGCTCTTTGACCGATGCGGCTCGCCCATATCCGCCGCGTATCTGTGTCGGCATCGGCGTCTCGTTTGACAGTGTAGCAGGAGCGGACGGCTCGTACACCACTTTCGGGATTTTCCCGGTTTCAAATTTTCCGATTGCTGCGGCAATCCGATTTGCTCCGTCCTTTGCCGATTTCACCAGCGGCATCCAAATCCCGTCCACTTTTCTCGATGCCAAAAGGTGGGGTTTCTTTTCCTCCTCGCGCAGCCGGTCAGCCTCACGCGCAAGCTCGTTGAGCCTGCTGCGTACGCTCTGGGCTTTAGCCGCCTCTTCGTCACTGTTTACTGTCGCGTAATTCGGGACGCTCTCCAGCACCGTATTGATCTGGTCGGCAATGCTGTCGGTGTCCGGTGCCGCGTTGTGTCCGGTGCTTGCCGTCACGTTTGGATCAACGTCATGCCATTGCCCGGTCGCCACCGCGCCGCGGTACGCCTCTTCGGTCACGGCATGCTCGCAGCTTCGCAGCCACACATCCTCTGCCGGTCTGATCTTGCCGTCACGAAATCCGACACGCGCGATCAGCTTGCCTTCGCTTTCAAAAATGGCGACGGGCTCGAACGCTCCGCCCTTGCTGGTGCGCTTGCGATAGAACCCCGGATGCGGCACCGACTCATGTACCGGTAGCTCCGGCCCGCCGACCATGTAGCCTGCGAGCGCCTTGTTCCAAAAATCGTATGAGTACGTCATTAAGCTCTCCTCTGTTGTGGACCACCTCGACCGAACACATCGCGGTTCCCGCAATCCCATGTCGGGTCCTCAATGTGTTTCAATTCGTGTTCTAAAATCTCGATGAGGTCGGCGGCTTTCGGGTTCGCCACGCGACTGATGCGGACAACCTGCCTATTGCGATCCGTCACGCCGCGTATCTGTCCGGGGAACCCCGGCGTGTCGGCGCACTCGCAGTAATCCTGATAGATGATGTGGAACCCCAGCGATGTGATGCGCTCCTCTAGCTCGCGCATGCGGTCGCCAGCCACACCTCCGGTCGGAAGCACCTCGTACTCATTGTGCCAGTGACATGTCAGGCGTCCGGGTCGCGCCCACTTGGTGCAACGCCCGGTGGCGTCTCCGTTCTTGCTGTCGATGCGGCAGCGTCCGATGCAGCGCTTCACTACTCGGTCCTCCCTTTCTCGATGGCGTCTGCGATCCGCGAAGCCAGCTTCAGCTTCGCTAGCTCATCAGTGTAGGCATCGCCGGTGGACGGCATGCACTCATCAGCGATCTGCATGCCCACGCCGGTATCGAGCGTGCGCTGGTTCGCCACCTCGGCGCGGCGGGTCCGCGCCTGCGCCTCGTATTGTTCATCGCGCTCCGCCTTCACCGCATCGGGGTGCCGCAGCAGACCTTTCTCCACCGCATACTCTGCGGCGATCTTAATGCGCTGCTCGACCGTGATATCGCTGCGGTGCCACGGCTTGGCTAGCACCAGACGCTTCGTCAGCTTGTCGCCGTACACTTTCAGAGACTGCCGCGCCTCCGGCTCGCGCACACCGCAGCCGCCGTTCTGGAACAGAATGTAGCTGTTGCCCTGCGGACCGTGATTGAACATCTCAAACCGGCCCCACGCCACGCCATCGACAGTCACCTCCACGACGCCGCGCTCCGATCCTCTCGCCACTTGCACATCCATTAGAACGTCCTCCGTACGTACGCCTTCACCAAGCACAGCAGCGCTGCGCGGAACACCTCATCGCCATGCCGCGTGTAGAGCGAGTAGAGCGGCGATAGCTGGTCGGTGATCCGGCGCTGCCCCATCCACAACGTGCCGCAGTCAACGGTGGTGATGCGGTACACCGGGCAGTCCAGCCGCAGCGGCACCGTGTCCGGCACCTCCAGCCTGCGCCCACCGGGAGACAGCTTCTGGATGCGCGGCGGACTGAAAAACGTCTCGCGCTCCTGCGCCTGTATCTCCGCCATCATAATCTCGGTCTCGTTAAACGGCGCGTGAGTCACGTTTCCTCGCTTTCTCTGCTGCTATGGTTTCAGGGGTGTGTGCGTGTAGATTCTTGACGGTGTTCAGCCAGCGCAGCCGCCGCGTGCGCGTGCTGACAGACGGCGAGGAGCGGAGCCATGCGGTGGCGACTTGCTTCGCCGCCACTAGGTCCACCAGCGCCAGCTTCCGCAATTCGCGGAGCGTTTGCTGCTCGCTGTCGGTCAGGCCGTTGGGATTAGATGCGCTCATAAAGGTCCTCGTTCTCCTCCAGCGCATCGTGCGCTGCGGCGATCTGCTCTCGCGTGATCTTGCCCTGCAACAGCAGCACACCAAGGATGGAGCTAGCGTGGTGTCCCTCAAGGTCTCCGGCATCGACTGCCAGCACCTCGCGGATGCCAACGGGCTCCGCCGGGACGGTGGCGTTGAGCAATTTCGCGGCGTCCAGTCCGCCTAGCCGCTGGTACGGTCCCGCACCGACCTTGGCTACATCGACACTGCCGTCGCGCCAGACCTTTTTGATGTAGCGACCCGGCTCGAATGTGCGTTTGCCGGTCCAGCTTTTGACGCGACCATCGGGGCGCGGATTGGCGACAGGCTCTCTCAGAATTCTAATCTCGTTCATGTGTTTCTCCTCTGGTGTGGGTTGACGGGGGTGCAGTCTGGTACGGAGTAGAGCCGGGGAGCATTCGCGCTCCCCAGCCCCTGCCCACACCACTAGGCAAGCAAGCTCTCGACATGGGCGAGGATCGCGGCTGCGTCCGCCGCCACTGCGGCGCGAACGTGATCGCTCTCGCGCAGCGTCTTGGCATCTTCGGCGCACAGCTTGGACTTGAGGTCCGCTGCCAGCTTGTCGAATTCCGGGTTGTCCGAAATGTTGAGCTTGGGCAGCAAGTCGGCAATCTCAAGGACGTTCTCAACGAGGCTGTCCTTGAACGTGCCGGAGGCGCGAACGCCATCCTCGCCGGGTTTGTACACAGTGAGTCTCTCCACCATGTGACCGACCGCATCGACCACCTTACGCAGCGGAGCCTTCACGGCTTCGTCGTGCGCGAGGTTCACGGCCTTCTCGATTTCCGCCCTGATCTGCTGCGCGTGCGCGTCAGCAAGCTCGATGCGGAGGTCGCTGGCATCAGTCACCGGCTCCGGGTTCACGGCGAACGCGAATTTGTTTTGCAGCCGCGCGACAGACGGATAGTCGTTCTCATCGAACAGGCCATTGAGGTCGGCCTTGCGCTCAGCCACCAGCCGCTCGTAATTGGCGATGAACCCACGCGCAGCCGCCCAGTAATCCCGCTCAAATTCGGACATGGCCTTGGCGTACTCTTCGTAATTGCGGACCGCCAGCAGGCGAGCCTCGCCGCGCCACGGCAGCGTGTGCGCGAGGTGATAGGCGCGGGCTTCGCCCACGACTTTCTGGACTGCCTTCACGGCCTCCTCAGGCATGATGAGCTTGTTGTAGCGTCCGGCGTTACCGACCGCGCCATGCTCTGCGTTCACCTCATCGGTGACACGCTTGTCGAATTTACGCGCCGCCCAGTAGCTGATGTTGAGCGAAACGAGGATGGCTTTTTTGGCTAGGTAATTAGTCATTTGTGCAGTGCCTTTCGTGGTGTGTTTCAGGAGCCTCTTTGTACCGGACAACATGGTCGGTTGTCAACAGCTATCTTTGTTTCAGCTTCTCGATTCGCCTGCCGCGATTATCGAGGCGCTTGTTCCAAGATTCCTGCTGATACTTTTCGACCCGGCGCATCAGGACAGAACGGTCTTTTGCCGCCATGATGTTGCGGTCCTCGATCAGTGAGCCCTGCTTCTTTTTCCGGCCACGCAGCCACATCAGGAAATAGCCTGCGGCGTTGACGTACTCAGAGATGCACCAGCACTGCCACTGATAGCCACGCGCCTCCTGCACGTAGAATTGCTGATAGCCTGCCCGCCCAGCCTTAAAGAGCGGCTTCAGCTTGTCCTCAGGCTCAGGCTCCCGGCTGCGCCGGATGCGAGCGCCTTCTAGGCTGGTCCACATCTTCTCGAATTCGGCGTCCTCGGCTGCGGTCGGTCCTCTGCGGACCATCGCCAGCGCATTGAACGTGCGCTCCTGCTCATCGCTGTCGGGCCAGAACCGTCCCATTACATCACCTCGATGCAGCGACCGAACGGGACCTCAGCCATCAGCGTGCGGAGGTGGGGCAGCGCGGACACGCTATAGGTCGATGCGGCCCACAGCAGCGGCACACCGGGCTCCTCGCCAAACCCGTCCCACGGCTGTAGGTCGGTCATGTACACGACGAAATCGGGAGCCTCATCTTGCTCTTTGAGCCAGTCCCATGCGGGCTGGTAGCGCGTACCGCCGCGACGAACCGGACCCATCGTGATCCGCTCACCACGCTCAAACGTCTCCACGTTGTGGACCTCAGTGTCGATGCAGACGACCGTGATGCGATCCACCGCGCCGCTGTCGGCCATGCTCTGCACCTCAGCGATGCAGCGATTGATCTGGTCGTCGCTCATCGAGCCGCTGGTGTCGATCATCAGCACACCGTGTGATGCCGCATCGGACACCAAGCCGGGGAGCATGAAATCGCCACCGTGGAACCGGTTGTCTGGGCGCGACCACGCGTAATCTTTGGAGATGGACACCGTGATGAATTCGGCTAGCTCATCCTCCCACTTGACGCTGGCAGTATCGAGGTTGCCAAGGACCATTTGTCCGACACCATCGACCTTGCCGCCTGCCTGCTTGGCACCGGCGGAGACCGCCGACCGCGCCACGCGCTGCCAATTGGCAGTCTGCTCCGCCTCTTCGTGCGCGTCGTGAGCGCCTTGGATGACACCACCGCACATGCCGGGGTCGATATCCTCAGCCTCGCCGGTGCCTGATCCGGCACCTGTGCCACTTGCCGCATCGCCAGCGCCATTTGCCGCTTCGTCGCCTGCGCCGTCCTGCGAGCCTTGGTTTCCGGCACCCTGCCCCTCAGAGCCCTCGGCGTCGTCACCGGCGGCTGAAGAGCCCTCCCCAGTATCCGAACCCTCGGAACCCTCTTCGCCGCTCTCAGACCCGTCCTGCGAGCCCTCATCCGAACCGTCCTCAGAGCCCTCAGAGCCGCCCTCACCGGCGGAACCGCCCTGCTGGTCGTCACCATCCTCGCCCTGCTCTTCGGCCTTCTGGGGCTGCGGCTTGGGCTGCTCGGCCTGCTGCTGGGCGAGGTGGGCATACACCTGCTCGGTGGACCATCCGCGATACTGCTCATCGAGCAGGCACCCCGGCGGAATCTCACCGATGCCTTCGTCAGTCAGCAGGAGGTTGATGACGTAATCGCCTGCGATGTTGAGGAGGCGCTGATCCAGACCGCGACCGCGCAAGTGATGCAGCAGGACGCAGTGGAGTGATTCGTGGGCGAGGACAAAAAGAAGCTGGGCCTGCGTCAGCGTGGCGATGTACGCGAGGTTCCAGAAGATGCGCTTGCCATCGGTGGCAGCGGTATTGATGCCAGCCACCGGCGAGAAATCATCCGGCAGCGACGACAGAACGACGCGATAAAAATGCCAGAACGTGCCAAGGCGGATGCGCTCTTTTTCGATGCGGGCAATCTGGGCTTTGTTTTCGGCTTCAGTCATGTGGTGTAGCTTCCTTTCGTGGTGTGGAGGTCATTCTATACAGGACAAGGCGTCCGGTTGTCAACGACAATCGAACGCCTCGCCTGCTAGGTATTAGAGGATGCCCTTGGCCTTGGTGTTGATGGTCTCCACGTAGGAGCCAGCCTCAAGGATCGCCGGGTCCCTGCGGCCCGCGTCAGCGAACAGCATGGCCTCGAATTCGCGGCCCATGCGGGCTGCGTACGTCCGCAGCGCCTCGATGTTGGCGACAGTGGCGGCATTCGCCAGCATCATCACCACCGCGAACCGCGCCCCGGCGTTCGCCTGCTGCTGATCCGGCAGGCGGCAATTCTCCGGGTCTGCCACCACCTCTTTGACGGAGGGGATGTGCTGGAACACGGCGAGGAAATTCTCGATTTCCGCCGCGCAGACCAGCCCCAGCTTTGAGGCAATAGCGGTCTCGCGGATGCCCTGCGGCAGCGACCACAGCGGCGCGGCCTTAAAGTGCGAGCGAGGCGTGGGGAACGCTCTGGCGTTCTTTTCGATGTGGACGCGCCAGTCCTTGGACTCATCCACCGCATCGTTGTCGGGCATGCAGAACAGCAGCGCCTGCCGGAATTCCAAGAATTTGCAGACAATCTCCGCATTCGGGAGGTTGATCGCGTGGGCGTACGCAGTGACCGATGCCACATCGGGCTCGATGTTGAAATGCGCGAACCGGTCATTGAACGGGGCGGCGAGATTGTTCGCAACGCCGTTGTCGGTGACGCGATTGCCGGTGGCGAGGATCAGCCATTCCTTGGGGAATTGGGTCTCGCCCATCACCCGGTCCTCGACCATGCCGAACGCCGGACCCTGAAGCTGCTTGATGAGGCTGTTAAGCTCATCGAGGCACCACACGCCTAGCGGACCGTCACGCTCCTCATTCGGGAGGTCGGCAGCGTCCGGCACGTAGAATTGCGTGCGCTTGGTTTCACGGTTTGCAACGGGGACGCCGGTGCCATCGACCAGCGACTTTTGGCCCGCCCGCCAGATGATGCAGGGGACTTTGGTGGCGTACTCAGCCGCCATTGCGTCAGCGATCTGCTGGGCGAGGCTGGTCTTGCCGCAGCCCATGCCGCCATGCAGAAAGAAATTACGGATGCCAGCCTTGTACATCGCAATGATGAGCGGGATGGCCTCGGACATTTTGATCGTCGGGATATCAGTCGGTAGCTTCGTCATATGTGCAGTCTCCTGTGCTTCGGTTGGTGTGGACCTTCCTTGTACCGGACAACGTGGTCGGTGTCAAACAAATTCGTACGATTATTTTGTTGACAATAGACCATATTGTCCGGTAGGGTGCAGATCGAAAGGAAAGCACCACACCATGATGAACAGAATCGACATTGCAAAATTGGCTGAACAATTGAGGCTCGCAGCGGATGACGTTGAAAACCTCGACCAGAACACTGCGGTAGTCCGCATCCACGGCGTGCTTGTCATGCTGACAGGCCGTGAGTGGCTTGAGGGCTTGCCCTTCTTGCCGTTCCTCCACGATGAGGAGGTGGCTTAATGACAGGCATGCCCAAGCTGCCCAGCTTCCTCGACCGGCGCACCAATGGAGTCGTTACGACTCTGTACGTGCCGGACGCGCCACGCGCCAAGGCTCGCACCGTGAGGTCGCGCCTCAGCGTTGAGGATCGCATCGCTCAGGCTCGCACTGAGTGTGAGAAGGAAGCCATCCGCGAGCGCGAGCGCGAGCGCAAGGCTGCGCTCAAGCTCGTTATCAAAACCGGCACCCCAGTCCATCTGTCGTGCCGGATCGACAATTGCCCGCTCATTCCCGGCGACCACTACGTTGAATTGGTGAAGCTGGGACGCAAGTGGGTCCGGTTCCGGGTCTCCGGTCGCGCCAAGTGCGTTCGCGTACGCCGCGTGATCTGGGACGCCATCAGCAAATAGAAAGGAAAACACTATGACTCAGACTATCTCAAACGATGCGCCGGTGACGCGCATGTACAAGGGCATCGAAATCGAATTTGACACTAAGGCGTTCAGGTTCGTGATCCGCGCCAATCCCGGCGCGGACTCTGACGGATGGCCGCGCGAGACGCGCTACGGTGCCTATGATCAGGCGACCAGCGCCATTGACGCGTTTTTCACCACCAAGGCGGCGGCTGAAAAGAAGGCGCTCTCCGTCTCGTTCAACGTCATCACCGATGACGGGCAGTCTGTCACCATCACCGGCATCAATCGCCGCGATGGTAACGTGTCGGTGACGGGATACAGGTCGCGCAGCACTGGCAAGAGCCTCACGTACGACCGCGCTGTGTATCTCGCTCGCGGCTGGGTCGGCCCGCTGATTGCTGAGCGCAATCGCCTGCGCGAGGAGCTTAGCAAGGTTGAGAGCGTGCTGGATAAGGTCAAGGTTGCAGGCAATCGCGCCTATCGCGGTGGCATCGACCCCGAACAGTACAGCTACGTTATCGACCGTCTCAACGGTGACTTTGCCGCTGCAAACCAGCGTGCCGATGAGTACGAGGCGAAGCTGGCGAAAGAAGCAAACAGCGGAAGCATTAGCGCTTCCGCCTAGGTGCTACAGCCTAGCGACCGGGCTTGTTCGTGTCGTCGGTCGGCTTCGGCTTATTCGGGTCGATAGGATCGTTAGGGTTGCCAATCATTGGAGTGTTCCTTCGTTGGTTAGTCCACTTAAGGCTTAACCAGCGAGGGACCTCTTCGGTTCAACATACAGAGAGGAGAATTTTATGAAGGGTTTTCGCAGACTGACTAGCAACATCACGAACCCACGGCATGTGTTCACGCCGGGGAAAAGTGGCAAGCCGCGCGACTGGACGGAGGAGATGGTGTTCCGCGTCGGGCTGTATCTTGTCAACGACAAGGAAATTCGCAAGGCAACGGAGCCCGGTGTTCTGGTGCGGCGATCTAATCCTGTTGGCTATCGCGCGATTTTGGATCGCTCCCACCCAGTGGCTTAGGCGGAGGCAGGCGCGTCCGCTTCCCACTGTAAAGCTCATCCACGATGCGATTGTACTCCGCCGGATCAGCGAGCGCCGCATCAGCCTTGTCGAATGCCGCTGACACTCTGCCGCTGAGACGATGCGGCATCATCTTGTAAGCCTCCTCATCGGTCAGCGGGAACCCGTCCATGTTCCGCATCGCGCTGATGACCTTCTCGCCCATCGGGGTTGCGCTCTTCACCTCCAGCTTGCCGTTGATGAGTGACACGCTGGCGATGTGTTCGCCGTCTGATGTGATCTTCAGCATTTACCTTCCTCCATGCGGCAGGGTATCGAGGTCATCGAGACTCAGCGGACGGTTAAGCTGACTAAATTCCTTCAGCAATTGGAACCGCTGTTTCAGACCATCGAGCGCTCGCTTGCTGGCTCCAGCGTCAATGAAATGCTGTGTCGCCGCCTTCTCGTTCGCCACCATCTCGCGCATCGCGTCCCTGCTAATCTCGGTCCCACGCGGCAGCGCATCGCGGACCGCAGCGACGTACGAATTGCGCTGCAAGAACGTGTGCGAGTCACCGTTCAGCGCCTTGCCATAGTCGATGCCGACAATCTTGTTGTTTTTCTTGTCCACAAAATAATTCCAGTCGTGCTTGTCGGTGTCGGCAATCAGGAATTCGTAAAATATCTGCTTGTCCCGTTCCTTCGGGTTCATGCTCTTGATGACGTTCTTTAGCTCGCCGCGATCTGATCCGCCGATGGTTTTGCCCTTCACCCACGGCGTAACGAGGGAGTCGTCTGAGTACTGCACGACAGGAAGCACGTTCACGCCCAGCGAATCTCCGGCGTGGAGCGCCGCTGCCTCCAGCGCGATGTTGCCGTGTTTCGTGCGTGTCTTGGTAAAGTACGGATGTTCTTTGTCGTTCTCAAAGTAGCGCTCAAAGCTGTCGTTGACGCCGCTCTCGGCTCCGGTGAGCTTGCGTGCCTTGAACGTGTCCCACGGCGCTTTCGCTGCTTCGGTGCGGAACAAGTCTCGACCGGCAGGCGTGTAGAAATCCAAATCGGGATGTAGCCCGAACATCGGCAGCGTCTTTTGCCCGCTGGGCTCAGGCACTGTGGGAGTGGCAACGTCTTGCGGTGCCTTATATCGCGCCGCAGCGGGATCGAACGGATTAGTCCCCAGTATGCCGGGGTTCGTTGGCTGCTTGAATTCCGCTCGCGCCACCGGCGGCTGTAATTTGAAATCTGGACGCGGATGGAAACGCGGATCGAGCAAGCCCAGCGATGGCGGTGCCGGTTCTGGTGGCGGTGGCGTGTCGTTCCACCTCGCCATCCTGTCGTTCACCGCTTGATCCACCAGATTGTCCATCTTGTTAGGGATGCCGCCGACCTGTCCCCACACTCGCGCTCGCGCCAGCATGTTGTCGAACCTCTGCTGTGACGCTAGCTCTTCTGCGCTGCCGACAATCCTGTGCGCCGGTGGTGGCTGATCATGCCAACGCACACCCGGCAGCTTTGATCCTTGCGCCAGCGCTGCCGCCATCGCGTCGTTATGCTCTGCGGTCGTCGTTCCAATCGGGCTGTTGAACGTGTCCTGATTCCACCGCCAAATTCTGTCCCCGCCGCCAAGGTTTGATCCTGTCCAGTGTCCTGCGTGACCGACAGCGGAGCGTCCAGCTAAATCGCTGATGGTGCGCGAGCCCGGTGTTTCCGGCGTGTCCTCGCGCCGCCAAGTCCAATGCTTCCCCTGATCCTGCGTGAGCCGGAACGTCCCCGGCGTTTTGCCCGGTCCTGATATTCCTCCCTCTCGCGGGTCCATGTCTGTCATGCGCTCGGCGCGAAACGGGATCGCGGTGTCGGAAGGATTTTGCGTGCGCCGGAACCACGCCATGCCGCCGCCGCCCGTATCCTGCGTGGTGACGAGCACGTGAATATCCGCGACGGATCGATCGCGCACGTACTCGACAAACGTCACCTCGCGGCGCAGGTAGTCCGTATC
>Ga0157375_10004017_pt1 | contig 12766 bp, 15 predicted proteins | sample M35metaG_FD_115311 | JGI IMG/M metagenome (GOLD analysis project Ga0157375, IMG submission 115311) | Miscanthus rhizosphere microbial communities from Kellogg Biological Station, Michigan, USA - M3-5 metaG | ecosystem: Host-associated > Plants > Roots > Rhizosphere > Soil | place: USA: Michigan...
CCTTTCTTACCAGCTTCTCGCATAGCCTTTCCGGGCCCTCCGCCTGTTGAGACACCTGCACCGCGCGAACCACTGAACGTCGCTGACCCGTATCATGACAAAGCCGGCAGCGGCGGCGCGCGCGTGTTAGGTGTCTTGCTTGTACTGGCACTGCTCGGAGCAGCGTTTTATGCCGGAGCACGTTTTAAAGAACGGATTCCTTTCCTGGCGAGTAAAACAACGCAGCCGGTGGTTACGACGGCCCCTGTGAACACACCGCCGCCGGAAGAACCTTTTGTGAAGTTTGAAAGAGCCCGCAGGCAAGTCGATCAGGATCCGCGCGCCTGGTTGGCTAACGATATTAGCAAGGAGTTGCTGGCTTCCGGAGTTCAAAGTCCCCTGGATTCTCCAAATCCGGAGTTTTTATATCTTTATGGTCGTGCGAATCTGCTGACCGGAAACACCGACGAGGCGAGCAAGGGTTTTGACGCGGCCATTGCCAAAGCTGATCTCAACCCGTCTCCAGCTAACGCGACTATCAAGAAGGAAGCGACCCTCGGGCTGGCGATGATCACTGTGCGGACGCAAAAGGACAGATGGAAAGTACTCAATCACTACGAAGAGTTGACGAAGCCTCCCGCCAACTCTAACGCCCCCTAGACACCGAAACCTGAACTCTTGGTGGTGCATCTAAGATGCGGCTTCGCCAGGGAATCGCTTAAGTCGCTTTCAACGTATGTGCTTTTGGTGCTTCTTTGTGGCGCGAACTAATGTCGGAACTCAAACTTCAACAGAGCAGACTCGATGGCCGCTACGACATTCTTGAATGCCTCGGACGTGGCAGTTATGCAGAGATCTACGTGGCGAACGACAACGCCGCAGCCGAAGATGCTCCTCGCACCGTCGTTATCAAAGCACTCAATCTCTACCTCCAGGACGCGCCCGACGCCGAATTAGAGCGAACCCTCGTTGCAAATTTTCAGAACGAGGCCGTTGCCCTCGATCGCGTGCGTCACCCAAACGTGATAAATCGGCTCGGGCACGGCACCGCGATCGATCTCGCCGGCACTACCTTTCACTACATCGTCCTCGAGTACCTGCCCGGCGGCGACATGTTTGCCCTCACCAGGAATCAGCCGTTATCGATCAAAAGAGCGCTCTTCTATCTCGAGCAGGTCTGTTCCGGCCTCGCACACGCGCACAAGTGTGGCGTGATTCATCGCGACATCAAGCCGCAAAATCTTTTGCTGACGGCGGATCAGCAGGTGGTGAAGATCGCTGACTTTGGTGTGGCCCGAATCGATTCCATGGACGGAGCGATCACGCGCGTCGGCACCAACATTTATTCAGCGCCCGAGCACAATCCGTTGATGCAAACTGGACAGCTCGATACAACCGGCTTGAGAATGCCTCACAATCAGTTGACCCCAGCGGCTGATATCTACTCGCTCGCAAAAACGACTTACACGCTCCTGGCAGGAGAGCCACCACGCCGGTTCGCGCAGCACGCGATCACCGAGTTGCCGCCGCACGTGCGCGATGCTGAATGGGCGGATGCAGTTCTGCGCGTGCTCGAAAGGGCCACGCAAAGTCGTCCTGAGGCGCGTTATCAAAGTGTCGAAGAGTTTTGGGACGACATCTCGGATGCGAGTCTGCCACCGACGCGTCCACTCGAACTAGAATGGGTCTTGCCTGACATGCTGGTGCGACGCCCGAGCGAAGATCTGTCCGTCCAGCCTGAAGAAGAGTTCACCGAAGCCGCGCCGCCGCGAGCGCATTTCACTGTTCCAGACTCCCGGGCGCCGATAGATTTAGACACGATCAAGCGTCCGCGTATAGTCGTTCCGATCAATCTCGAAGCTCAGCGCCAGATGGAGCTGCGCGCGCGGCAGGATTCAATAGCGGCGCATGGTGAACGCCGGTCAGTTAAGAGGGAGTTGCCGGTTGGCGCAGTGCTGCCGGCAAGCAGGAAGCGTCGAGCGTTAGTTGCGCTGGGGTTGATTCTCGCGTTCTCCGGAATGCTGCTCGCGACGCACAAGTACGTGACGACGCGCTGGAACCCTCTGCGGGGTACTCCGCAGGCAGTGGAGCCTGTCATAATTGGCCGCCAGGGCGTGACGACGACTGACGTGAATCTGCGACCGGTCGCCAATATCGCAAATACACCGATCGGTCTCGCCGAGTCTGGCTCTAAAGTGAAAGTTTTGAGTGTTGGAGATAACAACTGGTTTGAAGTGCAAGTCGTGGAGCACAGCCGGCCCAAGACCGATCCGTATTCATCGGATCGTGGCTGGATTAACAGGCGGTATGTGAAGTTTGATTAGATTTGGCGGGAAAAGGAGCGACAGATTGGGCCTGATTGAGTCGATCAGAAAATGGATAGACGGTGAAACAGGCGAGGATCTACTCGAAGCCGCCGACGAACATGCCAAGCCGCGACGCATTTGGGAAGAGTTTCTGGTGAAGATCGCGCGCGAAGTGGAAGCGGCGATGCAGCGCGAGATGTTCACCCCGCCCGGTGGTCCAACTTATATCCCGCGCGAATACATTGTTTACCTCAGCGCCGACGACGATAAAGAGTGGCAAGGCGACAAGCGTCGGGGACTGGAACAGGGACTGTTTCATGTTCTCTCAGAACGCGCGCGCGAGCTGAGTGGCACGACGCAACTCGCAGTTAAATCCTTTGCGGTGGAGCTGCGCGTGGACGGCACGTTGAACAAGGGCGAATTTCGCGTGCAGCCGGTATGGGATGAAACTGAGAGCGGTCATACGATGGTGACGCCGCGAGTTGATCCCATGCGGACTGCGCCTGCATTCAATCCTCTTGACACAATTGTCGAGCACGCGTCAGAAACGAGTGAAAGCGAACAGACCGTGGTGCGGCCCAAGCCGATGGCGCTTTACTCGGTCGAGGTCTGGCGCAGCGGTGTGCGAGAAGCAGTGGTTCCGATCACGAAGAGTGAGATAACGATTGGTCGAGGCTCGCGGAGCATTACGGTTGATCTGCCGATCAAGGGCGATCCTGAAGTAAGCAGAGTTCACGCCGTGCTATCGCGGGATAACGAAGGCCGCTACTGGCTCGTCGCCAAGGGCCGCAACCCAACACTTGTGAATGGCAAAGAAATCTCTCGCGAAGAACCAACCGAAGTCGCACCCGATCAGAAGATCGCAATCTGCAACTTCGTCCTCCGCATTCAGCCGAAATAACAATCAGAGGACTTGCACGATGGAATTAAACTCACCGGGGAGTCGTGAGGAGTTTGAACAGATCTTTCTGACGAATGTTGCGACCTGCCAATGGGAACCACATCCGCTTTTCAGCGTGTTCACACAGTATGACCAGGAGTATTACCTGAACCAGGCGCAGGCTTTCCTGTGCAAGTACAAGTGTTTTTATGCCGTCTCCAAAACCATCTCCCCGAGAAAGATTATCGAAATGGGTACCTGTGCGGGTGCAAGTGCTGACGCCTACCTCAGCGCCGCTCCGGAAGCGGAATACGGTAGTGTCCTAAAGTAGTGTTGCTGCCTATTTTCGCGGTCGTCGCCGTACCGGAGTGCGGTACTTGAGCAATTCTTTATGCCGCGTATTCAGCATGTAGGTCAATGCCTGATAGGAGATATTGAGACTGCGGGCGGCATGAACCACACTGCCGCTTGCGTTCTTCAGCGCATGCTTAATCACGTCACGCTCTAGTAACCGCTTTTCCTGACGTAGCCCGCGACCGGGACGAATCTTTCTGTCTTCGGTTACGGCCAAGTATTCTCCAAGCTCGTTAAAAGCCGCAAGCGCCGCGTCTCCCGCTTGGTTACTACTGCCTATTTGTTCCGACAACTCGAACGCGCGTCGAAAAGCAAGCAAAGCCGCGCCGTGTTTCCTGAGGCGGGCCAACGCTCTGCCGTGTGTTATCAAAGCCTCGGCTATGAGTGCATGTCTGCCTGTTTTCTCCTGATGGTAAACAGCCGCTCGCGCTGCTTCTTCGGCTTCTGTGATACGTCCTTCTTGGAGAAACACGCAGGCGCGAGTTTCATCAACTTGCGCTACAGTGCCGTAGTCTTTCAGTCTTACTAAGATGCGCCGCGAACGATCTAAATGCTCATGCGCCTCTGTGCATCGGTTGATGTTGTAGTAGATTAGACCGAGTTCATTTTCAACACTCGCTAAGTAACACTTGTGTTCTGCAAGTTCAAAGTGATAGCTAGCAGCGGCATACTCAATCAGCGCGCGATCTAGATAATCTCCGCGTCTCTTTGACTCCCACAGATTTTGCAGCACAGTTCCAAGAGTGACGTAATAACTGCCTTTCAATGTCTCGTTATTGATCTTCTGAAAGAGCGGTTCGTTCTCGGTGAGAATACGCAACGCTTTACTAAAATTGCTTGCGCCTCGCTCCACGATAGCCAAGCGAATGATAGCCTTTGCCTTCAAGTCATTCTCAATGCTTAGGTGGGAAAGTGCTTCATTGAGAACATCGCGCGCCTCATTCAACTCGCCAGTGCGCCAATAGCACAGAGATAGTTCTATCTGTGCTTCCGCGATCTTCTTTTTGTAATTTTGTGACTCGAAAACGGTGAGGCTTTCGCTAATCAGATTCTTTGCCGTCTCCTGTGTCCCGGCGATCTCTTTCTTACTGCCGATCCATCCAGTGAGCACTCCTGCCCGCAAGAGCACTTCGGCGGCTGTGCTTGGCTCCAAGCCTGCCACTTCTGGACGCTGGTCTATGTGCGGCCACAGACCGCTAAGCACCTCACGCGCGTCCTCATACTCGCCTTTGTCCTCAAATTCCTTGGCGAGTTCGCAGCACAGTTCTACACGGCTCCCCACACTGAGGTTTGGGTCTGTTAACTCGCGTAAGAGTGAGGCCCGTAAAGTCATCGTGAAGCACTAATTTTCCAGAACGATTGCAAGGAAAAGCCGCGCGCATCTTACGCACTCCCTAGCGAGCTTGCAAGAAAAGTTGGAAGGTGATAGTTCCATGCAAAATTTAGCATTCGCTACAAAAATTTTGTATGGAGGAACATATGACGACCTTACGCCAACTATGCGCCGCAACACTTCTCAGCCTGACACTTGCGATCTCCGCGTTCGCCGGACATATAGATTGTCCCGGTGTTGTAGCGCCTAGTAGCACTTGCGTTGCGGGCCACATTGATTGTCCCGGCGTGGCATCAACGGATACCGGAACAACGTCAGCCACCACAGACGTTATTCTCACGGTTGTTAGCCTGACCTACTAATCGGCTTAGCAATCCGTGAATGTGACTCGCGTTACAGCGAGACAGTAGAAGTGTGTCTGCATGGAAGACTCTTGTATTGAGTCTCAAAATTCTGTCAACGATTGAACCATTGCGAAAGGAAGTTTGAGGCAGATATACGCGATGCAATGCTAAACGCTGCCGACTGGAAAGGTGTATTCGATGTTTATGCAAGGCATCCTAGTGAAGCCTTAAATCTCGCACGTCAACTCATGGAGATACGAAAAGCTCTCAAGCGCGGACGCAAAGGAATGGAAGAGGCTATCGCCGGAATTGATCTAGCACTCGAAGAACTCTATCCGCACAGTGACCTCGATAAGGTAAGCCGCAAGATGTATCAGCGAGTAGTCAAAGGAACGATTACCGCGAAGCAGGAAGAACAACTCCGTCAGATTGGCGTGAGGCTCTGATTCAGCTTTCAGGCGGTTGCATTCAGAAGTAAGTCTTTCAACGTCCAAACTGATTTAGTAATACCTTGCGCCATTGCAGGAGTGCAACGGATCGTTTTGTGCATTCTGCAAAAATTGTAATAGGCGAAATAGAGCGCGAGCGCCGCGTGATGGTTGGCCCATTTCTTACTTGCTGCGTTAGTCAATCTTGTGAATCTGCGAGTTTCCATTCTCACGGATAGGTTGTGTCTTTCGATCCGCGAGGTGCCCGCGCGATCCATATCAGGGTTGCCGTGGATCGCTTGCTTCTTGAATCCGGTACACTTCGCCGGACTGTAACGTGTTTCGCCTTCGGGATTGTTGGCGTAGATTTTGATCACTTGCGCGAAGTCGATTTGGTGCATTCCCAAGCTATAGACCATCGCATCCTGATAAGCCTTAAAACCATCGGTTGAAACTTGGAAATTACCGGACGTTGCATGAGCGAGCTTCTCAGTAAACGCGAACGTGTCTTCGTATGTCCGATGACCCAAGTGCCAAGCTAGGATCAATTTGCTGTGTCTCTCAATTGCCGTAAACGTCCACGAATCGCCTATCTCAGGATCGTCAACTTGCTTCCGATCTTTTGTCCTTGCCTTCATTTTGATCCATTGCCAAACCTCATCACACTCTACATCGTTGACTTTTAGACCACATATCATTTTGACCATGAGCGCTTCACACTTACGGCCAGCGACGTTAAGCAAATCCAGGATCGTATCTCTGTGAACACCTGTAAGTCTTTCGGTTGAGCGAACGGAGCATCCTTCGACTAGGTGAGACAGAACAGCAAGCGCCTTGCCTTCGGCCAGAATCATGTGGTCTAACATTTTGACCTTTGGCTCTCCAAAGGTTTTGCCACATGAAAGACAGCGATAGCGTTGCTGGCCTTTTCTGTCTTTGCCGAATAGCTTTGATGGATTGTTACAGGATGGACAGTTCATTTTAGCCGCCTCTGTGTCAGCAACATAATTATACTTAGGCGGCCAAGAATGTCAAGTAAATTAGGGGCAGGCTCCGAAATAAAATCGCTCTTCGCCGGGGCATGGATCTACTGCGAATCGGAACCGTTCCATGCAGCAGTGCATTCCCAGGTAAGAGTAAGGCAAAGAATCCACATCTAAGGGCTGGTTTGGATCGGGAAAGAAGGCCGTTACTTCGAGTGTATAGTCCTCGCCCCAATCTCCGCCATCACTCTTTAGGGTAATTGGTAGCCGATGCAGAGTGCCTCTCATTCGGAATCCCGGCAGTCTGATCCATAAATCGTCAAGCGCATTATCGGGGTCAATCGCCACCCCGTCCGCCAGTTCTGGACTGCACAAAAGGTATCCTCCGCCTGTATCAAGTATCGCCTCAAATGGCTCGCCATCTACTTCGATTTGAACAAGAATTCTGGAGGCGTCCCCGCTGCCGGCGACTTGAGAATAACGATAAGATGCAGCGCCCGTTGCAAACGGGTCTCCATCATTAAAATTGAGGAGCATCCTAATATATTGGCGTGAGTAGTATTCCGCGATCTCTGGGGTGGCCTAACTCGGCCACTAGCGCCTTGTAGGTTGGAGCTGAGGATATAAACACTCCATTCTTGATAGCAACCCACTGTCCCTTATAACGCTCTCTGTTAGCTTTTAGCCATTCAATGTTGGCCTTTGGTTGAAGATTACTTCTCTCACGCTTTGGCAGCGGTTTTGGCGGAGCCAAGACGCGAGCATACTTTTGTAGTTGCGTGTTATTCGAATGAGCATCGGCCCCTTCCATTGCGAGGCGACGCGCAGCAACATGTGCGCCAACGCTTAACGCCATTCGGATTGCTCTTATGAAATCTGCCGCTGAAACATTTTTCCAATGAATGGAGTTAAGTGCATTAACAAAGGCGGTGGAGTTGAGTCTTGCCGCTCGCTCTAATCTAAAGAGCGGATCGGACGGTCTCCTGCGAATGGCTTGTAGCCATCGCACATTCGAAACACTAAGCGCGTGCTTCTCATATCGCGGCAGATCATCCCTGTACCGCAATTTCGACCGCGTGTCTAATGTCTTAGACGCGTTGTAACGAAAGCCAAGCGGGTGTACACATTTCGTCGGTGACGTTCGTAGTGTTGCTGGCATGATGTTACCACTCCAAGTTTGGCAATTTCCCGTTATCTAGTATCGCTTTCAGTGCCTTTGCTTTTTGCCCCGCACGTTTAATCGAATGACTCAGCTTCTTTAGATCCTTCTCGCTTAGTTCGACGAAAAACTCTTTTATATCGTTGCTCTCCTGATGGTAGCTAATGCGAAGCGTATGAGTAATTACCGCTGCCAGTGGAGGCTGTTCCGCATCTGAGCCAAATACCGGACTAATGCTGCTTGCGACACGAACACTACAAAACCTTCTTTCATGATCAAGAATGACCGATTGCGCCTTCGATACAATTTCTAGTGACTTAGACGACAAAAGTCTCGACAGTTTTGTCTTAAATTGGTCTTCCTGTTCAACTATAGAATCGAATTCTTCATCACCAATATCAACAACTGCGTCATATACGTCGTTTATAAATTCCGAGATTTCCACGCTCGCGCTACGTCGCACTATATTCATTGAAATGAGCATCTCTACAATCTGAGAAATGTCAGCCTTAGAGATACTTTTAACTTCTGCTGCGACGTTTGACGCAAACAGACGATGTCTAAAGGCGAGCGGGGCCGTTTCCAGCGCAGAAAGTAGTTCATTGAAAGCCTCATCATTTAGTCCGCCGATTAAGGCGACTCCGTCCAAGTATTGTTCTGGAATATCTAATGCTGCCATTGGTTATCCTTAGAGCAAGTTCTAAAGACCGAGAAAATGGCTATGATCCTGCCGGATTATTTATAAAATTACTTAGCACAAGTGCGGCATGGAGTAAAGTGTTTTTGGTCTAAGTCAATGACTTACCTTAGTAACTTTTCTGTTACGCCCTGTTTTTGCGCGATTTTGTGGTTTTTCCCACTTTTCCCCGTTTGTTCCAGCGAACGGAGGCGGCATCCTTGGCAATCTTTTGACGCTGTTTTGCGGTCGTGCTTTTTACCCTCGCGTGTCCACCCTTAGAGCCACCGCGAAGACCTAGAGCCACGGCGTGAGGATTCTTGCCTTGTTCCCGAATGGCTTCGGGATCGTGCTTGGCGATAATCTGATCTAGGACGGACTTGGCGAACAGGTTCGGGTCGTCTGCGTCCTTCTTTGGCATGGCCGAATCTTAACACGTTCGGATCGACGGGCAAAAAATTCTCAAAGGCCAGCAACACAAGAATCGGACACTACCCGGAATACATAGGGATTGACAATTTCGGCGTGAACACACGACATGATGACCACTCGCCGTGGGACCCGTATGAGATAGCTCGGCGATTGTTTGAGTCGAGAGGATTCAAGAATTATCAGTTGTTAAAAACTGATCTGAGGGAGTTATCTTCACTACCCGCTCGAGCTGATTTTGTGGTCGTTGATGCGGCGCATGATTTCGACAACGCATATGCAGATTTGAAGCTCGCTTTGACTGCCGGCCCCACCTTTATCTTTGTCGACGATTGTGATGATGAAAACGCAGCGAAACCCGCCATCGACCAGTTTCTATCGCAAGATATGAACGGTCGAATTGATTACACAGCACACATAAGCTACATGGGTGGCGGGCTGGTTATTAAATTAAAGATGTGAATACGCGCACGAAGAGTCAGTTTCTACCGTTCAGGCACGATTCCTGAAAATCATGTAAATCCTGTAAAACTGACTCTTCGTGCAAAGCTACACAGGCTCAGCTCAGCAACTGTTTTGGAAGATTAATCCCTTGACGTTCTTAGCCTAGACAGTCTTTACAGGTTAATCAGTTTCGTAAAGCATCACTAAGCCGTTGAAGCTACGGATCACGAGGGGTCGCGTTTAGACATCGATAAGTTCAGCCTCGATCTGTTTTAGTAAATTTGGTTTCACTGCTCTGCTGGAGACAAGATCGACGTGTTGTTCCAGCAATAACTCCAGCCGCTCTGCCAAGGTGACAAACCGAAGTCCAATGGAGGGGTCAACATCAACTAGAATATCTACGTCGCTTGTGTCGGTCTGCTCGTCCCGCGCCCACGAGCCGAACAGGGCCATGCGGCGCAGCGGGAACTCTTGCTGCAAAACAGGCTTGATGGTTCGCAGGCGTTCGAGAATGATTTGGCGCGGGTTCATCGTTTCGCAGTTTAGTTAAGGGCGGGCAAAGTTTCCAGCACAAAGAATCGAATTTGTTGACCATTCCCATCCACCGCAACTACTACTCGCAAGATCAAGCCATGAAAAGGGGCACGAAGAGTCATCCGCGCGTTGAGGACGTGATTTCCTGTCAATGCTGAATCATCGTGTAAATCCTGTAAAACTGATACCGGAGGAGTGATGCTGAAGGATTCCTTATCGCTTATAATCCAGCCGCATGTTACACCGCCATCTGAATCATTCTGACTGGACACTTGCGGCAATAGACGACGTAATCGCTCGCGGCCGGCTCGATGACTGGAAGCAGCTTCGCGACACTGCCGCAATTCAACCCGAGATCCGGAGCGGATCCTTCGGGTATCTAAACCTCATCTGTCCGATCCATACGCGCAGTGATATCACTTCTGGAACTTGTATGTCCGAAAGCAATTTGCCTGAATGGGAGCAACTCTTTCGGCGGCAGCACATTTGCAAGGTAAACCGAAAGCCTGAGGGCACGTGGCGCCTTAAGCGGAAACCTCTACAACAAGTCCTTCCATCTCGCCGGATCCCGCCGCAAATCCATCACTGAAGTTATGAGAATTTCATCAGTACGTATCTGGTAGATCAGGCCAAACGGAAAGCGATGAGTTCGACAGCGTCTTGTGCGTTGCGATAACTGGTGCCAAGCGGCTGGGTGGTGAAGAATTCGATTCAGCGTGGCTTCGATTTCGTCCAAGAATGCCGTTCCCAGACCGTTTTCACGTTGCTCGTAATAGAGCGCCGCTCGGCTCAGTTCCGTAACCGCGGCGGACGTAAACCGGTATTGCGTCATTTCCTGAGAGACGAGCGAAGATCGCGAAGGGCAGACGGGCCGTCTATTGTCTGCAATTCACCTCGATCAACGGCGTCGATCCGTTCCTCCGATTCAGCAGCCCACTTTTCCTCAATCTCCTTGATGCGCTCTTCGTCGAGACTTTCCCAGAGAATATCGATTAACATGACACGCTCTGTAGAGCTGAGACGAACAATTTCTTCTTGAATGGATGTAAGGCTCATGCGTGCATGATTGACTGAATGCCTATATCTGTCAAGAAGTTGATAAAGTTGGTAGTGATCCAGGTTGGACTTTAGGTCTCACGCAAAGGCGCAAAGACGCCAAGAAGTGATGTGGCGACGAACTTAATGTTTTATTGAAACCCCACGGGACTTGCGTGCGTAGACAACTCTTCATTGACTCCCTAAAATTAGACAGGATGTACAAGATTGACAGGATTACATGTTAATCCTGAAAAATCTTGTACATCCTGTCCGCTAAGAAGCCGTTTGCGCTTTTTTGGGCAAATCAAGATCGGCAATCAGATCCTGCAGCAACGTGGCGACGTGCTCGCCTTCGAGATAACCTTTGCCGAGTATTTTCGTGATGCGGCGCTCTTTCGTCTCACCCGTCACCTCTTTCAGTATCGCCCTCGCAAACGCCACCACCACCTTGCCGTCAAATTGTTTCCCACTATTCTCTCGCAGATCGCGGACGACGTCTTCAAACGATCGACGCCTGCGGTAAGGACGATCCGTGGTCATCGCGTCGAAGGAATCAGCTAGCGAAACGATTTTGGCGCCCATCGGGATCTGCTCGTCCGTCAGCCCCTCCGGATAACCACGCCCATCGAGACGCTCGTGATGATGCTTAGCCATTAAAGGTATGTCCGCGTACGGATGATTGATCGGTGCGAGAATCTCGTAGCCGGCTGAGGGATGTCGATTCAACTCGCTCGAATTCTTCGCATCAATGTTGTAGGGCGCGTTGATGATGTCGCGGTCGACAACCAATTTCCCGATGTCGTGCAGGTAACCGGCGATCTGGATCCCTTCCACCTCTTCTTCAGTCCAACCCATTTCGCTCGCGATGATCTCGCTGTACCTGCCGACGCGCTCTGAGTGGCCCTGCGTATATTTATCCTTGATATCGATTGCCGCGGCGAATGCTCGCACCGTGTCGCGATAGATCGCACGCAACTCGTCGTACAACCTTTTATTCTCTTCAGCACGTTGAGCGATCTCTTCGAGCAGGCGATGCGTGTGAATGCCGACGCCGATGTGCCTGACCATCGCGCGAATCGTGTCGAAGTCGTCGGCTGAAAACTCCTCGCCGCTTGCCTTACCGCCAAGCAGGACCAGCCCGGTCACCTCGCCGCGAACAATCATCGGCACCACGAGCTCGATTCCTTCCTTAAGGAGTTGATCCCGATGCCGGTTCATGAAGACATTGGACGTCGCGGTGTTTCTAACCAAAGACCCGGCTACATCTCCTTTGAGGAAAGCTTCCTTCTCAGATTCGTCAATCTCAAACCCACTCAGGAAGTGATCTCCCAGCCCCCAGATTGCCGCACAACGAAGTGGACCAGCGTCAACACACTCCACGACAGCGCCGCGTCGCAAAGCAAGCGTGCCAAGCAGCAGGTGCATCGACGTGCGCACCATCTCGCTGAAATCGCCGGTGCCGGCGATCTCCTGGCCCAGGTCAGCCAGCGCACCAAAGGTGTGAATCAGTTTCTGGGTTGAAGGCTCCATGATTAATGGACCACTGGGGTGGTCTCAAACCGGGAGATATTCAAGAGGGCTTCGCTTACATTCTTCGCTAGGACAACGTGGCGGGTCAGGCCGAGCATTTCGAACAACTCGATTGTCTGGTTGTTGACGTCGGAGAAAACGATATGGGCGCCGCTCTTTTCGGCGACGTCGATTATTCCCAGGAGGATTGAGATACCGATGCTGTTGACTAACTTCGTCTCGCTGAAATCAATGATCAGCGCCCGACAACCGCCATCCAGTTGCCGGCGACACTCGCGCTCAATCTTTTCACCGGTTAGCTTGTTGAGATAGTCGCTCGCGTAGATGATCGCCGCGTCGCCCACCGCGC
>Ga0157375_10004018_pt1 | contig 12763 bp, 12 predicted proteins | sample M35metaG_FD_115311 | JGI IMG/M metagenome (GOLD analysis project Ga0157375, IMG submission 115311) | Miscanthus rhizosphere microbial communities from Kellogg Biological Station, Michigan, USA - M3-5 metaG | ecosystem: Host-associated > Plants > Roots > Rhizosphere > Soil | place: USA: Michigan...
AACGGCCGACCTGGGTGATCACTGGGCACAGGTTTTGAGATTGCCAAATTGAGGACACTGGAATGAATCGACAAGAGCTTCGCAAAAATGTTTCGGCGAGATATCGCCGCACACTGTCTTCAGGAGCCGGGGCGGCATCGGCCGTGGTTTCGGGTCGTTACAGAAATATCAAGATTGTGATGCTTTGCATCGCGCTTCTTTCTGTCTGGGGCTGCAGCAGTCCGGAATCACCCGCGCCATCAGCGAACCTGCTGATGGCGCAGCCCGTTCAAGCCACGGCACCTGGAGCGCCACCGACGACGGGGCCCACCAGAACCGAGCATGATCTTCTGGGAGATAAACAGGTTCCCGCGGATGCCTACTATGGCGTTCAAACAGCCCGCGCACTCGAGAACTTTCAGATATCCGGCATCCCGATCAATCGCTATCCCGAGTTCATTGAAGCCTGGGCCATCGTCAAGCTGGCTGCCGCGCGCGCGAATACTGAAGTCGGTACGATGAAAAAAGAAACACTGGACGCTATTGAGAAGGCCGTTCCTGCCATCCGCAAAGGGGACTACAACAACCAGTTCACCGTCGATTGGTTTCAGGGTGGCGCCGGTACGTCGACGAACATGAACGCGAATGAAGTGATGGCGAATGTCGCATTGGAGCTGTCGGGTCACAAGAAGGGTGAGTACAAAATCGTCGAGCCGCACGATGACCTGAACATGTCGCAGTCGACGAACGACTCCTATCCCACAGCAATCAAGATCGCTCTCATCCTGCGCAATGAAAAGCTGATCGCGGAGCTCGAGAAGCTCGCGGCTTCGTTTCGGGCCAAAGGCGACACCTATCTGAAAGTCGTCAAGATGGGCCGAACCGAACTTCAGGATGCGGTTCCAATGACCGTCGGCCAGGAGTTTCATGCCTTCGCCGCATCTCTTGAAGGCGAAATCGCCCAGTTGAAGGAGGCCGAGAAGGGACTTTACGTTCAGAACATGGGCGCCACGGCGATTGGTACCGGATTGAATGCGCCCAAGGGGTACTCGGATAAGGTCGCCTCGCATCTGGCGAAGATCATGGGCAAACAGATCGTGCCGGCCTCCGATATGCTTGCCGCCACGTGGGATCAGCAGAGTTTCGTAACGTATTCCGGCGCGCTCAAGAGCGTTGCCATCAAGATGTCGAAGATCGCCGGCGATTTGATCCTGCTCGACTCCGGACCTCGTGCCGGCCTCAATGAGATCGAACTGCCCGAGATGCAGCCCGGGTCTTCGATCATGCCTGGCAAGGTGAACCCGGTCATGCCGGAGCTCGTCAATCTCGTGGCCTTTCGCGTGATGGGGAATGATTTCACCGTGACGATAGCTGCCCACGCCGGTCAACTTCAGCTCAATGCGTATGAACCTGTTGAAGGCCTGGTCATGATGGAATCGCAGGATCTGCTCTACCACACCTCCGAAACGTTCCGAACCAAGTGCATCGACGGAATCAAGGTCAACGAGAAAGTGCTGGCTCGTTACATGGAGACCACGGTCGGAATAGTCACCGCTCTCAACCCGATTGTTGGATACGACAAGGCGACAGAACTTGCGAATGAAGCCTACAAAAGCGGTAAGGGCATTCTTGAAGTCATTCGAGAGAAGAAGACTCTGTCTGAAGCACAAATTGCAGATCTGTTGGATCCGGTCAAGCTGGCCCAGCTCGACAGAAGCGTTTACCCGAAGAAAAAATAGCGACGAGGCGTTCGACGCCGCCAAAGGTGGCATTTGAAGAAGGAGAGTATATGAAGCTGTTCAACTATCGACGTGTGACAACTGTAATCGGGGTGCTGCTGGTCAGCATGCAGCTGACTGCTGCGCAGGCCCGGAAACCGAATATCACCATTCTCGCGACCGGTGGAACAATCGCAGGTGCTGCGGCGACCGGCACTCAGTCCGGTTATACATCCGGAGCCGTCACCATTGATGCGATGATCGCGGCCGTTCCTGGTCTCAAAGATCTCGCGACCATCAAGGGTGAGCAGATATCGAATGTCGGATCCCAGGACATGAGTTTCGACATCATGTTGAAGGTGGCAAAACGCATCAACGAACTGGCGAAGTCGAACGATGTCGACGGTTTTGTGATCACACATGGGACAGACACGATGGAGGACTCGGCCTTCTTCCTCAACCTGACCGTGAAGACCGATAAACCCGTCGTGATGGTAGGGTCCATGCGCCCCTCCACGGCGGTCAGTGCCGATGGTCCTTTGAATATATACAACGCGGTTGGCGTTGCCGTAGATCCCAAGGCAAAGGGCCGAGGTGTCATGGTGGTGATGAACGATACGATTCACGGCGCGCACTCGCTGACCAAAACCAGCACGACTGCCGTCGAAACTTTCATGTCCCCCTTTCGAGGAATTCTTGGCACTGCGAACTATGCCAAGAATGACTGGTACTACAGCCCCGAATGGAAACACACCACCAAATCGGAGTTCGATATTGCCACGGTTACAGCAATTCCTCGCGTGGACATCATCTACGCGTATGAAGACATGTCGCCAGCGTTGATTGAAGCCTCTGCAGCGGGGGCCAAGGGAATCGTCATTGCCGGTGTTGGAAACGGCAACATGAACAAGGCTTCCGTCGATGCCGCTGCAGCTGCGGTGAAGAAGGGTGTCGTTGTCGTGCGGGCCTCGCGCGTGGTGACGGGAAAAGTGGGGCGCAATGTCGAACTCGACGATGACAAGCTCGGTTTCATCGCTTCAGACGAGTTGAACCCGCAGAAGGCCCGGATTCTCCTGGGACTTGCACTGCTGAAGACCCGGACGCCGAAAGATATTCAGGAATTGTTCTACCAGTATTGATAGGTCAGGGATTGAAGCAAAAAGGGGTCAGACACGTCTGACCCTTTTTTTGCATTACACTGCCCAAGCTGAGGTCCCTGAGGTCTGGGAACACCTCTCGCCGGTCGGACCAGGGAAGGATCCTCGCTGAGTTGGAACCAACACACGCCGGAACAGATGCAGAAGCTCTTAAAGACATATTGATGAATTTCGATGGGCCGAAGGACAGAAACATTCGGATCGCGCCATCGTTCGCAGGAGGACTCGACATGCCCGCTCGCAACGATATGACAAGACACCTGGTACGCGGGCTCAGATGTGCCGTTGCGCGAGGCGTGGGCCTCGTTCTTGTGTGGCTCGCGCTGATGCTGGCCTCGCCGGCAGCCTGGGCGCAGGGCCAGGCGCCAGCGACGGGCGCTACGCCCGACAGTGCGAACGATGCGATCGATGCGTCCATTGCGGCCGAGGACGCGCCGCTTCCTCCGAAAGACCAGAAGCTGATGCATTGGAACGACTACGCCGGTGAGAATTTCACCTTTCATTTCGGATACAACTTCATGTACGACGTCGTCGGGTACGAGCAGGACACTGGCAGCACCGCCCAGTGGGGCGATCTGAACGGCGCTTCGAAATGGCGCGATGTGCGGTTTCTCGCTTCCGGAAAGTTTCCCAAATCCAAACGCCTCATCGAATGGAAGGTCGGCTACATGCACGACGCCATCAACAATAAGTGGTTATGGCGGGAGAGTGGCATCATCCTCGGGGTCCCCGAAATCTGGGGGGCCCTCTTTATCGGCCGCACGAAACTCGGCGTTTCCATGATCAAGCATATGTCCGGGGCCTCGATCATGGGCCTGGAGCGCGCCGAGATCGAGGACATGATCATCCCGATCCAGAACGACGGCATCCGATGGATGGGATATCTCCCGAAGCAGCACCTCATCTGGAACGTCGGGTATTTCAACGAGACGCTTTTTCACAAGTGGCTCTATCCGTTCATGGACCAGCAATACGCGGCGCGCTTGATCTGGCTGCCGCTTCATTCCGAAAAAGACGGCAAGGTCCTCCATCTGGCCACGAATCTCAAGTACGGCAATCCGAAAGACGGGAAGACGCAGCTCAAGGCCAAACCGGAAGCGAGCACGGCGCCCTATTTCCTCGACACCGGGGTCTTTCCCGCGGTGCACGAAAAGGTGATCGGGCCCGAGGTGTGGTACCGAGATAACTCCATGCTGTACGGAGGCGCGTATTATTTCGTGAGGACCGAGGCCCCCGAGGGAAATCATAAGTTCCAGGGAGGCGACATCTGGGCATCGTGGCTCATGACCGGCGAAGTCCGCAAGTACAACACCCGCGGCGGGCTGTTCGACTTCGTATATCCGAAATCGTCGTTCTTCAAAGGCGGGCCGGGAGCCTTCGAGGCGTCTATCCACGCCACCTACACGAACGTCAACAGCGAGCTCCTCCAGGGCGGTAAGTTCTGGAGGGTGACGCCGACGCTGGCCTGGTACCCCTCCTACGAGTTCCGGGTCACTATTGGCTACGGCTACGGCGTGCTGGACCGTTTCGGCATAAGCGGCAGGACACAGTTTTTCCAGGGCCGAATACAATTCATGCTCTGACCGGATCAAACGCTCCGGCCGGCCTGAATCGAATCCTTTGTGACCGCCAGACATAGGGCCAAGATCCAATGTTCGGAAATTCCGCCGCCCGCGATGGCCGCCGTTCCGGCCATCCGTTTTCCTCGACAGCGTTGTCATGGCGGAGCGCGAACCCGGATGCGTCTTGGGAAGAGTTCCGCAGACCAGGCGCGCGACCTTGAACGCCTCCCCCAAGTATGAGAAAGTCCGGCCCTACTATGGAAAAAGTTCAGGATCTGCGTTCCGCCGCTTATACGTTGCTCGCTTTCTCCGCCAGTGCAGGAATCGAGTTCATATTTACAAATCTTGGCAGTGATCATCCCGCCTTCATTGAAGCATTTGCGGAAATGCAGAAGCAGGGCCAGCCGATGCCTCGGGTTGTGGTGTGTCCGCACGAAATGACCGCGCTGAGCGCGGCTCATGGATATGCCATGGTCACGCGCCGTCCGCAGCTGGTGCTGGTTCATGTCGACGTCGGGACCCAGAACCTTGGCGGAAGCGTTCATAACGCCGCTCGCGGACGCGTGCCCGCGATTGTGATTGCCGGACTCTCTCCGGTAACGGACGGTGGCGACCGTATCGGCACACGGAATGAATTCATCCATCACATTCAGGACATGCCGCGCCAACACGAAATTGTTTCCCCGTACATGAAGTGGTGCTATGAACTTCGCGCCCCTGAGACTGTGACGTCCGTCATGGCACGGGCTGTTCAAATTGCCACAACACCACCGGAAGGTCCGGTCTATCTGACGGGTGCCCGCGAAATCTGGGAAGGAAGAAAGCAACCCGCAGTGGAGTCTTCTGAGGATTGGCCGACATCCCGGCTGGGCGGGATCGGCGAGAGCGCCGTCGCCGAACTCTACCAGGCGCTTATTACGGCAAGGCGGCCGATGGTCATCACCAGTTATCTCGGACGGCAGCCACGTGCCGTGGAGCGTCTGGTGGATATTTCGGATCGCATCGGCGTGGGTGTCTGCGAAGTCAGCCCGGCCTATTTAAATTTTCCGGGCAATCACGCCCATCATCTTGGATATACACGGAACAGTTTTGTGGATGAAGCGGATTTGATCCTGATGCTGGATGTGGATGTTCCCTGGATCAAGTCGAAAGTTCAGCCCCGGCCGGGAACACGACTGTTCCACATCGACATCGATCCGCTGAAGACCGGACTGGGATATTGGCACTATCCTGCTCAACGCGTCTACCAGGCCGATACGCTTTCAACGTTGGAACAACTGGGGGCCCTGGCCGAAGAGAATCCGCCGGATCGTGATTTGCGTTGTGATTGGATTCAATCCATCCGTGGGCGTCTGCAACCCGCGCGCACTGCCGGAGATGCGATCACGCCGGAAGAGCTGACACGAGCCGTGGCGGAGTTGATTTCGGAACGAACCGTCGTGGTGTTCGAAGCTCCAACATGCACGGAACTCATCCCCACGATTCTGAAGTTGAATAAGCCGGGCAGCTACTACAACAGCGGAGGCGCGGGTCTGGGATGGGGCATTAATGCATGCATCGGTTTGAAGCTTGCACAGCCCGAAGCCGAGGTTATCGCTCTGGTTGGTGATGGATGCTTCATGTTCGGCGTGCCAAGCAGCGCCTACTGGGTCGCCAACACGTATCGGACGCCTTTTCTTACGATCGTCTATAACAACGGCGGCTGGAACGCGCCCAAATACTCTACCCTTGGCGTTCATCCGAACGGTACTGCCAGGCAGAATGACACGTATTGGGTGACCGTGGGCTCCGGTGCGCGATTTGCGGATATCGCCGCCGCAGCCGGCAACGCGGAACCATTTCGCATTACTGCCCGTGAGGAACTGCGCGAAACATTGCGCCGCGCGCTGCAGACCGTTCGCAATGGACGTTCCGCCGTTGTCGACGTTGTCATTCAGGGAATTTCCTCGCAGGTGCTGAAAAGATAGCCCGACCAAAATTCGATCCTTCCGCCTTCTTTCAGTCAGGCCGTTGTCGATTATCCGGATGCGTTCGGGGCGAAGGGATGCGTCCGCAATGAGGGAAAAAGACGGCGGAGTATTCGCTCAGCGTCGCTGGTCCTGACAGTCTCGTTGCGCATGTAGCTATGATTTGCCGCGAATGGTTCTTATTGATTACTTCCCGTTCTGAGCGTCGCCATTTCGCGACTTTCGTTTCTTGATCTAGATCAATGGCTGCCGGAAGTGGGTCTTCTACTATCGCCACACGACGCACTTAACGCGTTGAAGAAAGGCGGTAGGTATGAGAGTGACTTCAAGCGCACAACAGTCTCCATGGTTTGTTTCGTGGTTTGACTCCGCTCACTATTACAGGCTGTACGCTAATCGGAATACGACAGAGGCTGCGGCGTTCATCGACAAGTTAGTCGACACGCTTCGTCCACGCCGCGGCGCGCTCGCGCTCGACGTCGGTTGTGGAGTCGGCCGTCACTCCCGGTATTTGGCGGCAAAAGGATTTCGTGTGACTGGAATCGACCTTGCCGCCGGAAGTATCCAGACTGCGAAGCAATCGGAGCGTCCCGGCCTTCATTTCCTTCGGCAAGACATGCGAGTTCCATTTGGCAAGAACTGGGCGAATTACGTCTTCAACTTCTTCACAAGCTTTGGTTATTTCGACAATCCCAGCGAAAACCTCGCTGTCGTTCGGAATATGGCCGATTGCTTGAAACCCGGAGGCCGCCTGGTCCTGGACTATTTGAATACGGCTCACGCGGAACGGTCCAGCCGACCCACAGAGACGCGGATCATTGACGGCTTCACATACCAACTGAGCCGGTGGACGGACTCGCATCATTTGTTTAAACGGATCGCCGTCGAAAACCCAGGCAGCCGGAAATGCGAAAATTACAGCGAACGCGTGGCCCGGTTCAGCCTGGATGACTTCCGTCAAATGTTCGATCAGTGTGGCTTGAGGATCGATACCGTATTCGGAGACTATAAACTGGCGCCATACGACCTTAACTCATCCCCACGGCTGATTCTGCTGGCCAGCAAACCACTTCGCCGAACAACGATTGTGTCGAGAGTGACGGCAAAACCGTAGAAAGCTGGGCGGTACAAGAGAATCTCTGGAACTCTCCGACAATTTGGAACCTTGCCGGCGGGGAAGCCGCCGCAGACAACCAGGAATGAGCTAGCGGCGCGGTGATTTTCGAGCCAGGTTCTTCCGAATTCGACTTACTGTTTCCGGGGAAACGCCAAGGTAAGATGCCAGCATCCATTGTGGGACGCGGGTTGCGATGGACGAGTAAGTCCGCATGAAGTCCAGGTAGCGCTCTTCCGCAGTTGTACTGAGTGAATTGACGATTCGCTGATCCTTCGCAGCCGCATGCTTCTGGAGTCCGGTGCGAAACGCGGTGGAGTACGCAGGAATGCGATTTATCAGCGTTTCGTGAGAGGCGGGAGTAATCAACAAGACGTTCGAATCTTCGATTGCATCAAAGAAGTATTGCGACGGAGCCTGCGTATTCAAACTTATGGTGTCCGCAAGCCACCAGTCCTCTGGTGCAAATAACACAACATGCTCTTTGCCTTTGGCATCGATGACGTAACTTCTCAGGCAACCTGTGGCGACGAAAACGGCATATCGAGCCACTTCACCTCCGCGCTGGAGTATCTCGCCGGCGGGAAGCGACTTTGGAACGAACATCGTTCTGACGAACTTGAACTCGTCGTTCGTGAAAACGGCTCTTGCTCCCAGGTAAGTCTGGAGAATGTCAAACGCCGCGGCAGGTGGTGTGGATTGCATCAGAGAACGGCTCTCCGCTCAAAAGTATAGCAGGAGCGGCGCCCTTGGAAATTGCCCGGCTCGAACCTGGACGAACGGCGTTCAGGTGCTATGCAATGTGATCAACAACAGCATGAACCGATAGCCGAACAGTACTGCGGCTACGGCAAACGTGAGCACCACGGTCTTCAGGACCAGAACCGCACCACGGTCACGGTACACCGCACTTGCCGATAAATACAGATACACCGCGCTGACTATCAACAACCCGATGAATATCGCATGGTCCATCGTTTCCGATTCCAGTCCGGCGCCGCTAAACCACACGCTAATGGCCGGAATTGTTGTTGCAAGACAAAGCAGCAGAAGCACAAACGCATAAAAGTGCAGAGCGAATACGACGTGCACAACCAGCGGCCGACGACTTCGTCGGAACACGAACGCAGGCGCCGGTGAAAAAAACACAGCCATAAAAATGATGAGCGACCGCGCGTTGAGTGCGACGGCTCGGTTGAATATCGGGGCATAGCTGGAAAGCGTCGTGTGTTTTGATTCCAGATTGCGTGCGACCAGATTTTGCACGGCGTCGCTCCACGGCTGGGTGTGAAGATGGGACTCCAGGGGCGTGGTGAATACCTTGCCTCCGGTTACCGATTCCATTGCGAAGAAAAGCACATTGATAAGCAGGAACAAGGCAACCGGCGCCATGTAGGGCTTCCTCTGCCCTTTCAGATACGCATTCGTCAGTGCCCCCGGCCGACTTACCAGATATCTGAAGCTGCGAAGGAGACGGCCGTCGATATTCGTGAAAGACTCGAAGGCCTGGCTAATTAACGGTCGCAGGGTGAGTTCGCGTGTGTGCAGCACATGCTCACCACAGTTGGGACAGAACGGAGTAAGAACCCCGATGTCGCAGTTGGGGCAAGTCCATCTGGTTTTCTTTTTCATTCAAGCCGCTCTGGTGCAGGGAGTATGTCACCCCTCGATGAGAGTTTAGGCTTTTTCATTGAAGCGTCCGTTCGATGAGTTTTCACCCGACGCGTGGGGTGGCCTATATGTCGAACGAATCCGGAAGAGATCTATTTCGGACCTTTTGTTGAGCCGGCCTCTGCAGGCAAAACAGGTGATGCGGTCGTCCAGGAGAAAGCCAGCGGCCACAAACGGCGGCATCGTTCCACTGTGGAGTTACAGCGGTAACGAGATCTATTCCATCGGACCGAAGAGCGAGATGCTGTCTGTATCCATTACATACCGCGAAAAGACGATTGAGCCAGGTCCCGGCGGAGTTGTTTCGAACTCCTGGTGGAGGTGTGGGGGAATCGACACGCTCAGCGACTGCAATACGACTTCACCCGAGACAGCCCATCTCTGATTAACACCGTACCTGGAGATTCCGCGGCTTCCCCATCACGGTCCTTCTAAACTGGCAACCAACTGCAACGTGAAAAGCAAAACGCATCATTGCAGTTGATATCGTGAACCTTGATGGGGGCCCTATCCTCAAGCCGCGTCGTCTATGGCCGTGACGCTTTAGACTTCCACAATTCCCATGCTCGTTCGTAGCCGCGATTCTCGCCCGCCTCCATAACCTTTCGGGATTCCTGAGGATCCAGGTATGTGACTCTTCCGCCGGCGAGCGCCATCGATTGAGTTTGGATTCGCGCATTCAGATCCAGATAGATGCTGCGGCCGACCGCGATCGGTATCGAGGACCCGACAACAACGACGCCATGTCCACGCATGAGCGCGCACGTTTTGCCACCCAGCGTTTGGGCAAGTGCGCGGCCTTTTGCAGTATCGTTGACCAGCATGTCCGTCATGCCGAACGTCTTCCGAATGTCAAAAACAGGTACGCCATCACCGATGAACGACGCCATATGAAAGACAGCTCGAAGCGGAACGCCGGTCACGCCGTATGGGATCAGTGACGGGGTGTGTGCATGGACCACGGCTTTGACGTCAGCCCGCGCACGATAGATTTCGGCATGAATGAATCGCTCCGAATATGGCGCCCGTCCTCGGGCATCCACCGGATTGCCGTCGAGATCGAATTCCATGAGATCCTCGGGCGTCACCAATTCCGGTGCCAGAGAGCGAGACATGACGAATCGATTCGGCGACTGGCTGTGCCTCGAGCTCACGTGACCGAATCCATCGAGAACTTCGTGCTGGGCCAGTATGCGATACGCCGCAACGACGTCTTCGATCACAGTGGGATCCGCGGCGCCGACAGAGGCCGGCTGCTGCGAACCGTGGATTGATGCCGTGATCGCGCCGGCGCCAAGCAAGGCCGGCGTTGTCAGGAACGTTCGTCGTGACACGAGCTCGGCGAAGTGACTTTGCATCTTCTTCTCCGTTCGGGTTCTCCGTTCGGGCTTCTTCCGTTCGGGCCTCCATTAGTGTGGATGCCTTCGAGAGTTCGAATCCCTATCCGTTCTGCAGAGCCTGGGGATATCTTTCCACCAGAAATTTCACATCGCTCGGGTCTCGCTCAGGTTTGAGGAATACCGGTTGAGTAATGACGCCTCTGCATACGATTTCGATTTCATCATCGCAGATAGCCAGCACAGCGGGAGTATTCGTCGCCGTTCGATCGTCGGTGATGAAATCAAAACAATCGAGAACGTTGGAGTCGAGGTTGAAACTTCGAATGGGAATGGCCAATTTTTCGTGATGCCCCGCTGTGCCTATCAGCAATAGCTGGTCGTGAAATATTTCCGCTTCGACCTCCAGGTAAGCGGGAAGAAAGGCGACGAGATCGTATGGCGTCTTCCAGTCGAGGAACGCACGCCGAAACACGGCAAGCATATTTACGGAAATGGAATCCTTCAGAATCGAAAAGCGGACTTGACCGTGCGGGGTAATGATCCTCTTCTTCACTCGAACATACTCCGGATCCCGCTGCGCTTCCGGTTGAGAAACGGTGGAGTACGTCGGTACGGGTTTAATGACACTTCTTCTCAGGTTCTCCGAGATGCCTGCCAATATCCGCTGGTTGCTGCCTTCTGGAGTTGCCTGAGCCTGAAAAGCAACCGATTCTTTCGCATCGTCTGGCGGCAAGGAAACATTTGCGTCGTTGATTGTGCTCGCCGTTTCCATTTCGAGCGGCTGCGGAGCAGCGATGGGTACCGAGTTTACGGGGCGACTCTGCGCTGTTTGAACGGGCTGGTGAACCATCCGTGCATGCGGGACATCGTGGGACGGGTCACGGCGTGCTTTGTGCCTCATATAGACAATTAGCACGCAGATTGAAACTGCTGCGAGGACCGAGATAACAGCAATCACTTCATTTGCCATTAAAGTCTCCTTTGTTCAGGAATCGTCCACATGATGACGCAAGAGTGGACAGAAATGGTCCCACCGACAGATTGCGCCTCCGGACCAGAGGCCGCAAATATTCTCCTTCGGTGCGAGTGGACCACATTTGGACATAATCGAAGCTACCGTCTGGCCACACATAGATCAGGAGTGACGACGATGTCGCAAATAGAAACGACAGCTACTGTTGGTCGTCTTGAGACCGGCGAATCGCAAGACGGAAATTTGGCGGCGTTGACGGAACGTGCTCGGGAAGCGTTCGAAGAAAAACGGATGAAGGATTGTCTGGATTTGACGAGAGCGATGCTTCTCGTCGATCCCGGTAACGCCGAAGCACAGTCGATGCGTCTATCCGTTCAATCCGAGATACACCGCGATCTGGACAATGCGCGGGCATTCATCCGTCAGGCTCAAAGCAAGGAAAGCCTGGCGCCAAATCCATACGAGACTGAAATCGAAGAGCGCGTCCTTGTGGATACCGGGACTTTGCGAACACGAACGCTACCAGACGGAGCGGTCCTGTTGCTTTCGAATTTATTTCACTCGCAGCGGTTGCGGGCCCTTCGATGGGTGGTTCTCGCCGGCGCGGTTATCGGCGTAGGTGTCGTCCTTGCGCCTTTGCTCAGATTCAAGACCAGTACGCCCCCTGCGGAGTCACCGCCAATCGCTGTGGCTTCATCCGATGTGCCAGGCCCCGCCGTGACTGAGGAGATAGTTCCGACTGTTACCGAAACTTCAGCCGATATTGTGCCTGCGACGCCGGCTGTTTCAATAAAGATTGCGGCATCGGTCCCGAAGCCGGAAGCACGACCGGCGGCTGTGCTGCCGGACATGCCGATTGTTGCTGGTGTCGGAACCCTCGCTGTCAGCTCTCCGAGCGCCGTCGACATCTATGAAGATGGCGCATACCTCGGCTCCGTTCCCGTTTCGCTCGAGCTGTCTGCAGGGACGCACACCCTGGAATACCGCCACGGCAGCCTGCGAAAACTTCTGACACACGTCATCAAACGCGATGAAACGGCAAAAGCGATGGTCGCGTTTGATGTCAGCGTTCAGGTCAATTCCAAGCCCTGGTCCGAGGTATTTCTGGATGGCGTTGAGAGAAAGGATCTGGGGCAGACGCCGCTGAGCGGCGTTCGAGTTCCAATCGGTGGTGTTTTGATTTTTGAAAATCCACAATTCCAGGCGAAGCGATATCGAATTACCGGAAATGAAACCGGGATTCAGGTCGTCTTTCCCTAGAGGTAGGCTCCATGTCGAGAAT
>Ga0157375_10004021_pt1 | contig 12757 bp, 10 predicted proteins | sample M35metaG_FD_115311 | JGI IMG/M metagenome (GOLD analysis project Ga0157375, IMG submission 115311) | Miscanthus rhizosphere microbial communities from Kellogg Biological Station, Michigan, USA - M3-5 metaG | ecosystem: Host-associated > Plants > Roots > Rhizosphere > Soil | place: USA: Michigan...
ACGATCAAGTTGAGAGTGGCGGTATAGCTGGACGTTCCCACTATTGCGCACAAAGTCGGAATCCGCCCCGTCCGCAGGGCGTACACGTATTTAGCCCACGTGGAAGACCTGGGACTTGTTACAAGAGGATTCGACGCGCCGGGTAAATAGCATTTCCAAATCACGGCTCGGGGCCTGGAGCGCCTTGAATGGCTACGTGCGCAGGAACGAACTACGCTAGAAGAACTCCTTGCTCCGATTCTCCGGGGCTAGCGTGTTAAATAATAGGTACCACTTACGGTTTCCGCCCGATCACCAGCCACCACAAGTCACCCCCAGGCCGATCAATGAAATGACCGTCGTGGCTAACGATTTCGAATCCCTTGTCCCGAAGCTCGCTCACGACGATCGTGAGAGCTACGTCGTGAGTATGCTCCGCTTGGACGGAGTGAGGGGCACGATCAACGACGACTAGGTGGCCGCCCGGTTTAAGCGATCGAAAAGTGTGATTGAGCATCAGTCCCGGATTGCTGAATTCGTGATAGGCGTTACAGATTAACACCGCGTCCACAGTGCCTGTTGGCAGGCCCGGATTGTCTTCTTCCCCGACGACTACGTGAATATTGCGTTGATCCCGTAGTAGCGACCTTGTCCACAAGAAAAACAGCGACATCTTGCGAACATCCACCGCGAGAACCTGCCCCCGCGCACCGGCGACCGCAGAGAGTTTGAGTGCGAAGTAACCCGATCCCGAGCCAAGATCGACGACGGTATTTCCTTCATGCAAGTCCAGCGCTCGAAGAACGTCCAACGGCCGCTGCCACTGGTCGCGTTCCGACTCCACTAAGTCAAGCCGACGGAGGGTATTTGTAAAGGAGTACAGCGTGCTGAAGGCCAGAACAATCAGAGTGGCACAAACAAAAAACACAGCGAGTCTGAGAATCGGCCTGCGATGAGATTCGTCGTTTGACACGGCTGCTACCGCTTGACGGGCTCTCTGTCGGAGACAATGACAACCAGCATGTCCTTGGCGAGATCAATGACTTTCTGCGCGGGGTCACTGGAGAATGCCAGAGACCATGCCTTCCGGCGGGGGCGGGTGAGAAAGAGCTGGGTAACCTGATTACGACGCCCAAAATCAACCAGCGTTGAAGCAACGTCGTCTCCTTCGAGGATTCGAATCTCTATATGCAAGTTACGAGCAAAGTTCAAGTGTCGTTCGATGGCTTCGCGATCAGGCGCAGCTAAGCCGCTCAGGTCGCCGGTGGTCTGGACAGTCACGGCAAAGCATTCCGCACCCAGGAAGTCGCTCACGCGCTTTGCACGCCGGATGACCATCGCAGTCTTGGGATCAGAAGTTAGCAAGACTAGGATCTTGTGGTGCTTCCGTGGGCTGGCGTGAGCCCCGTCGGACGGTGAGAGGCGCGTATCGCCGTCCACGATGCGATGCTCGACCTCATGCGCGGCTTGCCGAAGCGCAAGCTCCCGCAGGGCGACCAAAGTCTGTTCCCGAAAAAAGTTCTGCAGAGCGCGCTCTGCCTTCTGGCGCTCGTAGACCACCCCTCGTTGGAGCCGATTGAGTAGAGCGCGAGGAGTGAGGTCCACCATGACGACTTCATACGCCTGCTGTACTACCCAGTCCGGCACTGTTTCACGTACTCGAATGCCGCTGATCTGCCAGATCTGATCGTTCAGACTTTCCAGATGCTGGATATTCATCGTCGTTAGCACGTCGATGCCAGCGGCCAGCAATACTTCCACATCCTCCCACCGCTTGGTGCGCTCGGAGCCGGGAACATTGGTGTGCGGAAACTCATCCACGACGGACACTTGAGGATTCCTCGCTAAGATGGCCTCAGTATCCATCTCCTCAAAAAGTGAATCGCGGTAGCGGATCTTTCGTCTGGGAACAATCTCCAGGCCCTCGGTTTTCGCGATCGTATCTTGGCGGCCATGCGGCTCGAAATAACCGATCACGATATCTACGCCGGAAGCTTTCACATCCTGAGCTTCTTCCAGCATCTTGTATGTCTTTCCGACGCCGGCAGCGTAGCCCATGAAGATTTTCAGTTTCCCGCGCCCCTGCTCGGTCATGTCTATTGGGGGAACACACACACGTCGATGCCGCGGCCTTCCCATATCAGCTTATCGAGCGGGCTGCCTTTGAATCGCGCAAGTCCGGTGCGCTGACTATGTCCAACGAAAAGTTGCGTGATCCCTCGGAATCTCGCGAACTCAAGGAGTGTTTCTGCCGGGTCGTCACCTTCCAGAATTTCGACGTGCGCACCAGCAGCATTCGCAATTGCCAATCTTGCATCAAGCGCGGATTGGTCCTCAGGCGAGATGTTCGCCTGCTTGACGTACGCCACGATGAGTTCCCCATGAAACCTCTTGGCGATGATTTGCGCAAACTCCATCATCTCTTGCATGTTTGCGCGAGGAGTAATACAGACCAGAATCCGCTCGAATGCACCGAAACTCTGCTTGATGCCATGACGTTCCAGGTAGTCGTTGAGCTGATAATCCACGATATCTGCGGTTACCACCAACGCCAACTCACGCAGCCTAGACAACTGCTCCTGGTTTTTCTGTATCTGTACCAGCTCGTCTTCATTCAACGACCGTTCCATGGACGCTTCCAGAGGTGCATCCACAATTTCGATTTCATCCGCGCTCTGAATGAAGGAAAGGGGGACAGTCTCGGTCACGTGCTTTCCGGTGATCGCTTCCACCTGTTCGCGTAGTTCGGCCACGTATTGGACATTGATGGAGGCGATCACTTGGATTCCAGCCTCGATTAGTTCCTTCACATCCTGCCACCGTGTTGCATTCCGCAATCCCGGCGGATTGTCATAAGCCAGACCGTCGATGATACAAACCGAGGGACGACGCCGGAGCAATGCATCCACGTCGATGGCGGTTCCTTCGCTATCCGGGGTGGTGACGGCCTTCAACGGGATCACCTCAAGTTTTCTCAACAGTGGCTCGACTTCTGCTGGGACTTGTGGCTGCATAGCGCCTACGACGACGTCTTGCCCACGTTCTCGCCGGCGGCGGGCCTCATCCAACATCCGGAATGACTTCCCCACTCCGGACGCATAGCCGAGGAAGATCTTGAGATGCCCTTTACTTTCGGCAGCGACTGCCTCTTCCTCCGCCTGACATTCGCGAAGATATTCTTCGGGCGTTTTCCGGCGGATTTCAGCGGCCATATGTTCGGGGGCTCACTAGCGCGTAAACCACCAGCGCCGTGTGGCGACAAGGGACCAGACGGCCTCGACGAGCCCGAACGGCCAAGCTCCTTGAAGGAAGCCGTAGAGCGACCCTAACGCACAAGCCCCGGCAAATCCCAGTATGAACCATCGACTACGCTGTTCGAGCGCATAGCATACGAGCATGGCCGTGACTGCGAACAAACCAAAAGCCGTGAGCGGAGTCATACACTCCGCGAGCCTTCGCGACGGGAGCCACCTGTGCCAGCGCCGAACTCAGGTTGATGTGCGGGTCCAATCCGATTGCCGAGACCGTCACTGCATCGGCGGGATCGGCAACTTCGGCATGAACCGTAACGGCGTTACTGAAGGCTTTGATCAGCATCATATCGGTGAGGCCGCTGTTTGCACTGTGAGGACAAATGGCCGAATTGATTAAATTCTCCTACTTGCGCGGGAACCGCTGATCCAATGCGAGATTCAGCTTGAGCACGTTGACTCGGGGCTCGCCGAGCAGGCTAAGGTCAGGACTTTCCGTGTACCAGGCAATGACTTCGTTCACCTGGTCCACTGGGATGTGACGCGATCTAGCGACACGTGCCGTCTGTAACCGCGCCGAATCGGGGCTGATGTGTGGATCCAGACCACTAGCGGACGCTGTTACAGCATCCGCGGGGATCGGCGCCTTCGGCGTGAACACTAACGGTGCCTTGTCGTCATTGAAGGCCTTGATGAGCTTGACATCATCGAGATCACCTTTCGCATCTTTGAACTGGTCCAACGAGACCGACGATTCATAAGGGATCTCGTTGTCGACGCAATAGTGCACAATGCGGAGGTTGATGCCATCGAAATCGACCACCTCGTACTTCTTGTCGTCTATTTTGGTGGTGCCGTGGATCAGCTTGGCACTGGTCGGTCCCAAGTTCGAGCCGCTGCTTGCAGTCGCGTCGTACCCTCCGCCGGCGGATGAAGGCCGCGGATGAAAATACTCAGGCTTGCTGAAGCTCTGACCGATAAGATCCGAGCCGATCACCTTATCGCCGGCCTTGATCAGGCTCCCGTTCGCCTGCTTCGGGAAGATGACCTGGGAAATGCCAGTCATCAGAAGCGGGTAGCCAATTCCCAGTACGACCGTCATGAAGATCTTGATTCTCAGTCCTGGTAACATTTGTTCCCACACGGTAGTTCCCTCCTAGTCATTCCTTGCTACGCGAGACGTAGCGCCACCAACAATTGATCGATGAGCCAGATTCCCGGGAAAGGCGCGATGATTCCGCCAACGCCGTAGATCAGGAGATTGCGCCGCAGCAGACTGGCCGCATCGACTGGACGGTATTTCACGCCACGCAGGGCCAACGGTACCAGCGCGATGATGATTAACGCGTTAAAGATCACCGCTGCGAGCACCGCACTCTGCGGCGTGTGCAGCTTCATGATGTTCAGCGTGCCAAGCACCGGATACATGGTCATGAACATCGCCGGGATGATGGCGAAATACTTTGCTACGTCATTGGCGATCGAGAACGTCGTCAGCGCACCCCGCGTAATCAGCAGTTGCTTGCCGATCGCGACCACTTCGATCAGTTTGGTCGGATTGCTGTCGAGGTCCACCATGTTACCGGCTTCTTTCGCAGCAGTCGTACCGGTGTTCATGGCCAGTCCCACGTCGGCTTGCGCCAGTGCTGGCGCGTCATTGGTGCCGTCACCCGTCATCGCCACGAGCCTGCCGGCGGCCTGTTCTTTCTTGATGTACTCAAGCTTGTCCTTGGGCGTGGCTTGTGCGAGAAAATCGTCCACGCCGGCTTCCGCCGCGATCGCTGCCGCAGTGAGTGGGTTATCACCAGTGATCATAATGCTGCGAATGCCCATTTGGCGAAGCTGTGCAATGCGTTCCTTCATTCCACCTTTGACGATGTCTTTCAGGTGGATGACGCCCAGGAGACGCTTGCCGTCGCACACTGCCAGCGGAGTTCCGCCATTGCGCGAAATACGATCGCTCATGTCCTTGAAGTCGCCCGGGACACTGCCGCCCCGCTCGATTACAAACTTGATGATCGCGTCGGTTGCTCCCTTGCGAAGCTGGCGCCCCTCGAAGTCGACCCCGCTCATACGGGTATAGGCCGAGAACGGGATAAAGGTCGCTTCGTGCTCCGGAATATGACGGCCGCGAAGACCATACTTCTCTTTGGCCAGAATTACAACCGACCGGCCTTCAGGCGTCTCGTCAGCCAGGCTCGACAATTGTGCGGCATCGGCCAGTTCCTCGGCTTTAACTCCGTTGGTCGCCAGAAATTCCACCGCCTGGCGATTCCCCAAAGTAATCGTACCGGTCTTGTCGAGCAGCAACGAATTCACGTCACCGGCAGCCTCCACCGCCTTGCCGCTCATAGCCAGCACGTTGTGCTGCATGACGCGATCCATGCCGGCGATGCCGATCGCGGAGAGTAATCCGCCAATAGTCGTCGGGATGAGGCAGACCAACAAGGAGACCAGAACCGCGACCGATGGAATCGACCCCGAGCCCGCTTGCGCGACGCTGAACACTGAGTAAGGTTGCAGCGTGATCACCGCGAGCAGGAAGATCAGGGTCAAGCCCGAGATCAGGATGTTCAGCGCGATCTCGTTCGGCGTCTTCTGACGTTGCGCCCCCTCCACGAGGGCGATCATGCGGTCAAGGAACGTCTCACCAGGGTTGGATGAGATCTTGATCCTGATCTGGTCGGACAGCACCCGCGTTCCGCCCGTAACCGCGCTGCGGTCGCCGCCCGATTCGCGGATGACTGGGGCACTTTCTCCCGTGATTACTGACTCGTCCACAGTCGCGACGCCCTCGACCACCTCTCCGTCTCCGGGGATGACGTCTTGCGCATCGCAAATAACGATGTCACCGATTCGAAGTAGGGCGCCGGAGACTTCTTCCACTTTTCCGCTAGCGGTCAATCGTTTTGCGGTAACGTCCGTCTTGGTTTTACGTAGCGCGTCTGCCTGGGCCTTGCCACGGGCCTCCGCCATGGCTTCCGCGAAGTTCGCAAACAGGACCGTGAACCAGAGCCACAACGAAATCTGGACTTGGAAACTAATACCGATACCGCCGATGAACAAATCGCGGATCAAGAAAATCGTTGTCATCACAGCGCCCGCCTCGACAACGAACATCACCGGATTCTTCAGCAAAGTGACCGGATTCAGCTTCGCGAAGGACGCCAGTGTCGCGAGCTTGACAATTTCGGGGTCAAACAGCGGGCGCGATCGCGCCAGCTTCTTGGGCAGAAGCGATGTAGGATCGTCCGGTGGAATCTGAGAGATCTCTTTCAATTCAGTAGTCATAGTAGGCATGGTTGAGTCACCTAGAACATTTTCCCGGTGTTCATCGTGTAGTGTTCGACGATCGGACCCAGCGAAAGGGCCGGGAAGAAGGTGAGCGCACCCACAATAATCACGGTTCCGACCAGCAATCCCACAAACAAAGGTCCATGTGTCGGAAATGTTCCTGCCGTGGACGGGATCTTTTTCTTTGCGGCTAGACTTCCCGCCGCGGCAAGCAAGGGAATCAGGAATAAGAATCTGCCGATCCACATCGCTAGCCCAATCGTGAGATCGTACCAGGGCGTATTGACGGTAATGCCTGCGAGGGCGCTGCCATTGTTGCCGGTGCCGCTGACATAGGCGTACAGAATCTCGCTCAAGCCATGAGGACCGCTGTTGTTTATGTTCGCTGTCGCTGCGCCTTGAGGATTCCAGTAGCCGTGTGCCGGGAAGTTAAGCACCGAACTGAGAGCGCTGAAGACCAGAATGCTGAAGGCCGTGGCGATTACGGCCAGCATCGCCATCTTGACTTCCTTCTGCTCGATCTTCTTCCCGATGTACTCCGGTGTCCGGCCCACCATCAGGCCCGCGATAAACACCGCCAGGATGCAGTACAGCAAAATCCCGTAAAGACCAGCCCCAACACCCCCGAAGATGACCTCGCCGGTCATGATGTTGAACATCGGAACCAAGCCACCTACAGGTGTGAAGCTGTCATGCATCGCGTTCACCGCGCCGCAACTCGCGTCCGTAGTGACCGTGGCGAACAGCGCCGAATTGGCGATCCCGAAGCGGGTTTCTTTTCCTTCCATATTTCCGCCGGATTGGCCCGACGTTGCGGCGGTCTGGACCCCCAGCTTTCCGACGATCGGATTCCCGGCCTGCTCGAAGTGGTAACAGACGAATACGCCGATCAGGAACATGACCGAGAAAGCCGCAAAGATGGCCCAGCCCTGCCGCGTATCGCCGACCATCTTGCCGAAGGTGTAGGTCAAAGCGCCCGGGATCACAAAGATGAGAAACATAGCCAGCAGGTTGCTGAGCGGGGTCGGATTCTCAAACGGATGCGCGGAGTTGGCGTTGAAAAAGCCTCCCCCGTTGGTGCCCAGTTGCTTGATGGCTTCTTGCGAAGCCACGGGTCCTTGGGCGATGATCTGTTTGGCACCTTCAACTGTGGTCACCTCAGTGTAGGGGTTGAAATTCTGCACGACGCCTTGCGAGACATACAGCAGACCAGCAACGATAGAGATCGGCAGTAGCACGTATACCGTCGCGCGTGTGACGTCCACCCAGAAATTGCCGATGGTTTTCTTTTCCTGCCGGGCGAACCCCCGGATCATGGCGACCGCAATCGCCATGCCCGCGGCTGCCGAAGCAAAGTTTTGTACCGCAAGGGCCGCCATCTGCACGAAATAGCTCATGGTCGCTTCGCCCGAATACGCCTGCCAGTTGGTATTGGTCACGAAACTGGTCGCCGTGTTGAACGCCAGGTCCGGAGGAACATTGCCGGCGTTGAAGTTCTGGGGGTTCAATGGCAGGAAACCCTGCGCACGCTGCAGCAGGTAGGTCAGCAGGAAGCCGAAGATGCTGAAACTCAACAGCGCTGCCGTGTATTGGGTCCAGCGCTGCTCGACTTCTTCCTTCACTCCGATCATCTTGTAGGTGAGTACTTCCAGCCACCGGAGAACCGGATGCATGAAGGTGCGCTGCCCTTCGAATACCCGGGCCATGTATCCACCCAGAGGTTTTGCGCAGACCAGGATAAGCCCCAAGAAAATCGCGATTTGTAGAACTCCAATGCTAGTCATAATCCCCTTTAGAACTTCTCCGGACGGAGAAGCGCGTAGATCAGGTAAATGAACAACCCCAACGACGCAATTCCAGCAATGATGTAATCCATGGTTTTCCTCTACAGCTTGTCGCAGGCTTTCGTGAAAACCCAGCAGACAAGCAGAAACGCACCGCCGACAGCGACATAGAACAGGTCAAGCATTTGAGTTACTCCCTTTCGATAAAGATCACTTTATGGCCGGCCTGCCGTAAGCGGCGTGCCGTCAATTTTTCGGTGGTCGGCCACCATTTCTTTTGGCCACCGATCACCACCAGCGAGTTCGGGCTCAGCGTACCCAAAAGCATCTCCAGACGATCCCTGCAAAGAAAAATTTGCACGCTTGTCTCCAGGGGGCTTTCGCTTGCGATAACACGAAAGCGGTTCTCGTTAAACTTAACGAGAACCGGCGGAGTTTCAAGGGGAAGCGGATAAGGCACCACTTGAGGCATCATGAGCGTAATTCGCGCGCTCAGCCTATTCGCCAGATTGCCCGCTTCCTTCAACGCCGCGAATGTGGATTCCACAGACGTGAACACGACGGCGATGTTTAGCTTCTGATCCGCCTCTTTCCTAACGGGCCGCGTGGGATGTCCGATTTGCGGTACCAGGACTTTCTCAATCGCGAGTGACATGTTATTTTGCCCTCCCACGTCCTGAGAATATTCCCTAAGGCCTGAAGAAGTCATAGAGAAGCCATGAAGAAGTTATAAAGATCTGGGATCGCGCAAGACTAGAGCAACGTGACGGACATGTGGAGAGGGTCCGTAGGCTAGGGATTCGGTTTTAATCGAGATAAAAGTGGGTCAAATCACTCAGGTCAGGACGGTTCGGGCACGCCGTTGAAGCGGTATCCCACCCATGGCTCGGTCGTGATGAACTGCGATTGTTCCGGATTCGGCTCAATCTTCTTCCGCAAGGTTTTGATAAACACGCGCAGATAATCTACCTGATCGCCATAATCGGGTCCCCACACCGCCTGCAAGAGCTCGCGATGCGGCACGGCTTCGTTGGCATGCTGCGTCGGGTATCTAAGGAGATCTAGTTCCTTCGGGGTTAGGTGGGATGATTTCTCTCCCTGTGTGACGCTTCGCGCATCGAAGTCGATGGTGAGCGAGCCAACCCGGAGCCTGCTTGGTGACGATTGGATGACAGGAAGGCGTCGAAGCGCGGCGCGTATACGGGCCAGGAGTTCGGGAGTGCTGAACGGCTTTGTCACGAAGTCATCGGCGCCGGCGTCCAGGGCCTCGACCTTATCGGCCTCAGTGTTGTGAACCGTCAGCATAATGATGGCAACATTTGGGAGCGCACGGATCTCTCTGCACGTTGCCAAGCCGCCGATCCCGGGCATGTTGATATCGAGCAATACTAGATCCGGGCGAAACTCCCGCACTTTCAAGAGTCCTTGCTCGCCCGTCTTGGCATCGTCCACTTCGTATCCGGCGGCGGTGAGCGTGGTGCGCATGATACGCCGGATCTGAGGTTCATCGTCGACGACGAGAATGCGGCCTGCGCTCAATGGGGTCCTGCCTTTTTATCCCCTGGGAGCGTCAGCCGGAAAGTGGTCTCCCCGGGTCTACTGGCCACGGCCAATTCTCCATGATGTGCCTTCACGATGTTCCGAGCAATGCTCAAACCCAGTCCCGAGCCGGGAATCTGATTCTGCACGGCAGGACTCCTGTACAAACGTTCGAAAATGCGGCTCTGCTCCTGGGAAGGTATGCCTTTCCCATGGTCGGTCACCGTTACCGTGACTCCACTTCCGTTGTGAACGCGAATCGTTACGGGGGTGTCGGGCGGAGAGTACTTCAGCGCATTATCAACGAGCTGCTTGACGGCCAGCTTGACCAACCTTCGATCAACGGGAGCGGCTGGCGGCTGTTCGTCACAGACTACGTTCAGGGGACGGCCATCGATCACGTTGTGCATCGAGGCGACCACCTCGCGGACGAGCTCGCCGACGTTCGAGGATTCCGTGTGAAGCTGAATGTCCGCAGTGTCCAGCCGTCCCATTTCCACGGCGTCCTCGATGAGCTCATTAAGGTGCTTCGCTTCCTCATCGGCGATCTTCACCAGTTCCGCCTTGCTTTTGGCAGGCTGATCCGGATTGGCAAGGAGGGAGGTAGTCGCAGCCATGATCGATGTTAGCGGGGTCTTGAACTCGTGCGCCATTGCGTCCAGCAGCGTACTTCGAAGTTTTTCACTCCGCCGTGCGGCCTCGATCTGAGAGGAGAGATCTTGCGCGTGCGCTCTCTCCAGCCCGATAGCGACGAGGTTAGCGATTCCCTGGAGCACGGCGTCAGGCATCTGAGCGCCGCCTTGGAGAGCCAGGCCCGCGATCGGCTCCGAGCCCAGACGCACCGCCGTAATCACGCGATTTCGCTGGGCGTCCGTAAAGGAGGTGCCCTGCAAGGCCGCATCGCGAAGCTGATCTTCGAGGCCATCGAAATCCAAGGGGCCGGCGCGATAAAACTCCTCCGCGCGGCGCTCGTAGAGCACAACTGCGCTCAACTCGAAGATTTCGGCGAGCTTTCGAACCAGTTGTTTCGGGAACGGCTCTATGTGGTCTATCAGCAGGATCGCTCGGCTGAATGTGTACAGCCTCTCCAGGTCCTGTTTCCGTTCTACTACGTCCAACGCCCGGCTTTTGACCTCAGCCGATAGGCGGCTGGCGATGAGCGCCGTGGTCAGAAAGCTGAACAAGGCTACCCAGTTTTGCGGATCGGCAATAGTGAACCTTCCGACCGGCGGAAAAAAAAAGAAGTTGAAGGTGAGCGTGGCGGCGACTGAGGCGACGGAAGCCTCCAGGAACCCCCATCTACTCGCGATGATCAGCACGAGTAGCAGGTACGCGAAGCCTTGAGTCGTGGCATTGACTGGGAACAAGCTATAGCCTGTGTACGTCAGAAGCGCGACGGCTGTGAGAGATATCAGCAACTGCATTGCGTGCCGACCCAACGTCTCCAATGACCTCCGATTGCTATTCTAGACCCGGCAAGCCACTAGGAGAACATGACTTCGATTCTCTGCGCGTATCATCAATTTCAATAAATCACGATTTTGCTGCTAAAATACTGCCGAATGTGGGTAAGCATCCACGGCATCGCAGCGTTGGGTTTGGCGGGCGTCTGCGACACGGCTCGCAGCCCGAGTTGGAGCAGCTAGCACATGCCGCCCCGTCGGTGCCGTTTGTGGGATTGCAATCAGAGCTTACTGCCGCAATGACCTGGCCGTCAACACATCGCGCTCATTCGTGCGGGTCCGCAAATGAATGCACAAAGGCAGTGCGGAATATGATTAGCCGGAAAGGCGTTGTGGGAAGTTGAGTAACGCGCTAACCGCTTATCTGGCTCCAAAATAGCGAGGCCGGGCGGGACAAGGTCTGATCCATTCTGAGTTGAGGCAAATTGCTGCAAGCCGAATTTTGGAATTGGAACAAAATGGAACAAAACCACGGAAGAGGGTAACTGTAAGCTATTGAAAATGTGGTGGCCAGGGACGGACTTGAACCGCCGACGCCAGCCTTTTCAGGGCTGCCATCAGCCACTCTCAGCCGCAACCTGCGCGCAGTGCAACGGCCCCAAGGTGCTCTTTCGAGTCTTGAGGACAATCGCCTGTTAATCCGTATTATCGACAATTCTGGCGCTGTAGGATTATCACAAGCTCCCTCTTGCAGGGGAGCAGCCCTCGTTCAATTCACAATAAAATCGCTAGAAGCCGCCGGAGCGACGTTGGCGCGAATAGGCTCGACTGTTGTCACAATCGGCTTCGGAACGATCGCTTCGAGCGCGTTCCGCTTCGCTTCCATGCGTATGTGGGAATAGTGCTTCAGCATTTGCCTGGAGACGTGCCCGGCTATATTGCGGATCGTCTCGTCCCCTGCCCCGCTCTCCGCAAGATCCGTAATAAGAGTGTGCCGGTTGTCGTGCCAGCGCCCGCTAACGCCAGCTTTCTTGCGAACGTTGCTCCAAGACGTTTTCAACGTGACCATCGGACGTGTGGGATCTACTGGGCGCGGCTTACCGAAAGGGAAAACGTACCATTCCGGCTGAATTGTTCCAAAACGTGTGGTGTACCACTTCGCGTACTCCATCAGCGCTTCGAGTAAAGCGGAGTTCAGGGGGATCGTCCGACCTTCGCCTGCTTCAGTTTTACTGTCACCAACGGTGACAATGGCTTTCGCAAGGTCCAGTCGTTCCCACTGGAGGCCACGAATTTCGGCGTCGCGTTCGCCGGTGTTTAACGCCAGCATGAGGGCAGGATATATCGCGCGGGACCGTGCGCCTTTTGCGGCTGCCAGCATGGCAGCCTTTTGCTCGGGCGTGTACGCCTTTCCCGGGCCGCGGGGAACAGCGAGTTTCAACGCCTTTCGCCGGCGAAGCCGTGCCCGGAAAACGTCGCCGACCTCGCCCAGCAACCTGAGAAGAAA
>Ga0157375_10004022_pt1 | contig 12754 bp, 18 predicted proteins | sample M35metaG_FD_115311 | JGI IMG/M metagenome (GOLD analysis project Ga0157375, IMG submission 115311) | Miscanthus rhizosphere microbial communities from Kellogg Biological Station, Michigan, USA - M3-5 metaG | ecosystem: Host-associated > Plants > Roots > Rhizosphere > Soil | place: USA: Michigan...
ATTTTCAGAATTACCTACCTCTTCCCAAATATCCCAAACAAAGTAACCGTTATGTCCGGCATTAGAAATAGATAACCAAACACGCTGGACCTGTTCAAATTGATCAGAATGGTACTCTTCAATGATTTTATTACTAGTACGAATAGCAATGGAATCCTCAGTACAAACGGAATTACCACACTCTCCTATTTCTGAAACAATTCCAGTAACATTCCATTTCGCATTGGTAACAAGCATTCCGACCTTAAATTTACTCACTGTCATTTTCCTTTTCACATTTTTCACACAAAACCCGAGGGTATTCAATTGCTGCATCACACTTCTGACAATGTTGATGAATGTAATAGTCCGCATCATGCCTGAATACTCGATTACATTCATAACATTTCTTACTCATAACCATTCTCCTTTTCTCAATTGATAATTTCATAGGAGGACATAATTCCGGCGCTTATCTGCCATTTCCAATGCCTGTTCTTTACTGACTCCCATTACGCCAGAGATATCACGATTAGCGCCATTACAAATTGTGCATGTAGCGACGTAATTACGGCCGTCTTTTCTTGTTCCGCGCCTACGAACCAATACGATTTTAAGAACCATTTTCATTCTCCCTTACCAGCCGCAGGTGCACATTTCATTCAATTTGTGTGAGCATTTCAATGTACCGTTGTATTCAGGCTTACGCCATTTAATAGGCTCGGCGCCATTAGTCAATTCAATACAACGAGGGCAATCTGCAATTTTCCGGCCGAAATTGGATTCGTGATTGTGTTTAGTCGCCATTTCAATTACATGTTTTCCGCGTACATGATGTGGCATTCATCGCAAATTCCGATTCCGCGATTAGGGTTCGCAACATTGGTGCAACGCCCACCATTCTGTGAATGCTCGCACATAAAGTATTCACAATCACAACGCTGAGCATCGAATGCAATATCATTATCGTCAGACTCAATTTCCATTTCGCTATTCTCCATTTCTTTTTCCATTTCCGGAAGAAGTGCGAGCCACACGCTGTCACTAATCATTTCGACTGGCATTCGCATGTCATTTTCAAGTTGAATGTCGAAAGTCTTTCCGAATTGAATATTACGGGTGTAACGGTGAGTGAAAACAAATTCCTGATTCTCAATTGTGTCAAGAATTAGAAATGATTCCGTGGTGTTTGCGTTAAAATCGTGAATGTCGAAAGAAATGGTTTTGATAAGCATTTCAATTCTCCTAAGCGTGTGAGGTGAAAAGTTTTTATTTTTAGCTTATCAAAAATGAGTGCGAATAATCAAACATTTGAGTGTGGCGAATGTCATATTGACAAATCGGCCGACTTATGCTAGCCGGCCGATTTGTCCTTGTTTGTCCTATCCAAAAAGTCTGAGAGCTTCGTCATTAATAGGCATTACAAGACCTAGTAATGTCAGTTCATCCTTTACTTCTTCCAATGTCTTACATACAGCAATAACTTTCCCTTTGTCATTTTCAATACTGCATACCCGATCCTTAACAGTAAGGATCATTTTGGTTTCTTTGCTCACTTTTGAAACCTTTCCAATACCTTAATGGTATTTTCTGATAGTTCGTCCGTTTCGCCGAGCAGAACACCTGTTAAATCCGTAGTTTGTTCGCTATTGATATAATCTGAACCTAGATGTACTATCATTGCAGTAATATCCAAATTTAGGTACAAATCTTGGTAATCGTCCGGAATCTTAGATAGATTCTGTTTAATAGCCTTCTGTAACTTTTCGCTAAAATCAAGAACTCTTGCTATATCTCTGTGCATTTGAGATGGTTTGTCGGCCACACCGCCTGCGGCGAGGTTTATGCCCTTAACTCCTCTTTTAATTGTATTAAGAGGGTTAAGAACATTATCTACGTACTGACCCATTTCTTCTAGTTGCGTTTTAAGAAGCATTATAGAGCTTTCCAATACATCTGCCGCTAAAGCGAGAGATGAACCCTTAATATCTCCCATTACATTTTCGGGGAGATCCCATTTCTTATTCTCATTTTTCCTAAAGTAAGACTGTCTGTTCAGGTACTGCTGCATTGTACTCAATGGGATCTCTAATTCCCTAGAGAGCTGGTTAACGCCTAATGGGCCTTTTTCACTAATTAATGTCAAAATACGGTCTTGATATTTGTCTGTCACGTTTGTTCCTCACATTTCCCGTGCTCGCAAATGTCGCTTTGGTACCTAGTATGTCCGTTTTGTTCTCCGTGGTGGGCCATACGGCATGAACGGTAGCACATGCACGCATGAACGGCAAACGTGCACCATACAGGGCATGAACGTTCATACATGGTGCATAACACAATGCGCACACCTCATAAATTATAGGGCTTTTATGCATGAACTACTGCATAAAAGACCCTATTATTTATTCGGTAATAAAAAGGAATCAAAAGTGCATTCATGCGCAAAACGCGGCATGGCTGCCGCACGCGCATATATGCACTTTTGACATAACTATGTGACGTTTGGACTCACACATATTAAAAGCTCGCACTCTATTACATTAGGACTAAATGCTCTTAATTAATAAGAAACTACAACACAATTCTCAGACACCCTTAATTCCACTCGAACAAGACATAACCGATTAACCCCATTACACATTAGACACTACACAAAGGACAGTCCACTGTATAATTCATACATCCAAATCAATCAACACATTATGTTGTCCCTAATTCCAGGCGACTGAAAGGAGTGGTACCATAATTCACACATACAAAATTGAAAAAATGAGCCTCTCCCAACCCAATTAACCAATCCTTTATCCAATTAAAAACAAGTTCAAAACAAAATAAGCAGCTAAAGTCAAAAACTAATTGCAGCTAAAAACCTAAGAACTAATAGCAGCTCCGCTGCATGTGGCTAGGTTTTCGTGTGGCTTAGTACATTAAATTCGAGTTGATCTTGGTAATAAATTATTAATAATTATGTAAAGAATAAGTTCACATAAGCCTAGAGGGGATATGTGCAAACAGCCCTCTCAGAGCCTCCCAGAGCTTCAGAGGGTACTAGGGAGACCTAACTAGCGTGAAAGAGCCTCAGAGGGGCTCTCAGACCCCTTAAACGAGGTCAGGGGACCAGAGGAGACCCTTGCCAGGACACCAATCCACATGGGACACTGAGATCCAGGTCACACTACCCACATATGTGAGAAATGGGAGTAATTTATGTCTGGAAATAGGGAGACTTTTATATGCTAGAAGAAGATTTGAATAACCGTTTTAGTTTTCACCCTATAGATACACAGGATAAACAAAGAGCAAATGAAGATGTCAGACGCCAATGTTATGTGTTAGCATTATACTTAGATGATCTTTTACCTGAGGGTAGAGAGAAATCTCTTGCAATTACTAAACTAGAAGAAGTTTTGTTTTGGAGTCACGCTTCTATTGCTCGTGACTCATTGGAAAATGAACCTTCTACTGGCAGACACGAACAAGAGAAAGAGGAATCACAGGAGGTATGGGATGAATTTAGAGACCCACACGGATAAAACTTTAGATAAAGTCTACAACGCTCTGTATAGAACTGGCATAAATCACACCACTGCAACGGATGCTATTATTAATATGCAAAATGCTGGGATTCTCTTTAGAGAACGGGTGGAGCCTGAAGAACGAATGGAAACTGAAAAGGAGGAACAAGATTGCCCTACACATCAAAAGCACAATACTATGCTATAAAGAATGCATTGAGCGGACCCGAGAAATCACTTATTAACTACTATGAACTCCAATGGGCATTGAGAAGTCATGTTCCGACAGTAGATGAATGTTCACAGCACTTGAATTTGAAACATGTAGAGATTAATTACATGCTCACTCGTAAAGAAGTAATTAAAGCACTTGAGAAGCGCGGAATTCCTTGGCGACAACATTCCCAAGTTGATTTAACCCCCACTCAAGTCGCTGTGGCTATTACCATGATGAATTTCTCTGATACAAGATCTAATGTTGACAAGTTGGATCAAATGGGAGTAAATGCCACACAATACCAAGCTTGGTTAAAAGATCCTACTTTTAAGAACCTTATTGATAATTTGGCAGATCAGAATTTGAATAACATTCGGCCTACAGCAATTGGCGAATTAACGAAGAAGATTAATGAAGGCGATTGGAATGCTCTTAAATACTATTTGGATTCTACAGGAGAATTTGCGGGAGATGCTGCGCCACAGAGTGAACAATTAATTCGGATGATTATTGAGATTATTCAAAAGCACGTGAAAGATCCTACTGTTATCATGGCGATAGCCGCGGATATCAAAGCTGCTAGCCAAAATAGAACACTTGAAGTTGTCAACCCACATTCTCGAGAAATTACAGGAGAATTCACAGAAGTCGATCCACAATTGGAGCAGGCAAAAAAGATGCTCGGTCTCAGGTAGTTAGGGGGTTCGGTGTGGCTGATGTAATTGAGCAAAAGAAACCAATTGTATGTCAATATAGAGAATTTACGGAAAGATGTCGATTTGTAAAGACTGTGATATTAAAATGCCTGTAACGTACACACCAAATATTGGACTTGCTAAGCCATCTGAAAGTGAATTAGCTCAAGATTGGGTTAACACTCAGAAATGGGCAGAAGATAATAATTTAATTGTGGCTGCTAAATCAAATTTTCCTCTTAAGAGCTATACGCCTACTATGATTGCTTCTGTAACAAATCCTAGTTATGGTTCTGGGGGTATCTATGGTGAATATCTTGAATTTCAAGGTTGGATTTTTGGCAGCTTTAGTATGTACTTTCTAGATCCAGGAGTAAGTGCAGGAAGCGGTACAGGAGGCTATGGAATTAGACTTCCAACATTAGCTGACATTTCATTTCATAATGCTGTCACATTTGTTGACGGTATTGCGGCCGCGAGTGTTATTGGTGAAGGATATTTCAGTGATCTTAGTTCTGTTACTACGAGTGGTGTAACAGCTCTTGAATTAATGAGAATTAATGGAATTGATTATGTACGACAAGTTCCAGAACCATATACAGGAAAGACTACACAGTGGGTAGGTCCAGGGGTTCCTGTGGCTGCGGCTCATGGAGATGGTTTAAGTGGTTCATTTGTCTATAAAAAGGGTTAAGGAGGAAAATGGGCACAACAGTAACTACGAATCTTCAACTTATTAAACCTGACCAAAATGAATCAATTAAACAAGCTTTGCCTACGTTTCCAGGCTGGGCTTCTCAAAATGCAACAAATCAAGATAAGATAGATTCTGTATTTAGAAATAGTTCAACTACTTATACATTAAACTGGACAGGCGCAGTAAGTAATCCTGCGGTTGGCTCAGGCGGTTTTACAGAAGGAAAATATGTACGATTGTTTCCAAGATTAGTAATTGTATTTTTTAGAATTTGGTTGGGAAACTCTGGAATCGTAGTTGGTAGCGGGGAATATAGAATAAGTGCTCCTTTTTCTTTTGATCCTATTTTTACAAGATTTACTGATACAATACCCATTGGTAGAGCTGCTTTTTTTGATGCTAGTGCTGCGGCAACATGTTCGACTTTTACAGTTAATTACAGATCTTCTGAAAACGTAGTTGTGATGAGACCTCCTGAGGGAGGCTTTTGGGCTGCAAACTTTCCTGTGGTTCCAGCAATTCAAGATAGATGGTCTGGTTATTTTATGTACCCTACGACGGCAGCGTAATGACACTACCACTGATTACTCCGATTGGTTCTAATTTTCTAAAAGATTGGCCAGCACAGAATGCAGTTAATTGCAATACATTTGATGCTGCCGCGGGCGCCTGCCTCACTAATCATCCATTAGGTACTTATACTCCTATATGGACAGCTTCCACTACGAATCCAACTTTGGGTACAAATCCAGTTCAAATTGGTTATTATTATCTAGTTTTTGATATGGTATATGTATACGCAGAGATGAGGCTAGGTACTGGTTCAACAAGAGGTTCAGGTGTGTATATAATGAGTCTTCCTTTTAAAGCTAAGTCATTTGTGGCTGGGGTAGGATATAACCCTGTTGGTAACGCTCAAATATATAATCCCGCTAATATAGGTTGGCGACAACCTATATTGACAACTATTAATTCTGCTACTCTTACTACTGTTTCATTTAATCATAGATTTGACTGGTCAACAACAAATAAACAAATTACAGAAAGTATTCCCTGGCCATTTGGTGATGGTGATGGAATTGCATGGTCGGCCCGCTACCAACGGAACACAGCATGACAGATATTGAGAGAGTTCCTACTGCCACAGAAATCCAGAGAGCACATACTAATGCAGATGTAGATGTGGCAGTTACTGCTATGCACCACACATTAGGAATTTCACATAATCAAAGTTCACCAGGTGATCATAATCATAACGGTAAGAGTTCTAAGAAAATAGGAAAGGGATTAAATACTTCTTTTCCTATAACTGCGGGAGCCACCTATACACAAGCCCAGATACAATCTATAATTGATGCGTTACGTGCCTTAGGGTTTGGATCGTAATGTGGATGATTTTTTAGCGGAGCTAGCAAGTAAATTAGCTCGGGCTGCAACAAAGCCCAACGTACATAGCTATATTCCAAACTCTGAGATACATAAGGGATTTCATGAATCCAATAAAGTAGGCAGAATTCTTAGAGGTGGTAACCGATCAGGTAAAAGTGTTGCAGGCACTGTAGAATCCGTGTGGCGAGCCACAGGAAGACATCCATTTCAAAAAACACATGATGTACCTACACGAGGTCGTATTGTTACAGTTGATGTAGAAGCGGGCGTTAATCAAATTGTTTTACCATTACTTTCTCAATGGATACCACCGAGTGAATTAACTAATAGTTCGTGGGAGGATTCATATAGTAAACAGAAAAAATTAGTAACACTTCGTAATGGCTCGACTATTGAGATTAAGACACACCAGCAAGACTTGGACAGTTTCGCTGGAGTTCCTCTACACTTTTGCTGGTTTGATGAAGAATGTCCTCAAGCAATTTTTCAAGAATGTCGTCTTCGCCTGATTGATTATAATGGGTGTTGGTATATGACCATGACACCTGTTGAAGGACAAGACTGGATATTCGATCGGTTTATTGTAACACATAACAAAAATGTGCAAATGTTTGAGGTTGACATTAGAGACAACCCACATTTGAACCAAGAAGCTCTAGCTCTTCTTGAAGAAGACTTGACCGATGATGAAAAACAAGTCAGACAACACGGCGTGTTCATCCCGCGTGGCGGCTTGATTCTCGACAAGTTTAATTATAATAGACATGTAGTCGATGGTGGACGACGGATTCCTGACTCTTGGGCTCTGTACTGCTCTATTGATCACGGCTTTAATAATCCTACAGCAGTTCTCTGGCACGCTGTGGCGCCTGATAAACGAGTAGTTACTTTTAGAGAGCACTACATGCGCAGGTGGGTTATTACCAAGCATGTAAAACGTATTCGAGAGATTAACGCAGAAATCGGTCGAGAACCGTTCATGTATGTTGGCGATCCTTCTATGATTCAGAAGACTGGCGAAACTGGAACTTCACCTTTACAGATTTATAGGGAGAATGGTATTCCATTGATGCAGTCTCGTAGAGATGTTAAAGGTCGCAATGACAAAATGAATGAATACTTTGAAAGAGATATGTGGACTATCACTAGAGATTGTCCTAATCTTATCAGAGAAGTAAGAGGGTATTCATTTAAAATTTTCAGTTCTCCAAAGATTGCAGATAGAAATAATCTTCGTGAGGAACCTAGTAAGAAAAATGATCATGCTGTAGATGCAAGTGGTTATTTCTTTAATTTTATGCCACATCTTGGACCTAAGAAGGTATCAGAATTTGATAGACTAAGTAGGACTTTAACACAAAGAGAAGATTTCCCGTGGGAAGTTGATGCGGGTTTTTATAATAGTAATCCTGATGACTATGCTTTTGGAGAAGTTCCATGACTTCTTTGGAGCGGAGTTCTCTAGTAGATAGATTCATCAGTCGATATAGCAGGTTACCCACAGAAATAGACCCTGACTACCTGGAGATGCTCCGGATGAGTAAGTATAGAATTGTCAATGTACCTGATAAGCAGGAAGCCAAGTGCGCCAACTGTGGCTCATCCAAAAATGATGGACGACTATATATAGATTGCAATTTAGATATTGATTGGTACGGTACAGTTTTCTTCTGTGGCTTATGTATGAAAGAGTTAGCTACTGCAATGGGACTTTTTGCTGAGTTGGAAGAAAAGATTTCTGCATTAGAGAGTAACAGAAGTTTAGATGAGGATCTTCTTGAATGGGAGAAGAAACTCAACGAAAGTGTGCAGCGTTTCGGTTTACAGTTAAGGGAATTCCATGCTGCAATACACCCTCTTAGGTTGGGACATTCTACTAACTCTAGTTCTGATTTGGTCGCTAGCGACTCGGACAGCGGGTTCGGAGCTTCACGAGATAATCGAGACTCTGACAAAACAAAATCAAGAGTTACTAAATCGACTTCAAGCACCCGACGTGAGAACGTTCGCAGCCTTGCAGAGTTACTCGACGATACAGATGGATAAACCTTATATTCCTCAAGATGATGAATCAGAAGCAGCACGGGCACGACCTGATGAAGATACTGATATTTTATACATGACTGATGAAGATATTCGCATGCACTCCATGTGGGACTTTAATCTTGGTTCGATGAAAGCGAACGAATGATGACATATCCTGACACAGCTAAAGACCCTAATGCAGTTGGGGGAGTCTTTAGGGATAAAAGTCGAGGCGCCGAGAAATCAAGAGAACGACTTACATCTGTGGGTAAGGAATGGTTTAACAGATGTCAACAGCAGAGAAGTAAACAAGAACAACAATGGTATCTTAATTTAGCTTTTTATTATGGTAATCAATACGTACAGCCTCGTGTTTTGAATTCTACGGGCTCCTTTGATTTATATACCCCCAAAGCGCCTCCATATCGTGTTCGATTAATTGTGAATCAAACTAGAAAGATTATTCGTAAAGAAATCTCTAGATTAACAGCTCAAAAGCCTAATGCATTTGTTGTTCCAGCTTCCACAGAGGATCAAGATGTATTCGCGGCTCAAGCGGGTGAAGAAATTTGGGATTCCCTGTGGCGAAGACTTAAGTTGCCAAGAGTTTTAAGAGATGCAGTATTTTGGCAATCTGTGTGCGGTAATGGTTTCTTGAAGTCTTATTGGGATCCTAACAAACGAGATATGGATCAAAATTATTCAAATCCTGCCACAGGTGAATCTACTCCCGTTTATGGAGATATTAGTATTATTGCTATTTCACCTTTCCATATTTTTGTTCCTGATTTAATGCCAACAGATATTGAAGAAGAACCTTACGTGATTCATGCTCAAACTCGTAATGTTTCGTGGGTAAGAGAAAGATTTGGAATTGATGCGACGAGTAATACTATTGAATCTGTTGATAATAGTATGCGCACGGCTATGGGTGTGACTGGTGTTGATAGTCGGAAAGATCAAGTTACAGTTTTAGAAGTCTGGGTTAAGCCTGGTTATCTTCCTGAGCTTCCTGAAGGCGGGATGTTCACAATTGCCGCTAATCAACTTGTTGATGGAGTAGATTATTGGCCATATGAACATGGACAGTATCCATTTGAAAAATTAGACGGAACAGCCACAGGTAAGTTCTATAACGCATCTATTGTTGAAGATTTGATTCCATTACAGAGGGAACTTAATAGGACGAGATCACAGTTAGTAGAAGCTAAGAATAAAATGAGTAAGCCTCAGTTGACGGCGGAAGAAGGTGCTGTCGATGCTAAGAGGATTACTACTGAACCGGGTTTGCTTATTGAATATAAAATTGGAATGAATCCGCCCCAGCCGCTTCCTTTACAAGGTATTCCTTCATACGTGACTGAAGAACTTAATCGTCTTTATGATGATATGGCTGACATAAGTGGGCAGCACGAAGTCAGCAATGGAAGTACACCGCCTGGGGTTACCGCCGCAACTGCAATTAGTTTCCTGCAAGAGCAAGACGAATCAATTATTGCTGCTAACTATGCATCAATTGAAGAAGCTATTGAGAAGATGGCTTATCAATCTCTTGTCTATGTTAAGACTTACTGGGACGAAAGTCGCCTGGTTAAAACTATTGGTACTGAAGGAACTTTTGATATAAAGGCTTTTAAAGGTTCTGATCTTCGAGGTAATACAGATGTACGCATTGAATCTGGTTCTTCACTACCTACATCTAGAGCTGCTAAACAAGCATTTATTATGGACCTTATGAAAATGGGATTTGTTGATCCTTCAGAGGGTCTTGAAATTCTCGAAATTGGTGGACTTAATAGAATCTATGAACGCATTCAGATTGATAAGCGTCAAGCACAGCGCGAGAATTTAAAGATGCGTGTTATTACTGATGATGATATGGCTCTACACAGGCAAGCTTATTTTGAGAGTCAAGGTGCACGTCCTGATGGTGTAGATCCTGATTCGGGAATGCCACTTGATCCTCCGTTAGTTGTTCCTGTGCATACATATGATAATCACGAAGTGCATATTCAAATGCACAATAATTACCGTAAGAGTCAGAATTTTGAAACTGCTTCTGATGCCACGAAAGCTCTTTTTGAAGAACACGTAAAACAGCATCAAGAAGCTTTAGCTGGAGTTATGACACATCCTCTTACAGGCATGGACCCATCCGATCCTAATGCACCTCCGCCTGAAGAAGAGGAAGAAATGGAACAATCAACAGGACCAATGCCAATGCCTGATTTACAAAGTGAGGCTCCGCCACGGGAAGAAGGAGGGGCGTAAATGAGTCATCAACTTAGTGCACCTACACTTGGTTATGTAGATAGACGCCGTGGTTATAAATCTGATGATGAATCACATTTAGTTGGTGCCACAATTTTTACTGCTAATGCGGCGGGAACAACACTAACACTTGTAGGTGCTGATGGTGCTTTAGCTACAGGTGTTAATGTGGTTCGTGTTGGTGATGAGGGTAAAATCTTCAATTCAGCAGGTGTAGTAAGAGAGGAAAAGATTGTTCGTGTAATTGCTGTAGCTTCGTCTACGGGAACAACGACAGTCACATTCAGTCCGACTATCTCAACAAATACTGCATCAGGAGATACTCTTCGACTCGTTGGTCCTAGTAATATGTACAGTAATGCTGAAATGGACCGTCGTTTAGCTCAACTTGGATTTACAGCATCTCGTGTGGCTATTATGACTGAGAATGATAAGATTTATCAGATTCGACAGCTCGATGATCCAGGTTCGATCTGATGTCTCCTAAAGAGTTACTTAAAGAACGTTTGTCTAACTTGTCTAAGTCAAAGAAGGGCAGTAACATTAAGGATCAAATCTTAAATGAACAAGATAAGGGCAAAGATTCAAGCAAGAAGGAAGCGCTTCTCCGTAGATTAGAGAAAGCACGTAGAAAGGCATAGTAATGGGTCAGCCAACTCCTCCGGGAGATATGCCACTCATTGAAGGATTAGGTCCTGAGTGGAACGAAATTGTTAGTGGGTTTCCAGAAGATAAGCGTGCAGAGCTTGGACCTAAGATTCGTGAGCGTCTTTCTACTTACGAAACTACTCAACAGGCTTATGAGCCTTGGAAGAATCTTCAGGATTCTGGAATTACTCCGGAACTTGCTTCAACTGCGGCAACTCTTTATCGCTTAATTGAAAATGATCCTCGACAAGTTTATGAGACCATCGGTAAACATTTGGGGATCACGCCACAGCAAGCTAAGGAAGTTGTTCAAGAAGCCAAAGAAGATAAGGAAGACGAAGATCCTCGTTTTGCAAAGCTGTCCACACTTGAACAACAGGTTCAGGTTATGTCTCAGATTCTCTTAGGCCAACGAGATATGGAAGCTCAAGAGAAGGCTAAAGCTGAGGCTGATGCAGCACTTGACAAGGAACTTAAATCTTTAAAGACAAAATATAGTGATGTTGATGAGGAACAAGTTATTATGTATATGTTGCAGCATAATGTAGCTGCTGAAGAAGCATACAAGATGTATACAGAACGTGATAACAATATTCGTTCTAGGCGTCCTGCTCCTTTTGTGCTAGGATCAGGAGGACATATTCCCACTAATAAACCTATTGATCCTAAGACTTTAAGTCCTGCCGATACTAAAAATCTTGTAGCTCAGATGATGCAGCAAGGAACGAACGAAGCTAAGTAATTGCAATAAGCTAGGTGAAGATTTAGTCTTCAACGCAATTGTAACTGTCAAATTTTAATTACACTTCATCCTAGCTGGAAGGTTTTAGAATGACTACTACTTTGACTACTGCTGATAATATTCTCAAGGAGGTTTACGAACCTCGGGTCAGAGATCAGCTTCAGTCTGAAGTAATTGCAATTTCTCGTCTTGAAAAGACTTCCGAAGGTGTTGAAAGTGATGCCGTCGGTGGTAAATATGTTCGATTTGCTGTCCGGGTTCAGCGTAACCATGGTATCGGTTCTCGAAATGAAATGGAAGCTCTGCCTACACCGAGAACTCAGGATTACCGTTCTGCGCAAGTTCGTCTTTCTTACGGATATGGCGCTATTCAGCTTTCAGGACAGGCTTTTGAATTAGGACAGACAAACGCTCAGGCTTTTGCAAGTATTCTCGACCAAGAAGTTGAAGGTATGAAGGATGGTCTTCGTAAGGAGACTAACCGTCAGGTTTATGGAACTTCAACTGGTATTCTTGCAGTTGCTACTGGTGCGGGTACTACTACTACTTTTGTTACTACGAATGCTCAGTACATTG
>Ga0157375_10004023_pt1 | contig 12753 bp, 9 predicted proteins | sample M35metaG_FD_115311 | JGI IMG/M metagenome (GOLD analysis project Ga0157375, IMG submission 115311) | Miscanthus rhizosphere microbial communities from Kellogg Biological Station, Michigan, USA - M3-5 metaG | ecosystem: Host-associated > Plants > Roots > Rhizosphere > Soil | place: USA: Michigan...
CCAAGCTGGGCGACCAGCCCGAGCCACACCGTGATGCCCGACGCGATGAGCGCGAGCACCACCGTGGTGGCGGGCGTGATGGGCCGCCGGCGATGCGACGCCCGCGACATCAACACGCCTGTACCCCGGTAGCGCAGCGGCGCCCCGCCTGGCCGGTTCGACCGCGGCCGCCGGGTGCTGCCCGGCCGCAACCCGGGCCTGATCACCGAATCTCCCTGGATTTCTCGGGTGTCGAGGATCGTCATCTGCCTGCCTTCCGCTCTGGCTTGTTCGCTCGTGTGTTCGAATATACTCGCTCACTTGTTCGATTTATAGAACATGTGATCGAACTGTTGCCAAACGATACGGCGGCCCACCGACAAATTTCCGCGGCGTGCTCTGGCCAGACGCCGAGATGCGACACGCCTCGAACACATGTTTGATTATTGGATCGACGCGGACTACATTCGGCGCCATGAGCGACGACACGGACAGTTCTGACGGCACGGAAACCACTGGCGGACGCCGACTCGACACCGGTCTGACCGAGCGTCAGCGCACCATCCTCGACGTCATTCGCGCCTCGGTGACCAACCGGGGCTATCCGCCGAGCATCAGGGAGATCGGCGATGCGGTCGGCCTCACGTCGACGTCGTCGGTGGCGCATCAGCTGCGGACGCTGGAGCGCAAGGGCTATCTGCGCCGCGATCCCAATCGTCCGCGCGCCGTCGACGTGCGCGGCGCCGACGACGGTGTGACGCCCATCGTCGCCACCGACGTTGCGGGGTCCGACGCGCTACCGGAACCCACCTTCGTGCCGGTGCTCGGCCGCATCGCCGCCGGCGGGCCGATCCTTGCCGAGGAAGCCGTCGAAGACGTGTTCCCGCTTCCGCGCGAACTGGTCGGCGAGGGCTCGCTGTTCCTGCTCAAGGTGGTCGGTGACTCCATGGTCGACGCGGCCATCTGCGACGGCGACTGGGTGGTCGTGCGTCAGCAGAACGTCGCCGACAACGGCGACATCGTCGCGGCGATGATCGACGGCGAGGCAACGGTCAAGACGTTCAAGCGAACCCGCGGTCAGGTGTGGCTGATGCCGCACAACCCGGCGTTCGATCCCATCCCGGGAAATGACGCGGCCGTGCTCGGCAAGGTCGTCACCGTGATCCGAAAGATCTAGCCGTTTAGTTGGCCCTGACGAAGCCGTTCGTACGGGCGAGTTCCTCACTGACGAACCAGATTTCGGCGCGCGCGTCGTCGTAGAGCGTACCGCCGGGCGCCCAGTACAGACCCGACTTGGTGTCGGCCTTGATCGGGTAGCCCTCCGGCGCCTCGTCAGGGTCGTCGAGAGGCAAGTGGAGCGCCGTACCGTTCGGTGCCGGCTCGTCGATCTCGATCCGCGCGTGGCGCCCGGTGTCGGTCAGCGGGTCGCGGTCAGCGGGAGTCGGCACGCGGGTCGGCGCGGTGTCCACTGCGTCCTGATCTTCCGTTTCCTCTTCCGTTTCCTCTTCCGTTTCCTCTTCCGTTTCCTGTTCCGCTTCCTCTTCCTGTTCCGCTTCTGCTTGCGCTTCCGCTTGCGGCGCAACGGTTTCCAGCACCGCAGCAGGTTCCCGCGTCGTGTCGGCGTCTTCGGCGGCCTGCGGCGCGCCCCAGTAACTCGCCGACGCAAAAGCGTCAGACGTCGCCGTGCCGCCGAAGCTCTCGCGTGAATAGCCGTCACCGAACAGCGGCGCCACGGTGCCGTCGTGGTCGTCTGACAAGGGTTGACCGCCCGTCGCCGGTGCGGCTTCCAATGCCGCAGGGCCGCCATGGCCGTACTCGTCATCGCCGGTGTCGAACGGCTCGTCGTCGCGACCGCGGCGGCGATTGCGCATCGCCGCAAAGGCCACCAGCCCGGCCAACACCAGCACCGGGACGATCGCGAGGAGCCACCACCAGCTCCACGCGAACCACTTCTTGCCGTGGGTGTTCGAGGCCTGCGCGTTAGCGGCGGGCGCCTTGTTCACGTCCTGACCCGGCACCTGCAGACCACCCAGCTGGCCCGCCAGATTTGACGGCTCCGTGCTGAACGAGTTCTTCGATCGATCCCAGGAGATGACACCACCACTGAACCGCTGGGTGATCACATTGCCGTTCTCGGTCTGGTCGGCCATCGGTGCGCCCAGCGGACCCGTTGCGCCGCCCAGCTTGTCCCACGCGGCGTTCATCGCGCCGCGCACGATGACGGCGCCGTAGTCAGGCGTCCAGAAGATGACCGGCTGGTCCTTGGCGGAGAAGGTGCTCATCCGGCTCTCGGTGGCCAATCCGCCGTCGACCTCGCTGGACGTCGGCAAGCCCAAATCGCCCTGCGGTCCACCGGAGCTCTCGTATTTCGCCAGCACCTGGCCCGTGACGACGTTGGCCCCGGTGGCGGGGCTGTAGAAGATCTTGCCGCCCGCGAAGTTCTGACCAAGCCCGTCGGAACCGATCGGGTACGGGTCACCCTGCGCGGCGCCGAGCGGGCCCAGCGGCCCCCCGGCGGCCCGCCTGGCCGCATTGATCGCCGATACGGGGTCGTCCGGGACCTGCAGGTCGGAGAGCTGTCCAGCGAGCTCAGGGGGGACCGTTGTGAAGGTCTTGGCCTTCCTGTCGTAGGTCAGCTCACCGCCGCTGAATTTCTGTGTGACGAGGTTGCCGCGATAGGTCTCGTCATCGGTGGGCACGCCGAGTTGGCCTGCCGAGCCGCCGAGTTTGTCCCACGCTGCGTTGATCGGCCCGCGAACGACTCGCGCGCCGGTGTCCGGGGTCCAGAAGATCACCGGATTGTCGGCGGCGCTGAACGTCGAATTGCGGCTGTCCGGCGCGCGCCCTGCGCCCTCGTCGATCGTGGGGAACCCCAGGTCGCCGTCCGCGGGGCCGCCGAGCGACATGTACTTGTCCAGGATCGCGCCGGTCATGATGTGGGCTCCGGTGGCAGGCGTGAAGAAGATCTTGCCGCCAGGGAAGTTCTGGCCGAAACCGTCTCCCGCCGGGTAGACGCCGCCGTCCTTGGGCCCGAGCGACCCGGTATCGCCGCCTGCGGCCTGCCATGCCGCAGTGATGGCGGCATCGGCGTCGTCCTGCGGAGTGGCCTTCGCGACCGGCGACAGCAAGCCGAGCGCGGCCACCGCCAGCAGACCGATGGCCACCCGACCAAGCGCTGTGCGGCCCACGGTCCGCTGCCCCGTCATTTATCCTCCCGCGGTCGGCGCAAACTCCTGCGATGAGTATCGCGTCCGTCAACTTTGCGTCAGCGGACGTCAATTACCAAGGACCATCGCCGATGTTGGAGAGAAAATACCTGCCCGGCAGTGGGCGGTGCACACGACGGCCGAGGCTCGACACCGAGGCTCGACACCGAGGCTCGACACCGAGGCTCGTCATCAGGCCACGGCGTCAAACGCCGAGGCTGCGGCCGATTATCTCCTTCATGATCTCCGTCGTACCGCCGTAGATCGTTTGCACGCGTGCGTCGAGATAAGCCCTCGCGACCGGATATTCACGCATGTAGCCGTAGCCGCCGTGTAGTTGCAGGCAGCGGTCGATGAGATGGACCTGCTTTTCGGTGGAGTACCACTTCGCCATCGCCGCCTGTTCGGCCGTCAGCTTCTCCTCGAGGTGCAACTTGATGAACTCGTCGACCATCACTCGCACCACGGTCGCTTCGGTCGCCAGCTCGGCGAGCAGGAACCGGCTGTTCTGCTGGCTGCCGATGGGACGGCCAAAAGCCTTGCGCTCCTTGGTATATTGCAGCGTCTGCTCGAGCACCGCCTCCATCGCCGCGGCCGCCATCACCGCGATGGCGATGCGCTCCTGCGGAAGGTTCTGCATCAGATAGATGAAGCCCTGCCCCTCCTCACCGAGCAGGTTCTCGGCGGGGACCTTCACGTCGGTGAACGACAACTCGGCAGTGTCCTGCGCGTCGAGACCGATCTTGTCGAGTTTGTGCCCGCGCTCGAAACCCTCCATCCCGCGCTCGACGACGAGCAGCGAGAAGCCCATCGCACCCTTGTCGGGGTCGGTGCAGGCAACCACGATCACCAGGTCGGCGTTGATCCCATTGGTGATGAAGGTCTTCGCGCCGTTGAGGATGTAGTGGTCGCCCTCTTTGACGGCGCGGGTCTTGATGCCCTGCAGGTCGCTTCCGGTGCCGGGCTCGGTCATCGCGATCGCGGTGATGATCTCACCGGTGCAGAACTTCGGCAGCCAGCGTGCTTTCTGCTCATCGTTGGCCAGTCGCAGCAGGTAGGGCTCGACCACGTCGTTGTGCAGGCCGAAGCCGATGCCGCTGTAGCGGCCCGCCGTGGTCTCCTCGGTGATGATCACGTTGTAGCGGAAGTCGGGATCGCCACCGCCGCCATACTCCTCGGGCACTGCCATACCCAGAAAGCCCTGCTTACCGGCCTCCAGCCAGACGCCGCGGTCGACGATCTTCTCCTGCTCCCACTCCTCGTGATACGGCGCCACGTGGCGGTCGAGGAACCCGCGATAGGACTCGCGGAACAGATCGTGTTCGGGCTCGAAGAGGGTGCGGTCGTATTTGACGACGCTGCCCATGGCTGACCTCCTGAACTGGTACCGGCTGTTACCGCTAAAATACCCCATCCAACCGGATGGTTGGTCGAGGGGCGCTGGGCGCGTCACCGACCGGAGAACGTCGAGGGTCGGCCCTAAACTCGCGTCGTATGACCCACACCCCGACGAGCCTCACTCACTGGGGCGGGTTTTCAGCGGGCATCGAATCCGGCGACATCGCGTCCGTGACGCCGCTCGACGGCGACACCGACCCGTCGCCGCTGCTGGGCAACCTGCCCGGCGCCGTCCGGCACCGCTCGCGCATCGCCACTCCCGCGGTGCGTCGCGGCTGGCTGCGCGACGGGCCTGGCCCGAGCACCCGCCGCGGCGCCGACGAGTTCGTCGCCGTCTCGTGGGACGAGCTCACCGACCTCCTGGCCGGCGAACTGCGCCGCGTCGTCGACACCCACGGCAACGAGGCGATCTACGGCGGCTCGTACGGCTGGGCCAGCGCCGGACGGTTCCACCACGCCCAGAGCCAGGTGCATCGATTCCTCAAACTCCTTGGCGGGTACACCTTTTCGCGGCATTCCTACAGTCTTGGCGCCACCGGCGTCATCATGCCGCGGGTGGTCGGCACCCACGACGATCTGTTCAAGCGGTCCACAGCGTGGGAGGTCATCGTCGAACACACCGATCTGCTGGTGTGTTTCGGCGGCCTGGCGATGAAGAACACCGGCATCAACCATGGCGGGACCACAGGCCATCCGGCCCGTGACGCGCTGCGGCGGTTCCGCGATCGCGGCGGACGCATCGTGTCGTTCTCACCGCTGCGCGACGACGTGGAGGGCGACTGCGAATGGCATGCGCCCGTGCCCGGCACCGACGTGGCGATCATGCTGGCGCTGGCCCACGTGCTGGCCACCGAATCATTGGCCGACCGGGAGTTTCTCAGCACGTACTGCACCGGTTACGACCGCTTCGAGCGCTACCTGCTGGGTCGTGACGACGGCATCGCGAAGTCGCCCCAGTGGGCATCGAAGATCTGCGGCCTGCCCGCGGACGTGCTGACCGCGCTGTCGCGGCGCATGGCGGCGGGGCGCACGATCGTGACGGTCAGCTGGTCGCTGCAGCGGATCAGGCACGGCGAGCAGGCGCCGTGGATGGGCCTGACGCTCGCGGCGATGCTGGGCCAGATCGGTCTTCCCGGAGGCGGTTTCGGGCACGGCTACGGCTCGATGAACGAACCCGGATTGCCACCACTGCGCTTCGGCCTGCCCGCCCTGCCGCAGGGCTACAACCCAGTGCAGACGTTCATCCCGGTCGCGGCGATCAGCGATATGCTGCTGCATCCCGGCGAGCCGTTCGAGTACAACGGCCTGCGGCTGACGTACCCCGACATCAAGTTGGTCTACTGGGCAGGCGGCAACCCGTTTCACCATCACCAGAACATTCCGCGGCTGCGGCGCGCGCTCGGCCGCGTCGACACCGTCGTGGTACATGACCCGTATTGGACGGCGATGGCCAAACACGCGGACATCGTCGTGCCGTCCACCACCTCCTTCGAGCGCGACGACTACTCCGGGTCGCGCAACGACCCGCTGTTCATGGCCATGCCGAAGCTGACCGAGCCGTACGCGGAATCCCGGGACGACTACACGACATTCGCGGCACTGGCCGAAGCGCTCGGGTTCGGTCAGCAGTTCACCGAAGACCGCACGGCGTGGCAGTGGCTGGCGCACTTGTACGACAAGTGGGCGGCGGGAGTGGATTTCGCGGTGCCGTCGTTCGACGAGTTCTGGCGGCTGGGACAGCTGCGATTGCCGACCGTGGACGGGCTGACGTTGCTGGCCGACTTCCGTGCCGACCCGAACACCCACCGGCTGAACACGCCGAGCGGGCGCATCGAGATTTTCTCCGATGACATCGACGGGTTCGGCTACGACGATTGCGCCGGCCATCCGGCGTGGTTCGAGCCGTCCGAATGGCTCGGCGGCACGCGCGCAGTCGCCTATCCGTTACACCTGCTCGCGAACCAGCCTGCCACCCGGTTGCACAGCCAGCTGGATATCGGTCCGGTCAGCCGGAGCTCGAAAGTGCGAGGGCGCGAACCGATCCGGATGCATCCCGTCGACGCCGCGAGTCGCGGTCTCGTTGACGGAGACGTGGTGCGGGTGTTCAACGACCGCGGTGCCTGCCTGGCAGGCCTAGTGGTCGACGATCGCCTGCGTCGGGACGTCGTGCAACTGTCGACCGGTGCATGGTTCGACCCGGCCGACCCCGCCGACCTGGATGCGATGTGCGTGCACGGTAATCCCAACGTGCTCACCGACGACGTGGGCACGTCGCGGCTGGCCCGCGGCTGCACCGGCGCACATGTGCTGGTGCAGGTGGAGAAGTTCACCGACCCGCTGCCGGAGGTGCGCGCGCATGAACCTCCGGTGATCGTCGACCGATGACCGAGGCGCTGACCGTCGAAGAACGCGGGCGGACAATCACGTTCACGTTCGACGACATGATGCGCTTCCACGGCGTCCACTCTCCCGCTGGTGTGGCCATGGCGTTCAAGGTGATGCAGCGTGCCTTCGCGGCGCTCTCCCCGGGCGGTCCACCCGAACGCCGATCGATCGTCGTGCGCACCGCTTTTCGCGGTCCAGGCGCGCGTGACGGATTCGAGGCGGTGACGCGCGCGGTGTCCGACGGCCGCTACGTTGTCGACCGCACGCTGTTGAGGGCCGACCGCGGTCGGCTGGTGGAGGACTTCGTGTTCGTGCTCGAGATCGGCGGCCGCACTGCGACTCTGCTGCTGCGCGACGGATTCGTCACCGACGAGTTCATCGACCTGGCCCGCGCCGAGAACCGCAGCGACACGCAGGAACGACGACTCGACGAGCTGAAAGCAGAACTCGCACAGCGCGTCGTAAGCACCGCGTCAAACGATGTGTTCGACGTCGCCTGACCCAAGTGAGCTGCCACACCCTATGTTTGCCCACACGCAGTTCTGGGAAACCCAGCCCTCACGGATCGGTTCTGACAGGAGGGTAGAACAATGTCGGAGAAGAACAGCGGGCCCGAAGAGGCCGTCAAGGGCGTTGTCGAAGGTGTGAAGGGCAAGGCCAAAGAGGTGGCCGGTGCCGTCGCCGGACGTGATGATCTGTACCGCGAGGGCAAGGCCCAGCAGGACAAGGCCGACGCGCAGCGCAACGCCGCGCAGAAGGAGGCCGAGGCCGAAAGCGCCCGCGCCGCGGCTAAGGTCGCCGAAAAGCGCCAGGAGGCCGAACAGCGGTAATCGACACCGAACACGGCGGACGCCAAGGCAGCCATTGTGCGCCTTGGCGTCCGTTGATGTCTCAGAACGCTTTCGCCGTCAGATGGCTATCAAGTCCCCGGCGAACGAGTAGGACGGCTATGAGCAAAGTCAGTCAGCCAAGCGGCGGCGTGCGTGGCGGCGACGTCCTTCGCGCCCAGGTTGCCTCGAATGCGGCGGCCAGGCGCAGCAACGCGACGTCGTCGTAGGCGCGCCCAGCGAACGTGAGCCCGACCGGCATGCCGATGTCGTCCATGGTGCCCATCGGCACGGTCACCGTGGGGATGCCGAGGTGCCTTATCGCCAGGTTCCCGTTGGCCACCCAGACGCCGTTGCGCCACCCGAGATCGGCCGAGGACTCGTTGACGTCCATGTCCGAGGGACCGACATCCGCCACCGCGGGGAAGACGACCGCGTCCAGGCCGAGACCGGCCATCCACTCCTCGAGGTCCACCCGCCGCGTCTCTTCGAGTCCTCGCAGACCCTCCTCAAGGTGAGGGATCTCGAGGTATGACTCGACGGGGTGATCCCTTACTTGGGCCGGATAGGTTGCGATGTCGTCGTCGAATCCGGTGTAGCGGTCGGGCAACGCTCCCTGCGGATGCGGGAAGATGCGTGAGCCGTCCACGCCGGCAAGGCGGTTCAGCGCGGGATCGCCGTTGTCATCGAGGAAGTCGTCCCACGCCCAGGCGCTGAGGTCGAGGAGCTCCCTGGCCAGATACTCGGTACTCACCAGGCCACGTGTGAAAATCGTTGGCGCGCCTGGCCGGTCGCCTTCGTAGTTGCTCACCGCCGGACAGTCGACGTCCACGACCTCGGCGCCTGCCGCCGCGAGGGCGCGACGTGCCGCATCGAACAACCTGAGTACCGATGGCCGCGTTTGGATGCGCTGACCGGTCGGTCCGCCGATCCCCGGTGTCCGACCCGGCTCTGCGGTCCCGGCGTCGGGGTCGGCGTTGATGTACATGCGCGGCACGCCGAATCGTCGCCCGGCCAGCACCTGGTGCGCCTCGTCGCGACCCGTCGGCCGCAACTGCGGATACGAGGTCGGCCGCAAATCGCCGGGGCGGGGCAGCGTGACCCAGGGCTGGCTGCGCCAGAAATCTCCGCGCACATTCTCATCGTCGGCGACGATCACGTCGAGCACTTCGAGCATGTCGGCCATCGTCCTGGTATGTGGCACAACGACATCCATCGTCGGCACCAGGGGCCAGCCACCTCGCGTGGAGATGATGCCGCGCGACGGCGTGTACGCGCACAGTGCATTGTTGGACGCAGGAGCCCGACCCGACGACCACGTCTCCTCGCCAATGCCGAAGGCGCAGAACGACGCCGCGGTGGCGGTGCCCGATCCATTCGACGAGCCGGAGCCGAACGCAGCGGTGAGGTAGTCAGCGTTGTAGGGGCTTTCCGCGCGGCCATATACCCCACGCTGCATGCCGCCATTGGCCATCGGCGGCATGTTGGTCAGACCGATCAGGACCGCGCCGGCGTCACGCAGCCGCTCGATCACGAACGAGTCCTTCTGCGCTACCAGGTCGGCGAACGCCGGACTGCCTGCCGCCGCGGTGAGTCCGCGCGCGAGGTAACTGTCCTTGGCGGTATAGGGAATTCCGTCCAACGGACCGCGTGTCCGGCCGCTGCTGCGGCGTGCGTCGGACGCCTCGGCGTCGGCGCGGGCCTGCGGGTTCAGCACCACGACGGCGTTCAACCGGATCCCCGCGTGGTCATAAGCCGCGATCCGCTCCAGGTAATTGTCGAGCAGACCGACCGCGGTCACCCGGCCCGAGTCGAGCGCCTCCCGTAGCTCTGCGATGGGCGCTTCGACGACGTCGAACGGTGAGCTCACTGGCGGCACTCAGAAGGTCGCGTACTCGCGCAGGCTGGCCGCCAACGGGATCGGCACGCGCGCCTTGATTCTGGTGCCCTCGGCGGTGTGCTCGGTGGCGTCCACTCGCCCGTCGGCATGCACCTTGTTGACCAGGTCGCCGCGGTCATACGGAATCGTCACGTCGACGACGGTGTCGGTAGGGGTGATCAGCTCGGCCATCCGCTGTTGCAGGCGCTCCAGGCCGTCGCCGGTGCGCGCGGACACGAACACCGCGTCGGGCAGCGCCCGGCGCAGCTGCGCAAGCGTGAGCCCGTCCGCCGCGTCAATCTTGTTGACCACCAACAACTCCGGGGCCGGCTGGCTTTCGTGATCGGCAATGACTTCGTTGAGCACCTGACGAACCGCGTTGATCTGCGCCAGCGGGTTGACATCCGAACCGTCGACCACATGCACCAACAGGTCGGCGTCGACGACCTCTTCCAGCGTCGAGCGGAACGCCTCGACAAGCTGGGTCGGCAGATGCCGGACGAACCCCACCGTGTCGGTGAGCACGAACGGCCTGCCGTCCGCGAATTCGCCACGCCGCGTTGTCGGTTCGAGCGTGGCGAACAACGCGTTCTCGACCAGCACACCGGCCCCGGTCAGCGCATTGAGCAGGCTGGACTTGCCTGCGTTGGTGTAGCCGACGATCGCTATCGACGGCACGTCGCTGGCGAGCCGCTTGCTTCGCTGGGTATCGCGGGCATGTTTCATCGCGCGAATGTCGCGGCGTAGCTTGGTCATTCGCTCGCGGATACGACGGCGGTCGGTCTCGATCTTCGTCTCACCGGGGCCGCGCAGGCCCACGCCGCCGCCGCTGCCGCCCGCACGCCCACCGGCCTGCCGCGACATCGACTCGCCCCAGCCGCGCAGTCTTGGCAGCATGTACTCCATCTGGGCGAGCGTCACCTGCGCCTTGCCTTCACGACTGGTGGCATGCTGGGCGAAGATGTCGAGAATGAGCGCGGTGCGGTCGATGACCTTGACCTTGACCGCCTTCTCCAGCGCGGTCAGCTGGGCGGGACTCAACTCACCGTCGCAGATCACGGTGTCGGCGCCGGTGGCGAGCACAACCTCGCGCAACTCCTGCGCCTTCCCCGAGCCGATGTAGGTCGACGGGTCGGGCTTGTCGCGGCGCTGAATCAGGCCCTCGAGCACCTCCGAACCGGCGGTTTCGGCGAGCGCGGCGAGTTCGGCCAGGCTGGCCTGGGCGTCGGCGGCGCTGCCTTCGGTCCACACGCCTACAAGCACGACGCGTTCCAGCCGTAGTTGCCGGTACTCGACCTCGGAGACGTCGGCCAGTTCGGTGGACAGCCCGGCGACCCGGCGCAGGGCTGTGCGGTCCTCGAGGGCCAGCTCACCGGCGCTGGGCGTGTCGTTGACAGGAAAATCGGGATAAGTCATAGGCGATAACAGATTTGCACGGTTAGGCACACTCATGCACTGGAATTAACGTTGCGCAATGCGCCACCATTCCTCCGCCAACTCGCCCCGCGCGACCAGCACCGACGGACCGCGGAGATAACTGCTCGCGTCGGTGACCGTGACCGTGACTTCCCCACCGGGAATGCGCACCCGCAGCGTGCCCGTTGTCGCGCCCTCGAAAGCCAGCGCCGCAACGGCGGCGGCGACTGTTCCGGTGCCACACGATCGAGTCTCTCCGACACCTCGCTCGTGTACCCGCATCGACACCGCCCCACTGTGCGGCACCGTCAAGACCTCGACGTTCACGCCTTCTGGAAACTGCGCGCGATCGAACGAAACCGGCGCCGCGACGTCCAGGGCCGCAAGCTCGCCGAGGGTCAGATCGGGGTCGACGCACGCCAGGTGGGGGTTGCCCACATCGACTGCCAGTCCGGCGAACGGCCGGCCGCCGACGATCGCCTCACTCGTGCCGAGCTGGTTGGTCTTGCCCATCTCCACCGTCACGTCCGCGGTGGTGTCGTCCCACTCGTGCAGCACCACCGGGCGTGGCCCGGCCAGCGAGCCGACAATGAACTCATCGCGGCTCTCCAGGCCGCTGGCCCGCAGGTAATGCGCGAACACCCGAACACCATTGCCGCACATCTGCGCGATGGAGCCGTCGGCGTTGCGGTAGTCCATGTACCAATCGCCGGCTGCAACGCCCTCTGGCAGCCGGTCGAACACGCCGGCCGCCGTCGCCGCCTCGGCCTTCGTCACCCGCAGCACGCCGTCGGCGCCAAGGCCCCGGCGACGGTCGCACAGCGCGGTCACCGCGGCCGGCGTCAACGACAACCGGCCATCGGGGTCGGGCAACAGCACGAAGTCGTTCTGCGTGCCGTGGCCTTTGGCGAACATCACCAGCTCAGGATACGTGCCGCCAGATCTGCAGCGTGTGCTGGACATTGTCGGGTTCGCTGCCATCGAGCCACGCGATGCGGTGATCGCGGCGGAACCACGAGCGTTGGCGGCGGACGTAGCGGCGGGTCCCGAAGTACGTCGGCTTGCGCGCCGCTGACCCGTCGCCGCCCTGGTCGAGGTCTGCGATCACCTGGGCGTATCCCAGCGCCCGCGATGCGGTGACGCCGTCACGCAGGCCCACCTCCAGCAGCGCACGGACCTCGTCGACGAGGCCGTCGGCGAACATCTTGTCGGTCCGCTGCGCCAGCCGCTCATCGAGAAGCGCTGTGTCCCAATCCAATCCGATGATCGCTGTGTCCCAGCGAGGCGTACCTATCATCGGCGCCGACGCGGCGAACGGTTGTCCCGTCAGCTCGACGACCTCCAGCGCCCGCACGATGCGGCGGCCATCGGTTGGCAGTATCGAGGACGCGGCGTCGGCGTCGACCCCGGCGAGCTCGCGATGCAACGCGCCGACACCGATCTCGACCAGCCGCCCCTCCCACTTGGCCCGGACGGTGGCGTCGGTCGCGGGGAACGACCATTCGTCGAGCAGCGACTGGATGTACATCATCGACCCGCCGACGACGACCGGGACCGCGCCGCTGGCGGCGATCGCCTCGATATCGGCGGCCGCGGCGTGTTGATAGCGGGCGACGGTTGCCGTCTCGACTACGTCAAGGACGTCGAGCTGGTGGTGCGGGAC
>Ga0157375_10004024_pt1 | contig 12753 bp, 13 predicted proteins | sample M35metaG_FD_115311 | JGI IMG/M metagenome (GOLD analysis project Ga0157375, IMG submission 115311) | Miscanthus rhizosphere microbial communities from Kellogg Biological Station, Michigan, USA - M3-5 metaG | ecosystem: Host-associated > Plants > Roots > Rhizosphere > Soil | place: USA: Michigan...
CCGCGGACTCGAGCTCCACACACCGCACGTCGCGCTAGGCGGCACGAGCGGCCGCGGCGAGATGCAGCTCGAACTGCTCGAGGTCGAGCCAGTAATCCGCGCTCGAGTTGAATCCGATCTGGTGGTCGTGCACGACCAGCGCGTGCTCCGCGCCCGGTGCGGCGTCCGCCAGGGTACGCCGCACGCGCCAGAGATTCGTACGCAGCGAGCGGCGCGCGTCCGCCTCGGAGCAGTCTCCCCAGAACGTCCCGGCAAGCACCGAGCGATCGTGGAGTCGGTTGCGATGCACGACGAGATACGAAAAGAGTGCGCGTGCCGTGGCGGTGGGGAAGCCGCGCAAGCGCACGTCTCCGCGAAACAGGCGGAAATCGCCAAGGAACTCGATGCGGAGCAGGCTCATGGTTCCGTACCGCGCGCTCCCCGAACGCAGCAGACCCGAGGCGCAGGCGTGAGCGCGATGCCGACATCGGCGCGATCGCCGCGAGCGACCCTACACGCCAGGGGGGTGGAGAGCAGGCGTACGTTTCATCGCTCCGACCGTGCTGTCAAGCATGGAACTGACGGGAAAGACAGATGGCCACCTGTGGGTGGCCATCTGTGTTCGAGTGAGTTGGTCCGGCCGGTTGAATTCTCGGCGCCTGCTTCGACCCAGGTTGCTCACTACGAAACTCGTATAGCAGCTTCGTCACGGCTATCGAATTCGATCTGCTACGGTCCTTTTCGCAGGCTGATGACGTAGAGTCCCCCGCCGCTCCACCCGGTGAGATATCCGGCGCTCGGACAACTGAAGTCTTTCACAATAGAGACAGTGTTCCAAGTGAGCAGGTTGAAGTTCGCCCGAACGCCTTTCAGATCACAGGCAGCGCACGAACCCCAGATCAGCGACATCGCCAATTGATCGGCCTTCGCCGCGTCGAAGGGCTGAACCCCGCTCTTTCTGTCGTTGAACAGTTGGACGCTTCGTCCGCTGAGAAACCGGGGATCGTTTCCAGTCTCTGGGTGGAACTGGAGGGTGAATTCCGCATAGCTGACCGCACCCTGACCATTAAAGATCGTCACTTGGGCAGTGGTGCCAGTTCGTGCGTACGACCCCAGCATGGATTCGCAATCGACTTCGGTAGCTGTTGACGCACGACTTAGGGAAATGACGGTGAGCCCGTACGCGAACCATTTCAGCACGTAGCCTCCTTCGGTGGCCAGCCACTGCTTGGTTTCTACGTTGCTCTGCTCAACGCAGTTAGTTGCCGGCTGCCGCGGCGCAGCGAGTGCAGAGAACAAATCACACCGTCGTGCCCGAAGGCGATTTTCAGTGTTCCTTATCCCACGTCGTATGCTCGAACGTCGCGGTGATTCGGAAGAACCGGGGTGAGGTCTCGGGCTGTATCGACACGTTGAGCACGCGGAACATCGAGGTCCGGCCCTGTGCCGTCTGAACGCAGAAGTACTCGGAAGGCGCCGCCTGATTGGAGACGTTGAGCGCCTGTTGACTGGCCGCGAGACCACTGATGCATTGGTCAGCACTCGGTTCTCCGGCACCGGAACTGAGCCCCCGCAGTCCGTTCGGCGTGCTCAATCCAACCCGCAAGGTTCGCGCATCGACGCCCAAGCCTAGGTCCTGAGCTGCGCCGGCTCCAGGAAGCCTCGATCCCTCATCGAGATCGACCGATGCAAATACGTATGGGCCGCTTTCGTTTGGCTTAGGTGCGTCTATCAGCACTCCCTCGAATACGACTGGGAATGTGCCGCGCGAATGGACAGTCGCTTGGACTACCGGCGGCGCGGCCGGCGTCTGGGGGGAAGGCTGCGGGGGATCGGGATCCGGGCGGGGCCCGGATTTCTTCTCGCAAGCGAGCGCCAGAAAGGTGAGGACCAACAGGAGAGGTCTTTTCATTCCCACATCCTCTGGACAGCGAACACGAATATGAAGCGTATAAGCTGCGGGCGCTAAACAGATCCGGGGAGCGCGAGCACCAAGATACAAGCGTCGGTGGCCGCCGCCAGGACAAACAAAAGGCGCAGTTGCGGGTGCGGCCTGTCGCATTCAGAATTGATCGTCGAAAGAGCGAAGCCTCGTTCGTCCCCATTGGAGAATCCCCATGAGCAACATGCTATCTGTTCCCGTGGTGGTCTTTCTTCTCGTCGTTGCCGTGGTGGGTTTCGTGGTCGGTGTTATTCGCGGAAAGAGTGTTACGAGTGGGCTCGAGCCGGCGTTGCTCGTGATCGCGGGAGGTCTGCTCGCCAGATGGTTTGTCCTCGCGCTCCTCGCGCTGACCCATCAGTCGGTCGGGGCGTCGCTGCTGATCGGTTGGGGATTATTCCTCTGGCCGGGCGCGATCGACAGCTTGCCGGTGCTCTTCGCTCACAAGCAGCTGCTGACGACGCCGTCGATGCTCGCCTGGATCGCCACCGTCGTCGGCGCGTTCGTCGGCTTCATGGACGGTGTGTACGCCATTCATGATTGGCCGCGAGGCATCGTGTCGTTCCTCGCCGACACCACGTGGGGGCTCGCCGGCAGCACGAACGGCGCGCTCCTTCACATCGTGAATGTGGGTTGGGGCGACCACGCCGCGGACGGCCGCACAGGCGCGCACCGATACCGGAGCGGTTTCCGAATGAAGTCGGGGTACGCGTTCACCCAGGGCGCGGTGATGAGCGATCTCGTTGACGGACCGGGGCAGCCGCTTTTCGCGCACGAGCGTACGCACACCACGCAAAGCCGGATCTTCGGTCCCCTGTACAGTCTGACCTATATCGCCTGGTTGGCATTGTGGGTTTTCCCAGGGCTCATCGCTGGTGCGGTGACCGGTATCGGACCGGGAGAAGGCGCACAGCGCTGGTGCTACTTCAATTGTCCGTGGGAAGCGTGGGGCTATGCGGTTCAGAAGGCGGCCCGCCCCTCCGTCGCGGGAGATGCCCGCATGATCTGGTCTGACGTGGCTGTCATCGCCGTCTCGATCCCCTTCTTCGCTGGAGCGCTGACGCTTCTCGGTCTGGCCGTCGTGGGCATTTTCTAACGCTGATCGTCAACGGCCGGGTTCATGGATACCCTGCGAAAGCCGTTTTTCGTTGCGGCGCTGATCCTGTGCGCGCTCGTCGTCGTCATTGAGCTCACCGGCACGTTGGTCGTGCGTCCCGGCGGCGCGGGCACGGAGTTGGCCACGCCCGGGCAGGGAATTCGCGCCCTCGCCATCGTGGACGGGTTGCTCCTCTATCAGCTCTTCCTCATGGGTATCGCGCTCGTAGTCAACGAGCGGCTGTACAGCCGAATTCAGGGCATCGGCTCGTGCCTCGTCTCGCTCATCCTCCTGGTGGGAGGGGTTCTCGCGCTCGTCGCTTCGTTCGTCCTGTTGATGCTGATGATCACGCTGCTCATGGCGACGCCGTTCGGCACCATCGCCTACTTCGCGATATTCGGCCATTTCCCGTTCGCTTCCGCGACGATCACGCTCAGCATCTTGATGACGCTCAAGATGTTCATGGTGATCTGCCTGCTGGTCGCCAACCTGCGCTTTCTGACGATGAAGGGGTTGATGCTGCTCGTGATCACGTCGCTGGCGGCCAACTTCATCGTTCACTTCGTCCACGCGGTGGTGCCGGGGTTCCTGGTGAGCATCTCCGATGGCGTCGGTGCGTTGATCGTGATCATCCTCGGGCTGATCTGGGCAATCGTGTTGCTCGTTTACGCGATCCCGGCGATCCTCAAAGCGCTCCGGCTCAAGAGCGCGGCCGCGTGATCAGCGTGGAATTTTGATGACGCAGCCGACCGGCGGGGGGCACTCGACGGTCAGCACGCCGCCGCTCTTGCGGACGGGAATGCGGAGCAGGCTATCGGCCTTCAATGATTGTGGGTCCGCGGTGATCGTATCGCCGTTCCCCTTGTAGCCCACTCTTCCCGCGCCCGCGGCCAGTTGCAGCACGAGATACGCGATCGACGTTTCAGAGTCGGGGCGGATCGCGAAAATGCACGTTCGTCCCGGCATGTAGTTGAGCTTATCTCCTGTCCGCCGGCACGCGTCCGACGTGCTTAGGCGGAGGGTATCCACGTCGCTCGTCTTCTGTCCGAATCGGTTCTCGATCGAGGCGAGTGTTGGAGAGCTGTCGCGACTCACCGATTTGGGCGGTGGCGGCTTTTCCTGTGATCGGCGTGCCCCGAACGGTGTCGCCACCGCAAAGAACACGACGATCAGGATCAGGAGCGCGAGCAGTAGCTTCGAGCCAAGGCTCATTGTCAGGTCAGTGCCTTCAACAACCCCGGCCTCCGCGAGCAAAGCAAACCTTCTTCCGATTTGTTTCAAAGATCGCCGCGATACTACTGATGTCGATGTTCCTTTCGCGGCAAAATCTTGTCGTACAGCGCCCGTCAACGCCGTACACCACCTGCACCGTGTCGCCGATCAAGGCTGGCTTCCCCTCCGGAGGATTGGTGCCAATTACGATGCCAATTTTCGTCGAGTCCTGTACCGACGATGTGGCGCCCACGGGAAGGAGTTTGAGCCCCACCAACGTGGCTGCGGCATCGGCTAGACGAAAACCCTTCACGGGTGGCACGGCGACGGAGTTCCCTTGGACCCATAGCTTCACAACTTTGTCCTTGCTGTTCGACCAGGCCGTGTCTTTCGCCGCCGCCGTGCTGTCCGCCGGTTCTTGTTGGACGACGGTTCCTGCGGCCTTTCCTCTCAGCTCGCGCTCACTGACCAGCGTGTCTTTGAGCGAGAGCTTTTTCAACGAATCGCGCGCCGCGTCCACCGTGAGTCCGACGACATTCGGCACGGTGCCCGCTTTGGCAGTCTTACCGTGGTCCCTCGTCGCGTACCAGACCCCGCCGCCAATGAGCACGAGGGCGACAACTCCCGCCACCACGAACAGCCACCACGGGACCTTTGTCGTCCCGCCTCCGCCGTTCACCACCACCGGCGCGGTCACCTTGAACCCGACCACCGGTCCGCGCGCGTAATTCTTCTCCTGCGCCTCGACGTCCACAACATCGAATTGGATCTTGTAGTCGCCGATGGGCGCGCCCGACGGCGCCTCCACTTTCACCACGAAGTTGTCCGATCCCGTCTTCGCCGTCAGCGGTCGCTCCGTCCTGCCATCGACGCGCACCCATTTTGCGGCCGCGGGGTTGTCGGTCGACACCAGCGCCCGCGCGACAACATTGCGATCGAGATTGTTCGTGACGGTATACGAGACCTCGCCCTTCCCACCCTCCAGCTTCACGTCGGCGTTGGAAGAAGTGATCGCGAACGCGAGTCCCTGCTGAGGCGACGTCATGCGCTACCTCCGGTATCTACGGTCTTGGGATTGTTAATCGTGTGCGGCGGTGGTGGTCTGCACTGCGAGCTCGTACGTCACGTACACCGGCTTCTCGAGCTCGATGATCCGTATGATGAGCGCCCGCCACTTCTCGGCGGCGGCGGGCGCCGTGATCCGCATGTGGAACGGGCGCGGCACTCCATTGCGGTCGGCAACGCTTTCGTCGATCGCGAAACCTCGCACACCGGTCGCCGTCTCGAGGAAGCGAAGCAATCCCTTCGCAGTGCCTCGCCAGCGAGACAGATACGCGGCGTCAGCCACCAGATCGCGCAACCGGTCGAACTCGATGATCGCCTGCAGCCGGGCCAGCACCGCGGGCGCCGTCGTCGCGCGCGCGTCGTCGTAAAGGCGATCGAGATCGACCCAGCGCGCAAGGTACGGCACGAAAGCGTCGGGCGCGAAGCGCGGATCCAGCTTCGTGTGCAGCGTCGCGAGTGCCGCCTCCGACGGCGCGTGCAGCGCTTCCATGGATTCGAGAAGCGCGTAGCCGAGGCTCCCGCGCGCAACGGCGCGCTGGAAAATACCGGGGAGCAGCCGCTCAATCTCGACTCGTCTCATCTTCGCGCACGACCTCGATCTCGTGTCGTCCCGAGCAAAACAGCCAGGCAGACGGCAGCGTAACCTTGTCGGTGAACTCGGCGCTCGACACCGCTTCGTATTTGTCGCCGTTGTTCAGGCTTCTATACACGCCCTTCGGCCCACCGGCGAGAAGCACTTCACCATCGGGCCCCGCTGCCACCGCTGATACCACCTCGAGAATCTTGCCATCGTCGGGCAACCCAGAGCTGAGCTCTCGCGCTACCCAGCTCGGCTCCTGCGGTCGCGGGTCCAGCGAGAGGACGCCGCCGCGCCACGTCGCCGCCTGCACCGTCGATCCCTGAAACGCGATGGCATTGACGCTTCCGCCACTCCAGTTCTTGTTGAACGCGCGCCAGTCGCCGGCGCCGGGAGTGAGCGGTGGCGTGAGATCGAGGTTGTAGCACCCTTCGCCGACGGCGTCGAAACCCGGCGTGCTGATCCCGGCCCAGAGAAACAACCGTACGCGGTCCGACTGCATCGCGAGGACGCGCACGTTTTTCCCTTCCAGTCCCACGTTGCGGAACGTTTCCGACCTACCGCCTGCATCCGAGAGAAAGATTCCTCGCAGATTCTGCGCTGCTACCGCGACTCGTAGATTGCCGGTCGCATCGGTGGCGACCGCCAGCGCATAGAAGCCCTGGTCCTTCTTGGCGGGATCGACGATCACCTGGATTGGCGTCGCATCCTTTTCTATCGCGAGCTGGTACAAGCCCACGTCCGTCGCCAGCAACAGGACCGGCACGTGTTCGCGCATCGACCAGACGACACCGTTGATGCGAAACGCCAACTGCGCCACGAGCGTCCAGTTCTCTCCGCAGTCGCGGCTGACATACAGGTGAGACTCGCTATCGTCGGCCTTGCCGCGCGATACGAAAGCAACGAGCCCCGGCCGATTCGGATGCACGGCGACACTCTCGATCTGCTCATCCGGAACACGCTTTGCCGGATCCCATCCGTCGCCGTCATCCAGCGAGCGAAAAAGCGTGTCGCCCGCTGCGGCATACCATGTGTGCGGTTGGAATTGATCCGCCGTCAGCCATCGTACATCGGAACCCGGCACTTCGTCGACGACGAGTCTCACGTTGTCGGCGTAGCTCACGCCGGGCTCCGAGAGCACGATGCTGAAAATGTCGGACGGACGCAGCGGTTGTCCGAACCGCCACCCCGACGCCTGCAAGTCAGTCGGAAGCGGGTTGATCACCTGATAGAGGCGATCGACCACGCGGTCTCGAACAGCCGTGGGATTCTCTTCGCGATAGACAACGACGCGGACCTTCACCGTCACGCTCTTGTAGCGCGCCCACTCGACGATGCACGTCGTGCCGAGCGGTCGTCGCTCGTCGAGCTGCCGCTGAATCTGATCGCGCACCACGTCGGTTTGGTGCTCCTTCAGTCGATCGACCGTCAGGTCGCGTGCAGACTTGGTCGCGTTCTCGATGTACGGAACGAGCAGAACCTCTACCGTGCCCGGCGATGCGTGCACCCACTCCATCGCTTTCGTGAACGCCTTCGCCCGTGCCACACCGCCCGCGCGCCGTGCGAGCAGCTCGAAGTCGGTGGCCGTCACCGCGCGCTGGAGCATGTGGAACTCGATCGGCCCCCGCACCATCGCGTTCTCCACCGTCTCCCCGGCCCGGCCGCCGTTCGCCGAACTCGGATTCTCGACGCTCAGCTTTACGCCGCCGATCGGATCCTTCAGTGTCGTCAACGATTTCGCGGCAACATTGCCCGCGGAGCCGCCGCCGCGTCTGTACCACAGACGGATCTGCGCGTCCGCGGGGGGAACGGCGGCGAGAATCGTCGGTTGCGTATGGAGCGCCTCACCATCGTCCTTTGCATCGTCCTTGATCGTCTGATCCTTGGCCTTCGCATCCTTCAGCTTCAGATACGCCGACGGCGCAAACGCGATCGTGCCCGTCGACCGGTCGGCGATATACGCGAACGGCGAATTCCCGACCTCGGCGAACGAATCCACCTCGTGCCAGACGCGGTACGCTTTGCCGTCGAGCTGCCTGGCGTTCTCACCCTCAGCGAGCTCGCGGTGTGGCGTTTGGACGCCAACGACGAGATCGAGTCCGTCGCCGATCGGCGCAATGATCGGGGCGAGCCGCGCGGTGACCGTCTGGCCGGGCCGTCCGGTTCCGATGCCGGCGAGCTCCCCCTCGACGAGCTCGCAATGCTGAGCGAGCACGGTCTCCTCGGTGCTGCCGGCCGGGATCGTGATGTCTTTCGTCGTGACGAACACGGGCCGCTCGCCCGTGGCCGCGCCACCCGAAACCGTCACACGGGTGCCGCTCGGAATCTTGACCGGTGTATCCATCGCGCTTCCCAGTTGGAATCGAAGCGTCGCCGTGGCACCGGCCGGCGGCTGGAGCTTGACTCCCATGAGCTGGAGAAACGACAGGTACGCCTTGTCCGGCAATTGATTCAACCGGTAGATCATCGCGTCCGTGATGTACGCGAATGCCTCGAGCAAAATGATCCCCGGATCGCTCGGCGACAGGTCGCTCCAGCCCGGGCATTTACGCTCGATGACCTCGCGCGCCCCGGCTACCAGCTGATCCCAGTTCCGGTCATCGAGCTTCGGTGAGGGAAAAGGCATCAGTGGTTCCCGCGCTCGAGGTCGAGATAGACGGTCACGCGGTCGCCGCGCTGTGTGGTGCGTACGCGGTACTCGACGGTGAGATCGAGTCGCGCCTCGTCGTCCGCCGATCGCTGCGCGTCGACGCGGATGACCTCCACGCGCGGCTCCCATCGCTGGAGCGCCTGACGCACGTAATGCATCGCCAACCCGGCGGTCGTATCGTCGTTAGGAGAAAACACGAGCGAGTTCAGATTGCAGCCGTACTCGGGGCGCATGACGCGCTCGCCGACCGACGTCGAGAGTAGAACGAACATGGCTTGGCGAATCGCCTGATCATCCTCCACCATCGCCACGCCATCGGTCGCCAGACGAACGCCCGCCTCCGCGCCAGAGGCAAGCACTGGATCGGGAAAGTCGAAGTGCCAACCGCGAAAGCGTGGTGTTGTCATGCGTTGGCCGAAACGAAGGGCTGGCCCGGCTGCCGCACATTGTACTTCACGACGCCGGGCGGTGTGCCGTCGGTGAGTCCGCTGACGCTGTCGAGACAGACGCGCTGCTGCGCGATGCGCACAAACACGGAGTAGCCCTCCTTCACGGCGAGCGTCGTAAGGCACGGCTTGATGCCCGGCCCGGTGTTGGGGCAGCCACTGATCTTGCGTCCCTCCGGATCGTTGTCCACCAATACGAGCCGCTTCGTGATGAACACGAACGACTGACCGGGTTTGTTCTCGACGTTGCCGGCGTGGGTGCACTGCAGCAGCGCGTCTTCATTGAGCAGTCGCATGCTATGCTTGCTCGAAGTCGATCTGCTTGCCGCGCACGGTCACCGCGTGGCCCGATGCGTCGATCGTGAGCTTTGCTTTCGCGCGAAGTACGACGTGATCCGGTGTCAGCTCCACATAGCTGCCTGACTTGTTCTCCACGCGGATCGCGTTCCCCGTGTCATCCAGACGTATCCGCTGCCCGCCAGGTGTAACCATGGCGAAGCTCCGAACGCGGTTCTCGGCGACAGATTCGTCCGGCGGCCGATTGGTGCCGTACAACCCGCCCAACACAATGCCGTGCGCGGGGTTTTCGCGGGCAAAAAGCACGAGGACGTGGTCATCGACGTTCGGCAGGATCACCAAGCCTTTTCCCGCTCCTGCTCCGGCCATTGCGACGCCGAGCCAATCGGTCTCCACACCGGCGTACGACGGCAGCGCAACCTGCACCCGGCCGAGCCCCTCGGGATCGTCCACTCGCCTGACGACCGCGGGCGCGACTACTGCGCCCTGCGGGCGCGGATGAGGAGGCGTCGGTGCCGTCGACAGCTCGGTGAGAAATCCACGCTCGCTGTGAACCGTGTGCACGACGGACGTCAGCACATAACGGCCGGCCAATCGCTTGGCGACTCCGACTACTTCCACTGGTAGCCCGGGCCGGAGACGCGGGTCCCCTTCCGCGACGCCCCAGAACGTCACCTCGCGGGCGAGCCGCGCGTCGAGTTCCGCCTGCGCGAGCGCGTCGGTCTGTTGATCGTTCTGCGCCAACTCGTCGACGAGCGAACGCTTGCCATCGCCATCGAAGCGATCGGGCGGTGCCTCGGCCGACACGTCGCGCCCGACCCGCGCCGACGTTGCCGAACCTTCGTGCATCTCGCCGCGGCTCGGATCCCAGCCGACGGCTGCGACGGACCGACAGGCAGGTTCGCTGTTGATCTCGAGACGCGCCTCGAGAAGCGTCTCACCGAGCGTGAGAGTCAGAGGCTCGCCACTCCCTCGAAGCGTCAGAAGCTCGAGGACCTGCTCGTCGATCGGGAAGTAGAGGCCCGCGCGCTCAGCAACGTCTGCGAGGAGGTCGAAGTCTGATTGACGAAACTGAATGATGCGCGACCAGAGGGGACCGTCTTGCTCACTCTGCACCGTGAGGCCGAGATCGGCGACGAGATCGCGCGCCAAACCGGCGGCTGTGACCTCGACGTGGGCGCGAACCGGCTGGCGTTTGCGAAGACGGTGCAGGACGTCGTACCCACGGATTCGCACGACGCTGCCACCGTGCGGCTCGTACCCGTACTCGAGGGCGGTCACTTCGCCGGCGAAGAGGTCCCCGACACCGTCCTCCACGTACACGCGAAGCTTCGCGCCGGGCGAAGGCGCGGAGCCGTCGCCGAGCGCACCACCGGGCTCGAGGAACGTGAGCTCGCACTGCGACGGAAGCGACAAGCGCTTCGTGACCCGCACGTCGAGCAGTCGGTTCGCTGCCCCCGGTTCGAGCGCGTCACCGTCGATCTCGACGATCAGCTTCGTGAGCGGCGCGACGGCGGTCACGGAGCCTTCGCGAGGAGAGTGAGCGGCGGAATCCGGATCAGCTGTCCAGGTGTGAGGTGAAGCGGATCCGTAATTCCGTTGAACGCGGCGAGTACGCGCCAGAGCGCCGGATTGCCGTAGTAGCGCTGGGCGATTGCATCGAGCCGCTCGGTGTCGGCGACCTCCGAAGCGCCGCCGGCACCCTCCGCCGACCCGGCGTCGGACGCGGGCGCGGCGCTGCCGAGGACCTCGTGCACACGGACGTCCTCGGCGGGGCCCTTGCTCGCGGCGCGAATCTCCTCGGGGTCGAGATCGAGGAGTGGCGACGGTTGCGTAAGGGGATGCAGGGCGTCGTCGCCGGCGCGCACCATGCGCATGCGCATCCACGACCGGCGCGGCTCGCCGCCGGCGGTGAAGAACTCGAAACGCTCGGCGACGGACGTGACGATCCCCGGGATGTTCCAGGACTTCCCCCACACGAATCGCACGAGTGGCGGATGTCCGAGCTCCTTGTCGTCGAGAAGGTTCTCCGTCATCTCGACAAATGGCGTGGTCAGGTCGCGCACATTGTCCGTCGAGACCGACGAGCCGAGCAACGTCACGTCGAACAGGAGATCGAGTTCCAGTTCGGTCACGCCCCCGCCGGTGAAGAGCAGCGGCTCGTCGGCACGCCCGCCACCGCTCACACGTCCGCCAATCGATCGTCTCGGGAGAACGCCCGCGCGTCGCCGGACAACCAGCGTCTCGGGATTGAGCATGCAGGTGAGACGATCGCCCGAGGCCTCGAGGAGGAACGTTACGCGTTCCACGGATAGCCTCGTTGCTCGGCGTCGAGTCGATGGAGACGGGCCGACTCGCGCGCAACGGCCTCGGCGACTTCGGCGTCGGCGGGTGGGTCAGGCATCAAGTCGGGCCAGGGAAGTGGTTCTTCCCGCTCCACCGGTGACTGCAACTCGCCCATCCCGTCGCGGCTAAACCATGCCTGGCCGCGAGCGTTGAACGGCGTGTCATCGGCGCCAGCTGACGCCGAAGACGATGGCATCCGCTGCTGCCACGCGGCGGGAATCGCGCGCCGCAGCGCAGCTCGAGAGGCGTCTGCGTCAGTCGCGGTTCTCCGCTCGACGGCGCCGGCCCGATCCGATGAGGTCGTATCGGCACGCTCACTCTCGACGGCGCGCGGACGCCGGCTCTCGACGGAAGCGGCCGAGTGCGGCCCGTGGACCGAACCGCGATTGCTGGTCGGCCGCGATGGCTCCTGCCGGGCGGAACGCGCGGGACTCGGGCGCGACCCGTGGTCGACGCGGATTAAAGCATCATCGTCGTCCGCCGATGGGGCGGTGCGGCGCGACGGTGCGTCGGTCGTCTGCGGGACGCTCTGCACATCCCCCGTACGCTTGCGAGAGGCGCCGATTCTCAGCGGACGCGACTCGTTGTCGCGTGGCGCATGTGCGCCGCTCCCGTGCGATTCAATCCTGCGGTCCGCGATGTCATCCGATCGACCGCGAACGCGTGGCCGCGACGCCGATGCGCGATCGTCGTCAACGTCGCCCTGCGTCGGAGCTGGACGGTGCGCGCCGCGCGCTGCGCGATCGAGCGCCTCGCGACTCTCATCGCCGTTTCGCGCGCGTCTGCTCGCGAACCCCGAAACGCCAGCCGGCCGCTCGGCAGCGGGTGTCGCGACGCGCTCGGCTGACTGCACTGACGGCCGTGGCGTGTCCTCGTGCGTTGCACCTCGTGCTACGCGTGGAGTTCCGGAAGCACCGCGAGCTGTGTCGATTCGATGCTTCGCGTGGCGGCGTACATAGTCGAGCCAATGCGCCGGTGGGCCGGCGTCGAGTCGTGCCGCTATCTCCGGCGGCCAAGTGGTGCCATCGGGACCGGCCCCGAGCGACGCGTCAGCGTCCCCGGGGCCAGCGAGACGGTCGGCAATTCCTCTGAGCACGGCGGCGAGTCCCGACGCGAGTGAGCGCCCGAACACGCCTAGCCGTCGCC
>Ga0157375_10004025_pt1 | contig 12753 bp, 15 predicted proteins | sample M35metaG_FD_115311 | JGI IMG/M metagenome (GOLD analysis project Ga0157375, IMG submission 115311) | Miscanthus rhizosphere microbial communities from Kellogg Biological Station, Michigan, USA - M3-5 metaG | ecosystem: Host-associated > Plants > Roots > Rhizosphere > Soil | place: USA: Michigan...
ATCTGCAGTCGACGCTGACGACGATCAGCAATCGCATGAACGCCGACAGCCTGCTGTTCGTCCATACCAACAACCACGGTTCGCCGTCGGGCCTGTGCGTGGACAGCTCCTCGGTCGTCACGCCCACCGAGTGGTCGACGATGCTCGATGGCATGAAGGCGTTCGGGACGCTGGTGGTGACGATGGAGCAGTGCTACTCGGGTGCGTTCCTGCAGCCGACGCTCAACCACAGCAAGGCGAGCCGCACCTCGTTCGCGAGCGCGGTGCCGGCCGACAAGGTGAGCGCGGGTGCCGCGCACTTCGACCAGTGGGCCCAGACCTGGTTCGAGGCCGTCAACGGAGCGACCGCGTACGGTGCGAGCCTGGCGCACAACCCCGACGCGAACACGGACGGACGGGTCAGCGTCAGGGAGGCCTTCAACTACTCGGATACCTACGAATACGCCAACTCCTACGACGACCCGCAGTACGGAGACTCGCCGGTCGGCTGCGGGACGCAGATCTACCTGACGAAGGCGCCGACGCTCGCCGACATCATTCGCGCGATCCTCAGCAGGTACCTCCTGATCGACGATCACATCATCAGGCACCCGATCCCGGATCCCCCGCCGGACTGGTCGGCGAAGCTGCTCGAATCGCTCGACGTCGCCGATGCGCTCGCCCAGCGGTTCGCCGCGATCGAGGGCCGCGCTGTCGGCGACCTGATCGAGAAATCGGTCAGGAACGCGGCGGAGATCGCCAAGGCAGGAGATGCGCTGGCGGCGCAGCGCGATTCGGCCAAGGCGAAAAAGGCCGGCAAGGCGAGTGCTCGTCGGCGCTGACAGGGCGTCGGATCGGTGGCGCTACTCCGTGGCCCACGCTTCGAACGACTCGAAGGCCCCTTCGCCGGCCAGCACGTCGACCCTTGTGACGGCTGCCGACGGGGGGCCTTTGCGCGCCCAATCGATGATCTGGTCGAGCGCTTCCCGCGGTCCCGCCACGATCGCCTCGACTGATCCGTCCCGGCAGTTGCGCACCCCGCCGCGCACGCCCAACCGGCGCGCTTCCTGGACCATCGACCAGCGGTAGCCGACGACCTGGACGACGCCGAAGATCTTCAAACGAAAGACGAGCTCGGGCACGATCGGATTCTCGAGCGCTATCCTGTGAGAAACAACGGGTGGCCCATGAGGAAGGCGATATCCCCTGACGACCCCGGGGCTGGCTGGCTGCCCCGGCGAACCGCCATGGTGGCGCTGGTGGCGATGGTCTACGGCTGCGTGTCGAATCGATACCCCCGCGACGCGCCGCAGCAAACGGGTCCCTCCATCCCGCCAAGCGCGCCGGACGCCGAGACCTCGAAGCCCGACACCGAGCCGCTTGCCGCGCGCGTGGCGAGGGCGAACCCTCGCATTTCGCCTTCGCTCGCCCGCGACGTCGAGTACGTGCTTCAGCAACCCTCCGATCATCCGAAAGCGGCCGTGCTCGACTTCGCCGCGCACTCGACCACACCGCGATTTCATGTGGTCGATCGCGCCAGCTGCCAAGTGCTGCAAAGCCTCAGGGTGGCGCACGGACATGGCTCGGAAGGAAAGCGCGACGATGGCTACGCGGAGGTCTTCTCCAACGAGCACGGGAGCAACGCCAGCAGCCTCGGTCTGTACCAGACCGCCGAGACCTACATCGGCATCTACCCCGGTCTTTCCATGCGCCTAGACGGGCTGTCGCCGACGAATTCGAACGCCAGGGCGCGATTCATCGTCATTCACGAGGCGTGGTACATGGATCCGGAGTCGTGGAAAGGGAAGAAGCGGGGGCGACCCGGTCGCAGCGACGGCTGCTTCGTCTTCTCGAAGGCCGATCGCGACGCCGTCATCTCGCACCTCCAGGGAGGCGCGCTGATCTACGCGAGCTACGAGAAGTCGTGATACCGGGAGCGGCGGTACCGCTGATCGGTTCCGCTCGGCGTCATGCCGACTTGGTCACGTTAGGAGGTGTTAGTTACCCTTCTGAATCACGACCGAGCTCGAGCGACGGATACAGTGCCTCCATGCACTTGCGGATCGTCCCTGTCGCCTCGGCTGCGCTGCTCGCGCTCGGCATCTGTGCCGGGCCCGCGTTCGCAGCGCCTGGAGACACGGTCGTCCCTGCCCATCGGACCCAGAACGGCGCTTACGTGCCCGCCAGCGTTCCTCCGATGTCTGCAGGAACCCGGCTCGCGACGCGGCCGGCCAAGACCTCCAAGGCTTCCCTGGCCGAGGATTACTCGACGCCGACGCTCATGGTTCCTCTGCTCGCGGAAGCGAAGCCGATTCGCCGATAGTGCCTGGTGCCGCCTGCGACGGCGCCACCCTCAGAGTTTCTGCGCATCGACGGCCTTCTTGACGGCCCGGGCCAGGTCGACCGCCTGGCCCTTGCCCCAGTAGTGCAGAAACATGATCCGCGGCGTCTCCTGCGTCATGTGCTGGTGGATGGCGACGATGTTGATGCCGCTCGCGCGCATCGTCTTCAGGACCGTCTGCAGCTCGCTCTCGAGCATCGCGAAGTCGCCGTCGACGACCGCCTGCTGATCGCTGCCCGCGAACGCCGCCCAGGTGTTCACGCCCATCTCGTTGCCGACGTCGACACCGTGCATCGTCGTCTTGCGCCCGATCACGACCTTGACCATGCCGTTGCTGCTCTGCGACTTCGTGCCGAAGATCTCTTCGATGGGGGCGGCAGAGATGCTGCTCGTCGCCGCGATGTCGCCGGGAAACGCGCTGGCGGAGGAGGGCTGGCCGGAACGGACCTGGGCGATCCGGTCGTAGACCGCCTTGACGGCCCGCGCCATCCGCATCGTGTCGCCCATGCCGCCGATGTGCATGAAGTAGATCCTCGGCTGGTCGAAGAAGAAGTGGTTGTGCAGCGCCGTGACCTCGAGGCCTGCATCGAGCGCCGCGCTCATCGCCGGGTTCACCTCGTCCTCGAGCAGGACGGTGTCGCCCATCACCATCGTCCCCTCCGTCATCGGCATGAAGGCCGCGTAGGAGGTGATTCCCATGAAGGGCGGCAAGGTCCAGCGATCGACGTTCGGCTTGATGTCGGTGCGGGGCTTGCTGACCTTGAAGACGTTCTCGGCCTTGTTCATCGTCCCGCTGAGGCCGGTGATCGACTCGATCGCCGCGGTGTCGAGGGGGAGATCGGCGGCGCGAGCGACCGGGCCGATGCCGGCGGCGAGCAACGCCAGTGCGGTGCAGGATGAGCGAAGCATGGGAACTCCTCCGGAAGATTGAAGCGAAGCGCCCTTGGCGCTGCCCGCCTAGGGACGAGCCGCCTGGTGGGAGAACTCGCTGAAGGCTGTCACGCTGTCGGCCTTGGTCCAGACGCCGACGCTACCGGCGCCGCTGATGTGGTCGTCGCTGAAATCGATGTAGCGCTTGCCGTCGAGCGAGACGCCGATCTTCGTGCCGGCGAACTCGACCCGCAGCGTGTGCCACTGGCCGCCCGCGACCGGCGCATCGACGTACTTGAGCGTCTTGCGGATGCCGCGCGCGGTGTAGTAGAGCGAGACGTTGTTCTCGAGCGCGTTGGCGCGAGCGACGTAGTAGTTGTCGCCGTCCTTCCAGCGCCAGACGACGCCACCGGCCTGGTCTTCCTTGCCGGAAAGGGGCTTGAACTTCGCCTCGACCCAGCCGTCGGTCAGCGCTGCATCGGCTCTGACGCACCACGGAAAGGTCGCTGAGCCGGACTGGCGCAGCACCTTGCCGCCCGGCGCACCGGGGTCGGTCTCGACGGTCCACCTGGGCGTGCCCCGTCCGGTGGCGCCGCACCTCCAGCCCGCCGGCGGCTGGCCGACCCCGTCGGCGTCGAAGTTGATCGTGTCAGCCATGGCACTTGCCGATACGCAGCAGAGCGCAGCACACAGGGCAAGTCGCATCACGGTCTCCTTGCGGCTTCACGACGCGGTTCCCTTCGGATCGACCGGCCGACCGGCCGCTTGCCAGCCGTCGATTCCGCCGCGAAGGAATCGCGCCCTCACGCCTTGGGCGCGCAGACGCAGTGCCGTCGCCCATCCCACTTCGTGGCCGTACACGCAATAGACCACGACCTCCTGGTCCCTTGGCACGTCGCGCGCCCAGGTCGCCACGGCGGCAGGGTCTCGCCACGTCGCACCGGGGATCATGGTTTCGGTCTTGTCGAACATCCCGGCGCGCCGGACGTCGAGCAGCTGCGCCTGGGCCACGTCGTCCTGACTCGCTGCGAACGGCTCGCTGGCGCCGTGCACGGCGCCCTGATAGCGGTCGTAGACAGGCACCCAGTCGATGTTGGCCATGAAGGCGTCGACGTAGGCACCCGCCGCCGCGCCGTAGTCGAGGTGATACGCGTGCTCGTACATGTCGAGGGCCAGGATCGGAATGCCGCCGGCCAGGGCGTCGGTGTGATCGGCGGCCCATTGATTGACCAGGCTTCCGTCGCGGGGCAGGAACGTCAGCAACACCCAGCCCGAGCCTCCGCCGAGCGCCTTGCCCATGGCGACGAACTCTGCGCGCCACCGGTCGACGCTGCCGAAGCTGGCGTCGAGCGCCAGCGCCATCGCCGGCACCATCGTCTTGCCGTCGCCGCCGAGCGAGGCGAAGTAAAGCTCGTGCAGGAGCATCGAGTTCGTGGCGATCAGCTCCTCGCGCTTGAGGCCGTTGAGCTGGAAGCCCGGCGCGCTGGCGACGTCGAGGGCCTGCAGCTGGGTGCGGATTGCATTCAATCGCGTCACCGCGCCGGTGTAGTTGTTGGTGTGGTGACTGGCGACCAAGCGTTCCGAGAGCCCGTTGAGCGCCGCCGACGAAAAGGCGAGGGGGCGGGGCGTGAAGTCCATGGTGATCTTTCGGTTGTTCAGACGTGCGTCATCAGGGGTGGAAGGCAGCGCCGGCGCCGCATCCGACTCGGGCGAGGCCGGGCTCATCGGGCGTTGCCTTTGTCTGCACCGCGCTGCGCGTCGCGTCCAAAGTGGGCGTAGAGCGAGTCGAGCACGTTGCTCATCTCGGCGAGGAGGGCGTCGTCGTCGGCGATCCGCTCGCGCGCGCCGGCCATGATCGCCTCGAAGCCGGTGGCCTCGGCAACCGGCTCGCCGCCGACGTCGAGGGCGTGAACGATCGTTGCCAGGCGGGCGAGGGCGGCGTCGTCGCCAAGGCCGAAGCTCGCCAGCAGCGTTTCGAAGGTGACTCGATCGCCGACGTGGGTGAAGGTCGCGCCGTCGAAATCGAAGCCAAGCGCGCTCTTGGGGCAATCCGAAGGTTTGGCGAGCCAGCGGAACCTGGCGTCGGGGTCGATGAAGCGGCGGATCAGCCAGGCGCTCGCCACCCGGTCGACCCAGAGACGGCGCCGCGTCGCCCAGGTCCGTCCGCGGTACCTGGTCACGTCGAGCTTCGGCACGCGGCCCGCGGTTTCATGGGGCTCGTCGGGCGACAGGAGCGCGTCGATGCGCTTGCTGAAGTCGATCCACGCGGCTTCGGCCTCGACGCTCGCCTCCGAGGGGAAGAAGTCGCTCGCTCGCAGCGCATCGAAGTCCTTCTCGAGGCGCCGCTTGAGGCGCGCCACGTCGGTCATCGACAGCGATCGCAGGCCACGGTTCTCGCTCTTCCAGCTCTTGCGCAGCTCGGCGTACTGCGCCGAGCGGTCGAACAGTTGCCGGTAGGCGACGTCGTCGTCGGGCGAGTCCGGCGTGACCGTCATGAGCCACGAGCTTCCGCCTTCGCGCACGCACTCGTCGCCGAGCTCGCGCAGCGCCTCGGCGCGCCCCGGGCCAGAAGGTAGCAGGTAAGCGCCATCGCGGAGGGCGACGCAGCCGAGCGACTTGAGGGCGCGCCAGATTCGCATGCGCCCGGTCGCACTCGAGGTCGGTAGAGAGATGACGAGAAGAAGCCACCCCGTCGCGATTTCGTGAGTCATGTAATACATCATACATCGGTGTAGAGTAGAAGACATCAGCGACCCAGGCACCGGAAGCCTGTCCATCGCCCACGCGCAGGAGGCCCTCTTGAGCACACGACCATTGCGGATCGCCATCGTCTATCCGGGCGACAGCGAGGTCCGTCGCCTCGCGACGCGCGAGAACAACCGCTTCGCCGCGCTGTTCGCCCCGTTTGCGGCACGGGGCGTGGACGCGCTCCCGGCGGTCTACAACCTGGCGCAGGCGAACGAGCTGCGCGACCAGCTGCTCGGGTTCGACGGCGCGCTGGTGTGGGTCAATCCGATCGACGCCGGCCATTCGCGCGCGCCGCTCGACGCCGTGCTGCGTGAAGTCGCGGCCGCCGGCGTGCTTGTCAGCACGCATCCCGACGTGATCATGAAGCTGGGGACGAAGGACGTGCTCGTCGACACGCGCGACATGGGCTGGGGCAGCGATGTCGATCGCATCGACACCCTCGAGCAGTTGCGCGAGAGGGTCGGCGAGCGCCTCGGCGCGGGCCAGACCCGGGTCCTGAAGCAGTGGCGCGGTCACAGCGGCATCGGCGTCTGGCGCGTGCAGCGCACGCCGGGCGACGCGACCTTCGAGAGCGGAAGCCTGGTGCTTGCCAGGCACGCCTCGCGCGGCAGCGCCGAGGTCATGGTGAGCTTCGCTGAGTTCGTGGCCCTCATGGCCCCGTATTTCGAGGACGGCGGCCACATGATCGACCAAGCCTGGCAGCCGCGGCTGACCGAAGGAATGGTCCGGTGCTACCTCGTGCAGGACCGCGTGGCGGGCTTCGGCTTGCAAGCGGTGAATGCGCTTCATCCGCCCGCAGCGGGAGACGGATCGATGGAGGCGCCGCCACCGAGCCAGCGGCTCTACCACCCACCCGATCTTCCCCATCTGCAAGGCCTCAAACAGCGTCTCGAGAGCGAATGGGTCCCTCAGCTCGAACGCACGCTCGGCATCGGCCGGGACGAGTTGCCGCTGCTGTGGGACTGCGATTTTCTGCACGGCGAGCCGGGCCGCGAGGGCGACGAGCGATACGTCCTTTGCGAGATCAACGTCAGCAGCGTCGCGCCGTTTCCGGACTCGGCCATCGAGCCGCTGGTCCTCGCCGCCGTGTCCCGCATCGAAAGGAACCGGTGGCTTCATCCGGGCTAACATGAATCGATGGATGGCCTGCAGGATCCCGACACCGCGCCGAAGGCCTCGTTGGTCTATCCCTTCGAAGCGCCGCCCGCGCGGGGACGGGCACTCGAGGTGGCGCCGGGCGTGCACTGGATCCGCATGCCCTTGCCCTACGCGCTCAACCACATCAACCTGTGGGCGCTCGACGACGGCGCCGGCTGGGCGGTCGTCGATACCGGCGTGCGCAACGAGGAGACGGTGCTCGTCTGGCGCGAGGTGTTCGCGAACTCGCCCGACAAGCGTCCGCTGACGCGGGTGTTCGTCACCCACATGCATCCCGACCATGTCGGCATGGCGGGATGGATGACGCGCAAGTTCGGCGTTCGCCTCTGGATGACGCGGCTCGAGTACCTGACCTGTCGCGTCATGGTGTCGGACACCGGCCGCGAAGCGCCTGACGATGCCATCGAGTTCTTCCAGCGCGCCGGCTGGGGGGCGTCGGCGATCGAGACCTACCGCGCCCGCTTCGGCAACTTCGGCAAGCACATCAACGCCTTGCCCGACAGCTATCGGCGGCTGCGCGACGCCGAGGAGGTGCCGATCGGCGCGAACACGTGGCGCGTCATCGTCGGCAGCGGCCACTCGCCCGAGCACGCCTGCCTGTACTGCCCCGCTTTGAAGGTGCTCATCTCGGGCGACCAGATCCTGCCGCGGATCTCGTCGAACGTCTCGGTGCATCCGACCGAGCCCGATGCCGATCCGATGAGCAACTGGCTCGACTCGCTCGCCAAGCTCAAGCGCGAGGTTCCCGACGACGTCCTGGTGCTGCCCGCGCACAACGAGTGCTTTCGCGGCCTGCATGCGCGAATCGACGCGCTCGCGCGCGGCCAGGAAACGTCGCTGCGCCGGCTGCGCCGGTCGCTCGGCGAGCCGAAGCGCGTCGTCGACGTCTTCGGGGCGCTGTTCGCGCGTCCGATCGGCGAGACCGACGTGCCGTTGCTCGGCATGGCCACCGGCGAAGCCATCGCCTGCCTGAACCACCTCATGCAGCGCGGCGAGGCGACGCGTTCACTCGATGGCGACGGCGTCGCCTGGTATCGTCTGGCGACCTAGGCCTCAGGGCGACTGTTGCCGATCCGGCTAGGGATGGACCTCGACGAAGAAAACGGCTCGATGGTTGCCCGGCCCGTCGGTGTGCTGGTGCACGGGAAAACGGCCCGCGATCTTCGCCACGAAAACGATCTTCCCAGGTCGATTCGGACCGACCTCGGTCATGAGCTCGTAGCCATGCAGGTGCAGCATCATTTGCCGGTCGCTCGAGATCGCGAGTTCCACCGTCTCGCCCTGGCCGACTTTGAAGGTGTTGTCTTGCCCGACCAACGCCCCGCTGCGCAGGGTCACGACAAGGCGATGGGGCGAATCGGCAGCCGCAGCGATCGTCCTCGAGAACGTTCTCGCCGGGGGCATGGCGATCGCCAGGGGATTCTCCGCCGCAGTGATGACCGCCTGGGCAGCTTGCGGCCCGACAGAAAAGATCGCCGCTGCCATGACAAAAAGTCGAACCCGCGCAAGACACTTCTGCTCCGCGGGTTGAGCGCATCCATCGGAAACGACTGCCACGCCTAGTGCCTCTTCTCGTTGTACGAACTCGGCATCCGTCATGACAAATAGTTTAGGCGTCTGGCAACGGGAGGCAGGCGCAATCAGCATCGGCTCGTAGCCCCTTTCAACTGTCGAGCGTGATCCCGGTGCGCTTGGCCAGTGCCGCGTACTTGTCGATCTGCTGACGCAGGAACCCGGCGAAGGCCGCGGGCGGCGCGACCGAGACGACGAGCCCACCGGCGGCCAGCCGGTCGCTGATGCGCGGAGTCTGCAACGCCCTCATGATCTCGGTGCTCAGCGTTTCGACGAACGGCGCCGGTGTGCGAGCCGGTGCGACGAAGCCGTAGAAGCCGACCAGCTCGAAGCCGGGCAGCGACTCCGAAATGGCTGGCAGCTCCGGATACGACGCGGCCCGCCGGGCGCTCGTGATGCCCAGCGCGCGCAGGCGCCGAGAGCGGAGGTATGGGAGCGCAGATTCCAGCGTCACGAACGCGAGCGCCAAGTCGCCGCGGATCAGCGCGGGGTAGACCTGCGCGCTGTCGCCGTACGGCACATGCTCGAGCGCGACATCGGCCTCGATGGCGAGCAGCTCGCCGGCGAGGTGCGACACCGAGCCGATGCCCAGCGACGCGAACTGCAGCGGCGGATCGGCGCGTCGCGCCAATTCGATCAATTCGGCGACGCTGCGGGCAGCGAAGCCCGGATGCGCGACCAGTACGACGATCGAATGGCCGCCGAGGCAGACGGGCTCGAAATCGGTCAGCGCGTGGTACGGCATCTGATGGCGCAGCGCCTGGTTGACGGCGTGCGGCGAAAACACCATGCCGAACGTGTTGCCGTCGGGCGCCGCCATCGCCAGCGCCTGAGTGCCGACGATCATGCCGCCGCCCGGCCGGTTGTCGACCAGCACCGGTCGGCCGAGACTTCTCGACAGCTCCTCGGCGAGCAGGCGCGCCGTGAAATCGGCAGCGCCCCCGGGAGCCTGCGGCACGATCATGCGCAGCACCCGAGCTGCACCGCTTGCGGCCAGCGCGCTGCGACCGCACAGGCCGGCGCACGCGATGGCGCAGAGCATCTCGCGCCGCGTCGCAAACGTGCCGTTGCTCATCGCCGCAGCCGGCGCGACGCGCGCCGGAATTCGTCCGCCAGCGCCGCGGCCGATGCAGTCAGCGGCCGCATCGTCGAGGTCATCAGGTACTGCACAGCCGGCGGCAGATCGAGTTCGATGGGCAGGACCTTCAGCAGCCGCGCGTGCCACAGCGGCTCCAGCGCGGCCACGCTGTTCAGTGTGACATGGTCGCTCTGAAGCAGCATCGAGATCATCGCGCCCGACGAATCGCAATGCATCACCAGCGTCGGGTCCGGCAGGCCGTGCTTGCGCATCAGCGAGACGATCGTCGGCCCGCTCGACTGCTGCACGCCGTAAAGCCAGCCATAAGGCACCAGGCTGCCCAGGTCGCGCGCATCTGCGGCTGGGTGGCCGGCGCGCACGACGATGCCCAGATCGGAACTGCACAACTGCTCGGTGTGCAGATCGGAGACGCTCTGATCGGTCGGCAACGGGCCGACCGCGAAATCGATCTTGGCTTCGCGCAGCGCCGCGATCGTCGACGTCGAGCGGCCGCCGAGGACGCTGATCATCGCGTCCGGCATGTGCTCGCGGAAGCGAGCGACGGCCGTCGGCAGCAGCATGACCTCGGCGGTGGCCGACAGTCCCACCGTGATCAGCCTGTGGCGGTCGCCGCGGAAATTCTCGATCTCCTCCTGCAGATGGCGCAGCTCCGCATCGATGACGCGCGCACGGTGCAGCACGATCCGACCGAATTCGGTGAGCTCGACGCCGCGCGCGGTGCGCACCAGCAGCGGCACGCCCAACGATTTCTCGAGGGCCGTGAGATTCTTGCTGACGGCCGCCTGCGCGAGGCCGAGCTTGCGCGCGGCGGATCGAATGCTGCCGGTCTCGATGACTGCAATCAGATCGCGCAGATGTGCTTCGCGCATCCTGTCTCACCGTGCTTCGTGTGCCTGAACGCCCAAAACTATGGCATGCGCGGCCATCGGCCGAGGCCGTCAGGGCGGGGTGGGCCGCCGCGGTTGGGCCCAGACCTTGTCGCTCGACCAGTGCAGGTGGACGATGCGAAAGCTGTCGCCGGCGCGGCGCACGATCGCCGTCTCCTGCACCACCTGGTCGATCGCCTTGCCGTCGGGCAGCTTGCCGGTGACGTGGTACGTGCTCAGTACCCAGCGCTCGTTGCCGCTGCCGCCGACGCGACGGGCCTGCAAGGCCCAGTCCGAGACGGCGGCCATGTCGATGTCGCTCGGCAGATGGCTTAACGCATAGGCCTCGACCGTCGGGTCCGTGATGCCGAACTCGAACACCACCAGCGAACGGTCCAGGTAGGAGAGAGCGCCGCCCGTGTCCTTGCGCTTGAGCGCGGCGCGAAAGCCGTCGACCGCGTCGGCCGGCAGCTTGGCGGTCTGCGCCCACGCCGCGCCGGCCAGGGCCAGGCTCGCGGCGGCGAGCAGCAGGCGCGCCCGCACGACCCACGCAGCGCGGCTCATCGTCGTCTCGGCGTGCAGCGACTACGCATTGGGGTCGATCAGTTTGGGATCGATCAGCTCGATGATGACGATGTCGCCCTCGACCACGCCTTCCAGCGAGGGATCGGTGTCGCGCACCGTCAGCTCGTCGGGGGTGTTGCTCTTGAGCCACAAGGTCTTGGCGAACATTTTTCCCCTGATGAATGTCAGCCGCCAGCCGCGCATTTCGTTGCGCTTGGGCGCCACCATGCCCGGGCCGATCGGCTCGAAGCGCAGAGTGGAGATGCGACCCGCCTTGCCGGCCGGGCCGACGCGAGTCACCTTGGCGGTGAAGCGCCGTAGCGCCGGGTCGACCGCATCGTGACCGGCAATCTGCATCCCGTCGAGCCGCGCCGGGTCGGCCGCGGCATTGAGCGTGAGCAGCGACGCCGCGGCCATCACCGAGGTCCGCACGGCGGCCAAGATCCATGTCGCCAGCCGCATCGTCGTCCTTTGGCTGAATCGAAAGTCGGCGATCTTACGGGCGAGGGCGGCGCTGCGACTTGTGTGCTCACCTTTGATGAACGACTTAACCGTCGGTCATCTTCCGAAATCGGGTTGCTGCGGATGGCATGGCAATGGATTGACACCTAACCTAGCCAGCCCATTCCCTCACCACGTTGATCCGACTTTGAAGCTGGCATGACAAATCACACTCGCTGGCCCTTGTGGCTCGCGACAGTGCCCGTCGTCGCGCTGGCAGCCACGTGGTGGTGGCCGTCGTTCGATGACGCAGTCGTGGCGGCGCCGATTCGGCCGGTCGCGTCGGCGCCGGCCCCGGCGGCGGATCCGGCTCCCACTTTAGTGATCGCTCCGACGCCGGTTCCGGCGGCTGCGAAGCCGGTCGACGCCGCACTATCCGCGTCGGCGTTCAAGCTCGTCGGCACCGTCATGGCGGCCAAGAGCGCCGACAGTTTCGCGCTGGTGCGTCGCACGGCGGACTCAAGACTGGTCCAACTGCGCGCCGGCGACCGCGTCGAGGGCTTGACCGTCAGCGCGATCGAGTCCGGCGATGTCGTGCTGGCCGGCGCGGGGCAGTCGATCGTGATCGAAGCCGACAGAACGGCCGCGTCGCCAGCGCCTTTCATCGCGGTCAGCCCCTCTCCCGCCGCGGACGTGGAACCGGCATGGGCGGGCGACCCCGCCCCCTTCGGACATTGACGCGAAGACTCTCTCCACGCCCCTTGCTCGTTCGATGCAGATAGGAAGAACCATGAGACAACCCATCAAAGCCAACTTGTCGCTGATCGCCGCCATGACCAGCGCGTCGCTGCTCGCCGCTTGCAACGGCAGCGACGACGCGCCCGCTGCCGCTGTGCTGCCATCCGCCACCTTCACGCCGGTGGCCCAGGCGTACGTGGCACCGCCCAGGCTCTGCGCGCCCGGCCCGGGTGACCAGGCAGAGCCGGGAGTCAATGGCCACATTCCCAAATCGGCGATGTTCGATGCCGTCATCAACCCCGATGGCTTCCAGGGCTACTGGTGCGGCGTGAAACAGGTGGCGCAGCACACGCTGTTCGGCCGCGGCGCCTTCGGCG
>Ga0157375_10004028_pt1 | contig 12747 bp, 10 predicted proteins | sample M35metaG_FD_115311 | JGI IMG/M metagenome (GOLD analysis project Ga0157375, IMG submission 115311) | Miscanthus rhizosphere microbial communities from Kellogg Biological Station, Michigan, USA - M3-5 metaG | ecosystem: Host-associated > Plants > Roots > Rhizosphere > Soil | place: USA: Michigan...
AGACTCGTCAATCCGCTAGCGCGACGCTGAAACTGGAATGCCGTCGAATAGAACACGTGGTCGAGGACGATCGGTCCCGACAGCGTACCGCTAAAGATCTGTTGTCCGTAGCGCGTCGCGAGCTGCGACGCGACCGGCGTCGTCCACTGAAACGCCGGCGCGTCGAGCGTCGTATGGATCGACCGCTGCAACAGGTTCGTTCCCCCCTGCATGCGAAGCGTCGTTTGGATGCCGGCGAACCCGCCGCGGCTCGGGTCGTACGACGACGTCACGACGCCAACACGAAATCCGTCGCGTGGGACGTTGCCGCCGAATCCCATGCCGTTGAGGATCATCCCGTTCTGATCACCCGTGATGCCAAACGCCGAGACAGTCGGAAGACCACCCGTGGCGCTCGGAATCAGCGTCACTCCTGGAATTGTCGTCAGCGCCAGCGTTAGGTCCCCAGTGAGATCGCCGGTCAAACCGTTGTTCGGGTTGACGAAACTCGTTTGACCGCCGACGCTGAAGTCGCCACCGACGTCGGATCGCACCGCCCTCGGACGCTCGCCCACGGACCGCACGGCGCCGAGCTGCGCGGCGACTTGCGATAATTTGAATTCAACAACGGGCATCGACCCATCTGGGAGCCGGCTCACGACGCGACGCTGCGGCGCAAACCCCAGCATGTTGACGCCGACCATGTAGGTGCCGTTGCCATTTTCAAACGCGATCGCGAACGCGCCCCTCGCATCCGTACGCGTCGGCCTCTGCACCTTCGAGACAGTATCGACCGCGACCACCTGCGCGCCGAGCACCGGCACAGTATCGGGTCCGGTCACCCGTCCACGGATGACGTCGGTTCGCGGGCCGACCTGGGCCGCGGACGGAAGCGCCGAGAGCGTCAGGACAACGGTCGCGCACACTGTGAGTCTGGCGAGCGTCGCGCGTACGAAGCGTTGAATCGACGCACAGCGCTCGACGGTGAGACTCCTCATCAGCAAATCAAACATTGAGAGCAACTAGACTGAGCGTTTGCGCGGCGTCGCTGCAGCGCGACGATAAGTCTTCAAAGCGAGGCCCATCGTAGGGAGCGTTCCAGCGTCTGTCAATGCCGCTTTGCCATATTGGAACATTGAAGCGCTGGGTCTTCCAGCTTTGTGGTGGGTAGAAGGGATTAGAGGGTTCTCATTATCGTGGGTCGAGGTCCAGTCCGCCGCAATGAAAATAGATCGCGGCCTGGAACCGCTCTCGGTCGCGGAAGTCACGCGAGGAGTATTTGATCCACTGGCTCTTCGCGTTGAGACCCTCGGTCACCGCGTCGGTGATCCGATGGTTCAGGTAGTTTAGAATATTGTCGAGGTGCCGGCGGATGATGCCGGCGACATGAATCATCGGCCTGAGTCGAGATCGGATGGCCCAGGCCTGCCAGCGCTCGAAGAAGGCGCGCGCGGCCGGGATCGAGCGATGTCCCAGAGGTGGCGGAACGCATCCTTCATCGCCCACGCCCGTGCGGACTTGAGGGTGCTCTTGCGCAGCCGCCGGAACTGCCGACGACTGGCCGCGGTGAAGTCGCCGCCCCGACGTGCGTCTTGAGCCAGAGGAACTTGGTGCCGGTCAGCCGCTTGTCGCCGCGTTTGCCGGAGCACGCGATTCTCGCGGCGCCGCACTATGCGTTTCGCGATTGCGACGCGGTCGTGCGCGCGCGCGGGATTACGCCGCACATCTGACAGAAGGGGAAGCCGACGCTCGTCGGCCGCGTGCACGGCGAGCACGCCGCTGGGTCGTCGAGCGGGACGAACAGCTGGCACAATCGCTTTCGCGTGCTGCTTATTCGGTGGGAAGTGAAAGCGCGAAACGATCTCGCGCTCGTGTATCTTGCGTCCGCGCTCATCACACACCAACAATCACACTGGTTTTTGAGACCGGTTCTTAACTTACTTTCCACTGCGCCGCGCTGATTCGAGAAAGTCATTGATCTGTTGATTCACCACCGGTGAGTTGTCGGTGTGGTTGTGACCGACACCGGGCACGATCACGGTCTTCGCTCCTTTCAGGCAGCCGGCGAGTTGCTCATTCATCGCGTGGAAGATTGGAATCGTGCGCTCGCCCTCCATGAGGAGTATCGGCATCGTGAGCGGCCGCAGATCGCCGCAGATCATTGGCGGAACCCAGATATCCGGCGGGGCGGTCATCTCTTTGCGCAAGTCCAGAAGCTGCGAGAGGAAGTAGGCCTTGAGGCCTGCCGGGATCGCGTCCCAGCTCAAGCCCGATGCGTCGACGAATGCTCTCATCGCGCCGAGCGAGTCGCCCCGGCCGAATCGCGCGCGGGTCGAGTCGAGCCCCGAACTGGTCGTCGCCGCGCGCACCGCGATCGTATCACGTGCCGCGCCGTTGCCCAATAGGGTCACCGCCGGTTCCCCGAGCACCAGTGCGTGAACGAGTTCAGGGTGCCGTCTCGCCATCTCGATCGCCACGGCGCCGCCGTACGAATGTCCGACCAAATCGACCGGCCCCAAGTCGAGCGCTCGAATGAGCGCCGCGAGGTCGTCGGCGTGGAGGCCCGGCGAGTACGTTTGCCCGTCGTCTACCTGCGCGTTCGGTTGGTGGTAGCGCCGGCTGTACGTGATCACGCGCCGTTTCGGCGCAAAGAACGCCAATTGGCGGCGCCATTCGTCGAGATTCCCGAGAGTGCCGTGGACAAAAACGATTGCCGGCCTCGCGGTGCGTGCGTCGGGGGTTGTGGTGCTATCACGGTAATTCAGCACAGTACCGTTCACGCGGATCGCGTGTAATCCCGGCGCGATTGGGGTCGCCTCCTGGGCGAGAACCGATGCGCTCCAGGCGAACAGCGACGCGGATAGGAACCGGACAACACTTCCGACGAGGCGACGATGGGACATCAGGGACTCCGGTGAGGGAACGACCAACCCGCAACTCAGTCCGTCGCGCTCGTGGTCAGGGCGGTGAGAACGTAGCCGGCCGCAGGAGTTGTCGCAACCAGTCTCATTGAACACGGCTCAGTTGTCGGCCACTGTGATTCTCTAAAGAGAAGATCACAATATGCCGGTGCTCCTACTCCATTCCCGGAAGACCCGAGCGCTCTAATGAACTGGTGCGATCACGACGATGAAGCGAACCGTTCACGCCTCTTTGGCACCGCGCCATCCATTGCAACGAACATCGACGTCGCGAGCAAACGCACTCTCGCCACGATCCCCAGCGGCGACGGCGTTGTCGTGTCACACGCGGGATGGATTCGCGTCGCCGTAAGCACGCTGTTGGGTGAGAATCTCGCCTCGACATTCGACCGTTCAATCGATTTTGCGCGTGCGGCGATTCTCGAGTCCAACGCCGGGAGGTACGAACTCATGGCGTTCAACACCCGTCAACCGTCCGGCACGCCGACGATTTCTCATGATCGAACGCAGAACGAATAGCGGATGCTACGCGCGACGGCGTTAACTCCTGGGTGGAGCTTTCGCGATGCGCGTTACCCAGTCTGTGAGAGTTTCCAAATACCGAGGCGGGTTCCGCGGCCACTGAAATGATTGGCCCGGCAGGCTGGCCACCCGCAGCGTGTGGTCGGCGTTGGGAAACACCTTGATCGTGTACTGATCGTTATGAGCCTTGTCCAATGCTTGGCGTATGGGCGCGATGCTTCCCGTGACGCCGACACGCCGGTCGAGCTCTCCATATAGAAAGAGCACGGGAACATGAACCTCCGCCCAGTATCGCGACGGGTCATAGCTCGCGATGGCCTTGGAGAACGCCCAGTAATAGCTGTCCTTGGCGGGGACAGCAAAAAACCACTTCTCGGCCGAGTCCTTGGAAACTACGGAATCGAGTTCGGCCGAGCGTCTTCCCTCCCGACCCGATTGTATCATCAGATCGACGAAGTGCTCCGCCCTGGCGCTATCCGCCGGAGTGAGCCTTCCGCCGCCAAGAGAGTTTCGGAGACTGAAACGCTCTCCTTCGTCAACACGAATGCCTGACGCCGCGGACGCCACCACGAACGCGACCTTCGCACGCGAGGCGACGAGTGGTGCAATCGAGGCTCCCTGGCTGTGACCGTAGATCCCCACGCGCGACGAGTCGATGTCAGTGCGCGCTCGGAGCATCGCGACGGCCAACATCGCGTCCCGCCCCAATGTCTCGTAATCAGCGATGCGCCAATTTCCCGTCGACGCACCGACGCCGCGCTTGTCATAGATGAGAGTCGCGATTCCACGCCGGGCGAACAGATCGGCGAGAAACCGGGACGCAAAACGGCCCTCCGGCCCGGATCCGTGGAGAAACGCGATCGCGGGGTGGCGCGACCGTCCATTGTTCGGAACCAACAGCGAGCCTGCTAGCGTCGTCTCGCCGTTGGCGAACGTCACCTGCTCCTCGTGATACGGCACCGTCATTGACGGAGCCGCCTTTCGAACATCGAAAGAACCTTGCGCGTCTCCGTCGCGGAATGTGCCGGAGAGATGATCGTTTTGGAGTTCGCCGTCGAAGACAGCGGTGGTGCGGTCACCGACCAACTCGAAGTGGATTCGCCTGGACACGCGCGAAACCTTCGAGAGAGGGATGCCCACCACTCGGAGTTGTGTTGAGCCGAACTGGCCGGTATACGCCGTGTCACCACGCTGAAAGTCGAAACTCACGGCCAAGGTTGCGCTCGCGCGCCTCCATTCTCCCTCCCACCGACCCTCGAGGGGTGACTGCGCCTCGGCTGTCGAGAGCGTCGCACCGAACAAGACGATGGCCGTACGGAGCGTCTGTTTCATGAACTTCTCGGAATTTCGAGCGACAATTCGCTCGGGGTTCGAGCGACATTCGCTCGTCAAGCTTCGACACCGATGAATGTCGAGTAGATCTTGCGTCGACACATCACCCGTCGAAATCAGCGTTGTCGAAAGGTGCGCTGTCGTTCAGGACGATGTTGTCGCGCCCGGCCTTTCGCCGTCTCGGGCTCGAGCCCGTCATATCCGTGCATCGCGCGCCCAGATCAGAGCCTTGAGCACGAAGAGGTCGAGACTTCTATGCCGGATATCGATTCGGGTATCCGCCGTGCGTCATCGTTTCCTTATAAGAAGGATGGTAAGACCATCGCCCTAGAACACAAGGGCAAGCCGCGTTACGGTCGTCATCGCCGGGTTGACGGCTATTTTTTTGGCGCGAGATCTGAGGGAGCTGGTACGCCATCTCAGACACCGACGGCCATTGCGCCCGCGACGTCCGAGGCCGTTCTGCTGCCGCGCGCCGCATCCCTCACGGCAGATCAGGCTTGTTACGGACCCGACGACTGCGTTGAGCCGCACGCTCGACGGGTGGTACGTTGATGTTCAGCAGCTCCGACACCAGATGCGGTCGAGGCGATGAGTTAGAATACCTCAGACAGCGGACGTCGACCCGTAACCGCGATTTTCGAAAATGGGATTCGTCATGAGCACTCGGTTTTTGTTGGTCGCACTTGGCGCGCCGATTCTCGCCAGTGCCTGTCACAGGAGCCGGACGGCCGCTCCACAGACGGCGGCGACAAGGCCAGAGCAGAGCGTGTTCACCGACAGCGCGATGCACGCACAGCGCTGTGAGCCGATCAAGCCGGATGAGAACTGGCGTGTGGTGTGCATTCCGAAGGATCAACGGGTCGACTATGGTGTTCGACCTAAAAAGCCATGACGCGTCGCAATAGCTTTACTTGAGTCGTAAACTCATCTCAGTCGCCGTTTGTGCGGCGTTACCTCGCCGCACCAATTAGCCGCCGTCGGCAGCGAGTGCCTCCAATCGGACGATCATGAAAGCATCCCTCATTGCCATCGCGGCGCTCGCAACCACCACCGCCGCGCGCGCACAGACACCGGGTCTGACCGGAACGCTCGTCATCACCAATAAGACGCCGTCCACCGCAACGATCATCGACGTCGCGACCAAGCGAACTCTCGCGACGATCCCCACCGGCAACGGCCCGCATGAAGTGGTGCTCTCGTCCGACGGGCGTCTCGCCGTCGTCAGTGACTACAGCGGCCAACCCGGTCGCACGCTGACCGTCATCGACGTCCCCGCGCTGCGCGTCGTGCGCACGATCGACCTCGGCCAATACAATCGACCACACGGAATGGTGTTTCTTCCGGGCGACAGCATCGTGATCGTCACGTCCGAAGCAAGCGGCAACGTCGTGCTCGTCAACGTCGTGGCCGGCGCGATCGTCAAAGCGATTGCCACTGAGGGCCGCGGGTCGCACATGGTCGGCGTTACCGCCGACGCAACCCGTGCCTACACCGGCAACATGCAGAGCCACTCCGTCTCGCAGATCGATCTCCGCGCCGGCACCGTCACAAAGAGTTGGCCTGTGCCCAACACGCCGGAGGCGATCAACGTCACGCCCGACGGAAAGGAAGTGTGGGTCGGCAGCAACGCGACGGCGAAAGTCAGCGTCATCGACGTCGCCTCGGGCGCGACAACAACCGTCGCCGAGGGCGTGAAGTGGCCGTATCGCGTGCTCTTCTCGCCCGATATGAAAACTGTAATGCTGCCCGACCTCGGGAATGAAGAGCTTCGCTTCATCGATCGCGCGAGCAAGCGCGAGCTGTCGCGAATCGCATTCCCAGGTGGCGCCCCGCAGGGCATCACTCGCACGCCCGACGGACGTTACATCTTCCTGTCGCTCAGCAAGGAAGCGCGCGTCGCGGTCATCGACGCGACGACGCGCGCTGTCGTCGCGCACATCCCTGCCGGCGATACGCCGGACGGCGTTGCCTACACGAGGCGGACGCAGGCGCCATAGTTCTGCCGTGGCCTCTGGACGTGATCCTGAGTCGCGAAGTCGCAAAAAGGATCGCTCTCTCGCCAAGGCGGTAAAGCCTTGGATGGACAGCGATCCTTTCGCTCGCCTCCTGATCGCCGGTCACCGGCCGCACGGCACAACGGCCACCAGATACGTTCGGACGCCCGTGCAGTAAAGGCTGGTGTCCGAGCTGCGCTGGGCAAGGGCGACCAGGACTTGCCGTGCCGCGTCGTGCTTGCCTGCGCTGTCCAACGCGATACCGAGCCAGTACTGTGCTTCGGAATCGGGTGGACCCATGTGGAGTGTGCGCCGAAATGCATCCGCCGCGCCCGCCCATTTGCGGCGGCCGATCAGTAGGCGCCCGTATTGCTTGAGCGTCGCGGCGTCGGGCTGGCGGAACACGCCCGCACCGAGTGCGTCGATGGCCGCGGTTGTGTCGCCGAGGTTGAGACGCGCGAAGCCGAGGTTGAGGTAGCCGGTGGGGACTGCTGGATCGAGTGCGATCGAGTGAGTCAACTTCTCAACGGCGTTTTTGTAGTCTCCGGCGAGCATAAGGGCGTACCCCCATGCTTCAAAGGTCGCGGCGATGTTCGGGCCGTAGTGCGCAGCACTGGCGAACTCGCGGCCACTCGCAACGCTGTCTCCTTGTTCGGCAAGAATACGCGCGAGGTTCGCGTGCGGCTGGGGATTGGTCGAGTCGATCTGAATGGCCCGTCGATAGAAGAGCTCCGCGTCATCAACATTCGAGCCCGTCTGGTCGAATCCGCACTCCGAGACAAACCCCATGACGTTGTTGGCCTCGGTCCTGTCCAGTCGCTTCCGAGCCAACATGAGCTGCCGAGCTGCCAAAACGCGTGCGGTATCACATGCGCCAGTAAAACGATGCATCCGGATCGCGATGTACGGCTCGGCATCCTCGAGAATCTTCGCGGCGATTCGCACGAGGGCGGCGTCGGGATTGTCGAGAGAAAAGCTGGCCTGATGATGGTGACCGCCCGTGACAGACGCAGTGACGATCCACGAATCGCGTGTCGGCTCAGGCGTCTTTGAACGCGCGCTCACTTCCCACGACACTCGCTTGGCTTTGTGCCCAAACGTTCCGTCCAGGAACGTGAGAAATGCTGGAAGCGACATCTTCACGCCGGGAATTTCGATATCGGGATAATGAACGTCCGTCTCAATGATCCACCCACTCTGGCTCGCCGTTGGCCGCGACGCCTCGCGGAGCGAATCGATGCGATCGAGAAGGCGCTCGGTCAGCTCCCGCGCGCTGAGACCAGACGCCAGGAGCGGAGCGGGCAGCACGATGGGCGCGACGATGATCGACGGTGTTCGGAAGAGCTGAAACACGTATACGCCCGCGACGAACGCCGCCATAAGGGTTGGAAGCGCGATCCAGATCTTCTTCCCGAAAGCAAGCACGCGGCGAATGCCATCCTTCGCTTCACTTAGACCACTCGAACCGACATTCGGGGGTGTGTTCATAAGGCTCACCGCTTGATGGCGGTCGCAGCACGCGCGGCCGCAGACTTCGTTAGCGAATTGCGTTGGGCAGCTGTACCCGAGCGCGCGAGCGAGTCACGCAGGCGCGTGACCAGCCAAAGGTGTCGTGAGAGAAACACTGCGGTGCCGGCGGCTGTACCGGCGGAGTCGTAGCGATAGCTGCTGGCGAGGTTGAGCGCTTGACCCATCTGGGCTGTTTGTGCAAGGCTGGGCAATTTCGGGCAGGCGCAGCCGCTTTTTGGGCAAGACTGGGCGGCGCTCGACATCGCGCCGAGGAGATTCGGATTCCTTGCGAGAAGACCGCTGACGTCGCGAAGGGTCGCCGTTGAATCGACCGACGCACGTTGCTCGAGCGCCTGATACGTCGCGGACGCCGTCTTGGGGCTGAGGAGCTCTCCTCCCGGCTTTGCCCAGGGTCGCGCGATCGCACACCCATCCGGTCCCGCGACGACCGTTTTCGCGAGCTGCCCACCCGCGACCTGGCACAGTATCAGCGTGAATAGACCACTCATCGACAGGCGCATATGTCCCTCCAGTGAAACGCCGACTTCAAACTATTCTCACGTCGCATTCGCTCGTCACGAGAACAGGTCGCTCTCCTCCTCGATCAGGCGCACGTTGGGTCCAAGCGCCTCCGGCTTCGCCGGCATCGTGTCCAACGCCTTAAAGGCGTTGGTGAAGCGAATTCCGGCGTCGGCTTCGATGCGCGTGAGCGGCACTTGAAAGACATGGAATTCATCGAGCTCGAGCGATTCGGCCTCAACGAGATCCTTGATCAAGTTGCGCTGGGTCAGGATAAAGGCCCTCACCTTGTCTTCACCGTCGGCGTCGTCCGTATATGCGACGAGTTTCCAGAATTCGATCGGGATACGCACGTTCTGGAATGAGGGATCTTTCGGCCGCAGGATCGGGCCGCCCAGCAACGACACTTTGAGATCGGCCACGCTGACGTCCTCGAAGATCGCGTCCTCGAGTCTGCCCCATAAGCCTCGGCGCTGTCCCTGATTGAACCGCTGGTGCTGGGGCGTGATGTTAGAGAAAAAGAAACTGTCGCGATTCGCTTGGTCGGCCTCTGTCATTGCCCCCCAGCACAGATCGGCCCGGCGAGCGACATGACCCCTGTCCAGCGGATTGTTGGCATACAGGTCGTCGCCGATCTGGAACTTGTCCAATCCACCGCGTTCATCCTTGACGAACGGAATGCCGGCACGATCGATCTTCTTGATGTTGCCGCCATCAATGTTCCACGCCACGACGCGCGGGAATTTGCGCGACTTGCTCAGCCAGACCGAGAAATGTGTGTACTTGATTTCTCGGCGTCTCTCTAGCGTGGCAAGATCCGTGGTGATCGCGTCTGTGAATTTGACATCGGGAATCGGAAATCTGAGGAAGCTCTGGTTAAAGCCGCGCCGCAGATCCTCTCGCACAGCGTCGGGAACGGCGACGACAGCCTGTTGGTCGTCGGTGAGCGGCTGAATCTCGAGTTTCTCGAACACGGCCGCCGCGTTGCAGGCAAGCGCGAACTCCGCGTCGGAATCCTCGGCGTCGCCGGCGAAGTGGAGCCCTAGCATGATGTCTGTCGGCTTGTTCGCGTTGACGGCCATCCAGCAGGAGCCCGAGTCGCCTCCTTTGGAGATCTCGCCATCCTTGGGCTTCCTGTCCGTGTCGACGCCGATCTCAAACCCACCGATGCTTTCTCGCACCCCTTGGCCGTAGTCCATCTTGGTGATCACCTCGACTCGCGTAACGACGCCAAACGTCACGCCAGTTGTGCGACCCGATTTTACGACCGCATCCCCCAATTCCGCCTTGCCGATTCGTCGCACGCTCGTGCCGAGATCCATGATCTCGAGGCTCGTATCACGCGATTCGATCGACGCGATGGCGCAGTCGCCCGCCGGGCCCAAATGACTTCTACGCAGCGTGCCGACGACGTTGAGCTCGACGCGATTGTCATCGAATGGCCCGGGTTGAACGATCTGATCGCCTATCTGTCCGGCCGGAGTGTGAAGAACGTGCCAGTTGCTCAACATCACGCGGTCGCCGCCTCGCTGATCGAGTACGAACGCCCCGAGCGTGCCGGCCGTCGTCCGCACGTTCGCGACACTGATACCGGGGATCATCGTGTCCAGACGCTGCTTTCGCAGATCCTTTTCCACGGCTTCCGCGTTCACGAGGACGTAGCTGGGGCGAAACGTTCGCTGCACAATGTCAGTCGGCAGCGCAACGCCCTCGAACGTGATCTCTTTCGGGATGGGAGTCGTTGTGACGGTTTCCAGCATCTCGGGTCGAACTTTCTGATCGACGCTGAACTGGAGTGCCAACTCGCCAGTGGGTTCACCGGCCACCTGTTTGAAGCCGATCCCAACGCCGTTGATGTTTGGATCGGCGAGATAGTCATCGCAGTGCGACCGAATGAACCGCTTCATTCGATCCATCATCTCAGCGTTCGCGGCCGCCCGCGATGCCGTCTTTCTCGCACGTTTTGATGCCGTCTTCGTCTTCGTTCGCTTTCCGGTCGGAGTCGAACGCGCGGATGTCGGTCTTTTCTTTTTCGGCACGAGTCACCTCGGTAGCCAGATGGGTGCGAGACGGGGAACGCATTCGCGACAACCGCAAACCGGACGCGAATGGCCTAGTCCACCGACCCACTACCGGTCGAAGCGTCCGATTGCCTTGATAGACGGACGCGTTCCCCAGTTTTCACAGGTCACCGATGAACGCCGCTTGACCGACGTTTACTCTTACGACAATCGGAGTGACAACATCATATATAAATATTGTTGATGCGCGCCGGCCGATTCGCTGAGATGTCGAGGGCAGCGTATTCCCGTCGTCCTTTGCCGACGCTGAAAACTCGACGGTACTCTCCTCGCTCTGGAGTCGCGCTCCCGCCGCGATTTACTCCGCGCGCAACGCCGAAATCGGATCTACGCGAGTTGCACGCCGGGCGGGTAGGTAGCTCGCCAAGACGGCCGTCAGAACGAGCATCGTCGCGACCGCGCCATACGTCAGCGGGTCGGTTGCCGTCACACCATAGAGCAAGGACTCCATGAATCGCGTCAGCCAGAGCGCGCCAACAAGGCCCAATGCCAGGCCCAGCGTCGCCAAACCGAGCGCACGTGTCACGACCATACGACGCACATGACCGGGGGTCGCGCCAAGCGCGATGCGAATGCCGATTTCTCGCGTTCGTTGCGTGACCACGAACGACAGCACGCCGAACACACCGAGAATTGCGATGACGAGTGCGACGCCGGCGAAGACGCCGAGCAACGTGGACGACCAACGCGCCGGCGCCACCGCGGTTGCCAGTACGTCATTCATCGTCTGCACGTTTCGAATGGGCAGATTGGAATCGAGCTCGCGAATCACCGCTCGGGCGGCGGAAACGACGCTAGTGGGATCTCCAGCAGTGCGCACGACGTAACTCATCATGGGCCACTTCGGCATCACCGACAGTGGGATGTAAACGATCGCGAGCGGTTCGCTCCCGAGTCCATCATCGCGTGTGTCGCTCACGACACCGACGATTGTACCCCGCGGAAAAAGTCGATTGTCCGGCGCGCCCATATATATCGGCTTGCCCAGCGGATCTTCGTTTGGATAGTACCGCCTCACGAGCGCCTCGTTGACGACGACCACTGGAGACTCGGCGCGATCCGCCGGCTCGAGCAGGCGCCCACGGCGGAGGGAGATGCCGACGGTCGCGAAGAATTGCGGCGTGACGACGCGATAGGCCTCGACGGCCGCCTTTGCGCTCGCGGGGTTTGACTTGTCGAGACGGGCGAACCCGGCGGCGATACCAGGACCACTCACGGGAAGCTGACTCGTGAGAGCGGCGGATTGCACACCCGGAAGCGCGCGAATGCGCTCGATCGACTGCGGAAAAAAGTTCGGATTCGCGCTGGGCAGTCTGACACTGAACGTCAAAACGTGCTCCGGTCGTATCCCCGGGTTGACACGCTGCAAGAGCTCGAAGCTCCGAAGCAGCAGCCCGGCACCGATCAGGAGCACCATCGCCACGCCAAGCTCGGAAACGACCAGCACGCTGCGAGCGAATGTCCCGCGCGCGCTACCCTTCCCCGATTCGCGAAGAAACTCATTCGATCCTCCGCGCGCAAGTTGCCAGGCCGGGATGCTTCCAAAAATCAACCCCGCGAGGAACGACACGGCGATAGTAAACGCTAATACGCGTCCGTCGAGCGCGATCTCGCCGGCTCGCGGCAGGTTCGTGGCCGCGTCAGCCCGCATCAGCAGCGTCAGGAACGCCCGACCAATGAAAACTCCGACAGCGCCACCCAGCAGCGCGAGCAGCATACTCTCGGTGAGCAGCTGTCTGGCGATGCGTGCCTGTCCCGCGCCGAGGGCCTGGCGCACGGCCATCTCGCGGCGGCGAGCGTGCGCGCGGGCGAGCAGCAGGTTACCGAGGTTGGCGCAGGTGATGAGTAGTACGAACGCGACAGCGCCCATGAGCACGAGGAGCTGTG
>Ga0157375_10004029_pt1 | contig 12745 bp, 10 predicted proteins | sample M35metaG_FD_115311 | JGI IMG/M metagenome (GOLD analysis project Ga0157375, IMG submission 115311) | Miscanthus rhizosphere microbial communities from Kellogg Biological Station, Michigan, USA - M3-5 metaG | ecosystem: Host-associated > Plants > Roots > Rhizosphere > Soil | place: USA: Michigan...
AAAAAAATACCTACCAAACAATGAAGACGTTTTTAAACTCTCAAACCCCGACTCCAAAGGTGATAATATATCCTGAGAAAATAAAGCATACTCAGAAAGAATAAATTGTAACAAAAAAAAAACAAGAATAACCAAAACAAGTAAAATCACTACTATCAAGATTTACCAAAAAATAAGATCAAAAAAACAACTACCATAAACCTACCAAAAAAAAGAAAAAAGAGACCTGATCCCAAAATAGTCATCATTATTTTAATAAAAAAAGATAGAACCATAAGGTCTTCCAGATCACCGGAGAACTCTAAAAAACGAAGTTAATAAAATCAAAGCCTCTCCTACAAAAAACGAAAGAATCGCCAAAATCACAGGACCAATAACTCACTGAAATAACAAACACAGCAACAGCACTACAACACCCTCTAACAAAACAATAACCAACAACGGCTTAGATCACTTAAAGACCCTAAACGAAACCAACAATAAGGTTATACCTACCATAAAACTAACAAAAAGGGTTACCATGACTATAAAAAACTTGTCTGTAAAACAAGGCCCAGCTTAGCTAATAGTCGAGATAAAACCTTCGCTATGCAAAAGCGATACTTAAAGCTACAATCTCATAGGAATAACCTGCCAATCGGAAATTAGCAATACTAAATGTACTAATCCTATGTCCTAGTGGTGATCATCATATCTCATTTTCGATGAGGAGAAGAAAGGATGTCTACTTTGTTTGAGCAAATTCTAAATTTGCTGAGCTAATCCTCCAAGGTAGAAAAACTTCTCTTTTTCCTTTCGTACTAAAAAAAAGAAAATACCAAAAGCCTATTGAAACTGAACTGTTTTACAACGTTCTGAACTCAGATCACTTGAACTAACTAAGGATGAACAATCCTAACAAGTCTATTTATCAAATTCAATCCAACATCGAGGTCAACTATTCTTACTGTATAAAAACTACCTAAGATTAATGCTGTTATCCCTAGGGTATCTATGTCTTTAAGGGTTAAGAAAAAGAATCTTATTGTGTTTCCCCAACAAATTCAAGATCCTAGGGTCTTATCGTAGTGCTTAACCTCAGCAGAATTTTAACTACTTATTCTACTTAAAAAAATGTTAATCTTCATTTATTTTATTCCCTTTTATACCGGACTAAAATTAATAATCAAATTATTTTGCTACCTTAGAGAAAACCTGCTCTTTACCACGCAGGGAGCAGGGGATACTACCTAATTACGTAGAAATGTTTTTGTAAAACGATAAATAAGATTATTAGTTTTAGCAACTCTTTTACTTTAAATCGATCAGCTTTTCCATAAGAAGAAAAAACTTCCAGACAAAGATAAATAGTGTATGAAAAGTAGATATCATAAGATGTTTAATGTCTTTAAATAACGCTTTATTACTCACTGTTCTATATGAAGAGCAAACCGATATTGATACAATATTTCTACTTTTTCTACTAGAAGACGATGGATCAATCCTGATCCCAAAGGCACGCTACTTGAGGCTGCTTTCGCGCTTGAGGAGCATGAATCCTTTAGTCTAACTAACTTAAGCTTCATGACTTATTGGATAATTTGAAATTATCTTTTGGCTTGCCTAGTCATAAATTTTAAGACTTGATTCTACTATACCTGATCCCTTGCGTGTTGTTTATTAGTCCCTACAATCTTTTTCCCATTTAAAATCGTGATGACTGAACTTATTAGCAATGTTGGGATATTTAGACTATCAATCTTAGGTAACATACAAGTACTTGTCTTCTTCATATTGGTCATTACCATTTCCCTGTGTGTTTTTTCTTGATCACGATTTTATATGCATAACAAGAGTCTTAGGTGATTTTTTTCTACACTATTTATCTTTGTACTTTCGATAATTATATTAATCTTTAGAGAAAGCCTATTCTTTATCTTCCTAGGGTGGGAAGGACTAGGAGTCTCCTCATTCCTGCTTATTATCTTTTATCAAAATTGAATAAGAGTAAATGGCGGATTACTAACATTACTAACTAATCGGGTAGGAGATGCCTGTTTAATTATTAGTTTTTCTTACTGAATATTCCTACTTTCACCTAGGTTCAACTCTAACCAGCTTCTAATTATCTTAGTGTTCACCTTAGCATTTACTAAAAGAGCTCAATGGCCCTTTACTAGTTGGCTACCAGCAGCTATAGCTGCTCCCACACCAGTTAGCGCTTTGGTACATAGTTCCACTCTGGTAACTGCTGGCATCTGAATACTAATTCGATTTTTTCATAATTCTTATTCAATTCTATGACTGCTATTCGGAAGCTTAACAACCCTAACAGCAAGGCTTGCTGCTTTGTTAGAAGTAGACGCAAAAAAAATTGTAGCTCTATCAACCTTAAGTCAGTTAGGTATAATGGTCCTCTCATTATACCTAGGAGGAAAATTGATTTGTTTCTTCCACTTAGTCTGTCATGCTTTAGCAAAAGCAAACTTATTCTTAATTATTGGAAGAATGCTAAGGTTGAATTACTCTCAACAAGACTCTCGAAAGTTATCAGTTTCTATTAACGCTTTAATAGTAGCACTATTTATTAGAATTTTAAGGCTAAGAGGAATCTTATTTCAGAGTGGAATATACTCTAAGGAGCAAATTCTCCTAACACACTTCGTCTTGTCTAATAGAGTATACTCATGAGTAATCCTTATTGCTTTGGTAACGTTAACCCTATCCTACTGCCTTAAATTACTTTCTATGTGTCTATGGGGGGAAATGGAAAAAACTTTTATAACCTCAAGGAGGGTGGTGATGCACCTTCCCGTTTTGGTACTCTCTACACTCACTCTAGTATTTGGATTCTTCTATAGCAACAATACCTTTATTAATGTAGGTACATTTAGAAGGTATTGGGTATTGTTGCTTATATTCTTTCTCTTTACTAGTACCTTCTTACCTTTATTATTCGGGTTCTCTCTTCAGCTTCTAGTAAGAAAAAGAGTTTTCATACTAAGACTTTTTAAATATGTCTTGTCATATATTTTAATATTAGAACCTACTTATTTTATCTTTTCTAATACTTTTTTAGTAAAAAATACTTTAAGTACTCTTACTCCACTAGTTATTATCTCACTTGCGATTTTATTTGTCTAATAATAAGAGAAATACTTTTGCTTTTCACAACACTTTTAATAACACTTCAAAGAACCTTTTGATGCAGGTTGTTAACCATCCCATTATCTATTTTATCAATTTTTATTGCTCGCCAAGTACTTGAGTTCTCCGGATTGGTAGTGTTTATTTTTTGCTTAGTGTTTATTGGAGGACTACTCCTATTAATTGTTATAATCTCAACTTTATCCCATAAAGAGAGAAGACTAATTATTGATATTCTACTAATAGTTGCTGTTTATATAATGTCTTATTTTTTCCTTTCAAAGGTAAGAGACATTGACTTCAGAAACAAAGTGAATGCTATATTCTGGTATGAGAGTGTACCCGGAATGATTAGACTACCGTTAATGTCTCTTTTTATTTCCTTGATGACAATCAGGTCTTTTTTATCAAATTCGAAAATAATAAGACGAATTGTCTAAAAATTATTTCATACGTAAACTCAAAAGAATAAAAATAATCATACTACGTCCACGAAGTGTCAGTATCACAATGAAAACTCGAGGAAGAAATGATGTCCGAAAGATAATTTATTCATACTTACCCGAAGAAAAGAAATAAAGAGTATAATAGCTCCGAGGCAAACGTGAAAACCATGGAAGCCAGTTCCTAGAAAAAATAAGGAACCGAACACTCCAGAAGAAATAGAAAATAAGGAAGAGTAATATTCTATACCTTGTAATATTAGGAAATAAATTCCCAGTAACAAACTGTAGAAAAGTCACATTGATTTTTCTCCAGCCAGCACCTCATGGTGGGATAAAGTTGCTGTTACCCCTCTCATCAGAAGAACGATGGTGTTTAATAATGGAACCTGAAAAGGCGGAATGATGTCAAGTCCAACTAATGGTCAAGTATTATTTCCAGCTGTGATAGGAGATATTCTAGCATGAAAGAATCTTCAGAAGATTCCGAAAAAAAACCACACCTCACTAAATAGAAACCAGATTAATCCCCACTTTAGTCTTGCTGCCACAAGACGAGAGTGATTGCCTTGAAATACCCTTTCTCGAGAAACGTCACGTGTCCACAAGAAAAAAATTATCACAGCTGGCAAAAATAAAACACAATTAATAAGTTTGAAGCATCCTTTTAGAAAGAATAAGAGACTCATAATAATTAAGAATGTGGCCAACCTTATATGCAAAGGTCATCAACTATTTCTTATTAAATGTGACTGTTGTCATCTAATTAAAAGAATTTTAACTGAAAAGAAAGTACAACTACCACCGGAAGAAAAGTTTGTCACATTAAGACCATGAGAGAATCGTAGCGAACACGAGGAAAGCAACTACGAATGAACAACATGAAGGAGGTACATAAAAGAGCTGTAGCCCCCAAACCCTCTGAAAATGGAATAGAAATTAACATCCCTAAACAAAATAAAATACCATATTCTCTCAAGAATACAAGTACAAATACGACACTGCTTATTTCAATATTAAATCCCCTAATGAGTTCTCTTTCCCCTTCCAGGAGATCGAATGGAGCACGATTTCTCTCTATTAAACATAAAATAATTCATATGAATGCCCAGGTGATAGAAGGCTCAAAGCATGAAAAGAAATTACTTAGACTTACTCTATTAAAATGAATTAAGGTTATGAAGAAAGCTAGGATTAAAGAGACTTCGAAAGATAGCCTTTGTAATATTGCGCGTAATCTACCTAATTTAGAAAATACTCTGGTAATCCCCCAGCCTATAATGATTACTCTGTAAGCCCTAAACCCTAACATTAAAAATATTAACAAGGCAGAACAGCGAAATACAAAGTTTCCATTTCAAGGTAGTACAAATACTCAGAAAATTATGAATACTGTGAAAGAAATGATAGGGCCGATAAATAAAAATGTTTGAGTAATTACCGGTATATATATACTTTTAGTTAGGAGCTTCAATCCGTCTAGTACCGGTTGTAATAATCCTGAGAAGCCTAGCTTGTTAGGCCCTAGTCGAATTTGGGAAAATCCCAATAATTTTCGCTCTAATAAGGTAAAAAACGCCACTAATCCAAATCCTAAAATTAACAAAATTAGCGTTCTAACTATTCATAATATTATGATTGACTAGGTGCAACCATAAAGAAATTGGTATTTTATACTTAATTCAAGCGCTGGCTTTAGGTGTATTAGGGGCTTCTACTAGAGTACTAATGCGTTGAACCTTATTATTACCGCTTTCAAGGTGGTGAAGGCAGACGGCAAACTTTAGTAATTTTTACAATTCAGTGGTAACGCTACATGCATTTCTAATAATTTTTTTTATGGTAATGCCAATCCTAATTGGAGGATTTGGCAATATTTTATTACCCTTGATGTTAGGAGCACAAGACATGTGCTTTCCTCGTTTGAATAACTTCAGATTTTGATTATTACCGGTTAGGGGGTTGTTTATAATAAGCTCTATGCTTCTAGGATGTGGCGCTGGTACTGGTTGAACTATCTACCCTCCTCTTAGGAGTATTACAGGACATTCAAATTGGAGGGTGGATCTAGTAATTTTTAGTCTGCATTTAGCTGGAGTAAGGTCAATTGCTGGCTCCATTAATTTTTTGTGTACTATCAACAACCTTAAGTCTAGAGCAATCTCTTGAATGTGTATACCATTATTTTTGATTAGAGTTTGAGTTACTGCTTTTTTGTTAATTTTAAGGTTACCTGTTCTAGCCGGTGGAATCACTATACTTTTGTTTGATCGAAATTTAAACACTTCTTTTTTTGACCCTCTAGGTGGGGGGGACCCCATTTTATTTCAGCATCTTTTCTGGTTCTTTGGGCACCCGGAAGTGTATATTTTGATTTTGCCTGGATTCGGATTGGTAAGACACGCTGTTATAATTTCTAGAGGAAAGCCTTCTCCGTTTGGGGTACCGGGCATATTTTTAGCTATTACTAGAATTGGGGTACTAGGATGCGTAGTATGAGCGCATCACATGTTTAGAGTAGGCTTAGATATAGATACTCGTCTTTATTTTACAGCGGCTACTATAATTATTGCTGTGCCAACTGGAATTAAAGTCTTTAGATGATTAGCATCCTTTAGGGGAAGAAAAATATTAGTGATACCACTACAATTATGAATTCTTGGCTTTTTATTTTTATTCACGGTTGGGGGATTAACTGGTATTGTATTAGCTAATGGGACTTTAGATTTATTGTATCATGACACTTATTACGTAGTAGCGCATTTTCATTATGTGCTTAGGATAGGTGCGGTTTTTACTATTATAATTGGATTGGTTAATTGGTGACCTGTTATAACAGGATTGGCTTTGAATAACACCTTGTCACTTGCTCAGTTTTTTATGTTGTTTTTAGGTGTAAATATTACTTTTTTTCCTATGCACTTTTTAGGTATCCAGGGTATACCTCGGCGCTACAGGGATTACTTAACAACTTTTTCTTTCTGGCATTCGTTTTCTTCTATAGGATCACTAATGAGCTTAATTGCCACTTTGCTTTTGTTTTTCATCTGGTGAGAATCATTTGTCAGGATGCGGGTAATTCTTTCTATTTTATGAGGTAGAACTATAATTGACCCCATGAATAAAAGACCTACTGTGCTCCACTCATATTCAGAAATACCTGCTTGTTTAAAAACAGGGTAAAAGTTTGGTGAGTTACCACGCTTGGCTTCGAATCAAGAAAAAATAACTTTTAAAAGAAGAAAAAGGCAAAAAAATCGAGAGATTTCAACAAGAAGAAAAAACTGAAGTATAACAAAGTTAAAAGTTGCCTTAACCAAATAAACGGATCTTCTACCGGTTGACTGCCTAGTCAAATAAGAAGAAAGTTTGAAAATACAAATGATCACGCTAAAAGGTCATAATAGAAGAAATGTGACAGTGAAAGTTCTGATCTTATTCAAGAGAAGAACAGAATAACAAAAATGGCAAGAAAAAACATAATCAACCCCCCCACTTTATTAGGAATCGCCCGAAGAACTGCGTAAAAATGTAAAAAATATCATTCAGGTTGAATGTGAACTGGAGAAGAGGATAGATCTGCCGGCAGAAAATTTACCGGATCCGAGAATAAGTCAGGCATACTCAAAATAACAAGAAAGCCAACTCAAATAAAAATAACATTAACCATATCTTTGAAAGAAAAAAGGAGTCCAAATTTTACTTTTAGTCTGTCCGAATGATTTATACCACCAAAGGAACTACTTCCTGAAAAATGTAAAAAAAATAGGTGAACCAAGATGGTCGCCAACACAGCGAAAGGGATGATATAGTGGAGAGCAAAAAAAAATCTGCAAGTAGCCGCAGAAACATAGAATCCACCTCATAATCAAATCACTAATATTTTACCGTAAGGTAAGATTCTTAATAGGTTAATAATAACAGTCGCTCCTCAAAAGGATATTTGGCCCCAGGGAAGCACATATCCCAAAAAAGCAGCGGCTATCGTTAGTAACATTAAAATAAATCCCCTAATTCATGGTAATACTAGATAAAAAGAACCTTGAATAATTCCACGGAAGAAGTGTATGAATATAATAAAGAATACGAAAGAGGCGGTATTCCTGTGAATAGACCGAATTAGTCATCCCGCATATACTTCCCGCGTGATTTCAATTACTGATGATCAAGCCAAAACCCCACTAGAATAGCAAAAAGCCAGGACTAATCCTGATGCTACTTGAATTGCTATTAAAATCCCTAATAGACTACCAAATCCCCACCAATACGAGAGAGTTTTTGGTCTTGGAAGTTCTCAAAGAATAGAGAGGTTTTTTACATAGCTTATTATTATAAACCTTTGTTTTCGGTATAATCCTCAAACTTTGAAGGTTTGCAGTCAGAAACCTAAGACCGATAGAATAGTGTTTTAGGAGCACATGTAATTGTCGTTTACAAAGGTATCTATCTATAAGAGCACCTTCCAGTACTCTTACCTTGTTGCGGCTTACTCTTTCCAGAGTCACCGAGCGATTTGTCCCTGCATTAATGATTTCAGTCTTACTTTAAGACTTACTTTTAAGTACGTCTATTTTGCTAATGTGACCCAGGAAGCCCCTAAAGTGGATTCTTTCTCACTTGACCCATGAGGAAAAACCTAAATCCCGATTTTAAAAGAGCTAGGACAGCGATTTGGAAACTGTTGCATAGGGAAATTTTATGAGGATTATCACTTTAACTCCCAGCCCCCCCTAAATAATATACACTAGCAAAATTCCTTCAGTGCTCTTTCCTGTTTATTTTGGTCAAACTAAAAGGGTATCTAATCCTTGTTGTTTTAATCCTTTAATAAAATAAGAAACATTTCACTGTATTCTTTCCTTCTAGAATAAATTGATTAGTTTTCCCTTGATCCACCATAATAACCGCGACAGCTGGCAATGGAATTTGTCGGTCGTTTTCTTAGTTTTAGAGAATTGCTAAAACTTCTTCGGTCCATAACAGATCCTTTTATGCAACAAGCCTCCTAGAATTAAAAAGACAAAACGTTTACCTTAGAGTTCCAAACTCTCTATTCTATTAAACTAGGTTTTAGGTATATTATCCCAGAGTAACAATCTTCTTCTTTACCAAAGTGTACAAATCCACAAAAGTCAAAATTTTGTATGCAATAACACCTCTGTACATGAAAAGGATCTTTAGAGTTGCAAGCTCTATCAAAAAAAACTTTTCTAAACCAAGGATAACTCTTAGCTTCTTCAAAGCTATGTTTTCTCTAAACTAAATCCTTAGTGCCTCGTAGCTTCTTGAAAATAAACTGAAATCAGCATAGAGAAAACGAATGCCTGAATGAAGGCAACTAAAACTTCCAGCAATATTAGGGGTATCCCTAACAATCATATTCCTCAATTAGCTTTAAAAATTAACCCTAAAATAACGTGTCCAGCGCATATATTAGCTAATAGCCGGAAGCATAGGGTGATTGGCCGAGCGGAAATGGATACAAGCTCAATTATGCATAAGAAGGGGCTTAAGAGTATAGGAGACCCTAAAGGTAATAAGGAAGAAAAACTATAAGGTTTCAAAAAGATGAATAATAAAACTCTAGCAACCCAGTATATAAAACCAAAAAATAAATTAAAAGAGAGAGTAGTAGTAACAGTATATCTACCAAGCGTTAGCGAAATTAAATTAAATATTAATAATAATCCAAACATGAATATAAACACAAAGGACGAAAACTCCAATGGAAATAATAATTCCCACAGAGGAATGAAGGCTTCTATAGAAAAAACAAATAAGAACACTAGGCAAAACATGCTGGTAAAGAGAATAAACAACCTTTGTCTACCAATAGGATTAAATGAGCATATTAACGGACAAAACACATTAAATAATGTAGTTATTTAAAATCGGAAGACCAATACAATAGAAACAATGGACAACCCTACCTGAATAAAAATAGTAGCTGACTCTGATATGCTTAATATACCTCCTTTAAAATGGTATCCCTTTGATTTTGAAACTCCTAAAAACAAAATAGAATTAAAATAGCATACTAACAGCCTGAAGAGAACGAAGCATATAATAACAACCCTGATACTTATCAAAGCACCACAAATAGTTAGTACTTCGGGGAAAAAAGATGGTATTGGAGGAATTGATGAATTTGATATAAGAATCAATCCAAATATTAAATAAAATCAAAATAAGTTGGATCTGCTACTTAATAATATCCCTAAACGAGAGTAGGATACTCTTCTAGATTGTCCTACTAAAAAAAACAATCTAGACGATACCCATCCGTGAGCTACAGAAAACAAAATTATTATAAACAGAATAGTTTTATTTACGGTTATCCTAGCCACCGATAAGAAGGTCATATGTGTTACACTGCTGTAAGCCACTAATTTTTTAAAGTCTACTTGTATAACGGTAGAAACTCTACTGACAACAGCACAAAAAAATATTAAAATAGGGAAAACACTTAACACCATCATTGATAAAACACGGAATAAGCCAAAAGAACCCAACTTCAAGAGAAGCCTAGCTAAAATCATGGACCCACTGGTACTAGCTTCTACATGCGCCTTCGGCAACCAGAAATGAAGGCCAAATACTGGTAGTTTCACTAAGAAAGGCAAGACAAAGATAGTACTTATAAGCAGCCTAGGCATAAAGTGTAAGGGCCACCAAAAATAGGTAATTCCAATTCTCATAATCATTACTAGTAAAGGTACTGAAAAAACAATTGTATAAACGATAAAATACATTCTAGCCCTTAACCGCTCAGGTTGTCCTCCTCAAAAAAGAATCATCACGAAAATTGGTAATAATCTTAACTCAAATATTAAATAAAATCAAAATAAGTTGGACATTAAAAAAGTTCTAACACAGGACGCTACTAACCTGCCTCATAAAATAGGAAAAGACCGAGACCCAAGATAAGCCAAAACCACCCTACCAACTGCTAACCAAACCATGAATACTCTAAAGGAATCTAATAAACCAACATTTACCATTAACGAATAGTTGTTCAATTGAATTGCTATGATCGAAAAAAGTGCTATCCAAAATATTATAAGTCTAAGTTCTCTGCAATTTTGGAATGTGGATCCAAAGGATAAGACTTTAAAGAAGGTTATTGTAAGTCGCATAGAAGATTTTTAATCTTGCTGGATATTCCTTCTCATAGGGGATACAGAAATTTCTAATTTCGTTTAGCTTTCGCCTCCTATGGGGTGGAGAAGGATTTAGTTTATTGAACCTTTCTTTTACAAAGAAAAAGTCTTTCCTTTTTAAAAGGAAAATCTTTGATTTACAAAATCAATGCTTAACTAGCTAACCTTTTATTAACACTAATATCTGGAACTTAAATCCAACGCACTTATCTGCCAAGTTAATAAAAAAATCCAACTAATAATGAAATCATTAACACTGGAATAAACTTTCTATTGTTCTTATCTCTTAACCTTAACCTTAAGCAGAATACCCGAAAATAAACAAACAATCTAACCACAGACGAAAAAATAAGTATTAAAGCCAGATAAACTCTTCTTTTTATCAAAATAATAAACAAAGATGCCTTTATTCAAAAGAGTAGAAAAGGGGGAAAACCACTTAAAACCAAAAAGGAAATCCCTCTCAAGGTGGTCTGACCATTACTGAACAACCTTAGCTTTGAAAAAGCAACGGACATTAAGAACAACGACAACACTCTACCATAAACCATTCAATATTGCCAAAATAGCTTTTGATAAAAATACCTAGCAATGATCAGCCATCACCCATGCAAAAAAGACGAAAATATCAAAACTAAGAACAAATTTGTAGCCTGCAAAAACAAAGCACACAATATCACGATAGACAACAATCTAAAATATATAGAAAAACATTTTCCAGAAAAAATGGTAGGCAAAACCTTATGTAAAGTTATTACAAATAAAAAATTTCTTTTCCTAAAGAACTTAAAGAGGGTGATAGCTCAATTGTAAAAAGGGGGAAAACCCATCTTTAATAAAAGTCTAGAGATAATTAATTCAGGTACCATAAAAATGATAATCAAAAAAACTAAAGAGAAGTACCTTTGAATTAACAAGTACTTTATAGAAAGCACTGTTAAAGTAATAGAAAATATTCAAGATAACCATTCCAAAACTAGGAAAATTAAGATATATCTTGTTTGATTTAAACCCAAAACCATAACGAAACCATATCTGAAAAGCAGAAAAATCATGTATATTAAAATAAAATAAAAGAGACAGGCATAGCACTATGACCAGTCCCACACAACTCATAACAGGAGCCAATAGACACCCTTGAAGAACCATCGATAATCGTAGAGTTAATACGACCTGGTACTGAGTCCAGTTTCACTCCTAAACTAGGAAGCCCTAATGAATGCAGGACATCAGACCTAGAAAGAAGGATACGCACAACCTTTCCCCTAGGAAGAAACACCGGAGTTTCTAAGTTCCTCAAAACTTCAATTTCGTCAAAGTCCAAAAGATGATCATAATAATCATTGTGATCATATTCCCTTGCTCAGGATCACTGGTTTCTAATTATTTTTAACGTAAAAAGAGGCTTTCCAAGAGTTTCTTGTTTTCTTAACAGCAGTAAACTGGGAAAAGCAACCGAAGCCAGGATTACCATAGGTAAACAAGACCAAATCACTTCAAGAGACAAAGAGTCTAAACTCAAAATTGCATTTTTTTTAAAAAAAAACACTCCAGCTCTCGCTAAAAAAACAACTACCAAAATAACAACTAATCAAATCATAACAAGATCATGTAAGGTCTCTAGAAACCTTATTATACCAGACCCGAAATTCTGAAACGCCCTTTCACCCCAAAACGGTATAAGTGCTAGGAAACCCAAAGATACAACATCACTGCATCTAAATAACACCAAACAATCCACTTTAACCCAGATAACACTCACTCCAACAATAAAGTAACCAACATAAAAGCAAATAACAAAATCCAAAAGGAATCAACCAAAGAAGATGAAAGTACCCCGGGTAAAATAAGAATTAACTCCATATCAAACAACACAAACAAAACTGCCATTAAAAAAAAATACCTACCAAACAATGAAGACGTTTTTAAACTCTCAAACCCCGACTCCAAAGGTGATAATATATCCTGAGAAAATAAAGCATACTCAGAAAGAATAAATTGTAACAAAAAAAAAAC
>Ga0157375_10004031_pt1 | contig 12742 bp, 9 predicted proteins | sample M35metaG_FD_115311 | JGI IMG/M metagenome (GOLD analysis project Ga0157375, IMG submission 115311) | Miscanthus rhizosphere microbial communities from Kellogg Biological Station, Michigan, USA - M3-5 metaG | ecosystem: Host-associated > Plants > Roots > Rhizosphere > Soil | place: USA: Michigan...
AGATAAGGCTGGAGGTCATCGTGGAGGACAGCTTTGTCGACATGCTCGCGGCGGGCTGCGATGCCGGCATCCGCTACGACGAGCGGCTTGAGCAGGACATGATCGCCGTGCCGATCGGTCCGCCCTCCCAACGCTTCGCAACCGCGGCATCACCAGGCTATCTCAATGCAAGAGGGCGACCAGAGCATCCGCGCGACCTGCTCCGTCATGCCTGCTTGCGTGGGCAATTTGCCAGCGGCGCCATTCCCACGTGGGAGTTTGAACGCGACGCAGAGATCGTACGCGTAGAGCCCTCCGGCCCGCTCATGGTCCGCCTGGGCGCTGCGGTGGATCTGGCTGTTGCGGCCGCGGTGGGTGGTTTAGGTGTAATCCATTTGTTTGAGGATTGGTTGCGTCCGCATCTCAATAGTGGCGCGCTCGAGCCCGTGCTGGAGCATTGGTGGCAGACGTTCAGCGGTCCGTTTCTCTACTACCCTGGACGCCGTCATCTGCCCGCACCGTTACGGGCATTTGTCGATTTCATAAAATCCCCATGACCATTCCATCGTGCGCCGGATCTCTGATGCCTGTTTTGGCTCGATAGCGGCCGCTCATTGAGTGCATGCCTGCCGTTCACGCGAGCCAGCGCTTCGTCGCGTCGCTTTGCAGGAAAAGATCGATTGATCGGACTGGTGGAGACGAGTAAAAAAGGTCCTGCGTAATCTGAAAAGAACCGGTGCGAAAATCATGCTCACGAAGCATCTAGCCAAACTCATCATGCTCGGCAGCTTCGTCGCTGCCACCACCTCCGCACTGGACATCGAGCCGCAGGACGTTGACCCTCAGGAGGCCCGGCCGACTGTCGATGCCGCAGGCACGATCACCATTGTCGGCGGAAAGATTCCGTTTTCTGCAGCAGCGTCCAAGGAGGCCCTCGAGCGCTTCCAGCAGATCCTGCTCGAAGACAAGGCCGCGCCGGGCATCGCCGATCCGCTCGCGAGCCGCAAGTTCTACGACAAGATCAATACCAATCGTGCCGAGCGCATGAAGAAGCTGTATGCGGTGAAGATCGCGCATAGCGAGCTCGACGGCGTACCGGTCGATGTAGTGACAGCGGTCGACGCCAAGTCCGATGACGGGCGCGTGCTGATCAACCTGCACGGCGGCGCGATGCTTTGGGGTGCCGGCAGCGGCGGGCTCGTCGAGGCGATTCCAGTGGCGAGCGTATCGAAGATCAAGGTCGTCACAGTTGATTATCGAGAAGGGCCGGAAAACCAATTTCCTGCCGCACAGGAAGATGTCGAAAAGGTATACAAAGCGCTATTGCGCGATCGCAAGCCCGAAAATATCGGTATCTACGGCTGTTCTGCCGGCGGCGGATTGACGGCTAGTTCGATGGTTTGGTTTTCCGATCACAAGGTTCCGTTGCCTGCGGCAATCGGCGTGTTTTGTGCCGCAATCGGTCCGGACGATGGCGATTCCAAGTCGTTCAGCCCGTTGTTGATGGGGCAGGTTTTGCCGAGCGCCAAGCCGCTCGCGCCGCAGTGGCGCAACCCATACTCGAATCAGGCAGAGATGGATTACTACAAGCGATTTGACGCGCCTGGAGCTTTCGCAGCCGCCATCGCGAAATTTCCTCCAACGCTATTGATTTCAGGTACGCGCGACTTTCAATTGAGTGGCACGCTGCGCGCGAACGAACTGCTCGGCGACGCGGGAGTTGCAACCGAACTGCACGTCTGGGAAGGCATGTGGCACTCGTTTTTTTCCGATCCGGAACTGCCCGAGTCGAAAGCGGCGTATGCCGTGATGGCACGCTTCTTCGAGCGCCAGCTCGGTCGCGCACCGACTATCGCTGCAAAGAAGAAGCAAGGATCATGACTTTGACCTGAGACGAATCGTGTAACCACCTGGATGGTGAGTTCTCTGCGACGTGCCGCGGCGAGCATTGTCGCCAACGGTCGTTCAGTCGTTCAAGTGCTTGTCGCGTGGGAGTGGCGATGTCCTCCGCTTGCCGACGGGCTGCCCTCAATGCGTGATGATCTCTGATTTCGTCACTTCTTACTTTCGCCCCAGCGCTGGAGTTCGATGCGGACCTCGCCAAGCTCGCGCAATAGCGTTTCGATATTGACCTCGTTTTTCAGGTTCACCTTGAAATCCGTGTCCGCACGCGCGCGATCCTTGTGCGCCTGCCGGTTCTGACTCATCACTATGAGCGGCCCCTGAAGCGCTACGAGAATTCCGAATGCCAGATTGAACAACTGATAGGGGTATGGATCTGGTGGCGACGCGAATACAAGGTTGGTATTCAGCACGCACCAGACAATCGTCAACGTAATCAGGAAGAAAATGAACTTCCAGCTTCCGTTGAGCTCAGCGGTGACATCGGCGAGGCGTTCGCTCCAGGACAGGTTTTTCTCAAATTCCTCATCTACATTTTTTGCCACTCGCCCGGATAACAGAGTGTTCGTCTGACGTAGACGCTGGCTCATCGTCCGCAAGATCGCCATGGCAGCGCGTGGGCGGCCTGCGAGATACCGCTCAAGCTGCGCATGCTGCAGCTCGAGGACGACGACATCCGTTGTGGCAAGGGCGCTTGCGCTGCGTAGCTGTTCGTCGAACAGCGCGAGTTCGCCGAAGAACTCTCCTCGCGCGAGATCCGCCAAGGAGATACGCCGTGACGTCTCGCCCGGCAAATGAATATTCACGTCGCCGCTCTCGACGATGTACATCGCGTCGCCCGCGTCACCCTGCGCGAAGATCAATTCGCCCGCTTGAAATGCTCGCGGCTTCAACTCGCCTGCCAGAGCCGACAGATCGTCTTCCATCAGACCGTCGAACAACGGAATCGAGCGAAGCAGTAGTGTTGTGTCCATTTAGCCGTTTCGTGGTTGTCGCAGGGGCGCCGCGTTGCGTCCGAGATCTTCTGCCAAACGGCATCCAGGTGGCAAAGCTTGGCGCATAGACGACGGCCACCCATTCTATCCCGGCGCGCAGTGATCCAGCGTCAACACAAACGGCCGCCGCGCTGTCTGTCGTGAGAATATGCACCGGCAAGAAGGAATCTCCTGGATGCGCCAGCCCCTTTGATGGTTCTGCATGCTGTGTCAGTTTGGCGTCAGGTGCGCCGGCGGATTCGCTGACATTGACTGGCTGACACGCCGCGCGTAGCGGCTACCCCGCACAGTTGGCGATGGTCGCATCTTCAATTCAGGCCGAACACGACCGGAACCAGAAAGTCTGCGCTCGGCGGGTTCCACAATGCCGGGAAGGGAGGGAATGGTGCTGCTTCGGCCACCATCGCGGATACCTCGTTATCAAGGTCGCGGTATCCGGAACTGGCGGCAATGTGCCATGAAAGCAGGCGTCCCAACCGGTCCAGGCGCATCGACAGCAATACAACGCCCTCTTCGCGGCGGGCCAATGCCGCGATCGGGTACTGCTTGACTCTGGAAAGGCACTCTGCGAGCTGACCCATATAGAACGAAGGAGGTTGCGGAGCCGGATTCAGCTGGTCTTGCGCCGGACGTGGAGAGGGCGCGACAGCGTGGATCTTTTCTGCATGCAGCGTGTTTCGCTCGCCCGTGGCCGCGCTTGATCCCGAAGCTGTACGCGGTGACCCGGCCGTACGAGAATGCGATCGAGTCACCACCGACGCGACGTCGGATTCGCGCTTCCGAAATTCCTCGGCATCAGGCGAGCGACTGGAGCGTGTCGATGGTCCAGGGTCGGACGTCCGTGGAGGTATCGGCGTTGCCGGAAGCAGCCGCACCGTTACCACCAGGTCGTGGCCGACGTTGGCAGCAGGCGATCCAACCAGTGCGAAAAAGAATGCGCCGTGCAAGACAAGTGAGGCGCTAAGCCCCGCCAGTCTCATCCATGGTGGCGCCTGACCAGACGACGGTCGTCGTCTGGCCGGCTTGACATGGCGCAAGCCGCGGGATGCCGCTTCATCATCGCAACGCATGTCGGATCAGCATAGACAATGACATGTGGGAACGTGCGCTCTCGTTGAATTGTACTCCTCGATGATGTTGCGAAGCGGTCATTGTGCGTCGACGTCGTATCGCAGCAACCGGCGGAGCTGCCTCTGAAATCCACTCGAACCGTGCCAGAAGCCAGTGTCAGGTTTCAATTTCCTGCAAAGCCGGGGTTCGGCCGCTCGGGGGGCAGCGTGGAAGTCAATGCTGCGCTATCTCTATTCGAAGATTCTGACCATAGCATCCTCGAAAGACGGATTGTCGGTGCCGATATGATCGGTCGCGAAACTGGACTCGATCAGAATCAGATCGGCATAGTGGCGACTGAGCATTCGTCGGTACAGCGAATCCACCTCGGCGCTATTTGTGGCTTCGCTGAAGTCGCGCGCGAGATTTGCCATTGCAAGGTTGCTTTTGGTTCCGATAGCGTCGGAGAACTGCTGCTGCTGCACGTCGTTGCTTACGGAGCCACGCGCGAGGATTAATGTAGCCGGGATGCTTTTGCTTCCGATCGTGCTGGAGAACTTCCGCTCCTGCGCGACAAATGAGGGTTGGAAAAAAGAGCCTTCGGCGGAGATATAGTGAGAGAACAATGTATTTGGCGCCTCCAGGAACAACGACGTTACGACGAACGAGCCGCCAAGTGATACACCAGAGAGAATCCGCCGCTTTGGATCTGCACGGAAATGCGATTCGACAAAGGGAATGACTTCCTGCGCTATGAACTCGTGATATGCCTTTGCACCCGGCAGCACATAGTCTTTTTTGCGTCGTTCTGTTCCGCCGATTCCAACGAGCATGGCGTCGATGCCTCGGCGCTGCAGTATCCTGGTGAAGTTTACGAATCGTCCTTCCGGCGGAAATCCTGCATCGCCATCGGTGGCGTAGATCACGGGGTACGTCGCGGTTCCCATTTCATACGACGCAGGCAAGTAGATATAGAGCTTGTAGACGGCACCTGTTCGCACTGAATTGACGGTCGCCAGGGTCACGTTCGTGTCTTCTGTGCCTTTCTGAGCCTTGGTACCGCCTGCGTAAGCGGCGAGTGCCGCGAAGATCAGGCAGACGCAAGCCATTTGCAAGGCCGTGGCGAATCGATGTACTTGTTTGCGCATCCTGCCAATTCCTCCTTCAGCGAAGGAGCCGACCAAGGTGAGCAGGCGCGTCAACCTTGGAACAAAGGTAAGCGCATCTGCCAGAAGCACTCTTCTCTTTCGGGACATGCTGGTCGATCACTTCGCATCGCTGCCAAGGCTTTCTCGCGGTGGTTCGATCCGACTACATTTGGTGCTGCGCGGCAGGCGGTTGCGCGGGTGAGCCATCGGACCAGCGGCGTACGGGAACGAAAAGCACTGTCGACTCGATGTCGCTGCTCTCCTTGCCCAGTATCGGCGAGCCTTCCAGGCCTGCGCCCCAGGCGGCCGCCTGACCGTGCGGAACGAAGAACATGACGTGCGGGAACCACGGGCCGGCGGCGTCATCGCTTACGTAGCCGTTCTTCGACAGCATGAAGGAAAGCGCTCCCGGCTCCGGGGACTTGAATTCGCGGCCAGCAATGGCAGAGCGGGTTTTCGCTTTCATCTCCTCGATGCTGATACCTGCAAGCACCCACTCGGTGCGCATGAGGTATTGCGGCAGTTCCGTGCGTGTGGCCGGAGGGTTGAAGCAGTTCGGTGCGCGAAGTTTCGGATTCCAGAACTCGGGATCATCGAAGCCCGCAGCCCAGGAGCGCTGGACGAAGCAGACAAATCCGTTCTTGCCCTTGACTGCAGTTTCGTATCCGCGGTCGCCGAGTACCAGAACCTCCGCATCCGCCGAAATCGAAGGCGGTGCCGCGCTTCGCGCCAGCGCAATCTCATCGTCGCGAGAAGCAACGCGGTACTGCGCTATCGGTGCCATTGTCGGGTACGCGGCAGCTTTTCTGTCCTGCGCCTGCGCCACGAATGCCAGCAACAACGACAGGGTACAGAACAGAAAACCGGACATTTTCATAAGTGCTCCATCGGAAATTTCCTGGTTGACGTTACAGACGTGTTTTCGGCATCGGGCGTTGCGCCTGCAGCGGGGCGCCCAGGGTCGAAAAACCGAATCTCAGAGTGTCTTTAGCGTCCAGAGCGCGCCGCCGACTCGGTCAAGCACTCCTACGGCCGTATTTCGGCTTCGACAAGTTTCGCCAGCAACACGAGCGATTCCTGCCAGCCGAGATAGCAGGCTTCGACCGGTATGACTTCGGGAATGCCTTCCTGCACGACGTTCAACTCGGCGCCGCAGAACACGGCCCGCAGCGATACGGTCGTCTGCATTGCTCCCGGCAGATTCTTGTCGTCGAATCTGCCCGTGTAGCGAATGCGTTCGTGCGGCACCAACTCGAGGTATTCGCCGCCGAAGGAGTGGCCGCCGCCGGTCGTGAAGTTCGTGAACGACATGCTGTACCTGCCGCCGACTTTGGCGTCGAGCTGCTGAACCTTGCCGGTAAAACCGTTCGGTGGAAGCCACTTCGCCATGGCGTCGGCGTCGAGAAATGCGCGGTAGATGCGCTCGGGAGTCGCCCGGATTACGCGGTGAAGACGAACTGTGCCTGTGGACATGATCATCGATCCCGTAGCTGGAGGATGGCCCTCACAATAAGCGACGAACGAGGGTAGGGGAAATCGACAACGTCGGAAGAAAGGGGGTCAGGTAACATTTTTCAGGTGCTGAACCTGCATTTCTTGCTGACCGGAGTACGATGCCCATTGGGTCGGGGCCTGGGTGTGGATCATGGGGAGCGAGGCGCTTCGGGTTTGGCGTGCTTCTGCGCGACGGCTGGCGTTCGCGTTTGCATTTGCGGCGATGGCGTCTACGCCATCTGCCGCAACCGACACGGTATTCGCGGATGGATTCGAACCTCCCTGCCCCGGCGCTGCGCCCGGTGTGACGCCCGGCATCGGCAGCGCGCTGCTCCTGCGCGGTACGGTCGTGACGCCGGCCGTCGCGTTCGTCGGCGAGGTTCTGGTGCAGGGCGACACGATCGCCTGTGCCGCGGTCAGCTGCGCGGGCCAGCCCGGCGCCGATACGGCGACGCTCGTCGAAACGAAGGGCCTGATCTTCCCCGGCCTCATCGACACTTACAACATCGTGCTGTTCGATGTATTCGACGAGATCGACTGGGCGCCGACGCAGGTATACACGAGGCCGAACTGGAGCAGCGATCCACGCTACGCCGCACTCGTCGAAGCCAAGCAGTACCTGAACGGCGAAGGCTTGTCGCCGGTTGATCTCGGCTGCGAGATGGACAAATACGGCGAACTCAAGGCCCTGTTTGCCGGCACGACGTCGATCGTGAGCTCCGCCAGTCCTCTTCGCTCCTGCTACGCTTCGCTGGCGCGCACGATCGATCAGCAATACAACGACCTCGGCGCGGACTACATCCAGACCAGCGCGTCATTTCCGACCGCGATGGCGGCCAACCAGGTCTGCACGAACTTCGCGAGCGATTCGACGCACGCGTATCTCGTCAACGTCGCCGAAGGCACGGAGGCGAGCGCGCTGAACCAGTTCGCCCAGCTCGGCGCCATCACCACACCGCTGAATTGCCTGTACGCGCCGCAGACGGCGATCGTGCACGGTACCGCACTCGGCGACGCGCAGTTCACGACGATGAGCGGTGCCGGCATGAGCCTCATTTGGCTGCCGCACGCGGACGCCGCGCTGTACGGCCAGACTGCGAACGTGCCGCTCGCGCTGGCGAAAGGCATCAATGTGTCGCTCGGCACGAACTGGTCGATCGCCGGCAGCCACAATCTGCTCGAGGAATTGCGCTTCGCCGACGCGTTCGACAACGCGAACTGGGGCGACGTCCTCACGCCGTTCGATCTCGTCCAGATGGTGACGACGCACGCCGCCAAGACGCTCGCGCTCGATGCCGTGCTCGGCTCGATCGAGGCCGGCAAGAAGGCGGACCTCACCGTCGTCTCGGGCAACACATGTTCCGCGCCGTGGTCGACACTGGTCAGCGCGCGCCCGCGCGATGTGCGCCTCGTCCTCGTTGGCGGGGTGCCGCTCTACGGCGACACCGTGCTGCAGTCCGCGGCGCCGTCGTCCCCGGGTTGCGATGCGGTCGATGTCTGCGGCGTTCCGAAATTCGCCTGCGTCGCCGAGAGCGGCGGCACGGCGTCGAACAAGCTCGGCCAGACGCTCGCCGAAATCGTCGGCAACCTGACGACCGGCTCGGCCGACTACGATGCGCTGAATCTCACGCAGTGGGCGTTCGCGCCGGTTACGCCGCTGGTCGACTGTCCCTGAGTCGATTGCGCGGTCGCGACATCGTGCCGGGTATTTTTGAAAGCTCGATCGCGCCGTTGCGGTTGCGATCGAGCTGCCTGGGTTTCGCTGAACTCGATGCTGAGTAAGGCCAGGCTCAGTAAGGCGAGCCGTTGAGTTGCGAAGAACTCAACACGCCAGCGTTTGCGGAAACCGTGTAGCTGGTACCGTTGGTCGCCAACCATGTGGTGAAGTCGAACGACCCGGTGAAATTGATCCGTTGCACGGCAATGTTCTGATACGTCAGAGGTGTCTTCGCTGTGCAGACCTGCGGCAGTCCCGGGGCCTGCAGAAAATACGCAGTGCTGCTGCCGACCACGGTTGCGTGTCCGGATCCGTCGATCAGCAGTGCGGTCTGCTCATCGACCGCGACGCCGCGCGGCGCACTGCTCCAGTTGTTGGCGGCGACGCGGCACAGGAATGCCAGGTCGCGGCCCATGCGGTCGCGCGTGACGAAGTGCGGATCGCCGATGATTCCGGCCAGGATCGTCACGTTGGCGAAGTCACGCGCGAAACTCATGTAGCGGTTGAACGGATCGGCCAGCGCCTGGCTCGAGGTCACGCCTTGGGGTGCCTGTGCCGAGTAAATGAACTGTGTCAGCACGTTCATGCCGGCGCTGGTGCCGCCGACCGGTGAGCCGGCCGCGATCTTGTCATTGAGAATCGACTGCACCTGGGTGCCGGTCCAGAAATTGATGTAGTTCGACTGGTCGCCACCGGCGATCCAGATCGCCTCGGCGTTTTGCATTATCGCGGCGACACCCGGATCGTTCGCAGCAGCCAGCGACGGAATGATCAACGTCGCGACCGAGTTCACGCCCGGACACAACTGCTGGATGTATGGGTTGTATGCATCGGTGCCGGTCGCGCGGATGACGAGAAAATCGCCATTGCCGATGCGTTGGCACATCCACTCGAACGCCCCGTCGACATCGGTGCCGCCGCCCATCAGAACTATGCCCGGCGTTACGGCCGAAGTCGCGTCGTTCGCGTTGCCGACGCGGAAATACGTGTAAGGTGGCTTCTTGGCGGCCAGGGCCGGAGTGCTCGCGATCATCGCGACCAGCAGCATGAACAGACGCATCATCCAGTCTCCTCGTATCAAGGCGGAAAGGCATGTTCGTGGCTGACGCGATGTTAGCACGCGTCGACAAGAGCAGGCCAACGGGGAATGACGGCTCGCAGCCAGTGTGGCGACGAATCGTTTATGATGGCCGCGAGCCACGGCGACCACGGTCGCCAGGCCGCCAGGGGGCGTGAATGCGATCGTTCTTGCGCGAATTGAAACGCCGCAATGTATACAAAGTCGGCGCGATGTACGCCGTCGGCGGCTGGCTGCTTGTCCAGGTCGCGACCCAGGTGCTGCCGCTGTTCGAGGTTTCGGCGCTGGCTCTGCGCCTGATCGTGTTGGCCGTCGCAGCCGGGTTCCCGATCGCGCTCGTGGTGTCGTGGGTCTACGAGGTCACGCCGCAAGGCATTGCCAGGACGGCGACTATCGCGCCGGACGAATCGATCACGCAACATACCGGGCAGAAACTCAACTACGTGATCATTGCGACGCTCGCCGTGGCAGTGATCTTCCTGTTCGTCCAGCACTACCTGCTGCCGCGCAGGGCCACCGATCCCGCCGCCGCCGTGTCGGAAAAGTCGGTCGCCGTACTGCCGTTCGAGAACCTGTCGGACGAAAAGGCCAGCGCCTACTTCGCGTCCGGCATCCAGGACGAAATCCTCACGCGGCTGGCGAAGATCGGCGCGCTCAAGGTGATCTCGCGCACCTCGACGCAGCACTACGCGAGCAGCCCGGCCAACCTTCCTGAGATCGCACGCCAGCTTGGCGTCGCCAATATTCTCGAAGGCAGCGTGCAGAAAGTCGGCGACGCCGTGCACATCAACGTGCAGCTGATCCGCGCCGCGACCGACGATCACTTGTGGGCCGAGGTCTACAATCGCAAGCTCGACGACATCTTCGGTGTCGAGGCCGAAGTCGCTGGTGCGATCGCCGACACTCTGAACGCGAAACTCAGCGGCGCCGAGCAGGCCGCGGTGACGAAGAAGCCGACTGAAAACCTCGCAGCCTACGATGCGTACCTGCGGGCACGCGCGCTGAGCGTGGCGGGCTACGATTTCGCGACGACGCGCAAGGTCACTGCCGCCTACACCGAAGCGGTGCGGCTCGATCCGGACTTCGCCGAGGCCTGGGCCAACCTCGCGCGCATGGCCGGCTACCTCTACTTCAACGGCGTCGATCCGGACGTCTATACGGCCGATTTCATCAAGCGTGCAACCGACAACGCGGTCCGGCTGCAGCCGGAGAATGTCGAGACGCTGGCCGCACAGGGCAGTTACCTGTACCGGATCGAGCGCGATTTTCCGGCGGCGGAGCAGGCCCTGCGCCGCATTGTCGAGCGTCAGCCGAACTTCAACGATGCCTGGCAATTCCTCGGTCTGGTCGAGCGCCGCCAGGGCAAGTGGGAGCAGGCGCTCGCGCATTTCGAAGAGGCCGTGAAGCTCGACCCGCGCAACGCCGGACTGTTCACGACAATCGGCGGAGAGACGCTACTGAATATGCGTCGCTTCGCCGAAGCGCACGACTGGCTGAACCGCGCGCTCGCGATTGCGCCAGGCGATGGCCTGGCTCTGTTGTACCAGGCCTATACGTACCAGGCCGAGGGCCGGCTGCCCGAAGCCGCAGCGGTGGTCGACTCGATGCCGCTGGCCGGCATGGACGCGGGCCTGCTGGTCGCACGCGTTTACCAGCGGCTGCTCGAGCACAACTACAAAGCCGCGATCGCTGAAGTCGAGCCGGCATTGAAGCAGCCCGAGGACACCCTGAATGGTTTCGGGCCGCAACTGCGAGCGCTGCTCGGCAGGGCACAGCGCTGGTCCGGCGACGAAGCTGTGGCGATGGCGACGTTCCGTCGGCTGCGCGCCGACATCGCGCCCCACGCGTCGAAAGTCGACGACTCGTTCGTACCGGTAACCCTCGCGATCGCGCAGGCGTATCTGGGCGAATCCGCCGCGGCCGTGCAACAGGCGCAACGAGCGTTGGCGCTGTACGCCAACGACGCCAACATTAGCCCGAACGCCGAAGCCGGGCTGGCCGAGGTTCTACTCGTGACTGGCGATCGCGATGGCGCGATCGTGCGCCTGCGTGCTTTGCTGAGCGAGCCAACGAGCATCATCACGCCGCCCTTGCTGCGACTCGATCCGACCTGGGATGCGCTCCACGGAGACCCACGGTTTGAGTCGCTGCTGAAAGAGACCGGCGTCAAGATCAAGGTCGAGGGCCTGCAGTGAACCGCGATCGCGCGTGGTCATCGCGCCCGCGACAACGCTGCCGGCAGGTATCGGGCCAATGAATCGCCGCAACTTCGTCACCGTCGTCGGCGGCGCGCTCGGAGCGTCCGCGACGCCGGCGCTCGGCGCGATCGAGCGCGCCTTTGCCGCGGTCGCCGCGGTCGCGCCGCCGCAGCTCGCAACCGACGAGGCGTTCTGGGAGTCGATTCGCGCCCAGTTTCCCGTCACGCACGACTTTATCCAGCTCGAAAACGGCTACTACTCGATCACTGCCGATCCCGTGCTGGAAAACTACATCCGGCACGTGCGCGAAGTGAACGCAATCTCGTCGTACTACATGCGCACGAAGCAGGTGGACGACAAGCTCGCCGTGCGTCGCGAACTCGCGCGCCTTCTCGGCTGCGCGGACGGCGAACTGATCATCACGCGCAACACGACCGAATCACTCGATACCGTAATCGCCGGCTTCGACTGGAAGCCCGGCGACGAGGCCGTGATGGCCGAGCAGGACTACGGCTCGATGCTCGACATGTTCAAGCTGCAGGCACGTCGGCACGGCATCGGCAATCGTGTCGTTTCCGTGCCGATGCAGCCGAAGTCCGACGACGAGATCGTGGCCGTATATGAAAGGGCGATCACGCCGAAGACGCGCCTGCTCATGGTTTGCCACATGATCAATATCACCGGGCAGATCCTGCCGGTGCGCAAGATCGTCGAGATGGCGCATCGCCGCGGCGTGCTGGTGATGGTCGATGGCGCGCACACGTTCGGCCAGCTCGACTTCAAGATCGGCGATCTTGGCGGCTGCGACTACTACGGCAGCAGCCTGCACAAGTGGCTCGGCGTTCCGCTCGGCGCCGGCATCCTCTACGTGCGTCGCGACCGCGTCGCGCCGCTGTGGCAGCTCTACGGAGATGCGTCGTTCGCGGACGACGATATCCGCAAGCTCAACCACACCGGCACGCATCCCGCGGCGACCGACCTCGCCATCCTCGACGCGATCCGCTTTCACGAAACGATCGGCATCGCGCGCAAGGCGGCGCGCTTGCGCTACTTGCAGCACTACTGGACGGACAAGGTGCGCGGCATGCGCCGCATCGTGGTCAACACCCCCGAGGCGATCGAGCGTTCCGGCGTCACCGCCAACGTCGGTGTCGAAGGCATGGCGCCGGCCGATCTGGCGA
>Ga0157375_10004034_pt1 | contig 12736 bp, 10 predicted proteins | sample M35metaG_FD_115311 | JGI IMG/M metagenome (GOLD analysis project Ga0157375, IMG submission 115311) | Miscanthus rhizosphere microbial communities from Kellogg Biological Station, Michigan, USA - M3-5 metaG | ecosystem: Host-associated > Plants > Roots > Rhizosphere > Soil | place: USA: Michigan...
ATTTCCAGGTTTCGCGTTGGACCACTCCTTCAGTGCCGAGACAGTTTCCACCGCCCAGAAAATCCACGCCAATGCTCTCATCCATTCCCAACACGACCTCTGGCGAAGCTGCGTGAAAGGGAGCGCCATGAGAACGCCGTACCCAGCCGCTTTTGATCAAGATGAACCGATCGATCGGATCACCCTCTTTGCACAACGTGTGATTCTTGCCGTAGACCATGTAGCGAGCTGAGCGTCGCACTTCTTCGGCGAGAGCCTGGCTGAGTGGCTTGTCAGTCACTAAGGTGAGATCTTCGAGCACGCGCCCAATGCCGTGCGAGCGATAAGTCTCGTCGAGTATGTGGCCAAAGTTTGGCAGCTTGCGCAGCAAACGCAGCGCCGGCCGCGTCACTTCAAGCACGATGGCGGTGTGATCGGCGGGCACTGAAACAGTGGCATTGCGTTCGATACCCGCAAGCAGGGCCATCTCTCCGAAACACGTGCCTGGCTCGAGTTGGCCTATCTTCTTGTCACCGACGAAGACGTCAAGCGCGCCTTCGACGGCGATGTAGAAGGTGTTTCCACCCCACTCGCCTTGTCGCATGATCTCTTCGCGGGAGTCATACGTGAGGAGACGGACGTAGGGGCCTACACGCTTGCCATTACCATAATCGCGTCCCTGCACGATCACTTCGAGATCGGCGCCGTACTTCTGTTTTCCGTTTTGTTCTTCGAAGAGTTCGGCGGTAAGAGGGAGATGCTGGATGGCTTCAACGACGCGACCCCGGTCGGTAATTTCGCGCGGCATGAGTTTGTTTATACTACAGTCGAACTGTAGGCGGTAGTTTTTTGTACTTATGCTTCGAACTCTGACTTGCTACTTGGAACTCTGACTTCCTCCTTGGGTCGGGTCAGTACCGTCCGCGGTAGCGGATGGGTGCGGAGCGTTTAGGCTACGTGATGAGGTCAGTCGCCGCACGGCTGCGCCACCCATCCGCTACCGCGGACGGTACTGACCCGACCCAAGCGCGACGACCTGACTTGAGGCAAAGCGGAAGAAGACCAAGTACTCAGTACCAAGTACAAACAACTAACTTCATGCTAAACTTCGGAACCAATGGTTCCAGAAAAACTTTACGCCCTTCCACTCGAACAACAAGTCGGACAATTTTTATTTATCGGACTTCCCGGCCCTGAGCTCGACGCGGAAACACGCGCGCTGATCGAAGAAGTGCAGCCCGGGGGCATCATCATCTTTGGCCGTAACGTGGCTGGCCCGGAACAACTCCGATCGCTGCTCGACGGCGTCCGCGAGATGCTTCCCATACCACCGCTGTGTGGGGTCGATCAGGAAGGCGGTCTCGTGGATCGCCTGCGCCGGATATTCACGCCGATGCCACCGGCGCGGACGATTCGCCACCACGGCGATCTCGCAGCAGCACGCGCACTCGGAAGAATCACCGGTGAAGTGCTGCGCTTACTCGGTTTCAACATCAATTTTGCGCCCGTCATGTCGATCATGACCGAAGATCGCGATCTGCTGTCAAACGGTCTCTACTCGAGATCGTATGGGCGCTCGCCCGGCGAAGTTCTCGGTTACACCACTGTTTACATGCGCGGACTTCAAGGCACTGGATGCCTCGGTTGTCTCAAGCATTTTCCGGGAATCGGAGCCGGCGAAGTCGATTCACACGACGAGATACCGGTCGTGCAACTATCACACGACGATCTCATCGCGCAGGATCTCGCTCCCTACATCGAGCTCTTTCAGCGACGAGACGATCGCGTGCGTTGCGTGATGGTCAGCCACGGTGGGTTTCCGAACATCGACATCAAGGAGGAGATTACGGGAGGCCTGCTCGAACCTGCGTCGCTGAACTACAACATCGTCACCAAGCTTCTCCGTGAAGAACTCGGCTACAACCATCTCGTCGTAACAGATGACCTCGAGATGGGCGCGATTGCTCGTCACTATGACATCGAGGATGCAGTCGTGCGCGCGGCTCTCGCCGGCGAGGACATGCTTTTGATTTGCGCCAATCCGGAAAAGATTCGACGCGGTTTCCAGGGATTGCTGGCAGCCGCAAAGGCCGGGCGGCTCTCACAGGAACGTATCCAGGAGTCGCTGGAAAGAATCGCTCGGACGAAAACAATAATGGAGCCACCTCCGCCATTCGACCTCGCGCGTTTCCAACAGCTCTCAGACGAAACAGCAAAACTGAATTCCAAGCTCAACTACACCTACGGAGGCGTGATCAAGTGAGCAGGAGCAAATTTGTTCTCCTCGTTGCACTCGCAACGCTGCTGATTGTGCCCGCGAGTTGCCGTCGACGCAGCGACGCTTTTGTGGTCGCGCTCGGCGACAACATTCGCACCATCGATCCGATTGGCGCACCCGCAGTTGAGGCGGCGAGCGAAAGAGTCCGCACGCTGATGTTCAATACGCTCGTCAAGAAAAATGAGAAGTTTGATTACGTGGGCGAGCTTGCGTCGGATATCAAACGCTCGGACGATGGCCAGACCTACACTTTCACGCTTCACGATGGCGTCAAATTTCACGACGGGCGAGTGCTCACCTCCACTGATGTGAAGTACACGCTCGACCTCGTCTTCTCCAGCCAGTTCGGGAAGTCGGCGAGCTTTTATGAAGGAACGGGAGCAGACAAACGGAGTTTGATTAAGAGCGTCGAAACGCCCGATGAGCGAACGGTTGTAGTGACGTTGGTAAAGCCGTGGGGTGGCTTGCTGTCGAACCTCGTGCCGGTGGCGATCATTCCCAAGGATAGTTACGAGTCGCAAAAGGAACATCCGCTCGGTACCGGCCCATTCAAGTTTATTCGTTACGACAGCGCGCAGCAGGTTTGCGACATGGAAGCGTTTCCGGAGTACTGGGAGGGTGCGCCAAAACTGCAACAGGTTCGCGTGCGTGTGATCTCTGACATGAATGCGTTGCAGGCAGAATTGCAGTCGGGCAGAGTTGATATCGCGCCGTTGCCGACGAGTCTTTCGCCGGACGCAATCAAACGGCTCGAGCAGGATCCGAACCTGCAAGTGAAGGCGTTTTCTGGTTCAAACGTCAATTTACTGACGCTCAATACGGCGGCGGCGCCGCTCGACAACGTGAAAGTTCGACAGGCTATCGCCTACGCGATCGATCGCGACAGCTTGATAAAAAATCTGTTGTTGGGCTTCGGCCAGATAGCGCATTCGATCATTCCGGAAGAGTCGTGGGCCTACAGCCCCGGGCAAACTTACTCGTACGATCCGGCGAAGGCAAAGCAGCTTCTCGACGAGGCTGGTTTTCGGGATCCCGACGGGGATGGTCCACGGATGCGTTTCGACAAGCCAGTGGTTTATAAACTTTCCGGAAGCAGTATGGCCGGACGGCAGTACGCGGGCGTGATTCAAAACTATTTGAAGGAAGTCGGCATTCCGGTGGAGATTCAGACGCCCGAGCAGAACACTCTGCTTGACGAACTGCGACGCGGTAACTTTCAAATCGCTTACTCGCAATGGGTGGGCGGTAATCAGGATCCGATTTTCTACAAAGATCTCTTTGCGACTTCTGAGATACCAACGCAGACTAGAACTTCTCGCAATCGCAGCCGCTACAGTAACAAGGAGCTTGACGCGTTGCTCGAGGAAGCGGTGAACACGTTTGACCGCCAGAAGGCTCTGGAGCTGTATAAGAAGATTCAGGACATCGTGAGCCGGGACGTGCCTGTGTTCCCGATGTGGTACCAGTCGAATATCGTAATCGCCAAGAAGAACGTGGGGAATATTCAGGTGGACGCGAGTGGCGACTGGGGATTCGTGCGGAACCTCACGAAGAATTAACCACGGATAACACGGATTTTTCTACGGATTAGATCTGTTTTCATCCGTGTAAATCTGTGTCCTTGATTGCGCCGTGACGGAGGACGCGTGGGGGCGATGTAGTCACATCAATCACAGTTGACGGTTCGTTTGCTGTAACTTCACCGCCATCCACGACCAAATCGATCCGATCTCCGAAATACTCTCGCACTTCTTCCGCAGACCGCGCCGGTTCGCAGCCGGAAGGGTTCGCGCTCGTCGCGGTTAATGCGCCGCCGCACTGGCGCACGAGATCGCGAACACTATCATCAGCCGGAACACGTACACCGACAGTTCCAGTGCCCGCCGTGATCTCTGGCGGTAGGTTCGCGACAGCATGTCCAACGATAGTCAAAGGTCCCGGCCAAAACTTTCGCGCCACCTCTTCAAATTCTTTTGAGCGATTCGCGATTAAACGATCCGCGACGCTTGCATCGGAGAGCAGCAGCAGGATGGGCTTGTTCTCTTCCCTGCCTTTGAGTTCTCTTATTTTGGCAACCGCCGACGCGTTGAAAGGATCCGCGCCGAGACCGTATATCGTATCCGTGCGGAAGGCAATTACGCCGCCCTCGGCGATTATTTTTGCAGCGACGAACGTCACGGCTGCGTCCAGTTCGTATTCATCCGCGTCTTCTTTAAGCTCGGCGCGTCCAACACATTAGAATCAAACCCCGACACGTATGGCTTAACCAGTGAGTACGACGACGCGAAATAGATTGGCATCGCTTTCAAATCCTTCAACGCCTGCGACTCCGTCTCTACCACGCGCTTTTCTTCCGGCGAGGGCGTGGGCCGTTCTTTGCTCTCTGGTTCTGCCGGCGGTACACGCGAGTCACGTTCAAACAACATCCGCATGTTCATTAATTCATTCGTTGTCTGCATCACCATTCCGCGACGCACGACGTCGTAGTCGCCCGCTCTGATTGCTGCTTCATACTCGTCCCAACTCCGAACGAAGATCTCCGTTTCGATATTGAGTGTTGAGCGCCACATCGCTGCAATAGACTGCGCCACGAACCGCTGTTGCTCGTTGCGGTTAATCAAAAGCCTGATGACGGGAAAGCCTTCACCGTTCGGATAGCCGGCTTCGGCAAGCAGCTCCCTGGCCCTGTTGGCATCGTGCTCGAGCATTTCCGCGTGCGGCACCACCGGTTTTTCTCCGGACATGGCTTCGGGCAGAAACTTTTCCGCCGGCTCAGTCGCACCTTCGAGATCGTCGCGGCTGATACGTTCTCGATCGATGGCCAGCGCCAGTGCTTCGCGCACGCGCACGTCGTCGAAAGGCTCGCGCGAAGTATTAAAGCCATAGTAGGTCAACGCGCCGAAGGTCGAACGGTGAAAATCTTTATAAGGCGTCAGCAGCTTGAGCGCCAGAGGTTCGAACGGCGCGTTCGTGACTGCGTCGACCTCGCCCGCCTGGTAAGCGGTGAGAGCATCTTCGGCGCTCGCCGCATTCACGAACGTGACCTTATCCAGCGTGACTGATGCGCCGTCCCAGTACGTCTTGGCGCGTTCGAGCTGCACACGATCGGGTTCGGTCGCAGACAAGTGAAAAGCTCCGTTTGAGATCAGCTCGTGCGATTCGAGCCGGTTGGTACGACCGGCGTCTGCCACTTTCACCGGACGAAACACGGGATGCGCCACGAGCGCGGGGAAACTAGTGTCAGCCTGTTGCAGTGTGACTTGCAAGACGTGGTCGTTGATGGCGCGAGCGCCAAAGTCATGTGGGGTCGAGATACTGGGAGTGGCTCCTTCGATATTGGCGAGGAGTTCTGTGTGCGGAGCGAGTGGGCCGATCTTCAGGGTGCGCTCCCATGAACGAACGAAGTCTTCCGCCGTGACCTTTTCGCCGTTGGACCAGCGCGCGTTGTCACGAAGATAAAAAGTCCAGACGCGTCCGTCATTGGATGACTCCCAGCGAGTTGCTACAGCAGGAATGGGCGCTAACGTCTTCGGATCGTAATCGGTGAGTCCTTCGAAGAGCGCGCGAACAGCGTCGGTATCCGGTGGTGCGGCAGCGAACGCCGGATCGAATGTTTGGGGCAGTCCACCATTGCTCCAGCGAAATTCCTGCGACCGTGGCGTCACGACCTTGCCGTAGTAAGTCGATGGCTCATTAGTGCCGAAGCAGCCTGTGTGCATCAAACAAGCGGCCAGCAACAACGAGCAAATACACGAGAATCGCGAATGTCGGAGCATAACTTTAACCACGGATTACACGGATTTTATCCGCGATTTTTATCCGCGCGATCCGCGGCCTGAATTAACTGTTGATATACACGCGCGGTTCGTTCCCTGGTAACTTCGAACCCATCCGAAGTGTCGATCAGGTAATCGGCAAACCTTTGCTTCTCTTCCTGCGGCATCTGTGAAGCGATTCGCCTCTGCGCCTCTTCGCGCGAGAGCTGATCGCGCAGCATCAGGCGTTCGAGTTGCACTTCGGGCCGGCAATGGACCACGATTAGCTTGTCGAAGCGCCGGTATCCACCCGATTCAATCATTAACGCCGCATCGACGATACCAATGCCTCCAGGATCTCGCGTCTCCCATTCGCGCAGGATTTCGTCCTGCCGCACGATGATGAACGGGTGAAGGATTTGATTCAGTTGTTGGCGCTGGCTTTGATCAGCGAAAATCAGTGCTCCAAGTCGTTTTCGATCGAGCGTTCCATCCGTGTTCAGAATCTGTTCGCCAAACGCCTCCGTCAGCGCCTTCAATCCCGACGTGCCCGGCATGACAACTTCACGCGCCGTCTGGTCCGCATCAAGCACGTGACATCCGAACTCAGCAAAAAGAGATGCGACAAACGATTTACCGACGCCGATGGATCCTGTCAGGCCAACGCGTAACATACGTCATTTGCCAGACAGGATTACAAAATTGATCGTGTTCATCCGGTAAATCCTGCAATCCTGTCTAATGACTTCTCCTCAGTTTTGCGGCCTTCAACGTGTTCTTCATCAGCATCGCCACAGTCAGTAAACCCACGCCACCCGGGACTGGCGTCAACATACCCGCCACTTCCGCAGCCTCAGCGGGATTCACATCGCCAACGAGTGTGTAGCCGCGCTTGGCTACAACCTCCAGTCGCTTATCTGCCTCGCTGCCTAGAAGCGCTCGCACATCTTCTTCATCGGAAACTTTATTCATGCCGACGTCAATCACCGTCGCGCCGGGCTTGATGTGATCGCGGCCAATCAAACCTGCTCTTCCGATCGCGACCACCAGCAAATCCGCGGTGCGCGTCACAGCGGCGAGGCCGCGCGTGCGCGAATGGCAAATCGTTACAGTCGCATCTCGCTGCAAAAGCAACTGCGCCATCGGTCGTCCGACAATCTGGCTGCGCCCAACGACACATGCACTTGCACCGCGTATCTCGACGCCGGCGTCGTCGAGCAGTTCAATGATGCCGGCCGGAGTGCAAGGAACGAAGACGGGTCTGCCCATCGCCAACTTGCCCGCATTAACCGGATGAAACCCGTCGACGTCCTTCGCCGGATCCATCGCTTCAATAATCGCCGTTTCGTCGATGCCTCTAGGCAGAGGAAGCTGAGTCAGAATCCCATCGATGTCCTCGCGAGCGTTCAAGGAACCGATCAGATCGAGCAACTCCGCCGTGCTGGTCGACTCAGGCAACGCGTGATGCTCGGAGCGTATGCCAACCTCTTCGCACGCTCGAATCTTGTTCCTGACGTAAACCGCCGACGCCGGATCTTCGCCGACCCGCACTGCCGCCAAACACGGACAAATACCGCGCTCTTGCACCATTCGCTCGATCTCAGTCCTGACTTCTTCTTTGATTCTCGCGGCGAGCGAAGCCCCTTCGAGCATGCGCGCGCGTGGTCCTGTTTTTATGTTTTCGGCAATCATGGTTGTGTTCTTTGTGCCCTCTGTGGCATCAATAGTATACACAGATTAGAGATGTTATTCGCGAGACTAATACTTCTTTGCGTCTTACAAAGCGCGGCAGCTCTTCCCGCAGCGGCACAGGCAAACGACTATCTTCTCGGACGCAACGCAGAGCGAACAGGCGACCTCGCCGGCGCTACGGCTCATTACCAGGCAATCGCATCCAGCGATTCCAAGCTCAAGGAATATGCGCTATGGCACCTTGCCAGGATCGCTCGCTCGACCGGCGATCTCGTACTCGAGCGCGAGCATCTGCGACAACTCACTGCTACCGCACCCTCAAACCTGCTTTTCGAAGCTGCGACGCTGCGACTGACAGAGAGTTTCTTCGAAAGCGGCGACTTCCAAGGCGCTGCAAACAGTGCCAAGCCGCTAACGCTCTCGAAAAATGTTAGGGTGGCGCGCAAAGGCGCTGCTTTGATGGGCCTGGCTTACATCCGCGCGGGAAAGCTCACCGAAGCGCGCGATGTTTTTGCTCGCCTGGTGATGCAGATGCCGGATGCTTCGCGTCCGGACGACTTCGCGCTCGAAGCCGTCAGGCAGTTGGATCAACTCGAAAAAAATTCTCCTGCAAACCTTTCAGAAGCGGAACACCTGCTGCGTGGTTCCGTCTACCAGTTCAATCGCGACTTTGCCGGCGCTCGGCTCCACTACCAGACGGTTATCGATCAGAACCCGCAGAGCACGACAGTACCAAACGCGATGTTCCAGATTGCTCGCGGTTTATATCTGGAAGGCAGGTACGACGACGCAGTCAAACTCTTTCAGAAGGTCTTTGATACGTACCCACAGTCATCCAGCGCCCGTGATGCACTCGGTTACGTCGCCTCCAGCCACGGTCGAATGAAACACATTGACGATGCTGTCGCCGCCCACAAGCTCTTCATCGACCGCTTTCCCGACGTGCCAAATCCCGAGCGTTCCTACTTGAACATCATCGATCTCCTGCACGAAGCCGGCCGGTACCCGGAAGCATTGAACTGGGTGCAACAAACACGGGCGCGCTTCAGGAATGATCTCGGCGGCGCACTTGCCTTGTTTGGTCAACTCCGCATTCACATGGCGCAGGGAAGCTGGTCCACTGTTGCCCGCGATGCTGAGGAGCTTTTGAAGCTTTCGGATCTCGGTGGAACCCGCGTTCCGGGCGGCACTACTACGGCAGAGGTTAACTTCCTGCGCGCCTACGCTCTCGAGCAGCTCGGACGATTTGAAGATGCCATCGCAGCTTACTTGTCGATCCCTGATGGGCGTAACGAATACTACGGCGCTCGCGCTACGCAGAGACTCCTAAGTCTCGCAACGAGCGACAAGTCTCGCTCACTTGTGCGAATGCGTCTTAATTCACTGCTCAACGAAAGCAAGGTGGCGAGTGCCGCACGACAGTTCGAGCAGGCACGCGTCGCAGCGCAGTCAAGCTTGAGGCTGACAAACGATCCGCAGCTCCGCGCGGATGCGTTGAAGTACTTGCAAGCGGCATACGGCGCGTTAGCCGCTTACCGCTTGCCGCAGTTCAATACGATTTCGCTGGTGAAGCAATCGCCGGATAGTCGAACCGTCGCAGACGATCTGCTGCTTCTGGGGCTTTACGATGAAGCGCTTCCCGAATTGCTCGCCGCACGCAAAGCCTCTGCTGGTCCGGACGAGGATTACTCAATCGCCGTGCTCTCGTTGCGCGCTGGAATTCCAAACGGCGCGGTCCGTTTTGGCGAGCAGATCTGGAAGTCGATGCCACCGGACTACGTTATCGAGCTCGCGCCGCGTGAGCTGGTTGAACTTCTCTACCCGGTTCCTTTTCGCGAATCGCTCTTGAAGCATGCGTCAAGCAGGAATGTCGATCCACGATTCGTGCTCGCAATCGCGCGACAGGAGTCGCGCTTCCAGGCAGATGCGAAATCAGTCGCGGCAGCGCGGGGCATGATGCAGTTCATCGCAGCTACCGCAAACGAGATCGCGGCGCAGCTCAAGTTGCATGACTTCGATCAGGACGATCTCTATAACGCAGACACCGCAATCCTGATAGGATCGCAATACCTCGCGAATCTTTTTCAGCAGTTTCCAAATCAACCGCAGGCGGTGGCAGGCGCATACAATGGCGGAACAGACAATCTGGCCCGGTGGATCGCTCGCTCGCGCGCGTCGGAAGCAGATCGTTACGTTCCCGAAATCGGTTTTTCACAGACCAAGGATTACGTCTACCGAGTGATGGCCAACTTCTGGACCTATCAACATCTTTACGACGCGCAACTCCAGCCTATAGCGACCAAATGAAGCCACAAAGAAGCACAAATGTGTTTGTAGTGTTTGCAGTGATGTGCGTTTGCATCGCGACGTCGTGCCATCGCAGCGGGAGTGAGAAGCGGTACGATTTCAAAGGCAAGGTCGTAGCCGTCGAGCCTGACAAGCACCTCGTGACGGTTTCTCACGAAGACGTGAAAGGCCTGATGCCCGCGATGACGATGCCCTTCACAGTCCACAATGAAGCAGATCTGCAAATCCTTGCGCCCGATGACGAGATCACGGCGACGCTCGTTGTCGATGGTTCGCACTCATGGTTGGAAGGCCTGATCATTTCCAGAGAAAGTGCCAATCGGTCCGCGATGCCGGCGGTGATCATCGCGAAAGAGGGCGATGAAGTTCCGAATTTCACTCTGCGCAACCAGGACGACCGTGAGATTCACATTCGAAACTATCGCGGCAAAGCGCTGCTGCTGACTTTCATCTACACCCGTTGTCCTGTGCCTGACTACTGTACGCTGATGAGCGACAACTTTGCGCAGATCGATCGCGAGTTGGGGAAGGATCCGGAAATTTATGCAAAGACGCACCTGCTCAGCATCAGCATCGATCCCGAGTACGACACGCCAAAGGTGCTGCGGAGTTATGGTGCGGCACACACCGAGCGCTATCAGAACGAAATGTTTGCGCACTGGGAGTTCGCGTCAGGAACAAAGGAGCAGGTGAAGGAGATCGCGCAGTATTTCGGGTTGACGTACTTCCCGGAGAAGGACCAGATCATTCATGCGTTGCGGACGGTGATCGTGAACCCGGATGGGAAGATCGCGAAGGTTTACAGCGGCAACGAGTGGAAACCCGAAGAGGTCGTGGATGAGCTCAAAAAAGCAACCACGGATTAGACGGATAAAAACGGATAAAGACCGGATCTTTCTTTATCCGTCTTCATCCGTTTTCATATCCGTGTCATCCGTGGTTAACTGCCCTTTATTTTCTTGATCTCTTCGGTGAGTACGGGCACTGCTTCGAACAGATCTCCGACAATCCCATAATCCGCAATATCGAAAATCGGCGCCTCGGGATCTTTGTTGATGGCGACGATCGTCCCGGAGTTCTTCATCCCCACAAGGTGCTGAATGGCGCCCGAGATGCCGAGGGCAACGTAGAGCTTGGGTGCAACGGTCTGACCTGACGATCCAATCTGCCGGTCAATCGGCAGCCATTCCGCATCGCAGATCGGGCGCGAGGCAGCGAGGTCACCGCCTAAAACTTCTGCCAGCTTCTCCGCCAGTACGAGATTGTCTTTGCTCTTGATGCCACGTCCGACAGCAACGATCACTTCAGCCTTACTAAGGTCGACAGCCTGCTTCGCTTCCTGAAACGGAGCCTCGGGAACCATGCGCACGTCCCCGATATCAACCGCCGTATTCTCGACCGGCGCGCCGGCGCCCTTTGCCGCCTGGTCGGGCCGGTAAGCTCCCGTCTGAAAAGTGGCAAACACGGGCGGCTCTCCATCCGATACGACGTCGGCATCGAGCTTTCCAAGAAAAATCCTGCGCGTGAAGCTAATCTTCCCGCCGTCTGCTTTGGCGCGGATGCAATCACTGATCAGCGACTTACCGAAACGCGCAGCCAGTTTGGGAGCGAAGTCACGCACCTGGTATGTGTGCGTCAGGAAAACAAAGTTTGGATCGACTTGCTTGACGATCTGCTCCATGCCATCGGCGTATGCGTCCGGCGTGTAATCAGCCAATTTCGGATTGGTCGCGCAAATGACCCTCTCAACATCATGAGCCGCGATCTCCTGCGCGAGTCCCGCGACATCAGCGCCCAGCACCACCGCAGTCACCTTCTGCCCCAACTGCGATCCCAGCGCCTGCGCCGCCGCGATCGCCTCAATCGAGCTCCGGTTCGCGGTCCCGCCCTTATGTTCAATGAAAACAAGTAATCCGTTACTCATCCGTGTAATCCGTGGTTAAAACACTCTCGCCTCAACATGAAGTTTCTGGGCCAACTCCGCAGCGCCCGCCTTCGCATCGCCATTTCCAAGCATCTGCGTCTGCTTCATTTTCTGCGGCAAATAAATCTTCTCGACACGCTGATGCGACGGTCTTCCAACCAGCTCCGCCGCCGGCGTCACTTCCTTAATCTCCTTCTTCTTCGCCGCCATGATTCCCTTCAACGTCGCATAGCGAATCTGGCTGATGCCTGACTGGATCGTAAGCAGCGCGGGCAGTGGCATCTCGTACCATTGATACCAACCGCTTTCCAGTTCTCTCTTCACGCGCAGCTTGTCGGCGGAAGCGTCCAGTTCGATCACGATGGTTGCGTGCGGCAAGCCGAGAAGCTCAGCCATGATCACGCCGGTTTGCCCGTAGCCGTAATCGTCTGACTGGAGTCCAGTCATGACGAGATCCGCCTTCTCATCACGAATCGCGTCAGCCAGCACCCTGGCAGCAGCGTACGGCGTGAGATGCGTGAGATTGTCGCCGACGACGTGAATCGCACGGTCGGCGCCTCGCGCAAGCGCGTCTTTAATCACGCTCTTGACGCGCTGCGGGCCCATGGAGCAAACAACCACTTCCCCACCGAGTTTCTCGCGCACGCGCAGAGCCTCTTCCAGCGCGTAACCGTCCGACTCACTCACTTCAAACGACAGATCGCCCTCTTCAATCCACGTGGCGTCTTTGTTAATCCGCAGGATCGCATCCTTGTTCGCGACCTGCTTCATCATCACTATGATCTTCATCGTTAATTAGCC
>Ga0157375_10004035_pt1 | contig 12736 bp, 6 predicted proteins | sample M35metaG_FD_115311 | JGI IMG/M metagenome (GOLD analysis project Ga0157375, IMG submission 115311) | Miscanthus rhizosphere microbial communities from Kellogg Biological Station, Michigan, USA - M3-5 metaG | ecosystem: Host-associated > Plants > Roots > Rhizosphere > Soil | place: USA: Michigan...
GGCAGACTTTTAGAGTTTTAGGTTACCTTCCTTACCCGTTTTTTAACGGTATTTATGCTTCAATAATTTGATAAAGCAATTCTTTATCTAAATTTACCCGTATGCTTTAATGGTACACCATGGATGAGCATTTCACTTATCTTTTTTTGTCTTAATGTCAACCAAGTTTTTTACCAATACAGATCAAAACACGCTTTTTAATAAATTCGAAGGCATATTTAGATACACCAGTGTACATTACCTGGATGTGTTAGTCGGATATTTCTATTCATCTGGCTATTTCAGGATCAGAAAGTTTCTGGATGATGTTGCGGAGATTAGAATATTGGTAGGTATCGACTTGGACAGCCGGGCAAAAAAAGCCATAAACAGAGGTTTAGAGATAAATTTTAATGCCGATACCGCCAGAGAGGAGTTCTTAAAGAAAGCTATAGCCGATATACAGGATTCAGACTACAAAAAGGATGTTGAAGATGGTATCGATGCTTTTATCAGGGATATCGCATCCGGAAAATTGCAGATTAAGATACATCCCTCAACTCAGCTTCACGCCAAAATTTATATTTTCAGGGAAAAGGAAGAACACACACACGCCGGTTGGGGATCGGTAATTACTGGATCAAGTAATCTTACAGAGAACGGCCTTGAACGCAATTTTGAATTTAATGTTGAATTGCGTGATCATGATGATATAAAATTTGCCCAGGAAACCTTTGAACGCCTTTGGATTGAAGGAGTCAACATAACAGAGGAATTTGTTCAGCAGATACCTAAGCAAACCTATATTAGTGGCGACTACACACCACATGATATTTACATCAAGTTTCTAATTGATTATTTTGATAAGAGCATCGATTACGACCCCGAATCTGTTACCGACCTACCTAAAGGTTACCGTAAATTAGCTTACCAGGTAGATGCCGTTAACGATGGCTATGGTAAGCTCATGAAATACAATGGGTTTATTCTGGCGGATGTAGTCGGCCTTGGCAAGACTATTATTGCGACGATTGTTGCCAAGAAGTTTTATTTCACCAATGGGTATCGCACCAAAACTCTAATAGTTCATCCGCCTGCTTTAAAACCCAACTGGACGAAAACTATTCGTGATTTTGAGATCCCCAACGTTGATTTTGTATCCAACGGTTCGCTCCATAAAGTCAAGCACCCCGAGGACTATGATCTGATTATAGTGGATGAAGCTCATAAGTTTAGAAGCGATGAATCTGAAATGTTTGGTCAGTTGCAGAAGCTTTGTAAAACCCCGAGAAAACGAGCTGGCATTGACGGAAACTTCGAAAAGAAAGTAATCTTAGTAACCGCGACACCCCTTAATAATAGGCCTGCTGATATTCGCAATCAATTGTACTTGTTTTTAGATTCGAAGATATCCAATCTCGATATCGGGAATATCCAACATTTTTTCAGGCCGCTTATTGAGAAATATGATAAGCTGCGAAAAGATAAACTAATCAGCAAAGAAAATCTGGCAAAGGGTATCACCGAGATTTATGATAAGATTAGAACGAAGGTCTTGGAGCCGCTGATTGTTAGGCGCACACGCACGGATATAAGGGATTCGGATATTTACTGGAAAGACATTATCGAACAGGGGCTCTCATTCCCCGATATCATACCGCCCCGTCAAATATTGTATCAATTGGACAACAACCTTGATAGTCTGTATGATAAAACTTTAAAAATCCTAAAAGGTGGTGACAACGGGTTGTTATACATGCGTTATCAGGCCATTAAATATTTACCAGCCAAAATCAAAAAGGAGGTCTACGGTGACAGGGCGGATAAGATTTCGGATTCTCTGGCTAAGATTATGAAAACCTTGATGGTAAAAAGGATCGATAGCAGCTTTTATGCTTTTAAAAAGACGCTGAAACGATTCCTGGATGCTAATGAGGCAATGGTGAAGATGATCGAAGCGGATCGCATTTTCATTTCACCAAAGCTCAATATCAATGAGTTTATATTGAATGAGGATGAAGCAACATTAGAATCGTTTTTGGAAGAGCGACCGGATATGATAAGAGCCTATTCAGCTGACGATTTTGAAGAAAAATTTATCAAAGGGATATACCACGACTATAACTTGTCGAAAGAGCTTCATAACGCCTGGAGCGAGATAAATAATGACCCTAAGCTGGATGAGTTTCTTCTTCAGCTTGAGACCTATTTTTTTGATCCAAAACTAAATGACAATGGTAAACTGGTTGTTTTTTCGGAATCAAAGGAAACCACCGAATATCTTGCTGACAAGATACGCTTATTGCAACACAGGAATGTTTTGGCAATAGACAGCAGCAATCAAAGCGATAAAGCGGATGTGATTAGGGCAAACTTTGATGCCAATATCACATTGCTTGAAAAAAGTAACGAGTTCCCCATATTGATAACGACTGAAGTTCTTGCGGAGGGTGTAAACCTTCATCAGGCAAATGTTATTGTAAACTATGATGTTCCATGGAACGCAACACGGTTAATGCAGCGCATAGGTCGCGTAAATCGTATCGGTACAGCATCTAAGGAGGTGCATATTTTCAACTTCTTCCCTACTGAACGTACCGATGATGAGATTGAACTAAACAAGAAGGCTTACATCAAATTGCAGGCTTTTCATTCCGCCCTGGGCGAGGACAGCCAGATTTATTCGAGAGAGGAAGAATTTGGCACTTACGGCTTATTTGAAAAGATACCGGAAGAGGAAAAGGATGAACGCCAAATACTTTTGGAAAAGCTGCGTAAATTTAAAGCAGATCACCCAGATGAATTTAAACGGATTAAGAATATTCCAAGGAGAGCAAGGACAGGTAGAAAAGATAAATCGCGTGCCCAGTCTACAATGGTATATCTAAAGAATAAGAGCCGCGACAGTTTTACCTACGTGAATGCTGACGGAACCTATGATGAACTCACCTTTGTTGAAGCTGCCCGTATCTTCAAAGCTGAAGTTTCCGAGAGAGCGATTGCACGGCACGATCTGCATCACGAGCAGGTAAGCAAGGCGGTAAAGGCTTTTGAAGAAGAAACAGCAATCAAAACTATTACCGAAACAAAGGGTATCAAACTAGGCCCTAATGAAGGTTTAGCGGTAACTTCGTTAAGCGCATTCAAAAGTTTTCCTGATATTAATGAAGAAGAGAAGGACTTAATACTATACGCTACTGAAGCTATAAGAAGGGGCATTTTCCAGAAACTTCACCGGGAAATAAATTCATTAGTAAAGGATTTGGGGAAATCTGCCTTTAACAGGGCTGAAAAGTTAGATGCAATGATTAAATTGCTCAGAAAATACCCCTTATCACAAGCACATATTGAAACTGAAACAGAAGGCATTCAGGAAACTATAATAGAACAGCCTAAACCAATAATTATCATATCGGAGTCTTTTTCAGCCTAACCCATGGATGATCATTTTTTAGAAAACGTTTTCAAACAAGATTATAATTCCGGACGCTGGAAAGAAGTACTGTTGAAGCTATTTCCGGGTCTTACAACTTACGGAGTTGCTGTACCGGAAGAACTAACCGATAATGAAAAAGAGGATGCAAAGCAAATTGTTAGCCTTGGGGCTATAAAATTAGCGGACGAAAAAGAAATTTCTTTCTTTGAAGTAGAATTACAAGATAGTAAATCGGTAACCCGAAACAGAGTGGGTTTACGAAATCTTGTACATAGGAAAATTATCCCTGGATTAAGGGACGCGGCCATAGTAACGTTTTACAATAAAAATACTTCAGACTGGCGCTTAAGCCTGATATCAAAAAATGCTTATTGGGATGATGAAGGAAAAATTGTTAAAGAAGAAACACACCCTAAGCGATATACTTTTGTTTTAGGCAGGAACGAGAGCATTAAAACCGCTATTCAGCGTATACATCCGTTAGCGACCGTGGTTGCTCAGGGGAATACTATTAAGATAGGTGATCTGTTAAAGGCTTTCTCTGTTCAGAAAATATCGAAAGAATTCTTTGACGATTATAAAAGCAATTACCATGCCTTTACAGAGTTTTTAGGCACCCGGGAGAAGTTCCGTGCGCTTTTTGTGCCGGACCGTGAAGACCTGACTGCAGATCAGCAAGAAAAAGAAACCGACCGCAACGTAAGCAACTTTGCGAAAAAACTTTTGGGCCGTATTGTGTTTCTGTACTTTTTACAGAAAAAAGGCTGGCTGGGGGTTCACAAAGACGAAGACTGGGGTAACGGTGAACGTGATTTTGTATCCAAATTATTTACTAATACTAAAGACAAGAATGCCTTTTATGAAAAGGCGCTGGTACCTTTATTTTTTAATACGCTAAATAAAAAACGCGCAGATAACTTGTTTGCAATTACCGGGACTAAAGTACCTTTCCTTAACGGTGGGCTATTTGATTGTGGCAGCCATGAGCCTACGGAAATACAATTTGAACACAGCTTATTTGAAAACCTCTTTGCTTTTTTCGATAGCTATAATTTCACAATCGACGAAAACAGCCCGGATGATCTGGATATAGGTATTGATCCGGAAATGCTTGGTTTAATATTCGAAAATTTATTGGAGGAAAACCGCAAACGAACAGGTGCTTTTTATACCCCGAAAGAGGTGGTGCATTATATGTGCAAGGAAAGCCTAAGTCTTTATTTGCAAAAGCAGCTATCATCTAAGCTCAACCCGGATGAATTAAAGCAATTGGATGAATTTGTAAAAAAGCCGGACGGTTCAACGCCAGCCCTGATCAAAACCCATGCTGATGCTATACAAGGTTGTTTAGATAGTGTGAAGATATGCGACCCCGCAATCGGCTCAGGAGCTTTTCCATTAGGTATATTATTTGAAATATTGCGCATCCGTAAAGAGATATTCCCGCATCTGAGCAAACAGAAAAACTTCAACTATCGATTGGAGAAACTGAATATCATGCGTAACAACATTTATGGGGTTGATCTTGATGGCGGTGCGGTTGATATAGCCCGTTTGCGTTTCTGGTTGTCGCTCATTGTTGATGAGGAAGAACCCAGTCCCCTGCCAAACCTCGATTATAAAATCATGCAGGGTGATAGTATGATGGAAAGTTTTGAAAATGTCGACTTATCCCAGGTTAAAAAAACCCCCAAGCATGTAAAGGTTTTTGAACCAGAAAGGGATTTGTTTGGTAATATTAAGAACCCACAATTGACAATCAACTCCATCCCATTTGACACTGAGGCATTGGAAGAAAAGGTTCGGGATTTTTTCAGGATTGAAGATTCTGATGAAAAGAGGGCAAAACATAAAGAGATTGACAATGAGGTGATCAAACATATTGAGATCAGCATTGCGAGTTATGAAGAAAAGCTTAATCGTGATAAACAGGTCTTTGTAAAGCAATTGGACAAGGATCTTATGGCTGCTTCATCGCAAATCATGAAAGAGAAGCTAAATACAGGTCCGAAAGCTAAGCTAATTGCGGAATATGATAAAAAATTAAAAGACGTTGACCGTATCTGGAAAAAGCTGATTAAAATAACAGAGCAGGACGAGCGTCCTTATTTTTTATGGCACCTTTTTTTTAAAGACGCTTTTGATGGGGGGGGTTTTGATATTGTCATTGGAAATCCCCCTTATGGGGTTCCATTATCAGACCAACTAAAAAATAAATTCGACTTAGCGAGTAATGATAGCTACGGAATATTTATGGCTCATACCATGGCGCTACTATTGAAGCCGAACGGCATTTGTACCTTCATAGTAAGCGACACTTGGTTAACTATCATGACCCATTGGCAGTTGCGAAAATTGGTATTACAAAAACAGTTGCATAAAATCATACGTTTACCTGGCGACACTTTTGGTGCAACTGTTAATACCTGTATTTACATTCAAAGCAATACCCAGTCAGATAGTCAGAACCAACTCATTGCAGCTGACCTCACCAACCTGAGCCCGCAAAAACGTTTGCCCGAGTTTAGAGATACACTTTTCAACCTGGAAAAATATATTGGTGTTTATACACCTGATTTTGCTGTTTACCAATATCAGCAGCAACTGATAGCAATTAATAGAAACTGTCCGGTGTTTGTAGCAAGTCCCAAGTTATTTGCTTTAATGAATGATACTAATTGCCCAACACGTAAAGAAAATGAAGAAATGAGAATTGGTCCCGATATACGGCTCATACAAATGAATAGTAAAAACATTGAGCTGGTGCGTTTTGGTGATATTGCTGACATTAAACAGGGATTGGCAACTGGTGACAACCATTTTTATCTATATCAAAACCCTGATGCAAGGGGTAATTATAAAGACATCAATTTATCTAAAGAATGCCTTTTGACTCAGGCAGATTTAAGTAAAATACGCAGTAATGAGAAGGTACGCTTAAAGATTGTAGAAAAAGGTATCCATCAATCAAAAGAGGAGAAAGAATTTGATAAGGATTGCTGGTTTGAAGGAAAATACATAGTACCGTATGATAAAGGCGGTGAAAGTGATACCGACACAGGCTGGTTACCAAATTATTATGTCCCCACAAATTACTTTATTGACTGGAGCACGAAAGCAATAGAAAGATTGACTACATATACGATTGCCGACCGTATTATAGAATACAAAGAAAAGAAGGTGATCAAAGAACATTATAAGAAAACCACCTGTGCGGTAATACGAAGTAAAGACACATATTTTAAGAGTGGCCTATCTTTTTCGAGAACAGGGGTATACGCCCCCACATTTCGTGTAAATTCACATTCAGTCTACGATACAGAGGGGTCGACCATTTTTTTCTCAGAGGGCAAGAGCCCAGAGAACTATATTGGGACATTGTGCTCCAAGCTGAATAAATATTTCTTAAAAAATTATGTCGGACATACTGTCCATACCCAGGTTGATGAGTTAAAGGAAGCGCCACTTAATTATAAGGAGATAGATTTTTCTAATCTGCTCGCTTCTATTGTCGAAAAACAAAAAGCCGATCCCAGGTACGACTACCAAAGCAACGAACAAATAGAAATAGATGCCTTGGTTTATAAAGCTTATGGGCTAAATAAAGCTGATATCAACGAAGTAGAAACTTGGTACGCACGCCGCTATCCCAAACTGGCTAAATATGCTAATATCGTAAGCCTGGAGGATGAGGTTGAACAGATAAAAGAAGAGATTGCTGAAGAGAGTGTAAATGCGCAGCGGGTAAGGGGTTTGATTGCTTTGGGTGAAAACAAACGTACGGAGTATAAGAGCACATTGCGATATGACCTTCGCCAAAAAAGTGTGCAGTCGCATATTGAACATAGTGTTTTAAAAACTATAGCAGCATTCCTAAACAGCGAGGGTGGCACCTTACTGGTCGGTGTGGAAGATGATGGAAACATATTGGGTCTTGATGATGATTATTCCACATTTGGCAAAGACAAAAACCACCAGGATGAATGGGTGAAGCATTTTGATAATATAACCGGCTACGCGTTTGGCGATGCTTTGACAGGTAATATTAATTTAGAATTTGCTCATATAGAAGGTAAGTCAGTAGCACTTGTAGATGTAAGGGCTTCATCAACCTATATCTACATGAAAAGCAAGGCAGACAATCGGAAGCAATTTTACATACGAAGAAATGGCAGCACAGTAGAGATACGTGATGAAGAAATATTGACGTATGTGAAGCAGAAGTGGGGGTGAAAAAAACAATAATTAACACATTTAAAGTAACCTAAATCAAAACATTATCCTCATGTCATATCCTATAGCAGAAAGATTATTTCAGATTGTTAAAAAGAATCAATCATTACTACAAATACCCACAGAGTATAAATCGAGCGACTATTTTCCAGATTTTGTATCAAAAAAACTTGATGATTATTACGCGTTCTTGAAGAATAATGAAGTAGGTAAAATTGTCAATGCGGTTAGTTGGACAACGAATAGGGATGTGCAATTCCTTAACAGAATTAGGCCTTTTAATGATGCTATCAATAATTGCTTGAAACTGTATTATGATGGTAAGATTGCAAAGGCATACGAAAAGTTTAACACTTCCTTAGATAAAATAGTTGGATTTCGAGCAAATACCGTTTTGGGAGTTGTTGAACCGCATTCAAAGTTCTATCGAATTAGGATAGCAAACTCAGCGGTAATTAAAGATAGAAGTGACAATTTTCATATCAAATTTGAACTACGTCACATTTGCAGCACACAACGTTATAGCGTGCCCGGAATGCCTTCTATATATTTAGGTGACTCTGCTTTTATCTGTTTTAAAGAAGTAAATAGCCCGAGCTTTTCAGACGCTTACATTTCTCTGTTTGAGGCCAAAAAACTTATCAATATCATTGAAATACAAACGGTCGATAATTTCTTTAAACAATATGAAGAGGAAAATAATTTGGATCTTAAACTGACACATATTTTAAGATTTTTATTGTTGTTTCCCTTATATGTTGCTTGCACCGTTAAAGTACGTCATGAAGGCGCATTTAAGTCAGAATATATTATACCGCAGTTCCTTTTACAATATGTAACTGACGATGAAACAATTAAAGGTATAAAATTTCCGTCTACAAAAATTGATATAGCAAGTGGGTTTTCCGACCTAATTACCCATAATTATGTGTTTCCAGTTGCCAAAAGCGAACAAAGCGGTTTTTGTTCGACTTTACGCTCCTTCTTTGATTTAACACGACCTAAATCCTTTGATGAGCTCCTTAAAAGTAAAATCCCTGACCTAAGCATAAAGGATTATAATAAAAGTGATTTCCGCCTTATTGAAACTGCTCTGGCGAAAGAGAAGATTGATGATGTTCTTAATTGATAAATACAATGAGTGAAACTAAATACTATTGCGTAGGATTTTCATGGGGAGGCAATTCAGAAAGTCAATTGCCTCGTTTTTTAGAAAAAGGCATTTGGGAGAATGGGTATGATGATAAATATATAGAAATCGTAAACAGCGTACCAGTTGGAGCGAAGTTAGCGGCCAAAACTGCCTATACCAGAAAAAAAGATGGCAAAACTATTTCTGTTTTAGAAGTGTATAATATTGGGACTGTAACCGAGAACCCAAAGAATGGAAGACTTTTGAAAGTGAATTGGGACAAGAATTTCAAAAAATTCAAACTCGATGGACGAGGTGCATATCGATCAGTTATTAGCCAGGTTAATCACAAGGAAAACATTGACTATATTTTTGGTGGGAAAAAGACAGATGGGGCACCCTTACCGTCTTTTAAAGAAGAAACCGTTTATGAAGAGAAGGAATTAAACCAAATCCTATATGGCCCGCCTGGGTCAGGTAAAACCTATAACACGATTAATAAGGCCGTTTCAATTGTCGACAGGATTCAGGAAAATTCCCTATTGAACCATTATGCCAGCAGGAAAAGCCTCAAGGATAGGTTTGACGAATTATTAATCGACGACTGGTCAAATCCATTCGGTCAGATAGCTTTTATAACGTTCCATCAATCATTTAACTATGAAGATTTTATTGAAGGAATAAAACCAACGATTGACAAGGACAAGATACTTTATGAATACGCGTCCGGGATATTTAAAGGAATTGTTAACCTGGCCACTAATAACTGGCTCGATGTTGATAAAGGTGATAAATCTCAATTGCCGTTCGATGAAGCGTTCTTGAAATTTAAAGATCAATGGGAAGAAAATCAGGATATGCTCTTCAAGATGAAAACCCAGGGTAAGGAATTTAAAATTATTGGCTTCACAAAATCATCTATCTTATTTGAGAAGGCAAGCGGTGGTACAGACCATACGTTAAGCATTAGTACACTGCGTGATTTTTACTATGGTCGAAGCAATAGAAAATTATCAGGCGTTGGCATTTATTACCCTGGAGTATTAGCAAAACTTAATGAGTATTCTTCTTCAGCAGTCGTTGAAGAGAAGGATGAAAAAAACTATGTATTGATTATTGATGAAATAAATAGAGGCAACGTTTCCCAAATATTCGGTGAACTAATTACTTTAATTGAAATCAGCAAAAGAATTGGAGAACCGGAAGCTTTAGAAGTTGTGTTGCCGTATTCTAAAGAGAAGTTTTCAGTTCCCCCTAATCTATACATAATTGGAACAATGAATACAGCCGACAGAAGCGTTGAAGCATTGGATACTGCACTTCGCCGTCGTTTCAGCTTTGTAGAGATGCCTTCAAGGCCTGAATTGCTGATGCCACAACAAATGATATGGCAATTGTGGTGGGACTTCGAGAAAGCTGGCTGGACTGAAGAGCCATGGGTCGCAAAAGAGCGAGATCTATACGATCTACTGGGAGCCGAACATTTATTGAAAATGTCTATCGAAGAAAAGAAGAAATTAGAATATAAGCTGGAGTTTGAAAACGCCGTTAGCTCTATTTTCAATGGCAATTTTACAGGTTTAAACTTAAAAGATTTATTAAGCAAAATAAATCAAAGAATTGAGAAGCTACTATCTTCTGACCATGTTATTGGGCATTCATACTTCATGTCAGTATGTTCATGGAGTGATTTGATGGAGGTTTTTTATAACAAGATCTTACCGCTTCTACAGGAATATTTTTACGGAGATTTTGGAAAGATCGGTTTAGTGCTAGGTAAGGGATTTATCCGTTTAAAAAATGATGTTAGTGAAGATAATTTGTTTGCTGAATTTGATTATAGTATCGATGATCTGAAAGAAAGAGATGTTTATGAAATTTTAGATTATCGAAAAAAAGATAGCTTCGAAATAGAGTTGGGCAAAAACATGACAGCAATCGATTTCAAAAAAGCGATACACCTGCTAATCCACAACAAACTTGAACAAGCCGGGTAAAAATACAATCACGGTCTATGAGCATGAATCTATTGGTACATCTGGTAGATATGCTGGAAAACTTACCTCCGATCAACTAAAAGTATTGCAAGATTTTAGTGGAGAGGGTGGAGTTCCGTATTTTACTTTGATTAACAATGGGGTGAAATTCTGTGAGTTTGTTGGCGTCTTGCAAGTTGGACAGCTAACAATCGAAGTCCTGCCTAAGGTTGATAAAGGAAGCGAGGGTAATAAAGAGAATTGGCGGAGAATCCTGATTGACATGCTTAAAAAAGTTGGAACATTTGAAGTATCATCAAGCAGCGAAACCAACTTAAAAATAAAGCGGAATAGCATCCTCGATCTTTATATTGAATCGTTCCTTGTACAAGTTGAAAAGCTTCTGCACCAGGGGCTGATCAAAAAATACAGGAAGATTGAAGCTAATTCAACTGCGTTAAAAGGTAAAATTGTATTTACAAAACACATCACAAAAAACATCATTCATAGCGAGCGTTTCTTTGTAAAATATACTGTGTATGACCATACCCATACGCTCAATAAGCTCCTCTACAAGACACTTAACCTGATTAGGAGTATCAACACCAGTCCTGTGTTGCAAAGTAAGGTATGCACGCTGCTACTGAACTTCCCGGAGATGCCTGATATCAAAGCATCAGAGGCATTATTTACAAACATGGTTTTCGACAGGAAAAGTGAACCTTACCGTCAAGCTATGTTAATATCCCGGTTATTACTCCTGAATTACCATCCCGATATAAATTCAGGAAGGAATCACGTACTGGCTTTAATGTTCGATATGAACTTACTGTGGGAAAAATTTGTTTATGTGAGTCTCCGCAAGCATTTTAAAGGAGGAAAGGTTGAGCAGCAGTTTTCTAAGCCCTACTGGAAGCTGGGTCAGGCAAGAGCAGTCAGCTTAAAACCTGATGTTGTGCTGATCAAGAATGAAACTCGCTATGTGCTGGATACAAAATGGAAGCTCCCCAATAATAATAAGCCTGGCAACAGTGACCTTCAGCAGATGTATGCTTATACTAAATACTTTGATTCTGACCATACCCTATTGTGCTACCCGGGTAATGAAGATAGTTTCGTGAAAGGGTATTTCTACAATGAAGGGAAGAAAGAAGACATTAGCTATCCTTGTTCCGTTATGAGAATTAGTTTTGATCCTTCTGAATCAATTGGCAAATGGCAGGAAAGAATACATTCAAAGATCAATCAGGGTTTAGACAAAACAAAATAGAATATATAGAGCTCAGTAATTCTGGCTCTATATATTGAGTCTATCTCGAGGCCAAACTGCCTCCATCAGCAGAGAAAATGTAGAACAAAAGCTCTTCCTTATTTTTAACCAGGCTGACTTCTTCAAATATTCCGTCTACCAGTTGGTTATAGACTATATGTCCATTTACTATCTGTGCATCGAGTATATCATATGACAGCCGATCAAGGTCGAACGTTTTGGCTGCAGCAACTATAGCATGGCCAAATACTGTTCCTGTTTTATCTATGTTCGATAATGCATGCCAAAATACCTCCTCTTCATTTGATAGAAAAGAACTTATGCCTAAAGCTAAATGCAGCAAAGTAAACTGTGCTTCATCTTTCAATGCATTAACTAGGTTGGTTGCAATAGATCCATCCCCATGCAAGTTGCTTATGGTAGACTGATTTATTAGAAAGGTGTCGAACTTTTTAGATAACCCCGGAACAGCATATTAATTGGGAATAGATGGAATTTCCCGGGGAGAAGCCCTCACTCCCATTTTTGAAGGCAGACATTAAATAATAAGTATTATGCCAGTAGGTAGAACAGCAAGAACAGGTGAAAACTGTCCAGAAAGCGGTGTTTGGAAGGTACAGGGCACTCCCAGTACAACAGCGCCTATCGCTAAAGGTAATCGTATGCCCCCATACGATGGAAAAGCGGTAACATGGGTCATGATCCAGACA
>Ga0157375_10004036_pt1 | contig 12736 bp, 3 predicted proteins | sample M35metaG_FD_115311 | JGI IMG/M metagenome (GOLD analysis project Ga0157375, IMG submission 115311) | Miscanthus rhizosphere microbial communities from Kellogg Biological Station, Michigan, USA - M3-5 metaG | ecosystem: Host-associated > Plants > Roots > Rhizosphere > Soil | place: USA: Michigan...
CGTCGCCCAGGAAGACCTTGTTCTCCTCCAGCCCCCAGCCGATGACGACGTTGTCGCCCATCCCCTTCATCGACCACGTCCCCCAGCCCTCGTAGCCCGGGGTGTCGGCGTTGCCGAAGAGGAACGGGCTCCACAGGCCGCCCTTCCAGCGCGCCGTCGGCGCCTGCAGCCCGGCGCGGATCTGCCTGGTGACGCCGGCGGTCATGAAGTTCGACTCGCCGAAGCCGATCATCAGGTTGTTGCCGAGACCGCCGTGCATCACGTTCTTCTGCTTGCCGAAGAACGGGTTGGTCTTGAAGAAGTCGTCGTCGAGCTGGTCGCCGCGGCGCACGTACAGGTTGATGCCGACCATCACGTCGTTGCCCTCGCCGGGCAACGCGCGGTAGTTCGGCCCCTCGCTGCTCGGCGTCCCCGTTCCGGGGTTGGTCGGGACGAACTGCTCGTAGCGCTCGTCGTGCGCGACCATGAGATTGCCGTCGAGCGTGAAGAGCGGCGCGATCTTGGCGAGATCCTTGAGCGTGAGGTTGCCGCTCCGCCACGCGGCGAGGATGCCGACTCCGCTCAGCACCGGCCCCGACAGCGCCGCGATCTGCTGCTGGATCGAATTGATGCCGGCGATGCCGTTCGGCGATCCGGTGTCGCGCCGCCCGCCGCTCATGACGCCGTTCGGGAATGCGTAGGGGTCGGTCGGCAGCTTCTGCCCCGGATACATGTCCGCCCACGGCGAGTAGTCGTTGGAGCGGAAGATCGCCTGATCCTGCTCCGGCGTCGTCGACGGCATGCTCGGGTTGCCGGGCACGACGCCGGTGTTGACGAGACGGTCCTTCGGCAACTGCGAGTTGCGCAGGTCGTCCGCCATGCCGAACATGTTCGCCGCGTCCGCCCGCGCCTGGTCGTTGAGTCGCGGCGGCGGCAGCTTCGGCAGCCTCGGGTCGCCGGGCGGCAGCGGCTCGCCGTTGACCTGGTTGCCGAACGCGCTGGCGTTGAACATCAGGCTGCCGTAGACCAGCGCCATCAGCCCGATGACGAGCCCTTGCGTCCCTTCGCTGTTGACCATGTTGGTCCAGCTGAAGGTGGGCGGATCGCTGTGGTCGTTCAGCTTGATGCCGACCATCTTGTTGCTGCCGCCCATCGCGCCCATGACGTTGGTCTGGCGCGCGATGCCGATCATGGTGTCGTCGCCGTTCGACCCGAGCATGATGTTCTCGCGGCCGATGCCGACCATGAAGTTCTTGTCGTGGTCGCCGAGCGCGTAGATCTTGTCGAGCAGGTGGAACGTGTGCAGGTCGCGGCCTGCGGAGTCTCCGTAGTCGGTGTTGTCCGGCGAGGGGATGTTGAAGCTCTGCTTGAAGCGCCCGCCGATGATGAAGTTGCTGATGCCGACGGCGAGCTGGGTGTCGTCGCCGGAGCCGCCGAGCAGGACGTTGGCGTGTCCCGCTGCGAGGGTGAAGTTCTTGCCGCCGCCGGCCCAGACGATGTTCGCGGTGCTCGGAAAATCGTCGGCCGGGTTGTCGACGTCGGTCAGACGGAAGAGATCGCGCAGCTGGCCGAGCGAATTCTTGTTCGCCGCCAACGCGACGATCGTGTCGTCGCCGCCGCCGGTGAAGACGATGTTGTACGCGTAGTCCTTGCCGATGGCGCCGGCGAAGACGCGCTTGTTGTCGTGCTGCGCGGCGTTGAACATGTCGCTCGCCGAGAACACGACGTTGAGCGCGATCTTGCCCGACAGCGCACCGGCGAGGATCGTCTGGTCGCCCTTGCCCGTCCAGATGCCATTGCCGGCGAACGTGTTCGACCCGGCGAGTGAAACGATCCGCTGCGAGCCGCCGTTCGAGACGTAGCCGTTGACGGCAGCGGCGGGCGCGACCGCGAGCAGGTAGACGCCGCTGTAGTCGTTGCCGTTGAAGCCGCCGAAGAAGCCTCGCACTCCGCTCGCCCGCTCGGCGCTGCCGCTCTTGCCGGTGATGAAGAGGTTGGTCGCGAAGCCCTGGAGGCCGGCGCTGTCGGTGGCGATCGCCGCGGCCGCGAGCGTGTTGTTGCCGTCGTCGATCCAGCCCGCGTTCGCGGCCGCAAGGCCTCCGATCGCGAGGTCCCAGACCGAGTGGTTGCCGCGCCCGAGGAAGTCGTAGTTGAGCGCGAGCGCCGGCCACGCGCCTCCCGCACCGGCGCTCGCGTCGATGTCGACGGCGACGCCCACGGCCGTGCTGTCGCCGTCGCCGGCGATGATGAAGTTCGCGGCGGCGATCGGGACCGAGGGCAGCGGCGGCGTCAGGATCGGGCCACCCGAGACGGCGACCGCGATGTATTCGTTCGACGCCTTCTGCCCGACCGTGTTGCCGGCCCAGATGATGTTGCACGAGAACGCCGTGCCGGCAGCGACCTCGACGACGGTGTTGTCGCCGTCGCCGACGCCGGCGTAGTTGAGGGCCCCGTAGTACGCGCCCGCGAGGTTGACGACGGTGTTGTTGCCGTTGCCGAGCGCGGCGACGTTGAGGCCGAAGCCGATCCCCACCGCGACGTCGACGACTGTGTTGTTCGCCGCCCGCGCGGTGATGATGTTCGTCGCCAGGCCGCCGCCGATGGCGACGAGCGTCGAGCTCCGGTTGACGAGTGGGTTGTCGTCGCTGATCACCATCGTGTTCCAGCCGACGAGCGTCCCGTACGCGACCATGACGTTGTCGCCGGACGCGGTGCGCTTGCCGACGTTGACGCCGACCAATGCGCCGATCGCGACCTCGTTGATCTGGCCATCGGCCTGCGAATCGACCCAGTTGCCGGCGAGCACGCCGCCGGCGGTCGCGTTGATCGAGCCGAAGCCCTGGCCGCGATTGATCAGGTTTCCCGCCGCCGCGCCGCCGGCGCCGGCGATGATGTTGCTCGTGCCCTCGCCCTGCTCGATCGAGTTCCAACCGATGAGGCCGAGCGCGATCGCGTACACGTCGCCGCTGCCGCTCGTGCGCGAGAAGTTGTTCATCCCGTACACGATGCCGCCCGTGTACATGGTCGCGTTGCCGTCCGAATTGCCGAGCTTGACGACGTCGTAGCCCGCGAAGACCCCGATCGACCAGCCGACGAAGTCGCCGTACGAACCCGGCCCGCGTTCGAACCATGTCCCCGCAACGGTGACCGAGAACGTCTTCAGGTAGACGTTGGACCACTCGTTGGGATCGGTCACCCAGACCTCGGCGGCGACGCCGACGATCTTGCCGATCGAATGCCAGGGCTCGTCCCACACCCAGGCGCCTCGGTCGACGATCTTCGGACCGCCGGCTCCGGCGCCCGCCGGACCGAGCTTGCCGGCGCCCGCCCCGGCGGCCGTGGCGCGGATCGCGGGAAGCGTCCCTGGCCGATCGTCGGACAGCGGCGCGATGGCGGTGTCGTCGTCGAGGCCGAGCGCATCCAGGCGAGGCGCAGCTGCGAGGAAGCCGAAGTTGCCGCCGCCCGAGTTCGGGAAATGCCGATCGACCGCGTTGCCGAGCACCGCGATCGACTCGCCATCGACGAGGCTGACGCTGTCGTCGAGGTAGAAATCGTTGCCGGCGAATTCGATGCCGTGCGACTCGGCGTGGATCGCGCCGCCTTGCGCATCGGCCACCGTGATCTTGTTGAACGCGCCGATGCCGCCGGCGTGCGCTTCGATGTCGCCCGCGCCTTTGCGGTCGATGTCGTTGACGACCCGGGGAGCGTCCTTGTTGTTGGTGCTGCCCGCGGTGACGAACAGGAAGCCGCTGAAGCCGTCGTCGATCTTGACCTTGTTGGTGACCGCCGACGTCGCACGCGTCGTCACGTAGATATCGCCCGAGCCGGCACCGCGTTGCAGCTCGTTCGTCGCTTCGCCGCCCGCTCCGGCGGCGTAGGCCTGCAGATAGATCTCGCCGTCGCCTTCGGCGCGTTTGGTGAAGTTGCCGGCGCGCTTGCTGCCCTCGGCATAGAGGTCGACGACGCCGTCGCCCTTCGAGCGGTCGAGCGTGTTGCGGGCGACGGCGCTTTCCTTGGCCGACGCGACCGCGTCCGAGATGACGAGGCCGTCGCCGGTACCGCGCTTGATGCGGTTGTCGGCCCGGTACTTGCCGTTCGCGATGACGTCGACTTCGCCGTCGCCGGCGCCGCGGTCGATGTCGTTGTTGAGTGCCGGCTCGCCGCCGCCGCCGCCGTTGGCCTGGTTCCACTCGGGCTTGTCGCGCCAGGTCGTGGTCGTCGCCTCGATGTCGTAGTCGCCGGTGCCCGACTTGACCTTGTTCTGCGCGATCTCCGGCGCATCGGCCCAGACGGTGATCTTGCCGTCGGCTTGGCCGCGCGTGATGTCGTTGCGCGCCTGCGCGATGCCGATGTCGGTATCGTCGGCAGCGCTGGCGTTCGCGATGACCTCGCCGCCGCGCTGATCCAGGGTCGCCTTGTTGGTGTTGGTCGCGCCGCCCGAGGCTTCGAGATGCGTCAGGCCGTCGCCTTCGCCGGTGGCGTCGACGGTGTTGGTCGCCGAGGTCGACGCGCCGTCGCCGTCGTTGTAGTCGGCCGTCGCGGCAAGGTCGATCGTGCCGTCGCCGCCCTTACGCGTCGCCTTGTTCGACGCTTCGTTGGCATCGGCGACCATGACCATGAAGCCGTCGCCCTTGCCCATCGTGCCGGTGTTCTTTGCCCGGCTCTGCCAGTCGCTGATCTCGGTGCGCGCGTCGAGGTACATGTCCCCGTCGCCGTCGCCGCGCGTGGCGTCGTTGGTCGCGTCGCGGCCGGCATCGGCCGTCGCGGAGATGTCGACGTCGCCGTTGCCGACGCGGATCAGGTTGCTCGCTCCTGTCGAGACCTTGCCGTCGGCTTCGGCTTCCGCCTTGATCGAGCCATCGCCGTTGCCGCGCTTCGCGTTGTTCGTGGCCGTGCTGTAGGGACCGTTGGCGTCGCCCGGGGCGATCGTCGCCTTCATGGTCCAGTCGCCGTCGCCGTTCTGTCCGTTGATCGAGTTCGACGCGGTGATCGCCTTGTCCTTCAACTTCCCGGTCGCGCCCGCGTCCTGCGTGATCTGGAAGTCGCCGTTGACGTTGGCGGTGTTCTTGGCGGTCCAGACGCCCTTGGCGGTCTGGTCGATGTTGCCCTTGGCCTTGGCACCGGCATCGAGCGCATTCATCGTGAGCGTCGTCATGACTTTCACGTTGTCGCCGCTGCCGAAGTAGCCGAAGTAACCGCCAGCGCCGCCGGCGTTGGCGTTGGTCGACGCGTCCGCAGCTTCGGCGTAGAGCGTGATGTCGCCGGTGCCTTCGCCGCTCGTGCCGTTCGCGCGCGCGGTCGACTTGTCGTCGCCCTGCGCGACCGCGGTCGCCTCGACGTCGCCGTCGCCGTTGCCGCGCGACGCGGTCGCGGTCGCGCTGCTGTCGTTGCTCGTTGCATCGGCGATCGCGGTCGCGTCGCCGCTGCCCTTGCCGCGGCTCGCCGTCGCGTTCGCCGAGCCGCCGCCCGACGCGTTGGCGTCGACGTCGCCGCTGCCGTCGCCGCGGTTCGCGTTCGCGCTCGCGCTGCTCTTGTCGTCGCTCGCGGTCGCGCGCGCGCTGGTGTCGCCGCTGCCGTCTTCGCCGCCGCGCGACGCATTGGCGCTGGCGCTGCCGCCGCCGTCGGCGGTCGCGGTCACGTTGCCCTTGCCGCCGCCGCTCGAAGCGCTCGCGCTTGCGCCGCTCTTCGCTTCGCTCGCGGTCGCGTCGGCCGTGACCGTGCCACTGCCGTCGCCGCGCGACGCGCCGGCGCTCGCGTTCGTGCCGCCGCTCGCGGTGGCCGTCACCGAGCCGGTGCCGGTGCCGCGGCTCGAGGTGGCGCTCGCCGATCCTTCTGCAGTCGCTTCGGACGAGACCGAGCCGGTGCCGTTGCCGCGGCCGGCCGATGCGGACGCGCTCGCCACGCCGCTCGCCTTGGCGGTCGCGGTCCAGTCGCCCGAGCCGCCCCAGGCGCTCGCCGAGGCGCCGCCGTACTTGTAGTCGCTCTGCGTCGCGGTCGCGCTGGCGGTGCCGTTGGTCTCGGTCTGGTTGCCGTAGCCGCCCCACCAGCCCCACCACCACCAATAGCCGTTGCTCGCGGTCGCGCTCGCGTAGGTCTTCGAGCTGGCGGTCGCGCTGATGTCGCCGCTGCCGCCCATGTAGGCGCTTGCGGTCGCGCCCCAGCCCCACCACCAGCCCCACCAGCCCCAGCCCCAGGGCGAGCTGTCTTCGTCGGGGGTGGCCGACGTGCTCGCGGTGGCCGTCGCGTTGCCGTCGGTCGCGAGCGAGACGCTCGCGCCGGCCGAGTGGTCGGCGCTCGCCGACGCCGAACCGTCGCCTCCCTTGATGGAAAGGCCGGCGCTCGCGGAATCCCACTCCTCGCCGTGCGAGCTCGCCGAGACGCTCGCCGAGCCGGTCCAGTCCCAGCCGGAGCCGGACGCCGAAGACCAGCCCCACTTGTTGCCGCTGCCCTTGTCGGCGCTCGCGCTCGGGTCGTCCTGGTGGTGCGTGCTCCAGCCGCCCGAGCCGTAGTCGTTCGACCACGTCGTCTCGGAGTCGATCGTCTGGCCGTAGTACGTCCAGCTCCAGTGCGAAGCGCTGTCGCCGTCCTTGTCGCGCGACCAGCTCTGGCTGTTGACGAACGGACCTTGCGGCTCCGGGTTCGGGCTTGGATCGGGACCCGGGCTCGGGTCGGGGCCCGGGGACGGATCGGGTCCCGGGCCCGGGCCGGGACCGGGGTCCGGATCGGGTCCAGGGCCGGGGCCAGGACCAGGGTCAGGATCGGGACCGGGGCCGGGGCCAGGATTCGGACCAGGGCCCGGACCCGGATCGGGACCAGGAGCCGGATCCGGGCCGGGACCAGGGCCGGGACCAGGACCGGGATCGGGACCAGGATCGGGACCAGGATCGGGACCCGGACCCGGGCCGGGGCCGGGGCCAGGATCGGGATCAGGACCGGGGCTCGGATCGGGGCCCGGCCCCGGGCCGGGGCCCGGATTCGGGCCGGGATCCGGCTCCGGGCCGGGGTTGGGCATCGGCGCCGGATTCGGCTCGGGTGCCGGGTCGGGCTGCGGGCCCGGGTTCGGCATCGGAGCCGGATTGGGTTCCGGCGAAGGATCGGGTTCGGGACCCGGGTTGGGCATCGGAGCCGGATTGGGCTCGGGCGAAGGATCGGGTTGCGGTCCCGGGTTGGGCATCGGAGCCGGGTTCGGCTCGGGAATCGGTCGCGGGTCGATCGGCTGCGGATCCTTGGGGGTGGCATCGAGCGGAGCGAACAGACGCGTGCGATCCGCCGACCCACCCGACGACGGCGTCGTCGTTGTCGTCGTCAGCGGGGCTGCGAGCGAGGCAGCGCTGTGCCTGCCGGATGGACCGGTCGAACCTGCACCTGCGAGCGCGCTCGCCGCAACGCTCGAGACCGAAGTCGCGGTCGACCGCGAAGCGCTCGCGACTGTCGAGGCCGGCGCGCCACCGACATCGGTTCGCGGTGTGTATCCGGTCGGCCAGCCTCCTTCGAAGCCCGTGATCGTTTTGGGCTGACGGTAGCCCCCGTCGGGCGGATCGAATCGAGTGCTCGCTGGCTTCGGCAGAACGAGCGGCGCGCTCGGCGTGCCATTGCGCGGCAGATCTGCCGGACGCTGGATCTGCCATGACGGATGAGGATCGTCGTCCGGAGGAGAGTCCCCGTCCTTCTGCGAAATCTCGAAATCGGTCGTCTTGCCGGGATCGTTCTCGACGGTTCCCGATGTAGCGATCGATGGTGTGCCGTTCGATCCCGTGCCGGGCTTGATGTCGTCGGCCGGTGCCTCTCCGGAATCGAGGTCCCAGTCGCCCGCAGGCGGCGCGTCGGAGCCGCCAGGCGCGTCGGAGCCGCCGCCCGATGAGCTTCCCAGGCCCGTTCCGGTCGAGCCTTGGCCGATGTTGTCGTTCGATCCGCCATCGGGATCGAAACCGTCAACAGGATCGAAGCCGCTCTGCGGCGTGCTCCCTGGTTGTGGCGGAACACCCGGTAACGGAGGGAAACCTGGATCCGGCACTGCAACTCCGACGAGAGCGAATCGCTGCGAGCTTTTCTTATTCGGCGCCTCGCGCGTAACGGTTACGCCGGGCGTTGAAAAATCACGGTTTCAGGCTCTCGTGAAGCGCACCGAGACCGCGCAACTCTATGATGTCCGCCGCGCGTTTGTCGCCTCGGTGACAACACTGAGTGACTTCGACGCAACGTCGGACACACTCGCGGCCTTCCTGCTCGTGATGTCTCGCATCGCGATCGCGCTCGGAGTGCGCAACGCGAGGTCGGCAGCGGGCGAATTCGTCGGACCGACGCAGATGTCTTCTGCGCTGTGCTCGACCCGTTGATCCCGACATCGACTTCGCAGTGCCCGCGTCAGAAGCAGTAGCTGCGCCTCCGACGGTGCGTCCTTTCGGGTATCCGAGCGCATCGGCGCGATCGACGCTCATTCGTCGCGGGGTACCACGCTTCGGCAGCACGCGACGAACTGAGGGTAAGCACGTATCTCGCAACGCAACTCCAACGAAGGCGAAGCAGGTCTCTGCGGTCGCGGCGCAGCCTGCGATCCGTTACAGCACGAATGCAGATCGGCCGTTACCTTCACGGCCGCGAGCGACACGCGGCGGTGTTGGCGCGCGCACAGTGTTGGCGCAAATGGCGGACGCGTGAATATCAATCGGTTCAGCAACCTTTCAAGACGCGCAAACGTTGCGGTTGCTCAGCACCGACACCGCACGCGGCACGACGCTTGCTGTCAGCGCGGCCGCACAATGACGAGCGAAGCAGCGGACATGCGCCTCGCGTTCGAACATGAGCAACGGCGGGCCCGGATCTGATCCTCGCGCGGTCGGGCAACGTGAACCGACGCGCACGCGGCGCCAGGTGTCGCCCCTCGTGGACGAGGCGATCGACGCCGCGATGCGGCGCTGGCGCGAGGGCGATCTCGATTCGGCGACGGTTCACATCGAGCGCGCGTTGGCGCTGCTCGAGCAGGCGGGGCTGCGCTATCGCCTGGGAGCGACGTACAAGCTCCATGCGATGGTGTTCATCAGTCGCGACCGGGCGAGTCTTGCGCTCGCGGCGGCGATGCGCGCGCTCGGCTATCCCGACCTTTGCGCCAGCGATCGCATGTATCTCTTCGCCACGGTGGCGATGGCACTGCACCAGATCGTCGACCTGCCGAGCGGCGGGCAGGTGATGCTCGAGCGTGCGTGGCCCGAGGCGCAACGCGCCGGGGACGCCAAGACCATGGTCGACTGTGCGTCGCGATGCGCCGGACTGCTGCACGACTGCGCGTGTTGGGCGCTGGGAATTCCCAACCTGAACCTGCTCGGCACCGATTCGGCGGCGCCTGAAGCTGCGGCCGCGTACCTGGAGCGCGCGGCGCGGTTCATCGCGTTGTGCGACGAACGCCGTGCCGAACTGTCCGATGCCGACGTCAGCTGGTACCTGGGTCAGAAAGGCTGCGTCGTCAGCCTCGCCGAAGGCTTCGATGCTGCGCTGCCGATCTTTCTCGAGGCGCAGCGGCTGGCTGCGGAGCATCCGAGGCTGGCGATGATGTCCGAGATGACGACCGGGATCGCGGCGCGGATCGCCGGACGGTGGGATGTCGCGCGCGATCATCTGTTGCGGTCACGGGCGCGCGAGTCGGCGCAGTCCGACCACACGCGCCGTTTCATCGCCTGGGAACTGTCCCACGTCGATCAGGCACTCGGCCAGGCGGAAAGCGCACTCGACGAGCTGCGGCGCTTCGACGTGCTGCAGGCGCGCAAGTCACGCCTCTCCAAGGAGTGGATCGGCGACATCGCCAACGTCCAACGCTACGGCGAGCGGCTCGCTCCCGACACGCTGCAGAAGGCGCTGGTGGGCGCCGCGGAGCCACCTCCGGTCACGCGCGCAATCGCCTTCATCGAGCAGCACCTCGCGAATCGGCTGACGGTCCATGACGTCGCCAACCACGCGTTCGTCAGCAAGCGAACGTTGCAGCTCCTGTTCGAGCGCCATCGACGAATCTCGGTCAGCGCATTCATCCGCGAGCGCCGCATGCAGCGCGCCGACGAGGCACTGCGCCGCGGCGTTCACCGGATCGCCGAAGTCGCGGAGCTGAGCGGCTACTCGAACGCCGCCAATTTCTCTCGCGACTACAGGCAGCGTTTCGGGCGCTCGCCGTCGAGCATGCTTCGCCTAGCCGGCGGCCTGCCGCGAAGTCGGTCCGAGGCCGCGACATGACCGTCGACGCACGGTCGCCTGCCGAGGGCGCAGCGGCGCCGCGCGAGGCGGTGCGCCATAGCGGGCTCGCCTGCCTGGCGCTGCTCCTCAAGTTCTTCAAGCAACCGGTCGACCCGCAACGGCTGTTGCACGCCCACGCCGCCGGCCGCGGCGAGCTCGACATCGTCGGCCTGGTCCGCGCCGCTCGCGCCGAGCACCTGAAGGCGCGGCAGATCTCGAGCTCTGCCGAGCGACTTGCGCGCACGCCGCTGCCGGCGATCGCCGAGCTGAACGACGGACGCTTCGTCGTCCTGGCAGCGGCGAGCGCGGACAAGGTGCTCGTCCAGGATCCGGCCGAGGGACGACCGCTGGAACTCTCGGCGCAGGCGTTCGCCGAGCGCTGGACCGGGCGTCTCGTGCTGCTCGCGACGCGCGCGCGCATCGCCGGCGACGACCGCAGCTTCGACTTCACCTGGTTCATCCCGGCGGTCGTCAAGTACCGGCGCCTGTTCGGCGAGGTGGTCGTGGCGTCGTTCTTCCTCCAGGTCTTCGCGCTCGTCTCGCCGCTCTTCTTCCAGGTCGTCGTCGACAAGGTGCTCGTCCACCGGTCGCTGTCGACGCTCGACGTCGTCATGTTCGCGCTGATCGTCGTCGGCGTCTTCGAGGCGATCCTCGGCGGCCTGCGCACGTACCTGTTCTCGCACACCACGAACCGCGTCGACGTCGAGCTCGGCGCGCGGCTGTTCCGCCACCTCGTCTCGTTGCCGCTCGCGTACTTCGAGGCGCGCCGCGTCGGCGACAGCGTCGCGCGCGTCCGCGAGCTCGAGAACATCCGCAACTTCCTCACCGGCTCGGCGGTGACGGTCGTCATCGACATCTTCTTCTCGGTCGTCTTCATCGCGGTCATGTGGCTGTACAGCCCGCTGCTGACGCTGATCGTGCTCGGCTCGATTCCGTTCTACGTCGCGCTCTCGCTCACCGTGACCCCGGCGCTGCGCGAGCGGCTGAACGAGAAGTTCCGGCTCGGCGCCGAGAACCAGGCCTTCCTCGTCGAATCGGTGACCGGCGTCGAGACGCTGAAGGCGATGGCGGTCGAGCCGCAGATGCAGCGGCGCTGGGAAGAGCAGCTCGCCGGCTACGTCAAGTCGGCGTTTCGCGCGTCGACGATGGCCAACGTCGCCAACCAGGGTGCGGGCCTCGTCAACAAGCTGACGCTCGCGATCACGCTCTGGGTCGGCGCGCGCCTCGCGATGGAAGGCCAGCTCACGGTCGGCGAGCTCGTCGCCTTCAACATGCTGTCGGCGCGCGTCGCCGCGCCGATCCTGCGCCTCGCCCAGCTGTGGCAGGACTTCCAGCAGGTGCGCCTGTCGGTGCACCGGCTCGGCGACATCCTCAACGCGCAGCCCGAGCCGTCGGCGGGCGCAGGCCGCGGCTCGGCGGGGCGTCTGCGCGGCGACATCGAGCTGACCGGGGTCAACTTCCGCTACCGCACCGACGGCCCGCTGGTCCTGCAGCAGCTCGACCTCAGGATCCCCGCGGGCCAGGTCGTCGGCATCGTCGGCCCTTCCGGTTCGGGTAAGAGCACGATCGCCAAGCTGATCCAGCGCGCGTACGTCCCGGAGTCGGGACGCGTCCTCGTCGACGGCGTCGACATCGCGCTGATCGATCCCGCGCAGCTGCGCCGCCAGATCGGCATCGTGCTGCAGGACAACGTCCTCTTCACCGGCACGGTGCGCGAGAACATCGCGCTCGCCGACCCCGGGATGGAGTTCGAGCGCGTCGTCGCCGCCGCCAGGCTCGCCGGCGCGCACGAGTTCATCGTCGAGATGCCTTACGGCTACGACACCGAGCTCGGCGAGCGCGGATCGAACCTCTCGGGCGGCCAGCGCCAGCGCATCGCGATCGCACGCGCGCTCGTCAACAGTCCGTCGATCCTCATCTTCGACGAGGCGACGAGCGCCCTCGACGCCGAGTCGGAGCGCGTCATCCAGCAGAACATGCGCGAGATGTCGACCGGGCGCACGGTCATCATCATCGCGCACCGGCTGTCGGCACTGCGCTTCGCCGACCGCATCCTCACCATCGAACGAGGACGCATCGTCGAGGACGGTTCGCACGACGACCTCGTCGACAGGAACGGCCGCTACGCCGGACTCTTCCGCGAACAGAGCGTCGCCCGCGCCGCCTGACCCGCCATGGCCTTCTCCGACATCCTTCCCGACCCGCTGCGCCGCTCGTGGGCGGTCGCCCGCGAATCGCTCGCGCTCGAGAAGTCGCAGCCGCAGGCGCCGAAGCGCTCGAGGGCCGAGACCGAGTTCCTGCCCGCCGCGCTCGAGGTGATGGAATCGCCGCCGTCGCCGCTCGGCCGCGCCGTCGCCGCGACGCTGATGCTGCTGCTCGTCGTCGCCGTCGTCTGGGCGATCGTCGGCAAGGTCGATGTCGTCGCGGTCGCGCTCGGCAAGATCGTCCCTTCGGGTCGCACCAAGGTCATCCAGCCGCTCGAGATCGGCGTCATCCGGGGTCTCTACGTCAGCGACGGCCAGCACGTGAAGGCAGGACA
>Ga0157375_10004039_pt1 | contig 12734 bp, 11 predicted proteins | sample M35metaG_FD_115311 | JGI IMG/M metagenome (GOLD analysis project Ga0157375, IMG submission 115311) | Miscanthus rhizosphere microbial communities from Kellogg Biological Station, Michigan, USA - M3-5 metaG | ecosystem: Host-associated > Plants > Roots > Rhizosphere > Soil | place: USA: Michigan...
GCCAACAGTGTTCAAGTGCGCGTGAGCCTGTGGGATTTCTTCCTGCTGTTCGGAACCATGAACCAATCCGCGCCGGACGCTGTGACGATTCACAATTTCGAAGGGGTTTATTTGAGCCCGCAGCAGGCCAAGGCGCTCGCCAACGTGCTTAACCAGAATGTGTCGCAGTACGAATCGACCTTTGGGGAGATCAAGCTGGAGCCGAAGCAACCTGGTTCAATTCAATAAGCTACCGTTCCAGTGTTTCGCGCACGGTTCCTATCAGCGTACCCAGCGTAAAAGGCTTCTGCAGATAACGCGCGCCCGGAGGGAAAGCGCCGGCGCGTACCGATTCATCGTCGGTGAAGCCGGAGATGTACATCACCTTCAGTTTCGGCAAAGCTTGGACCAGCTTTTCGGCGAGCTGCCGCCCGTTGCGGTCGGGCAACATCACGTCCGTGACCAGTAGCTGGATCGCGCCGCCATGCGCTGCCGCGATCGCGGACGCCTCCGTGGCGGTCCCCGCTTCCAGCACGCTGTAGTGTTCCCGCCGCAGGATTTTGGCGATCAAGCTGCGAATTCCGGCTTCGTCATCCACTACCAGGACGGTTTCGCGCTGGGTATCGGCAGGCCGCGCCGCCGCGGTCGTTGGCTCCGTTTTCGGTTCCGACTCCGGTTCCGCCAAAGGCAAGTACATCGTGAAGATGGAACCTCGCTGCGCCTCGCTCTCAAAACCCAATTCACCGCCCCACTCCCTCACCACGGCGTAAGCTCGCGCCAGTGCGGCGCCCATGGACGTGCCGGGAGTCTTGTGCAGGAACGATTCGAAAATCACCTTGCGCTTCTCTGCTTCCATCACGAAGCCGGACGCGGCCACCGTCACCCGCGCGTAGGTCGCCGGAGCGAGCGTAGATCCCGCGATGTGTTCCGTAATCGCCGCGGTATCGCAGGTGACGACGACGGGGGAGCGATCCTCCTTCATGATAGAAACCAGCACCGGCAGGATCTCTTCGAGCAACTGCTGGTTTGCCATGGCCCACACTGGCTTGGCGGCTCGCGTTTCAATCTTCCCGCTCAGCCCAGAGACCAGCGCTGCGAGTTCCACGCGTTCCGCCGGGGTCGCCTGCTTGCGGGTGAATTCGAGCAACTGCGCCGTCAGGCTCCCGATGCGTTCGGTCGCGGCGAGAATCTGTTCGATCTCGGCTCGGCGCGGGTCGTCGGCTTCCAGCGGATTGAGCATCTCCTCGGCGTACCCCGAGATGATCATCAGAGGATTGTTAAGGTCGTGCGCCAGCCGCGCGGAGAGGCTGTGCAGCGCCGAGTTCCGTTCCGCGTTGATGCGCAGTTGTTCAAGCTCCTTGCGCTGTGCGATCGCCGTGAGGACCCCAGTCAGCACGCCGCGCTCGGACTGGCGCACCGTCTCGCGGCACCAAATCGTTTCACCCGACGCCGTCATCGCCCGGAATTCGGCAGTCACCTCGCGGGTGTGCTGAGCGGCAGTCCCGTAGAGTGCGAGCACCGCATCCCGATCTTCCTTGTGAATCCGCTGCGCGAAGAATGCCGGCGATTTGAGCCAGTGCGACGCCGGATAACCCAGCATCTCCTCAACCCCGCCACTGACGTCCGTGAACTGCAGCCGGCCAGCATCCGCGCGCCACAGAACGGCAGCCGCAGACGAGGCGCTAGCGGGGGCCGGATTACTGACAACACGCGGAGCCTCGGCGATCGTAGCCGTGCCCGCGCGCACCTCGCTGACGTCGTCGATCATCAACAGAATTTCCGGCTCTGTGTCTTCGTTCCAGTTGCGAAGAGGGAGAATCGCGACGCGCAGCAGCTTCCCGGCGTGTTGCAACAGTAATCCACGCTGCGGAATTCCTTCGCCCCTCATTTCGCGGATTTTCTCGATCAGCCGGTCGGAGGGCAGAATCTGCTCGATGGCCTTACCTCGCAGGTCTTCGATGCGGAACCCTAACATCTGCCGGAATGCCCGGTTGGCGGAAACCACCGTGCGAGTCGCCGAGAGCACCACCAGCCCCACCGGAAGGCTCGCCACCATGTCCTGGTAATAGCGCCGCTGGTTCTCCACCAGCGCCAGCAACCTGGCGACCTCCCTGCCATTCCACGCTTCGAAGTCGGTGCGCTCCATTAAGAGACAGAAGTCCTTGGATTTAGTTTGGCCCCCGGAGCGGAGAGGCCACAAGGTACTATGGTCGGGCGAGTAATGGTACTCGAGGGGTACCGATACCAGGGGCTACGGCTGGCGAGGCGTCTCCGCCACCGAACCGCCGAGTCCAGCGTACGTTTCCTTAACTTTGACGACTTTGTCACCAGTAAACGTAACGAACGTCACGCGCCCGGGAGGCTCCCCGTAGATCCAATCCTCGTAGTCGGCGCCTTCCTTGGATTCGCGGCTCTTGTGCACCGGCTTGCCCACCGCCAGAAGAACTTGATCGTGATTCATCCCCTCAATGACTTTCTTGGCTTTCACCGCTTCCTTGATCGGCTCCGGCAAGGTGTCGACGTAGTTTGCCGTGACGGATTCCTTTTCGAAATCCAGAATCGGCTGCAGCATCTTCTTGATCTCGGCCGACGTGACCTCTCCGATTGGGCCGCCGAAGGTGAGCGCGACGGTGGTGCCCCCCGGCGCATTCGTGGCTGGTCCGGTGATGGGGGTGGTCTGCGTTCCCATGCCGATCTGAACGTGATCCATGAATTTCCGCTTGCCCTTCATCCCGCCGTTAAGGTCCAGGATGATGCGGTCCTTGTCAATATCCACGTGGGTCACCTGGATCAAGTCGCCGATGCGGCCGGCGGGGCCGAGCTCTTTAAAGGCGGCTTGCCAGACATCGTGATCCCAGGTGCCGTCGTTCGAGAATTCCAGAGCCTTTTTGGAACGCGGCAGCAGAACTTTGATCTTGGCGTACTCGGAACTCAGACCGCGCAGGATTTCGATGCGCTGGTCCTCCGTAAGCTTTTTGGAGTCGGCGTGCAGACGGCCGGACGCCACGGAAAGAATCAATACCAGCGCGAGTCTTCGCATCGTCAACCTCGCTGCGGGATCACGCGATACGGCAGAACAAACAGCCCCGCCACGACCACCGTGGTAAATAAGCCGCCCTCCAAGCCATACGCGCCGCCGCTCCAGAGAACTCCGGTTCTCCAGTGCAGCTCATATCCCGTCACTGCTATTGTAAACCCGCTGAGATTCACTCCCAGGAACGGCGTGGCCACGTTCCAGCCGAAGTGCAATCCAATCGGCAGCCACAGAGCGCGCGTGCGCAGGTAGGCGCATCCCAGCAGCACGCCCCAGGCGATAGTGTTCACCACCGCCAAGAACGTCACGTTCTGGTTTCCCAGGTGCAGCAGTCCGAATAGAATTCCCACCGGCAGAACCGTGGCGAACTCACCCATATGCCGCACCAGGTGCTGGAAGGCGTAGCCATGGAACACTAATTCCTCGCCCACGGAACCAAACAGCAGCACCACGATCAATACCGGGATTCCTCCCCAAGCGCGATCCGCAAGCGGGACTGTGTCGAAGTTTGCGAGTCCTGAAACCAGCGCAACCATGACGATCAGCACCGCACCACCCGCGCCGCCTGCTATTCCTGTCGCCAGCTCGCGGCCCGAAGCCGGGGTCCAGCCAAGGCCAAAATCGGAAAGCTGGCCGCGTTCCCAACCGCGAGCAACTAGGGCGTTCGCCATCGCACCGGTGGCGAACGCAGAGAGTGCGGAAACCACCAGCAGCCCGCCGAACGGTTGCATCAGCACCGGGAAAACCATTCTCCCCAGGATGACCAACAATACAAAAACTCCCACGCGCACCAGCAGCCGCACTTTATCCGGATCGAATCTGGCGGGCGTAGTTTGGGTTCTCACTTCCATTTTGGATGCACTTCCCGGCGCAGCAGGATAACCATCAGCGCGGAGAGAGCCACTGAGAGCTCCACTCCGCGCAAAGGGATCTCCGGAAGCCTCTCTCCCTGGAACACGAAGAGCACCAGGAGCCCAATAAAAATAACCCGCAGGCCCATCCGCGCGGCCGGCGCCGAAAAACGCAGCGTTATCCAGCCGGAAAACAACGCCAGGGCGATGGATGCCGTCAAACCCAGCGCGGCGCCTTCACCGAGTACATCCAGCTCCGGATACAATGCCCGCCCTCGGGCAATGCTTACGCTCACCACTCCCGCGATCAGCATCACCAGAGCCAGACCCTCGCCGTAACCCACGGCTTTGGCCACCCGCACGCCCACTTCGCGCATAGTTTGAGGCCGTCCTTTAGAAAACGCGTTGGCAGCGGCGGGGGCCGCGAACAGGACCCCCAGGGAGGCATAGGCCGTGATCATAATGGGCTCCAGGAATCCCAGCCCCTTGCGAAGTGGTAAAAAGACGCCGAAAATAGCGATCAGACCGAGATGAAGGATAACGGCTCGCAGACGTAGCTCCGTCCCACATGGTACCAATGGAAACGTTTATGGAGTTTTCATCGTCTTGCAAGCATAAGCCCTAACGCTTGGCTAAGTAGAAATTGCCTAGGGTCCGTCCGCTAAACAAATATGCAGGAAGCGACGATAAACAGTACAGATATGATGGACAGGCGTATTGAGCCCCGATTGCTTTGTGCTGACTTGGTGGATGTGCAGTGGAAGGATCAGACTGGCCGCGTTCGCCGCAGCGTCGCCAATCTTGAAGATATCTCGCTTTCGGGCGCCTGTCTTCAGGTAGACCGCCCCGTGCCGCTGGGGACTCCCTACCGCATCACCTATCCCAAAGGGGTATTGGTCGGCAAAGTGAAGTATTGCGTATTTCGCGAGATTGGCTACTTCCTGGGGATCGAATTCGAGGCTGGCAGCCGCTGGTCGCGCAACGATTTCCGGCCGCAGCATCTGCTCGATCCGCGACACCTGGTCAATCGGACGACGGAGCGGCTGGCAGCGAACAGTGTGAAAGACAAGGTCGCGCCCGAGCCGGCGGCCTAGACGCCTTCGCGACATCAGTCACCGCTTCTTGTCAATACCCTAACGTCTTGGCAATATCCTCAATCGGCAGCATCTTCACCTGTACCGTCGCGCGTCCGCTTTCAAAGGCATTGACTGTTCGGGCGCCTGCCTCAAAGAATCTGAGGAATTCCAAGTTTCTGGCAGCGTCAACGTCAATATCCTCCCAGGCGAAAACTCGATAGCTGCCCGGAGAGACGCTAAACCGAAATTTGCCGCTCTCATCTGCGATGGTCCGGCGAAATAGTTCAATCCGTCCTTGCCTGCTGGCCTCGCTTGGCGCAATCGTTACGATTGCTCCGGGTGCAGGATTGCCTTTGGCATCCACTACGGATCCCACAATTTCGGCGATATCCATCGCGATTACGATCTCCAACGGTCCTCCGAACGATAAATCGACAACTCCGTTCGTGGATTCCTGTCGACCGACAACGAGCGCCTTGACGTACCCTCCTGGCGGAATGCGAGAAAAAAGCAACCGGTATCTATCTGGCGGAATGCGTCGAAAAAGAAATGATCCGTCGCCTTCTATCTCAGCTTGAGGCAGTCTGCCGTTCGCCAACCCATCAGCGGCAGCAAGGATTACGCGAACACCCGACATTGGGAAGACTCCGCCATCTGATTGCTGCTGAGCTACTATTTGCACGTGTCCGGAGACATCAACGGGGTCGGGTACTCGGATTACAATGCCGGTGACATTGCGCTCGACAACCGTCACGGTTTGCCGCGCATATAGGGTTTCATTGTTCTTGATCACCTCGGCCATCAGTTCGTACGACCCTGGGGGAATATTGACGACCTCGAAATTGCCGCCATTTATATGCGGTCCCCCAAAAGTGCCTAGGCCGACTACGTTACTCCCTCCCCGATCCACCGGCGTTAAGGCAACCTTCGCGTCAATCGCAGGGTGGCCACTTTGGTCTACCACTTGGCCCCGTACCCGAAAGACGCGACTCTTCCGAAGTTGAATATCCATGCCGCGAAGTTCCGCGCCAGCGGTCAACTTGAACGCTATCGCACCCGCAAAATCGACCGAATTGGGATAATACGTATCCACGTAACTCTCCTCAGGCGTAATGGGCAGAATGGCCGATGGCGCGGCAGCATTGGTAATTTGGAGACCAGTCTGCGTCGCAACACCTCGGCGAGCTTGAGCGTAATAGGTTCCCGGTGAAAGACCTTCGATACGGTACTCGCCTAAGTCGTTTGTGCTCCCCCCCGCTACCGGGCGAAGATGACTCGTGCCGGGCAGATAGCCTCTTTGGATTAGCGTTATCGGTGAATTTTTCATTGGTTTACCGGATTCGTCGCTCACTTGTCCGGTAATCACGCCTCGGGGAGTCAACCTAAACACAAGTGCATTCAAATTCTGCCCAGGCGCGAGAGTTAGCTGAGCCCCAAAGTGCGTGATTCGTTTGGCGCCGAAATTCTGTTCCAAGAATCCGGGCCGGCTTGCGTGAAGCCGGTAAAGCCCTGGCTTTATATGATCGATAACGAAAACGCCTTGTTGATTCGAATTGGCAACATATTTCGGCTGCGGTGCATCGGGAGATGACAGGGGTTGGAGAGCGAGTGCGACGCCTTCGATCGGCGCACTATCTAGAAGATTTACCATCTTCCCTTCGATCCGGGCCTCTTGGCTGCCGGCCGAAACGGCTGTTTGGGCCGAGAGATTCAGACAGAGAATCGCCAAGCAGGCAAGAGCACTGATATTCATGATCCAGGATGCTCGCTGACGCTATGGCAACGAGCTTATCCCGGTTATTTCTTGACCGCAACCTCGGCTACCGCGTTCCAGGTGAATTCGACAAACTTGTAGAGCGAAGCTTCCGGAATCCGCTCGACATCGCTGTGCCAGGCGTGGTTCGCGAAGTCGTCGCTGGTTAACGCTGGGCCGATCCCATAGGACTGAATACCTTTCGCCCGCAACTGAGCCATGTCTGTCGACGCGGTGAGCATGGTCGGCAGCGTCGTCGATCCCGGGTAGACCCGATTCGCCGCGTGCTCCAGCGCGTGGTACATCTCCGTGTCCAACCGCGACGGCGGAGCCGGCGGCCGGGTCGCAAAAAAGGGTTCGATCTTCACCGCCGGGTCGCCGATGATCTTCGTCATCTGCGCCATGAACTGTGGGAGGTCCTCGTCGGGGAGTGTCCGGATGTCGATGCTAGCCTCGGCTTCCGATGGGATGACGTTCGGCCCGATGCCAGCTTTGAGTACGGTAGGAACCACCGAAGTGCGGAGCATCGAATTGTGTGCCGGCTCGAATTCGGCGAGATACCGCTGGGCCGCAGCCGTACGCTGCGGATTCACGAGATCTTTATAGCGAGCGGCCTTCTCGGGGGAACTAATAGTGGCCAGTTTTTCGAAATAGGTTCTAGTGGTATCGTTCAGTCGCATGGGCGTCTGCCACGTCCCCACTCGCTGGACCGCGCCACTCAAATGCGTCACCGCATCATCCAGGCGTGGAATCGAACCGTGGCCCGAGGTACCGTTCGCGATCAGCCGCACTCTGCGTGGAATCTTTTCCGTGGTCGTGATCTGCACCGTTGAGACTCGTCCGTTCTCCATGGTCGCGCCGGGGCCTTCACTCAGGGCGAATTCAGCATCGATCTGATCGAAGTGCTTCTCCGTCATGAAGCGGATTCCGACGCCGGTGGCATCCGCTTCCTCGCCGGACTCCGCGAGAAAGATAAGATCCCGGTCCAGGACTGCGCCGGACCGCTTCATGAGCAGCATTGACATCAGTACCGCAACCAGTTTGTCTTTGTCGTCGGTGGTGCCGCGTCCCCAGACGTAGCCGTCTTTAAGCACCGCGCCAAATGGATCCACCGGCCACTTTTCGCGCTGCACTCCAACGGTATCGGTATGCGCCATGATCAGCAGTGGCTTTTTGCTGCCGTTACCCTTCAGGCGAGCCACCAGGTTCGTTCGATTGGGATCGAGCGCGAAAGTCTGGGTCGGGATGCCTTCGTCCTCCAGAACCTTCTTCAAGTATTCGACGGCCTTGGTCTCGTTCCCCGGCGGGTTGGTGGTATTGATCTGTATCAGCGCCCGGAAATGCCGCAAAATCTCAGCCTGCTGCTGCCCCCAGTCGATGGGTTTGATCTGGGTGGACTTTGGTTGCGCCGCCAGAGCAACGGCAGATAGTAAAAGGAGCCCGAAAGTTCTCATTTCTTGACCGCGACCTCGGTCACTACATTCCAATCGAACTCGACGAAATTGTATAGCGACGATTCGAGCAGCCGCTCAACGTCGCCGTGCGCCCCATACTGGGCGGTGTCCGCCTCGCTCGCATACGGCCCGATCCCGTAGCTCAGCATGCCCTTGGCCCGCAACTGCGCCTTGTCGCTCGACCCAGTCGTCATGGTGGGAAGAACCGTGACGCCGGGATACATTTTCTTGCTCACCTGCTCCAGGATCCGGTACATTTCAGTGTTGACACTCGAGGGCGGGGAAGGCGGGTGCGCGATCGGAAGCGGCGCGATTTTCACCGCCGGATCGCCAATAATCTTCGCCATTTCCTCGAAAAACTGGGGGACGTTTTCGTCGGGAAGCGCCCGGACATCGATAGTGGCCTCGGCTTCCGACGGAATCACGTTGGGTCCGATCCCGGCCTTCAGCATGGTGGGCACGATTGACGTTCGCAGCATCGAGTACCTACTGGGGTCGTGCTCCGCCAGATACCGCTGGGCAGCCGCGGACGTTTTCGGGTTCAGCAGGCTGTTATAACGCGCCGCGTCAGCAGGTGAACTGATGGTGGCCAGTTTCTCAAAGTAACTCCGCGTCGTGTCGTTCAGGCGCATCGGAGTCTCCCAAGTGCCAACCTTCTCAACCGCCGCCGTCAGATGTGTCACGGCGTTATCCAGGCGCGGAATCGAACCGTGCCCCGAGGTTCCGTTGGCAATCAGGCGGATGCGGGCGGGCACCTTCTCCGCGGTCCCGATGTTCACAATGGTGACCTTATCCCCTACCAGCGTGGCGCCTCCGCCTTCGGTAATCGAAAACTCCGCGTCCACTTCATCGAAGTGCTGGGCCAGCATAAAATTGATGCCGACACCGGTAGTGTCGGCCTCCTCGCTCGCCTCGGAGAGGAAGATGACATCGCGATCCAGCGGTACGTTCCCGCGTTTCAGCAGCAGCATGACCATTAAATTCGCCGCGAGGATTGGTTTGTCGTCCCGCGTGCCACGGCCCCAGACGTAGCCCTCCTTCAGCACGGCGCCAAAGGGATCAACCGGCCACTTCTCACGCTGCACGCCCACCACATCGCTGTGGGCCAGAATCAGCAGCGGCTTCTTACTGCCATTGCCTTTTAGCCGGGCGACAATGTTGGCCCGCTTGGGGTCTAGGGCGAAAGTTTTGGTCGGGATGCCCTCGTCTTCTAGTACTTTCTTCAGATATTCGACGACGCGGGTCTCGTTTCCCGGCGGATTGCTGGTGTCAAGCTGCACGAGAGCCCGGTAATGCCGCATGATCTCGGCCTTCTGCTGATTCCAGTCGATTGCCGGGGTCTGGGCGAACGCGGCGGAGGCGCACAACACGGTAGTAGTAAGTTTCTTGAGCACAGTACTCCTGTTCTATTTGAGGCGACGCGTTATCACATATACTTAAGAGAGTTATGGTCTCGGCTATCGACCATCTGTCCGAACAGCAGACCCCAGCCCTGCGCCGGTCGATCCCGTGGATCCCTCTAGCCTGGTTCAGCGCGCTCCTCATCATTGCTTATTTCCCAATATTACGGCACTTGGTAGAGCAATGGAGCACCGATGAGGACGTCAGCCACGGCTTTTTCGTGCCTCCCGTCGCCGCGTTCATAGCCTGGCTGCGCCGCGACCGGATTCTCGCTCTAGATTATCATCCGGCCTGGTGGGGACTGGGCGTGATGGCATGGGCCGCTCTGCAAGGCTATGTGGGCACGCTGGGCGCGGAGCTGTTCCTACAACGGACCTCGTTCCTGATCGCGTTGCTGGGATTGCTGCTGGTATTGGGCGGGACGCGACTGGTGCGCGAACTCGCGTTCCCTTTGCTCCTGCTGCTTTTCATGATCCCGATCCCAGCGGTGATTTACAACCAGATCACGTTCCCGCTCCAACTGTTCGCTAGTCAGGTGGCCGAATTCACCCTGGGGTTGATCGGAATCCCGGTGCTGCGGGACGGTAACATTTTAGAGCTGGCGAGCCAGAAACTTTCTGTAGTGGAGGCATGCAGCGGAATTCGCAGTCTGCTTTCACTTTCCTTCCTCTCCCTGGTTTACGCTTACTTCTTCGACAAGAGGGTGTGGATGCGCTGGGTATTGCTCATCGCCACCATCCCGATTGCGATTCTTTCGAATTCCGGCCGCGTTACCATCACCGGCATCCTGAGTGAGATCAACCCGGAACTGGCGCGGGGCTTCTTCCATAGCCTGGAAGGTTGGATCATTTTCTTGATTGCCCTGATCATGTTGGGCGGTCTCCACTTCCTTATCAATCGTTTTACCCGGAAAACCGCGACGGAGGCTGGCATTGTTTAAGTTCTTGAGTTCGCGGGCCGCGTTGGCGGCCACCGTGCTGATTGTCTTGCAGGGTGCGCTTATCTACAGCGCAGTGCGCCCGGAATCGCCTCCCAGCGGGCTGGCGTTATCCCAATTTCCAGTGTCGCTAGGGTCCTGGACGCTGCTGCAGGAAGGCGTGATCGACGACGAAACCCGGTCCGTTCTGAAAGCCGACGATCTTTTAAACCGGTTTTACGCCGGAAATGGCGCGGGCGCGAACCTGTTCGTTGCTGCGTTTCGGTCTCAGCGCAACGGCAAAGCCCCTCATTCGCCCAAGAACTGCCTTCCGGGCAGCGGCTGGACGCCGCTCGAGGCGACTTATGCCTCGATCGACGTGGGGGGGCCAGTGCCCATCCAGGTGAATCGCTACGTGGTGGCGCATGGCGAAGAGCGCAGCCTGGTGATGTATTGGTATCAATCGCGTGAGCGCTCCGTCGCCAGCGAATACACGGCAAAGTTTTGGGTGGTGGTGGACGCCATGCGCTTGAACCGCACCGACACGGCATTAGTGCGGGTGGTGGTTCCGATCGTCAACAAGGACGAAGCTGCCGCCGACAAATCTGCCGCCGATTTTATCCGGTCGTTCTACGGGCCCCTTCGCCACTATCTTCCGGCGTAGCTCTTGAACCCAGCGCATGTACTTTCAACAGTTCTATCTGACTTGTCTTTCTCATGCGTCCTACATGCTGGGATCCGAGGGAATCGCTTGCGTGGTGGACCCGCAGCGCGACGTATCCCTGTATGTTGACGAAGCCCAGGCGCGCGGACTCAAAATCGAACACATCGTTGAGACTCACCTCCACGCTGATTTCGTGAGCGGACACGTGGAACTGGCGGCCAAGACCGGTGCGAAAATCTATCTGGGCGCGGCGGCCGAATCGCCGATCCCGCACGTTGCCGTGCACGATGGCGACGAAATTCGCTTCGGGCGCGTGATTCTGCGCTTCCTCGAAACCCCCGGCCACACTGTGGAGAGCGTATCCGTTGTGATAACGGATCTGGATCGCGGCGAAAAGCCCTGGGCCGTGCTCACGGGCGACACGCTTTTCATCGGCGATGTGGGGCGACCCGATCTGTCGAAGGATAAAACTCCGCAGCAACTCGCGGCGATGCTCTACGACAGCCTGCACCAAAAACTGGTGCCGCTGGGTGACGAGGTCGAGATCTATCCCGCTCACGGCGCCGGTTCGTTGTGCGGAAAGCAGATGCGTCCAGAGCGCCAGTCGACCATCGGCAAGGAACGTGAGCTGAACTATGCGCTACGCGCTTCGAGCAAGGACGAATTCGTGCGGCTGCTCACGGCGGAACTGCCCGATCGTCCCGAATACTTCGCGCAGGATGCCGAAATCAACCGCACTGGCGCGATTCCGCTCGACTTCCTGCTGCCCATGGAAGCGCTCACGCCGGATCAGGTTCTAGCGCGGCAGCAGGCCGGCGACATGGTGCTCGACACCCGGCCTGCGATGGATTTTGCGGGCGGGCACGTTCCGGGCGCTGTGAACATTCCGCTGGCCGGACAGTTTGCGGGATCGGCGGGCGCGCTGCTCGGCCTGGATCACGACCTCATTGTGGTGGCCGAAGATCAGGCCGCCGTGGAAGAGTCGCGCACTCGTCTGGCGCGCGTGGGTTTTGAGCGCGTCGCCGGATACCTCGACGGCGGGATGACGCGATGGGCGGCCGAGCAGAAGCCCGCGGTGCAGATCATGCAGATTACGGCGGCGGAGCTGAATCGCGAACTCGCAGACGATCCGGGATCGATTCAAATCGTTGACGTCCGGCGCAAGGCCGAATGGGAGCAGGGCCACATAGCTGGCGCGTTGCACAAGCCGCTCGATCGCGTCGCAAAAATGCTGGGCGATCTGGACGCCGCCAAGCCGGTGGTGGTTCACTGCAAAGGCGGCGCCCGTAGCGCGATCGCGTGCAGTCTGATCCAACGCGCGGGTTTTGAAAACGTGACCAACCTGATCGGCGGATTGGACGCCTGGCAGGCCACCGGCCTGTCTGTGAGCGTTTAGTCTGGCCGTGAGTGTTGGCCGTGAGCGGCTAGCCCTTACTCGCCACTTTAGCCGAAGCGGCCACGTCTGAGCGCCTGAGCTTGCGCTGCTGCCGCTGCCATGCCAGCAATTCCCGCCGCCGCCGGGATTTCACATGGCTGTCCACGGTGCCCCAGAACTTGCGGAAATAGTCGGCGGCCGAGACCAGCGCGAACAGCACTACGACCCACA